>Ga0180220_1002119_pt1 | contig 13332 bp, 9 predicted proteins | sample eDN5th37CBELigBY_FD_151335 | JGI IMG/M metagenome (GOLD analysis project Ga0180220, IMG submission 151335) | Enriched backyard soil microbial communities from Emeryville, California, USA - eDNA 5th pass 37_C BE-Lig BY (version 2) (version 2) | ecosystem: Environmental > Terrestrial > Soil >... | reverse complement strand
GCTCGAAGGGACCGGCGTGACCGTCAACGCGCTGCACCCGGGTTACGTCAACAGCCAGATTTTCCGAGACCAGGGATGGCGGGGCGCGATCATGAGGCGCGCGGCGCGCGCCTTCGCGATCTCGCCGGAACGAGGGGCTCAAACCACTCTGTATCTCGCGACCTCGCCCGACGTCGAAGGGGTGACGGGCGGGTACTTCGCGAAGAGCGCACGCGCTCGGTCGTCGCCCGCCGCCCATGACGAGGCGGCGGCCCGCCTCCTCTGGCAATTCAGCGAGGACCTAACCGGGTTGAAAGCCCCGGCCGGCCAATCCGTCCTCGGAAACGGTTCGACTTGACGAGATCGTTATCCTTTATTTAATGATCGAGCCGGAAATACGAGGCTCTTTTGAGCACTTTCTTTGCATGAGAGCAGGATCGCGTGTCGCGAATCGTTGTGGAATTTAGCGGTGAGGAGCTCGACTTCGATCTCCCGGATGAGCTCGTGGTCGGCTCCTGGAGTGGACCTCAAGGGCTGGAGACGATTGAGGCCGAGGCGGCGCTTCGCGAGGCGGTCGAGCGGCCCCGCGGTTATCCTCCGCTGCGCCAGAGCGTCGCGCCGGGAGATCGGGTGACGATCGCGCTGGGAGCCGGCCTTCCCGATCCCAAGCGGATCGTGGCCGTTCTGTCGGAGATCTTGAGCGAGTCGGGCGTGGCGCCCAGCGACATCGCGGTGATGGCGCCGTCCGGCGTCGATTTGGGGGGGACGGTCGCTTCGATCGTGGAGCACGACTCCTCGGATCGCGAGCGACTGGCCTACCTCGCCTCGACGGCCAACGGGCGGCGGGTCTACCTGAACCAAGCGCTGACCGACGCCGACGTCGTGCTTCCCGTCGGCCTGCTGGGATACGATCCGCCGGGGGGCCGTCGAGGTCCCTGGAGCGCCCTCTTCCCCGGCCTGAGCGACGCGACCACGATCGAAGAGTGCCGCCGCGAACTCCTGGAGGAGGAGCCGTCGCCGTGGGGAGGGCCTCGCGATCATCCAAGCGAAGCCTTCGAGGTCGGCTCGTTGCTGGGAAGCCAGTTCCAAATCGGCGTGGTCCCCGGACTCGGAGGCCCGTTTGAATTTCTCGCGGGGCTCGCCGAGGAGGTTCGCGACCAAGGCGCCGCGGCCGTCGATCGCGCGTGGCGGTTGCGGGTCAAAAGCCAAGCCGAAGTCGTCGTGGCGGGCGTCGGCGCGCCGGGCGCGCCGACGAGCCTCGACGTTCTGATCGAGGGGCTCGCGACGGCGAGTCGACTCGTTCAACGCGGGGGCAAAATCGTGGCGCTGTCGCGGGCGGAGGGGACGGTCGGCCCATCGCTGCGGCGTCTGGCCGCGGCGGGCGACGAGCCCGATCCGACCCGAGCGCTCCGGGGTTTCGAGTCGGACCCCGATTCGGTCGCCGCGAGGCGGCTGGCGCGGGTTCTGGCGTGGGCCGACGTCTACTTGCTGAGCGGCCTGGATCACGAGCTGGTCGAAGACCTGTCGATGATTCCGCTGAGCCGTCCCCAGGAGGCCCGCAAGCTGGTCGGAACCGCGTCGGCCACGTTCCTCAGCCGGGCCGAATTCACCTGGGGTGAAGTGGAGCGGGAGTCCACGAACAGTCGACGCTCTTAACGGTGAACGGCCGAGGCCAATCCCGACCGCGCCTCGGCGCGCGGCTCCGGCGGGCGTCGCCCGCCACTCTTCGAGAACTCTTTGGAGGCAAGCTTGTGGGACGGGCGTCGTCCGTCGAGAAAATCGAATCTCGGCGGGGCGCGCTCGAACAAGCGAAATCGGAATCTTATGACGAGTCGTTTCGACCAATATCGGGCGGTGGAGGAAGCGGTGGGCTGGGTGGATCGCGGATCGCGCTCGCGGCTGCGCGTCTCCGGGCCCGACGCGGCGAAATTCCTGCACAACGTGACGACCAACGACGTGAAGCGGTTGCCGGTCGGGCGGGGATGCGAGGCCTTCGTAACCAGCTTGAAGGGAAGAACGCTGGCCTACGTCACCATCCTCGCGCTCGCCGATTCGATTTTGGTCCGCTCCGATCCCGAAGGCCTCTCGGCCGCGCTTCCCCATTTCCAAAAGTACGGCGTCTTCGACGACGTGGAAATCGAAGACCGTTCGCTCGAATCATCGGAGCATCACCTGGCCGGGCCGGGAGCGGAGGCGTGGCTCGCTTCGGCCGGAGCGGCGCTCCCCGAGGAGGCCGATCTGTCGGTCGTCGCCACCCAGGTTCTGGGTCACGACGTTCTCTGCGTCCGGGAATCGCTCACCGGCCGTCCCGGATTCACGCTGATCGCCTTGGGCGAGAACCACGCGACCCTTGGCGACGCGCTTCAAGCCGCGGCAACCGACTCGAAGCTGGTCCGACTCGATGACGAGGTCTTCGAGGCGCTTCGGATCGAAGCGGGGATCCCGGTCGTCGGCCGCGAGGTCCTCGAAACCAATCTGCCGCAAGAGATCAATCGCGACGACCGCGCGATCAGCTTCGTGAAGGGCTGTTACATCGGGCAGGAGACGGTCGCCCGGCTCGACGCGCTGGGGCATGTGAACCGGATCATCAAGGGACTCATCTTCCGGGCCGGCGACGCGCCTCCCCCGGTCGGGACGGCTCTTGAGGCCGACGGGAAAAATGTCGGCGCGATCACGTCGGCGGTGTTTTCACCGGGCTGGAACGCCTGCGTCGGCATGGCCTTGATCCGCGTCGCCCACGCGGAGGCCGGCGCCGAGCTCTCATGGTCGGACCCCGAAAGCGGCGAGCCGCGCGTGGCGGTGGTGGCCGACCCGCCGATGTTTCCACCTCGAGCCTGAACCACCCGCTTCGCCCCCGCGCCGCGGCGCGGCGCCTGGCGACCGAACGATTACGGGCCCGCGCTCCGACGTCCCACGTCGGCGGCCCTTCCCAAAATACGAGACTCCCCATGCCTTCTCCCAAACACATCTGCATCCATGGTCACTTCTATCAACCGCCTCGCGAGAACCCCTGGCTCGGCATCGTCGAGGTCCAAGACTCGGCCGCTCCGTTTCACGACTGGAACGAGCGCATCACCTACGAAAGCTACGCGCCCAACACCCGCGCCCGGCTCCTGGACGACCAGGGACGGATCATCAACATTCTGAACAACTACGCCTGGATGAGCTTCAACTTCGGGCCGACGCTCCTTCAATGGATGGCCGACTCGGCGCCCGACGTGCTCGAAAAGATCGCCGAGGCCGATCGGCTCAGCCGTGAGCGGCGGGGCGGCCACGGCAACGCCTTGGCCCAGGCGTACAATCACATGATCATGCCCCTGGCCAGCGAGCACGACAAAAAGACCCAGGTCGCTTGGGGGATCGCCGACTTCCGCCGACGGTTCGGCCGCGATCCCGAAGGGATGTGGCTGGCGGAAACGGCGGTGGACACGCCCACGCTCGAAGCCCTCGCCGAGGCGGGCGTTAAGTTCACCGTGCTCGCGCCCAGGCAGGCGAAACGCTGGAGGAAGATCGGCGAGAAGGGCTGGGTGGAGAACGGCGAAGGGATCGACCCGTCGCGGGCCTACCTCCAGCGGCTCCCTTCGGGGCGTTCGATCGCGCTCTTTTTTTATGACGGCACGGTGTCGCAGCAGGTGGCCTTCGAGCGCCTGCTGGACAACGGCGAGCGGTTCCTCGGCCGCTTGTTCGAGGGCTTCGACAAGGGGCGCCAGCATCCCCAGCTCATGCACATCGCCACCGACGGCGAATCGTACGGCCATCACCACGCCCACGGCGACATGGCGTTGGCTTATGTGCTGGAGCGGCTCTCAAAAGATCCCAACGTCAGGCTAACCAATTACGGCGAGTTCCTCGCGAAGCACCCGCCGCGCTGGGAGGTCGAGATCCACGAAAAGAGCTCGTGGAGCTGCGTCCACGGCGTCGAGCGGTGGCGGTCGGATTGCGGCTGCAAGACCCGCGGAGACTGGCATCAGAAGTGGCGAGGCCCGTTGCGCCAGGCGTTCGATGAACTGAAGGAACAACTGGATCATCTCTTCAGCACCCGTGGGCGGGTTTGCTTCCCCGATCCCTGGGCCGCCCGCGACGCCTACATCGAGGTGATCCTCGATCGGTACAACGCCGCGTCGGTCAAAAAATTCCTTTCCGAGCATGGACATCCCGACCTGGACGAGCAGCAGACGACCGACGCCCTTCGGCTGCTGGAGATCCAGTTGAACGCCATGCTCATGTACACCTCCTGCGGGTGGTTCTTCGACGAGATCAGTGGTCTGGAAACGACCCAGTGCCTTCAGTACGCCTCGCGGGCGATCACCCTGGCGCGGCATTTCGGCCGCGATTTGGAGGACGACTTCGTCGCCTCGTTGGCGAAGGCGCCCAGCAACCTGCCGCAATACGGCAACGGCCAGGGAGTCTGGGAGCAGTGCATCCAGCCGGCGGTGGTCGACATCGAGCGGGTCTTGGCCCACCACGCCATCAGTCTAATCTACCGTCCCGAGGAAAAGCACATCGTCGGAGACGCGCTGGCCTACGAGGTGCACACCCTCGACGAGGCGATTCGGACACGAGGCGAGGGGCACTTGGCCGTCGGGCGGCTGCACGCCTTCTCCCGGCGCACCTGGAATCTGGCGGAGAGCAACTTCGTCGTCGTCCACTTTGGAGGGCTCGACTTCCACACGGTGCTCAATTCGGACCTCGCCGCGGAGGATTATCCGAAATTCAAGGAAGAGTTGCTGGCGACCTATCGCTCGGGCTCCATGGCCGCGGTCATGAACCTGCTGAATCGGGACTTCCCCGGCGTCTCCCACCGGCTCGACGACCTCTTCCGCGATGAACAACGGCGCATCATCGGCATCGTGCTCGCCGATCGGTTCGAGGACTATCGGAGAACCTTCGAGCGCCTCGCCAACCAGGATGAGGAGGTCCTCAACCGGCTCGGCCAGCTAAATTATCCGATCTCCAAACCCCTTCGGGCGGCGGCCTCCTCCTTTCTGGATTATCACCTCCGCGAGCAGATCGACTCGCTCGAAACGGGACGGGAAACCGACCTCGCCCGTCTTGAGCAGCTCTGCGAGAGAGGCAAATCGTGGGGATATCTTCCCGAGCGCGACGCGCTGAGCAAGGCCGTCTCGGAGGCCCTCCAGCGCCTGACTCGCGACTTTTCCGACGACTCCGACCTCGTCTCCATCACGAGCCGAGTCGAGTTGCTCATGGACGCCTCCGCGATCCTGAACATCAAGCCCGACCTCTGGCGGGTACAAAACCAATTCCTGCAAGCCTACAGCGAGTTGTCCGACCGCGGGGCCCTCGACGAGCCGCTCCGGGAAGCCTTCGCAAAGCTCGCCGGCCGGCTCCATGTCAGCCCAATGATGTTGGGCTGGCGTCCCTGACGGCGGACATCCAATCGCCGGATTTTTCGCCTCCGACGACCGGAAGAACGTCGACGGCCAGCCGGGGGCGCGGCCGATCGCCATGCATCGACGTTGACCGTTCGCCGCATTTATGCCAAAACTTCGGCCGACGATTGCCGACAATGAAATTGTGCGCGCTTCGTCGCGTTTCCCAATAAAGTGCCGACGGCACGGATCATCACCTCAGGACGAGGAGCCGCTCGTGGGCAAGGATTCGCCGCTGATTCCATCGACGCGGGCCGGTCTGATCCCCCATCGCTGGACCCGCGTGGAGGATCCCGAGGCCGTCTCCGTGGTCGCGAGCCACGAGACGGTCATCGCCGGGGGCGGGCCGGCGGGCTTGACCGGCGCCTATGAGTTGGCCAAGCACGGCCACTCCTGCGTCGTGCTCGAGGCCGACGCCCGTCTCGTCGGCGGGATTAGTCGAACCGACGAGTACAAGGGCTACCGCTTCGACATCGGGGGCCACCGCTTCTTCTCCAAGAGCCGGGAGATCAACGAGCTGTGGCGGGAGATCCTCGGCGACCAGTTCATCACGCGGTCCCGGCTCAGCCGCATCTATTACGACCGCAAGTTCTTCCACTACCCGCTGAAGCCCGTCGACGCCCTCTGGAAGCTCGGCCCCTGGCGCTCGGCCCGGATTCTTCTGAGCTACCTGCGCGCCCGAGCCAGGCCGATTCGTCCGGAACGGAGCTTCGAGGACTGGATCGTCAACCGGTTCGGCCGGGTCCTCTTCGAGACCTTCTTCAAGTCGTACACCGAGAAGGTCTGGGGCATGCCGACCAGTGAGATCTCGGCGGACTGGGCGGCCCAGCGGATCAAGGGGCTGAGCTTGGTCGGGGCCGTCTGGAACGCCCTGACCGGCGGCTTCGGCTCGAAGCGCGGCGAGGTCGTCAAGACTCTCATTGACCAGTTCCAATACCCTCGCCTGGGACCGGGGCAAATGTGGGAGACCGCCCGCGACCACATTCGATCGCTCGGCGGCGCGGTGCATCTCGACCGCCGAGTCGTCCAAATCGAACACGACGGGACGGCGGTTCAATCGCTCGTCGCGCGGGATGAGACGGGCCGGCTTCACCGCTACATCGGCCAACACTTCCTCTCGACGCTCCCGATTCGCGAGTTGATCCGCGCCATGGACCCTCCCGCGCCCGAAGAGGTCCAGCGCGCGGCCGAGTCGCTCAAGTACCGCGATTTCCTCTCGGTCGTCCTGATCGTCGACCGGGCCGAGACATTCCCCGACACCTGGATCTACGTCCACGAGCCGGGGGTCCGCGTGGGCCGGGTCCAAAACTTCAAGAACTGGTCGCCGGAACTGGTTCCCGACGCCTCCAAAACAAGCCTGGGCCTGGAATACTTCTGCTTCGAGGGCGACGATCTCTGGACCATGTCCGACGACGACCTTCTGGCCCTCGGCCGTCGGGAAATGGACGAGATGGGTCTCATCTCGGCCGACGAGGTGATCGACGGCTGCGTCGTGCGCATGCCCAAGGCGTATCCCGTCTATGACGACGAGTACCGGAATCACCTGGCGGTGATCCGAGACTGGTTGTCCAAGCTCGACAACCTCGAATTGGCCGGCCGCAACGGCATGCACAAGTACAACAACCAAGACCACTCGATGATGACCGCGCTGCTGGCCGCGCGCAACATCCTGGGTGAAGGCCCCTACAACACCTGGAAGGTCAACACCGACGCCGAATACCACGAAGACGGCGACGCCGACGACCTCCAAGCCCCCGGCGTCGGCCGCGCCATTCCTCGTCGCGTCCGCTCGGCCTGAGCCGGAGCCCCAAACCGACCCGGAAATTTCAAATCATCTCCGAGCCATGAGAACGCCCCCCTCGTCCGCGCGTCGCCGAGGGCGGGCGTCATTTTCCGAGATGATGGAGGAAATTTCAGGCGGCGTTGGTCCACTCCTCGATCACGTCCCAATCGGGTAAGTGGTCGATCAAGTCGGAGAGGACCGAACAGGGGAGTCCCAGCGACCCACGGTGGTGGTCGACGGCCAATCGGGATGGAACGAGCACCGCGTCGGCGTTGGTGAAGAAGCCGGGGTCGCGGTGGTTCAGATTGTGGAGAGGAGAGACCGTGACGATCCCCGGGCCGCCGTCGGCAGGACTTCGCGGTTGATCCGATCGCCTCCGTTGCCGACGAGCATGCCGGGCGGATACCGCTCCAAGGCCGCCTCGAACAGCCGAAGAAACTCCCCTCGCTCGGCGTCGTCGAGCATTCGAGACCGGATCGTCGGCCCAAGGTGGAGCGTGACCGGCCCCCCCGAACACTCAGGCGAGGGTGGGCCGAGTCGCCGCCCCTCGGGGCGTCCCCGAGAGGCGGAAGAATGATCTGACGCCGGGTTTTCTTTGGGGCGGCTCAGAACTGGTCGGCCGAGACGACCTCGCCTTGGTCGCGAGAGCCAATGCTCCACAGGACAATCTGGTTGGTCGACGACTTTAAGAAGCGGACGGAGCCGTCGCCGAAGAGGGCGTTGGCGCCACCGGAATGGTAACTGCTCATGCCAATGTTGGCCGCGCCGCAACCATCCATGTCACCACCCCATTCCACAACGGCGCAGTAGGGATAGTTGGAGTTCGGTGGAGTCAGGATGTTGCCGAGCGCCGTCCCGAACATCCCCTGGCACCACTTCTGGCCGACCCAGCTTCGATTCGCGTCGCCGTCGCCCAGGCTCGACTGCGCCGCCGCGACGCAGGTGCTCGACAGCCACTGGTTCAGGGACGCCCCGCCCTGGGCCATGTTCATGTTCGGCGAGCCCGGCTGAGAGTTGGGGGGGTACTCGGTGACCTTGATAATGTCTTGAGGAACGGACAGACGGTTCGCGTCGTTGTCGCCCGTTCGCCATTCACTCATGAAGACGGTGTTCGACGTGCCGTCCAGGATGTCGCGCTCGCTATAGGTATCGCCCATCAGGTTGAAAGGACCGTTCGGACGCGGGCCGAAGTGGCCACCCTGATTCAACGAGGAGCCAACCGACATGAAATAATTGTTCCCGGGGAATGGCCGCCCGAAAAAATCATTCCCACCCGGGAACGTGGGAGACGATGGGCAGAGGAACCCCGCGACAACGCTGGTGACGCCGGTCGTGTTGAATTGGTTCCCCATGTCGCCGCTGTCGCCGAGAGAACAAACGTTAAAATTCAGCGCGTTGTACAAGGGCTGCTGTTCCAGGTACGGCAACATCATGGCTTGGGCGCTCCAGCTTCCCCAAGGCCCCTGCGGCACGCCGTTCACGTTTCCGGCGTTGATGCCGCCCGGCGGGAAGCTGCCGATCGCCGAGTGGTAATTGTGCAGCGCCAGCCCCATCTGCTTGAGGTTGTTGACGCATTGAGACCGCCGGGCGGCCTCGCGAGCGCTCTGGACGGCGGGCAAGAGCAGCGCGATGAGGACCGCGATGATCGCGATGACCACCAGCAGTTCGATCAGCGTGAACCCCCGGCCTCGGAGATGAAATCGTTCAACCCGTGGACGTCCCATGCAGAATCTCCAATCAACGAGAACACGAACGGTAATGAAAATAGAATCAGAAATGGATTCTTGAGCTCGACCGATCCTTGGCGACGCTCGGTCGAAGCGATGCGATGGCCATGCCGCAATGAGTGATCACGCGGCTACTTGTAAATGAGCTCTTGCGGGCTCGACTTCTGCCCCTTGGGAGGAGCGGATTTGTCCGCTTGCTTCCCCGTTTCGCTGGAGGGCTCAATCTTGGCCAGGGGGATGTAGTCCCCGCCGCCGCAGCCGACGCCCATCGTCGACGCCCCGACGGCAATCGACATGAAGAAAAGGATGCTCCGCCTCGTCATTCCAATAGAACCCTTTCCACGGTCCAATCGAGTTCGAGTGATGGATGAAGCCAACGGCCCCTAGTCGCTCGCCGCGCGCGGCAACCGACGAATAGTTTAACATTAAATTCTTAGTGCGCCGAGCGGGCCGCCATAAACCGCCTTTGGCGGCGACGGCCCACTCCCTCATCAAGCGGCGATCCCCCGACGCGGATTCAAGCAGAGGCGGAAAGAGGGGCCTTTCTGATTTGCAAGCGGCGCTTGGGTGGCCCAGGTAATTTCCGCTCCGGCTCCATCGCCGTCGCCTGGGACGCGGGGTTGTCGGCCACGTGGGCGGAGGTTGGATTTCAGGCCGAGGCGGGCGGCGGTTGTGGAGGTCCACCTCTTCGAACTGGTACACGGCCAATACGACACCTGGAAGGTCAACACCGACGCCGAATACCACGAAGACGGCACGGCCAACGACCTCCAACTCCCCGGCGTCGGCCGCGCCCTTCCTCATCGCGTCCGCTCGGCCTGAGACCGTAGCCCCCGGGGTCAAGCCCCCCGATTACACTTTTCGCGCGATCAGCCGGGCCAACAATGGGTCGCTTGCCGGGGTTGGGCTGAATCGCCCGAGGTCGTTCAGTTGGACCTCGAAATCCGGCCCCAGTTGGGCCAAAACCTCGCTCGACGTGGTGAGCCATCGGAAATGGCCGTCGTCGAAGAAGAGCCGAGGGTCGTTGGCGACGGGGGACAACTCCGAGGCGCTCGACGCGTCTCGGAACTCCAGACAGATCACGGAGCCCGGCGAAACCTTGGCCAGCCTCGTGAGGAGGATTCGCTGGTGTCTGGCCGACAGGGTGTGGAGCATCCACCGGCAATAGACGCGCTGGTATCGGGAGACGTCGATGGTCAGGGCGTCGCCCCCCGGCCCGGCGAACGGGTCGCACTCGTCCACATCCATGCCCAAAGACCGGAAATAACGGGCGTCGCGTCCGCCGCCGCTTCCCAGTTCGAGAACCGGGCCATTGGATGAGGCGAACGCCTCCGCCGCCACCGGCGCGAACGACGGGGGAGCCGCCGCCGAATCCCCTCGCGTCCGCCGCCAATAGTGGCCGTTGACCCGCTCGACGATCTCGTCGAGCGAGGAGCGCCGTTCGGTTCGATGGTCGTAGGTCTTGATCGAATAAGACTCGTAGTCTCCGTATAAATACCTCAAGACGGAGAGGGGGCGGGCCGGGGCCAGCCTTGGGACGCCCTCGAAAAGGATGGGGCGGGGCGGGAGAATCCAAGGGGCCGGGAGACGGATTTCGCGGTCCCCGAAGCGGGTCCGAATCTCGCCCCCCTCCAGGTCGTATGGGAAGACATCGATGAAAGGCCAGCGCCAGGGAAGGTCGGGGCGGCAGATCGCGCCGTCGGGGCGGTGGAGCTTGAGGAAATGGCCGGGGTGGCGGACGACCGCGACGCCCCGCGCGGCGCAGAAAGCCTCCAACTCCGGGATGTCCTGACGGGGGAGCAAGAGGTCGAGATCGTCGTCCCAGGGAATGAAACCGCCGTGCCGGACGGCCCCGAGGAGATTGCCCCAGAACAAAAGAGCCCGAGGGGCGAGAAAGTCGTCGAGGTCGGCAAGCAGGTCGAGGGCCTCTCGCTGTTCCGGGAGCAAAGCGTCATCCTCTCCGGTCGACGCGAATCGAGGCGGCGACGGGGGCGCGAGGTCGAATCGGATCGGCGGCGCGGAGTCGGGCCGCAGTTCATTGAAGAACTGAACATATTGCGCTTCCAAGGCTTCCGCGTCCCACCGCCGGGTCTCCCTAAGGGCCTTGCGATGATGTTCTCGGGCGAAGTCTCGATCGTCCCACAGGCGGATGACCGCCTCAACCCAAGGGGCGACCTCCTCGGCCGTCGGTAAGATCCGGGTCTTGGGCGTTAGGCGGTTGGGCAACGGCAAGACGATCCCGGCCTCGCCCAGGGTCTCGGGCAGCGCGCCGCGGTCCGACGCGACGACCGGGACGCCGTTGACCAGGGCCTCCAGGGCCACCAGCCCTTGTGATTCCTGGCACACCGAGGGCATCAAACAAACCCGAGTCACCGACCAGAAATGGCGAGGGTCGTGGGTGTGGGACATCAGGTTGACGTTGCCGCGCTCCCGCAGGTCCAGCCCGCAATCGGCCAGGGTTCGCTCCGTGCCCCGTCCCTCGACGACCAGAAGCGGAATGTCGGGCCGTCTTTGGCCCAGTTCGTCGGCGATCCGGGCGAAGGCGTAAACTCCCTTTTCGATTGAGGGGTTGACGAACGTGACGTAGCCCGGCCCGGTTCGCTCGGCCCGAACCCTCTCGTGGTCGATCAGGTTGGAGAGGACCGAACAGGAGAGTCCCAGCGACCTACGGTAATAGTCGGCGGCGAATCGGGAGGGAACGAGCACCGCGTCGGCGTGGGCGAAGGAGGCGGGATCGCGGTAGTTCAGGTTGTGGAGGGGGAAGACCGTGGCGATCCCCCGGGCGCGCGCCGTCGCCAGGACTTCGCGGTTGATCCGATCGCCCCCGTAGCTGACGACCACGCCGGGCCGAAACCGCTCCAGGGCCGCCTCGAACAGCCGAAGGAACGCCCCGCGCTCGGCGTCGTCGAGCGTTCGAGACCGGATCGTCGGCCCCAGGTGGAGCGTGACCGGCACCCCCCGGACGTTCAGCCGAAGGTTGGCCGGCTCGCCGCCCCCCCGCTCGAAATCCAGGCCCCGCTCGGCGAGCCAGCCAACCGGATCAACCTCCCGCCTCAAGTCCAGCGCGACGCCGCTCAACGCTTCAACCGCGAACCCGCGCCGCCCCAGCGCCTCCATCATCGCCCGACTCGCGACGGCCGCGCCGTTGGAGTCGTCGAGATAACACGCCCTCGTGGCGAATAGGACTCGATTGGTTGTCGGCATGGCGAGATCATGTCCTCGTGTTTCGCCGCATCTACTTTAGCCCGCCGAGTCCGCGTCGTCCCGTAATGGCGGGTCGATCGACACCTCGCGCACCGGCAGGGCGGCTTGAAGGCGGTCGATGATGTGGAGGAGGCAGGCCTTGTTTTCCGGCCAGACGATCGGCGTGTTCTCCAAGTCATCGTACTCCTTGAACCAGCTTTCGAACTCGGGATCGTCAAGGCCTGGGCCGATTTCCCTCGGCTCCGGCTCGCCGCGCAGCCGGCGGATCTCGTCCCACTCGCGCTCCATGCGATCCTGCCGCCGGTCCCCCCGCCGCTCGTAGAGGTAGCTTCGCGAAACCGACACCGTGACTTTCAGCGAGCCGTCGGGCATCTCCCGGAGGAAGAGCCCGGCAACTCGGCACGAGAACGGCGAGAACGAGAACCCAAACCCGTTCGTAATCCAGTAGTGCTGTCCTTCAATCCCGCCTTGGTGCATTCGATCTCGAGAACATTGATCGATCCAACCCTCGACATCCACGGCGTACTCCGGTTCCGGCGCGCTCCACTCATCGCCACAATCACGCCAATTGTCCTCAACGGCCGAGGCCACTGCCTTCAGCACCGTCTCGATTGCGCCGTGTTCGAAGGGAGCATCGTATTGAATCCTGATGTCATAATCCTCTGACATCGACACCTCCACTTGTTCAATGCTCCTTGATCACCCCATCGAGCCTTTTCACGAAGTCTAACAACGCCTTGAATTGCTCCTCGTCTAGAGGCAGATATTGCTGCTTGATGGCAAGGACTGGAGTCTTGCCGCCATTTGACTTCGCGTAATCCGCCATTCTTACGAACTGCTGTTCTAATGACTGCGGAAAACCCGGTGTCAGTTCATGTTTCGGCCTTCCTTGTGGAGGCGTGGATAGACACCGCGACCCCCCTGGGCGGAAACATGAACTGACACCGGGTTTTCCCCATGCAGCTGTGCCTATACTCTCCCTGTTCCGCATAAGTGAGGCAATATGAAACCAGTGAATCATCTTTGCCACGCAGCCTCTTGGCCACACGAAGCTCCACCCACAACATGATGTACTTCATAGATCGATTAGTAGATCCTCTACAAGCGAGCACCGTATGTGGTATGTAGTGTGTCAGCCCAAATGGCACAGCGGGTAGGTTAGAAGTCGGCCTCCTCCAGGGTACGATGATGAGAGCCTGGAGGACCAACAATGAGCGACAACCGCGGGCGGCGCAAGTGGAGCGCCGCG
>Ga0180220_1002118_pt1 | contig 13334 bp, 14 predicted proteins | sample eDN5th37CBELigBY_FD_151335 | JGI IMG/M metagenome (GOLD analysis project Ga0180220, IMG submission 151335) | Enriched backyard soil microbial communities from Emeryville, California, USA - eDNA 5th pass 37_C BE-Lig BY (version 2) (version 2) | ecosystem: Environmental > Terrestrial > Soil >... | reverse complement strand
TCTGGCTGATCACGCTGCTGTCGCTGGCGTTCGGCGTGCTGATCATCATCCCGATCGGCGGCGCCGACATGCCGGTGGTCGTGTCGATGCTGAACTCCTACTCGGGCTGGGCCGCGGCCGGCATCGGCTTCACGCTCGGCAACATCGCGCTCATCATCACGGGAGCGCTCGTCGGCTCGTCGGGCGCGATCCTGTCCTACATCATGTGCCGGGGCATGAACCGCGCCTTCGTCTCGGTCATCGCCGGTGGGTTCGGCGGCGAGACCGCAGGGCCGGCCGGAGACGCCGGCGAGCAGAAGCCGGTGAAGCTCGGCGGCGCCGAGGACGCGGCCTACATCCTGAAGAACGCGCAGAAGGTCATCATCGTGCCGGGCTACGGCATGGCGGTTGCCCAGGCCCAGCATGCGCTGCGCGAGATGGCGGACGCGCTGAAGAAGGAGGGCGTCGAGGTCAAGTACGCGATCCACCCTGTCGCGGGCCGCATGCCGGGACACATGAACGTGCTGCTGGCGGAAGCGAACGTGCCCTACGACGAGGTGTTCGAGCTCGAGGACATCAACTCCGAGTTCGCCCAGACGGACGCGGTCTACGTGATCGGCGCCAACGACGTGGTCAATCCGGCGGCCGAGGAGGACAAGTCCTCGCCGATCTACGGCATGCCGGTGCTGCAGGTCTGGAAGGCGGGCACCGTGCTCTTCAACAAGCGCTCGCTCGCGTCGGGCTATGCCGGCATCGACAACTCGGTCTTCTATCGCGACAACACCATCATGGTGCTCGGCGATGCCAAGAAGATGACCGAGGAGATCGGCAAGGCGATGGCCCACTGAGCCGGCCACGAGGTTCGGGGCTACATCGTTCCGTGGGCGTGCGGCGCGCTCTGATGCTGATAGCCGAAAGCCGGTTGGCTCGGCTCAGCTACGGCCATAGAGGTTCGGCTCGTAGCCCGCGTCTCCGCGCACGATGCGGGCGAGAACCTGATCCGCGGTCCACGTCGTGAAAACCGTCGCGATCTCCGGTGCCGGCCCCGGGCCGTGATCGAAATTGCCGTGCGTGATGACGAACTCGTGCCCGGAGGTCCCGACCAGCTCGAGCCGGTAGCATCGCGACCGATCACCGACATCCTCCGGCCGCCAGATGACCCAGCCAAGGTCGTTGATCAGGACCTCCGCCGGCGGCAGATGCTCGGCGCGCGGGCTCACGACAACGCGGAAGGCCCATCCGGCCGGCAAATGCGTCTTGAGCAGATCGCCGACGTTCTCCTTGGTCTCGTCGATCACAGTGGGAGGCATGCCAACGCGCCTTGAATGGGACTCATGAATGAAGGGCCCGAGGCGATGGAAGCTCCGGGCCGACAACCGAATGGTTGAGCTTAGCTTACCCGCTCCAGCTTCTGAAGCGAGCGCAATGGTCGCGGCATGGTCTGGCCGGGGAAGCTGGTCGGCCAGTTCGTATAGGCGACCTCGCCGACGTAGATGTCGCCCCGCGAATCGATGGCGAGCCCGTGCGGCGACATGAACTGTCCGACGCCCGTGCCCGGTCCCTCGGTTCCACCGAGCCGGGAGATGAGCTTGCCTTCGTTGTCGACGACCGAAAGCCGCGGTCCAAGGTTGCGGTAGGCGAGGTTCACGGCCATGCCGGGACCCAGCTCTCCGACGAAGAACGTCGGCTTTGTCGTGCCTTTCCCGCACGAGCAATAGAGTGCACTCGGCCGGTGTAGGTTGCGCCACTCGGTCTCGTAGCGGCCGTTGCCGTCGAACACCTGCACGCGGTGGTTCTCGCGGTCGGCGACGTAGACCCAGCCGTCGTCGTCAGTGACGATGTTGTGCACGAGGTTGAACTCGCCCGGTCCCGTCCCAGTGTGTCCCCACGTCTTGAGCAGCTTGCCGTCGGGCGAGAACTTGTGGACGCAGGAATTGCCGTAGCCGTCCGACACGTAGATCTCACCCTTGGGCGACAGTGCCGTGTGCGTGCATCTGTGGAACGGCTCGTTCGACATGAAGGGCGCCGGCCGCCCCGGCACGCCCAGCGTCATGAGCACCTTGCCGTCGGGCGTGCACTTGCGCACCGAATGGTCGCCATCGTCGGTGCAGTAAAGAATGTCGTCCTTGTCGATGTGCAGCCCATGCGGGCGCTTGAACACGCCCTCGCCCCAGCTCCGGAGGAAGTTGCCGTCGCGGTCGAACACGATCATCGGGTGCTCGCCGCGATTGAAGACGTAGACCTGATCCTTGGAGTCCACCCCCACCGCAGCGCAGTCCATGAACTCCCAGCCGTCGGGAAGCTTCGCCCAGCTCTCGACGACACGGTAGCGATGCTCGCCCGTCCCCAGGATGACCGACATAGGATTTTCCTCCGGTTGTTCTGATCGGGCGCATGGCGCGTTCTGGCGGCATGCCGCACGTCGGAGGAATGATGCGCGTTTCCCGTCGAACCGCCAAGTACCTCGCTATTGGGAGCGCACGATGCGCAGGAGCACCAGTTGCTTGACCCAGCGGCTACGGCGCATTTCGGCGGGCGATACGATCTGCAGAGGCCCCGCGTCGGCGGCGATTGCCTTGCCGTCCACGGCGTCGGCGATGAGGTACTCCTGGCTGTCGAATTCGGGGAGAGCGAAGACGGCCACGTATCCGTCACGGCCCTGGGCGTGGAGGTACTTGGCGATCGCGTCGTGCTTGAGGCTCTGCTTCAGCGGTACGCCGGCCAGTTCCAGCAGATGGCCCAGCGACACGCCCTCGTAGGTATGCTGTACGCCCGCACGGTCTTTGACCTGAACCGTTGCGCGCGGCAGGGCCCGGAACTCGGCATCCGTGAAAGTCTTGGGAGAGGCGATCTCGCCTTCGATCTTGAGGATGACGTCGTCGCGGGCGTTGGCGGGCTGCACGACCTGAAGCAGCACGAATGCCAGAAAAGAGAGCAGCGTCTTCATGAGGCCTTCCGTTCGAATGGACACTTGTTGTTGATCAACCCGTCTCGCCGCGACCTCGTCAAGCTATGGAGCCGTCGGCACCACCCGATCTCGGAGATCCTTCTCATGCGCCGGATGAAGCTGTCCCGGGCCTTCACTCTTATCGAGCCCGGTCCTGTGGTCCTCGTGACGACCCGCGACGGAAGCAAGAACAACATCATGACCATCTCGTGGACCATGGTGCTGGACTTCACCCCCGTCTTCGCCATTACGACGGGTGCATGGAACTACTCGTTTGCGGCTCTGCGGGCGACCCGCGAGTGCGTGATCGCGATCCCGACGGTCGACATGCTGGACCAGGTGGTGGGTATCGGGACCTGCTCCGGCGCCGATACCGACAAGTTCGCCAAGTTCGGCCTCACCGCCATCCCCGGCAAGACCGTCAAGGCGCCCTTGATCAAGGAGTGCGCGGCCAACATCGAATGCAAGGTCGTCGACCTGGTCGGCAAGCACAGCATTGTCGTTCTGGAGGCGGTCGCGGCTTATGCGGACACCGCCCGCAAGGAGAAGCGCACCATTCACGCCGTTGGCGACGGATCGTTCGTTGTCGACGGCCGGCGCCTCGATCGCCGCAAGATGATGGCCTCCAAGCTGCCGGCAGGACTCTGAAGCACCTGCGCGGCTCATGGTTTGTCGGAGCGCGTCTGCGTCACGCCTTCGCGAGCCCGCGCGATCGCTTCGAGAACGATCGAGGCATCGCCGATGTGATTGGCGAGCATGAGCACGAGACGCGCATTGAGGCGGTTGCTCTCGTCGTGGGAAAGGCCGCGATGCGCCTCGATGAGGGCGGCATAGACATCGTCGCCGCGCGTGCCGAGGCGGAACGCGGTATCGAGACCGGTTGGCTTGTCGTCGCCTTTCATGACATCGCCTTTCCGCTTGCCCGGTCCAGTGCTGCCGCGATCGCGGATGCTGCCGGATTGAGAAACCGGGCGGCTATGTGTTGATCCGGTCTGATGAGATAGGCCATGCCGGCGTCCGCACCATATCGGCGGGCGACAAGGCCCTCGCTATCCTCGATCTCGTTGGCATTGCGGGCCGCTGTGCCGGCAGGGAGCACCCTCAAGCGGCGCACGCCCGACGGCGCGGAGGTCCCATCGCCAAAGGTCATCAGAACGAAGCGGCCGCCCAGATGATCGAGTAGCCATCTGCTCTCGCCGGATGGAGTGCGCACGGGCGCATCGACGCATGGGCTTCCCGGAGGCAGCCCGCCAATACAGGCCGCGTCGTCAGCGGATTGCAGCGAGAGACCGGACAGGCTGCATGGCTCGGAGAGGCGACCGGAGTTGACCAGCCGGCGTGCGAACGGCTCGGTTGCCGCCATCGCCAGGACCTCCTCGCGGAAGATGCGCTCCGCGTCGGACTTCGGCGTCATGAAGCTCGTCGAGCGCGCCGAGTTCAGGATGTTCTCGTCGGCGCCGCGGATGCGCTCCTCGTCGTATGTGGCGATCAATCGCTCCGGAGCGTCGCCCTTCACGATCACCGCGAGCTTCCAGGCCAGATTGTCAATGTCCTGGATGCCGCCGTTGCCGCCGCGCGCACCGAACGGCGAGACGATATGCGCGCTGTCCCCCGCAAAGACGACGCGACCGTGTAGGAAGCGTTCGAGGCGCCGGCACTGGAACGTGTAGACGGAGATCCAGTCGATCTCGAAGGGCCGCGCGCCGACGATCGCTTCAATGCGCGGTTTCACGTTCTCGGGGCGCCGCTCGATGTCCGGATCGGCGTCCGGTCCGAGCTGCAGGTCGATGCGGTAGATGTCGTCCGGCTGCTTGTGCAGCAGTGCCGACTGGCCGTCATGGAACGGTGGCTCGAACCAGAACCATCGCTCCGGCGGGAACTCGGCCTTCATCTCGATGTCGGTGATGAGGAAGCGTTCCTCGAAGGTCTGGCCGACGAAGTCGAGGCCGAGCAGGCCACGCACGGTGCTGCGGACGCCGTCGCAGGCGACGAGCCAATCGGACGAGATCGAATAGCGGCCCTCGGGGGTCTCGATCGTCGCCGTCACGCCGTTCTCATGGTTCTGCAGCGCGACAAGACGCGACTTGAAGCGCAGGTCGATCAGATCTGGGAACGCCCGCACGCGGTCGATCAGATACTCCTCGACGTAGTACTGCTGCAGATTGATGAAAGCGGGATGCTTGTGGCCGGGCTCGGGCAGGAGATCGAAGTTGTAGACCTCGCGCGTGCGATGAAAGAGGCGGCCGACCTTCCACGTCACGCCCTTGGCGACCATCCGGTCCGCGACACCGAGACGATCGAAAACCTCCAGCGTGCGCTTCGACCAGCAGATGGCGCGCGAGCCGACCGAGACCGTATCGCCATCGTCGACGATGATCGAGCGCACGCCATTGAGGGCGAGATCGATCGCGAGTGCGAGGCCCACGGGACCCGCCCCGACGATCAGGACCGGCACGTGCGCTCGTCCGCCATCGAGCTCCGGCGGACGCACGAACGCGAAGCGCTGATGGCGATAGCGCATGGCAGCAGTCGCCTTAGCCCGAACCGAATGCGTTACTCGGCGGCCTGCGCCTTCGATGGCGAGGCATTGTCGACGATCACGGGGCTCTCGAAGAAGCTGAGCTCCGGCGGCGCACCGTAGCGCTCCGTGACCGTCTTCAGCCAATCGGCGTTGTAGACTTTCTCGGCCGCCGCGCGGCTCTCCCAGAGATAGACGCCGCCGCCGGTGTGGCTCGTCTCATCGAAGAGGTAGTACTTACGCACGAGCCCGGGCATGCCCTCGTAGATGGGGGCGGAGCCGCGGAAGATCTTCTCCGCATCCGCGAGCTTCATGGTGGCGGGCAGCTTGAAGCGGACGATGGCGGTGATCATCGGGACGTCCTTTCCTCAGGAGCATTCTCGGTATCCGGTAGTCTAGCCGACAAACGGGCCCGGTCCAGCGGGCGCACGAAAGCCGCCAGCCGAAGCCGGCAGCTTCGCTCGCGTTCAAGCCTTGCGCCCTACTCCTGCGGGAAAAGCTCGGTCGAGAGATAGCGCTCCGCGAACGACGGCGCGAACGTGACGACGGTCTTGCCGGCAAACTCGTCACGTGTGGCGACAGTGAGCGCTGCCGCAACGTTCGCACCGGTCGAGATGCCGCCCGGGATGCCCTCAACGCGGGCGAGCGTGCGTGCGACCTCGAAGGCCATGTCGTTCGGCACGGTCACGACCTCGTCGATCAGCTTCGTGTCCAGGATGGACGGTACGAAACCGGCGCCGATGCCCTGGATCTTGTGCGGCGATGGCTGGCCGCCCGACAGCACGGGGCTCGCCGACGGCTCGACGGCGAAAATCTTGAGGCCCGGACGGCGCGGCTTCAGCACGCGCGCGCAGCCGGTCAACGTGCCGCCCGTGCCGACGCCCGCGACAATGGCGTCGACATTGCCGCCCGTGTCGACCCAGATCTCCTCGGCTGTCGTCTTCTCATGCACCAGCGGGTTGGCCGGGTTGTCGAACTGCGCCGGGATGATGGCGCCGGGCGTCTCGGTCGCGATCTGCTCGGCCTTCGCGATGGCGCCTTTCATGCCCTTCTCGCGCGGCGTGAGCACGACCTGAGCGCCCAGGTGCGCGAGAATCTTGCGCCGCTCGACGGACATCGACTCGGGCATGGTGAGCACCAGCTTGTAGCCGCGCGCGGCCGCCACGAACGCGAGCGCGATGCCCGTATTGCCGGATGTCGGCTCGACCAGCGTTCCACCCGGCTTCAGCTTGCCGGAGGCTTCCAGCGCATCGATCATCGAGACGCCGATGCGGTCCTTCACCGACTGCAGCGGATTGAAGAATTCGAGCTTCAGAAGGATGTCCGCCTTGGCGCCGGCCTGCTCCTTGAGGCGTGAGAGACGCACCAGCGGCGTGTTTGCGATCGTCTCGGCAATGTTCTCGTAGACCTTGCCACGGCCGATCTTGCCGATCGCCGCAAGGGTCTTGATCTCTGTCGAGCTAGACATGGGGTCTGGCCTTTCCGCAATGGCATCCGGTTGGTCGGGACTCTCAACGTCGATATCGCCGCATCGCGCTTAGTGGGCAAGCAGGCCCGACGATCGCAGCATGGCGACGACCGCGCGTAAACGCTCAACCTTTTCTGCCGCTCCTTCCTTTCGCGGATCGCTTTTGCGCGCGGCCCGGCATGCGGCGCGCCGGCGTCGCTTTTTTCGAGGTGCCGCGCGTCCGGGCCAGGGTCTCGACACCGGTCGAGCCGAAGCCGCCGGCGCCGCGCGCCGTCGCCCCGACAGCGTTGGCCTCGACGAGCGTCGCCTGCACCGCGGGCGCGACGACGAGCTGGGCGATCCGCTCGCCGCGCGCGATCCTGAACGGTGCCTCGCCGAGGTTCACCAGGATCACCTGCACCTCGCCGCGATAGTCCGCGTCGATGGTGCCGGGGCTATTGAGGACGGTCACGCCGTGCCGCGCCGCGAGGCCCGAGCGGGGGCGGACCTGCCCCTCGTAGCCCCTCGGCAACTCGAGGACGAGGCCGGTCGGCACCAGCGCGCGCGCGCCGGGCGCCAACATGATGGGCTTTCTCTCGGGAAGTGCCGCGGCAAGATCGAGGCCGGCAGCATCCTTCGATTGATAGGCGGGCAACGGGAGCCCTTCGGCATGCGCCAGCCGGACGATCCTGATCCGCGGCGCCCGCTTGCCGGGGAGGGCCATCAGATGCTCCCCGTGTTGGCTTGGAGAAACTGAGCCGCACGGTTCATCAATTCGCGGGCAACAGCGGACTTGTCCATCTCCGGCCAGTCCTCGACGCCTTGGGCGGTGACGAGATGCACCGTGTTGCGGTCTCCGCCCATGTTGCCCGTCTCGGGGCTCACGTCGTTGGCCACGATCCAGTCGCAGCCCTTGCTCTTCCGCTTTTTCTGCGCGTAGGCGATCACGTTCTCGGTCTCGGCGGCGAAGCCGATGACGAGCGGCGGCCGGCGGCCGGCGGGCTCGTGTGCTATGGTCCGCAGGATGTCCGGGTTCTCGACGAGATCGAAGTGCGGCGTGCTCTTCTTGCCATCCTTCTTGATTTTCTCGCTCGACGTGCCGGCAACGCGCCAATCGGCGACCGCCGCGGCAAAGATGGCGCAATCGGCCGGCAGCGCGGCCTCGACGGCGGCCAGCATGTCGCGCGCGGACTCGATATGGACGACTTCGACGCCTTCGGGATCGGGCATGTTGGTCGGCCCCGCGACGAGGGTGACGCGGGCGCCGAGCGCGGCGGCGGCGGCGGCGATCGCGTGCCCCTGCTTGCCCGAGGACCGGTTGGCGATGTAGCGCACCGGATCGATGGGCTCGTGCGTCGGGCCGGACGTGATCACGACATGACGGCCCGCGAGAGGGCCGGCCGGCGACGTCCGCGCCGTCCCGAGCTTGGCCTCGATGGCGGCGAGGATCTCGTGCGGCTCCGCCATGCGGCCGGGCCCCGCCTCGTTGCGCTCCGCCATCTCGCCGATGTTGGGGCCGACAAACGAGATGCCGTCGGCGCGCAGCATCGAGGCGTTCCGCCGCGTCGCCGGATGACGCCACATGTAGGGGTTCATGGCCGGGGCGATCAGCACGGGCTTGTCGGTCGCCAGCAGCACGGCCGTCGCGAGATTGTCGGCCCGGCCGGTCGCCATTCGCGCCATGAGATCGGCCGTTGCCGGCGCGACGACGATCAGATCGGCCTCGCGGGACAGGCGAATATGGCCGATCTCGCGCTCGTCATCGAGGCTGAACAGGTCCTGGAACACGCGATCGCCGGTGAGCGCTCCAACCGAAAGCGGCGTTACGAACTCCGCGGCAGCCCTGGTCATCACCGCGCGCACGGCGAAGCCGCGCTCGCGGGCGCGCCGGATCAGCTCCAGGCATTTGTAGGCGGCAATGCCGCCGCCGATGATCAGGAGGATGCGCTTCTTCGGATTTGCCACGAGTGAGTTGACCATGTTGCAGGGGGCGAGCCAATCCTAGCATGAGGCCTGCGGACACGCGAAGCCTTCGGTGGCGATGATTGGCACGGCCTTAAGCGAGTTGCATATGATGCGCTCGCCGCTGGAAACCAGTGGCGGCAAAAGTGGCCTCGTCCGCTGCCGGCAGTGCTAGGGTCCTGCCGCCCGAGGGCGCGGCGACCGACCGGCTTGCCCCCGACGGACAAGGGATCGCTCTCGCCATGACACCCATCGCCTGGCTGCTTCTCGGCGCCATGCTCGTTTTCGAGACGGCGTCACACCTGCTGCTCAAGGCAGCATCGGCCAGAGCCCATGCCGATCCGCGCGACATGCTGTTCGTGAGGCGCATGTTCCGCGTTCCCATCTTCTGGGTGGCGATCGCCTGCTTCCTTGCGATGATGGTGGTCTGGATCGGCTTCTACTCGGTGGTCAGCCTCGGCCAGGGCGTGATGATGGGCTGCATCACCATTGCCGGCGTCATGATCGGCGGGCGCATCTTCTTCGGCGAGAAGATCACGCCGCCGCGCGCGCTGGCCGCCCTGCTGATCGTGGCAGGCGTGCTGCTCATCGGATGGGACAGAGGATGAAACGCCTCGTCCTCCTGGGCTTCCTGGCGCTGATGACCGTCGACACGGCGCAGCAGATCCTCGCCAAGACCGCCGGCAACCGCATCGGTGCGTTCACCTTCGATGCGGATTGGCTCGCGCGTCTCCTCAGCCAGCCGCTGCTCCTGGTGCTGCTCGGGCTCTACGTGCTCGCGTTCGGGATCTACTCCTGGCTGCTCAGGCACGCGCCGGTCGGGCCGTCCTATCTGGCGCTGCATGGTTACGTTGTGACGACGTTCCTGATCTCGATGTGGTTCTTCGACGAGCGGTTCACTCTGCTGCAGCTTTCCGGATGTGCTCTGATCGTGGGGGGGATTGTGCTTCTGGCGATGACGGAGGAGCTGTAGCGGAACGCTCCGCGTGCGGCTCTGCTGCCGCCACCGCCTGCGGCACCGCTTTCTTGAAGAGCAGCGCGAACGGGATCGCGCAGGCGGCAACAACAGTGAAAAGCCCGAAGCCATTGAGATAGGCGATCAGGGACGCCTGCCGTGTGATCTCGCGCCCGATGCGCGCGAGGCCAACCTTCGTCTCGGCGTCCCAGGCGCCCATCACCCACGGTAGTCCCAGCGCCGGATTGAAGGGGTTGATCGCCTCGACCAGCCGCGAATAGTTGGCGCCGGTGGAGGCGACGATCTCGGCCACCGTGATCGAGATGAACAGGCTCGACGAGATGTTGCGCAACAGATGGAAGATGCCGAGCGCCTCGGGCCGCAGCTTCGGATCGAGGTCCGAGAAGGTGATGATCGAGAGCGGCACGAACACGATGCCGATGCACATCCCCTGGACGATGCCGTTAAGTGCCAGTTCCCAGGGTGTCACGTCGAGATTGATGTGGGTGAGCCATAGTCCGCAGACGGCGAGCAGGAAGAAGCCGGTCGCCATGGACAGGCGCGGGTCCAGGCGCTCGATCCACATGGCGGCGAAGAAGCCGATCAGGCCCCCGACGCCCCGACTCCCGATCACCCACCCGACCAGGGCGTCGGGATAACCGACATGCTGGCGGAGCAGCGTCGGCAGCACGACCATCGGCGTGAAGGCGAGCATGCCGAACACCGAGACCACGACGAAGCCGAGCACAAAATTGCGGTTGCCGAGCAGGCGCAGGTCCAGGAACGGCTTCTCCCTGGCGGTCAGGCTGTGACCGAGGAAGACCCAGAACGCAATGACGCCGACCCACGATGCGATCACCAGCTCTTGCGACTCCAGCCAGTCGAGCCGCGGTCCCCGCGCGAGGACGTATTGCAGGCAGCCAATGGCCACGGACAGCGACAGAAAGCCGATCCAGTCAAGGCGTGCCTTTCCGAGTTGCCGATCCCGCGGCAACAGGAAGAAGAGGCCGGCGAGCGAGACAAGGCTGACGGGCAGCAGCATGAAGAATGCCCAGCGCCAGCCCAGGTCCTCGGCGATCTGACCGGCGAGCGCCGGGCCGATGATGGGGCCGAGGATGGTGCCCATGCCGTTGATGCCCATCACGAAGCGGTGCCGCTCCTTGGGGAAGATGTCGAGCAGGATCGACTGGGCAAGCGGAACGGTCGGCGCGCCGATCGCGCCTTGCGCGATGCGCCAGAAGATCAGGCTCTCGAGCGACGGGGCGAGGCCGCACATCAGCGTGGAAAACACGAACCCCGCAACGCATGTGCACATGGTGTTGCGGCGGCCGAAGCGGGCGACGAGCCAGCCGGTCATCGGCGTCGCAATGGCAATGGCGAGGATATTGAACGTAACGATCCACGAGACCTCGTCGGGCGTTGCCGACATGGCGCCCTGGATCTGCGGCAGCACGGTCGAGACGACGAGAATGGTCGTGAAGTAGAGCGTCACCGTGAACATGTTCGAGACCAGGATCGCCCCCTTGTGGAAGGAGGAAAGCTCCGGGCTGTCGGCGGGGCTCGTCATGCGGGCGGCTAGGGATCCGGCTGAAATGAACCGCTATGCTTGCATTGCCGGCCGGCACTTGCCTAGTCGTTGGGCTTCTTGATGCCCATACGGTCAATTTCAGCATGTCTGGCGAGTCTTCGAGACGCCGAGGCTTCGCGGATGAGCCGGCTGTTGCCCGCCGGGAGGTCCTGCGAGCTGTTGCAGCATGAAGGAAATCGGGGAGCCCATGCCTAGCGGTGCCCGGAGGCGATCTCAATCGCCCTCGAAGCCTGCATACGGTCTGCTTCCAGTCCGTGTCAGCTCTTCGAGAGCTTCTCGAGCTTGGCCTGCATGGCGGCGAGCTGGGACTTGAGCTCGTCGAGCTCGCTCGGGTCCTGCTTCTCCTGCTTCGACGGCGCGCCCGTGCGGCCGGCCGCCGGCGGCGACGGCTTTGCAGCTTCACTGCGTGGCGCCGCGTCGGTCGCCGGGGGTGTCTCTCCACCCGCCACACCGGGCTTGCCGGCCGAGAAGGGCGCGAACATGCTGATCGCTTGCTCGAACATGGCGAGGTTCTTGCGCGCCTGCTCCTGGTAGGCCTCGAAAGCGCCTTGCGGGGTAAAGGCCGTAGCGAACTGCTTGCGGAAACGCTCCTGCTCCTTGGCCAGCGTCTCGAGGCTCACCTGCAGGTAGCTCGGCACCATGCGCTCCATGGTGTCGCCGTAGAAACGGATGAGCTGGCGGAGAAACGGCACGGGGAGCAACGTCTGGCTGCCGGCCCGGCTCTCCTGGTCGACGATGATCTGCGTGAGCACGGAGTGGGTGAGATCCTCGCCCGACTTGGCGTCGAAAACCACGAAATCGCGCTCGGCCCGGACCATGGCGGCGAGATCGTCGAGCGTGACGTAGGTGCTTGTCTCGGTATTGTAGAGACGGCGGTTTGCGTACTTCTTGACTACGACCGGCTCTTTTTTGTCTCCGGCGGATTCAGCCTTGCTCAGCATGTTCACGACCGCGCCAATTTCTGCACCTGCGAAACAATACCACATGGACGGCCCAGGGGAAAGCAATCCTCGACGTGGCTGAAAGACCGGACAATGACGCAAATGCGAAAGCAATCAGCGTACGGAAGCCGGCTCGCAAAAGCTATTCTAGCGGTTCGGCGCCGCTCTGCGATTGCGGCCGATCAAGGAACGCACTATCGATAAGCTTAAGATCTGGATCCGCTTGCGCGGTGACATCGACGACCAGGAAGGAGCCCTCAGCATGACCCCCGAGACGACGATCGTTATCGCCAGCGCCGCCCGCACGCCGGTCGGTTCCTTCAACGGCACTCTGTCATCGCTGCCGGCCCATGAGCTCGGCAAGGTCGCCATCCAGGCGGCACTCGAGCGTGCCAACGTGGACGTGGGCGACGTCCAGGAAGTGATCATGGGTCAGATCCTCACGGCCGCGGCAGGGCAGAACCCGGCGCGGCAAGCATCGATTGCCGCGGGCATCCCCGTCGACGCGCCGGCCTGGGGCATGAACCAGCTTTGCGGCTCTGGGCTGCGCGCGGTCGCTCTCGGTGCACAGCAGGTTCTCGACGGGGCCAGGATCGTCGTTGCCGGCGGCCAGGAGAGCATGAGCCAGGCGCCGCACGCGATGCACCTGCGCGAAGCCCACAAGATGGGCGACACGGCCATGATCGACACCATGATCAAGGACGGCCTCTGGGATGCCTTCAACGGCTACCACATGGGCACCACGGCCGAGAACGTCGCCCGGCAATGGCAGATCACGCGCGAGGAGCAGGACAAGTTCGCCGTCGCGTCGCAGAACAAGGCCGAAGCCGCAAAGAAGTCCGGCCGCTTCAAGGACGAGATCGTCCCCGTCACCATCAAGACGCGGAAGGGCGAAACCGTCGTTGCCGAGGACGAGTATATCAAGGACGGCGTGACGCTCGAGGGCATCGCCAAGCTGCGACCCGCGTTCGACCCGAAGAACGGCTCGGTCACGGCC
>Ga0180220_1002117_pt1 | contig 13335 bp, 11 predicted proteins | sample eDN5th37CBELigBY_FD_151335 | JGI IMG/M metagenome (GOLD analysis project Ga0180220, IMG submission 151335) | Enriched backyard soil microbial communities from Emeryville, California, USA - eDNA 5th pass 37_C BE-Lig BY (version 2) (version 2) | ecosystem: Environmental > Terrestrial > Soil >... | reverse complement strand
GCCGGTGCAGCCGTGCAATCTGTCGATCCAGGCAATCGACGCGGTGATCCGAGCAATCGGTGATCCAGGTCGACGCGGTGATCCAGGCGATCGGTGATCCAGGCAATCTGAGATGAGGAGCAGGTGAGTGGCGAGCGCGCGGGCCAAGAACGTTGCCAGGTCGTCGGATGGACCGTCTGACGGCCGGGCTCTTTGGGATTCCGCGGACGCACGTGTCCGCGACCGGGAACGCAAGCGGGAGGCCGTCATCCTGACGGCCGCGCAGGCATTCCGTGAGCGCGGCTATCACAACACCTCGCTCGATGACATCGCGCGCGAGCTGAACGTCACGAAGCCGACGATCTACCACTACGTGGAAAACAAGGAACAGCTCCTGTTCGAGTGCTTTCGCGCCGGGCTGGGCCGGATCATGACGGGATTCGACGAGGTGCGCGATTCTCCGGGCAGCGCCCGCGAGCGCCTCGGCTACGTGCTCCGACGATACGCGGAGGCGATCACCTCGTCCTTCGGCTGGTGCATGGTACAGGCCGAGAACCAGGATCTGAGTCCGGCGATGAGCCGCAAGGTGAAAGAGCTCAAGGCCGAGATCGACCGGGGCATGCGCAAACTCATCGTCGAGGGTATCGGCGACGGATCCATCCGCAACTGCGACCCGAAGATGGCGACATTCGCGCTTGCGGGCGCGATGAACTGGATCGCGTACTGGTATCGTAGCGACGATTCGCTGAGCGCGGCCGAGATCGCCGAACGCTATATCGATCTGTTCGATCTGGGCATGCAGCCGAGATAGCCGGCGAGCGACGCCATTCCGGCGCGATGCGGCAGGAACAATCGCACGCGCCGGCGATTGCCGCCGTATGAGCGCAGAGCGTACGAGTCCGGCACGGGCGGCCGCGAGCCGCGTCTGGTTCGCCGTATTCGGCGCCCCGCTCGCCTGGGCGCTGCAGGGGCTCGCGAGCTGGCTGCTGCGCAGCCTCGCCTGCCCGCACGCACCGCGAGACGCGGCGAGCCCGGCCGCAGCGATGGATGGGACGCTGCTGCGCTCGCTGGAGATCCTCGTGGCGGCAGGCGCGCTGGTTGCCGCGGTCGCGGCGCTGTCGGTGGCGATCTCGATCTGGCGGCACTCCTGTGAGGCGCACCCGGCCCGCGCACATGGCGTCGGACCGCACGCCGCTCGTGAGCGCACGAGCGTGCCCGCAGGCGGCGCCGCCGCTGTGCCGCGTCCGTCCGATGCAGGCAGGACCGGGCCGCCCCTGCGGATGCGCCGCGAGCGGCTTGCGATCGCCGCGATGCTCGTGTCCCTCGCCTTCATGATCGCGATCGTCCGCGCGGCCATCGGCCCGCTCCTGCTGCCCCTGTGCGCGCCCGCGCCCTGAGCGTGCACGTTTGCGGACGCGCTTGCGGGCGCGGGAGCGCTGAGCACGGCAGGCGTGCCGGTCGGCGCGACAGACCTCGCCCGCGCGGGCCCTCAATTCAGCAGCGCTGCATCGCGGGTGCCAGCATCCTGCGTTGCGGCACCCGCAAGCGCGCTCAGCCTGCGCAGCCGGAACTGCGGGCGCGCCGCCGCTGCCGGAGAGATCACCAGGATGTCGCAGTCGATCTTGCGCAGCACTTCGTCCGCAACGCTGCCGAGAAGCATGCGCTTGAGCATGAAGTAACGGCTCGTCCCGATGGCGAGCAGGTCGGGCTCGGTCTGGCGCACGATGCGCTGGATCGCGACGAACGGCCGAGCACTCTCTTGCACGACCGACACCTGCGACGGGCAGATCCCGGCAGCCGCCGCGTGGCGCGCCAGCTCGCGGCACAGCCGGGATTTCCACTGGCGGGCATATGCCGCGACCTGGGCCTGGCGTATCCCGACCATCGACATCACACCGTCGTAGGACGGACCGCAGGCGTGCATGATCGTCGTGTGCGCGGCCTCGAATATGCGCAGCAGCGCCGAAGTGCGCGCCATGCGCACGTCCCCATCGGACAGGTCCGTCGCGACGACGGCCTTCGCGTATGCTCCCCGCGGCGCGCGATGCACGAACAGCACGGGCAGCTCGAGCGCGCGCACCAGGCGCTCGCCCGTCGTACCGAATACACGCTCGTAATCGCGACGGGCAGGCGCCGCCGCGACGATCAGGTCCGCTTCCCACTCATGGGCCGAGTCGCGCAGAACCTGCATCGGCCTGCCCACCCGCACGGCGATCCCGCCGACCGATGTCCGCGGCAGGCCGATGTCCTCGAGCTGGGCGCGAAGCTCCGTGGCCGCCCGCTCCGCCATCATGCGCACGAGCCGCTCCGGATGCCGTTCGTCGACGGCATGCACGAGCATGAGGTCGGCGCCGGCCTGTCGGGCCAGGATCGCCGCACGCTGCACGGCACGTTGGGAGCGCGGCGACAGGTCCGTCGCACACAGGAATCTGCGGCGCGGCTGCGGCTCGAACATCGTGCCGCTCCCGGCGGACGATCCCGTGAGACGATGGGCCGGATACCCGCGGCATGGCTGCGTGGCGGCATTCATGACTCTCCTCCCTCCTCGAGACGGCAGATCCGAAACGGTGATTTGCGATGACCTCCTGAGTGCGTCGAGTACCCCCCTGTCGATCCGGCGCTACGCGGCGTTGCCGCCCGTCGGCGGGTCCTGCAGGGGTTCGTAATGGCTCAGCCACATCACGAGCTGTGCGTGCCCGGAAGTCAGGTGCGCGAGCCGGTCCGGGAAGCCGAACAGGGCGGCGAGCGGGGCGGAAGCGCGGACGATGCCGAAGCGCCGGTTCACCTCCGCATCCGTGATCGACGCACCTCGTACGTCCAGGTCATGCCGGATCGAGTCGAAGTGCTCGGGCGCACACAGCACGCGCAGACCCATGTGTGGCTCTTCGAGCGTCGGACCCTGGTGGTAGCGCACGGCCGGAGGATCGATGCGGACCTCGTCTCCGTACACCTCCCGCAACCGCCGCAAGGGCCGCTCCAGCGCCATCTCGGTGCCGGCGAGGACCGTCAGCCCACGCGCGCTGGGCTCGAATGCGATCTCTTCGTCGCGCGGCAGAAACTCGATCGCCTTGCGCGCGAACGCGAGCTGGAATCGTTCGTGGCGATGCGAGCATCTGCACTCGATCGGAAGTTCCGGTCGCAATCGTTTCTCCTGCATGCGCTGCCGCTGTAACCAGGCTGCGCCCCGGGCGCAGCGACGAAGATCCGCGGCTGGGGCCGCGGGGTCGACCATGGCCGTGCCGCAACGATGTGTGGGGCACGGCCGACGATGAAAACTCAGGGTCCGGTCCTGGGGACCGGTCGTAAAGCCGGTGGACCGGCCGCGGCGCCGACGCGCCGCGCAGGCGCATCAGGCGGGCAGCCGGAACGACTCAAGCCAGGCGGTATCGCCCGAGGTTGCGGCAGGGACGGCGGGGGCACGGGCGCGGGCGCGCGCTGCCCGCCGGCCCATGATGGGCCGACGCGAAGCGGACGGAGGTACGCGGCGTGTCGATCTCTGCGGGTGCATGCCTGTCGTTTATAGCTCATTCGAGCCTGTTTTCAAGCGCTGCCGCCCCGGCTTGACAGCCCGGCCCAAAGCACTATGCTCAGCTCATGCTCAAGGTCTTCGTCACCCGTTTTTGCCTGCATCGCGCAGGACATCTGATCCAGGGCTCCCCGCCCCGGGTGTAAGCGCATGGTCGCTGCTCGCCCGGGGTATCCGTGCGAGTTCGACCCAGTCCGTCCCGACCGACTGCTCGTCCTGACTCTCTGATCGACTCGCACTGCTCGGGTCGTGCCGCCCCTGTCCGGCACGACGTCCATTTCAATCACTGCCGCGCGCATATGCGGCAAGGCATGGTGCTCCAATGACTCGTGATATCATGACCCGTCAGAACACGAACGGCCCAGGCAATGCCAGGCCCGCGCCGCGCCCCCGTATCGTCATCACGGCGAGCGATCACGCGCGACTCATGAAGCTGACCGAAACGGTGCTGAGCCGCACCGCATCTTCGCCGGTCGCCGAATACTTGTCGGACGAACTGAGCCGCGCACATATCGTGCCCGATGCGGACTGCGCCGATGACGTCGCACGCATGGGTTCCCACGTGACCTACTCGGATGGTGCGACGGGTCGCACGCGCACGGTCACGATCGTCTATCCGGAAGCGGCCGACATCGACCGCAACCAGATCTCGGTGCTGACGCCGATCGGCGCGGCCTTGATCGGATTGAGCCCGAATCAGTCGATCGACTGGCCGACGCCCGGCGGCGGATCCAGCACCCTGACTGTGATCGAGGTCCGCAACGACGAGGCCGTGAGCTGATGCAAAGAGGGGCCGGAACCCGCTCGCACGAGCGTTCGCGCGAGGACGGGATCCGGCCGGAAACTTGACATTCCGCGCCATGGGCGCGACGGGAGCGACGGGTGACGGCCAGCAAGAGCAGAATCGAACGAATCATCGAAGACGTCATCCGTCGAAACCCTGGTGAGGCGGAATTCCATCAGGCCGTGCGCGAGGTCGCCGAAACGCTCGGCCCCGTTCTGCAGAAGCATCCGCAGTACGCGGAGCACAAGATCATCGAGCGCATCTGCGAGCCCGAGCGCCAGATCATCTTCCGCGTGCCGTGGCAGGACGACCATGGCGAGGTGCAGATCAACCGCGGCTTTCGCGTCGGCTTCAACAGTGCGCTCGGCCCCTACAAGGGAGGCCTGCGCTTTCATCCCTCCGTATACCTCGGGATCATCAAGTTCCTCGGCTTCGAGCAGGTGTTCAAGAACGCGATCACCGGCATGCCGATCGGCGGCGCCAAGGGCGGCGCGGACTTCGATCCCAAAGGCAAGTCCGACAGCGAGGTCATGCGCTTCTGCCAGAGCTTCATGACCGAGCTGTACCGGCACCTCGGCGAATACACCGACGTGCCCGCGGGCGACATCGGCGTCGGCTCACGCGAGATCGGCTATTTGTTCGGCCAGTACAAGCGCATCACGAACCGCTACGAGTCCGCAGTCCTGACCGGCAAGAGTCCCAATTGGGGCGGCTCGCTCGTACGGCGCGAGGCGACCGGTTACGGGCTGGTCTATTTCGTCGACGAGATGCTCAAGGCGCGCGGACAGAGCATCGAAGGCAAGACCTGCGTCGTGTCCGGCTCCGGAAACGTGGCGATCTACGCGATCGAGAAGCTGCAAGCGCTCGGTGCGAAGGTCGTTGCGTGCTCCGACTCGAATGCCGCGATCTACGATCCCCAGGGGCTGCGCCTGGAGACGCTCAAGCGTCTCAAGGAAATCGAGCGACGCCGGATCAGCGAGTACGCGAAGGAGCATCGCGACGCGCAATGCCTGACGCCCGATCGCCTGTGGCAGATCCCCTGCCAGGTCGCCTTGCCCTGCGCGACCCAGAACGAGTTGGACGAGACCGCCGCACGGGCGCTCATCGCAAACGGCTGCATCGCAGTCGGCGAGGGCGCGAACATGCCGACGACGCCCGGTGGCGTCAAGGCATTCATGCAGGCGGGTCTGGCCTACGGCCCCGGCAAGGCGGCAAATGCCGGCGGCGTCGCGACCTCCGCCCTGGAGATGCAGCAAAACGCGAGCCGGGACGCCTGGAGCTTCGAATATACCGAGCAGCGGCTGCACGGCATCATGCAGAACATCCACCGCGACTGCTACGAGACGGCGCAGGAGTTCGGCAGCCCGGGCAACTACGTCATCGGCGCGAACATCAGCGGCTTCCGCCGCGTCGCCGAAGCCATGCTGGCGTTCGGCATCGTCTGAGAGCATCGGGCTCCGCGCGCCCGCGCGGCGGGTCGCCGCGGGTCCGGCGGGAACTCAGGAACGCCCGGCGCTCGCGTGGTGATCGCGGCGGGGGTGCAGGAGGAGAAAGGCGTCGACGGCGCGCTCGGCGTGCCGTTCGCGCCGTGTCGCACTGATCGTCTCGCCACAGGCGGCGCGAAAGACGAGCTGACCGTGCACGAGCGTCAGGAAGTCCTCCGCCGCCTCCAGGCTGCCGGCGCGATCTGCGACGCCGAGCTCGACGAGCGCGCTGCCCAGGCCCTGCAGGCAGTTCGGAAAGCTGAGCTGCAATATCACGTGGCGCAGATCCGGAAAACGCGCGCCCTCGCTGACCGTGATGCGATACAGCGCCAGGCTGTCCTCGCGCAGGATGCGCTCCAGAATCTGAGTCGCCAGGTTCGCCAGGCCTTCACGGGCGGTGCCCGCAGGCGGGCAGCGCGCGGCGCCGGCATCGAACATCGATCGCGCCCGGCTGTGCATCACTGCGGCAAACAGGCCTTCCTTGCTGCCGAACTCGCCATAGAGTGTCGCCAGCGATCCGCCCGACAGGCGTACGATCTCGTTGATGCTCGCGCCTGCATAGCCGTGCTGCAGGAACAGCCGCTCGGCCTCGCGCAGAATGCGCTCGCGGCGCTGCTCGAGCCGGCGCGTGCGACCCGGCTCGCGCACCGTCACGGCGCGCTTTGCCTCCGCCGCGCTCATCCGGGCGCGCCCGGCTGCCGCTCGGGCTGCGGTCCCGCTTCGCTCGCGCGGCGCTCGGAGGCCCTGGCGCGGCGCTTCGCGACGAGCGTGAAGAACATGGGGACGAACACTGTCGCGACGAACGTCGCCACGAGCATACCGCCGAACACCCCCGTGCCCATCGACTGACGGGCGGCCGAGCCCGCACCGCTCGACACCGCGAGCGGCGCGACGCCGAACATGAATGCCAGCGAAGTCATGACGATCGGACGAAAGCGCAGTCGCGCAGCCTCGATCGCTGCGTCCGTCGCCGATTTGCCCTGCAGGTAACCACGCTGCGCGAATTCGACGATCAGAATCGCGTTCTTCGCCGACAGCCCGATCAGCACGACCAGACCGATCTGGAAGTAGATGTCGTTCGCCATGCCGCGCATCCATACGAACAGCAGTGCGCCGAGCAACGCGAACGGCACGGTCAGCACGACAGCGAGCGGCAAACGCCAGCGCTCGTACAGGGCGGCCAGTATCAGGAATACCATCACGATCGCGGCACCGAACGCGAACACCGACGCGCTGCCGGTGCGGCGCTCCTGGAACGCCTGGCCGCTGAACTCGAGCTGGTAGCCCTCGGGCAGGCTCGCCCGCGCGACCTCTTCGACCGCCTTGATGGTGTCCCCCGAGCTGACGCCCGGCTTGCCGTTGGCCAGCACCTTCGCGGCGATGAAGCCGTTGAAACGCTCGACCTGCTCGGGGGCGACGATGTTCGACACGGTGATCAGCGCCTTGAGCGGGATCATCTCGCCGCTCGTCAGCGAGCGCACGAAGACGTTGCCGAGGTCTTCGGGGCGGGCGCGATAGGCGGCGTCCGCCTGCAGGCGCACGCGGTACGTGCGCCCGAACTTGTTGAAGTCATTGACGTACAACGACGCCATCGTGCTCTGGAGCGCCTCGAATACGTCGTCGACGGGCACGCCCAGCGCAAGCGCCTTTTCTCTTTCCACCTCGACCCGCAGTTGCGGCACGGTCGAGCGGAACGACGAGTTGCCACCCGTCAGCGCCGGATGCTCCGCGAGCCTGGTGACCAGGTCCTGCACCGTTCGTTCCAGATCCTGGGGGCTCGCGTCACTGCGCGCCTGAACGTAGAACTCGACACCGCCCGCGAAGCCGAGGCCGCGGATCGGGGCGCGCTCGAACGCACGCACGGTGCCGTCGCGCACCTGGGCGCCTTGCTCGTTGAGGAGATCGACGATCTGGTCGGCGCGAACGTCGCGCTCGTCCCACGGCGTCAGGTTGATGAAGAACGTGGCCGCGCTGGTCTTGTTGCCGCCACCGACGATGTCCACGCCGTTGAGCGCCACGACGTACTTGATGGCCTGCTGATCCTTGATCAAATCACGAAGCTGTGTCGTCGCCTTGCGCGTACGCTCGAGCGTGGCGGCGTCCGGCAGGGTCAGCGTCACCAGTGCCTGCCCCTGGTCCTCCTGGGGCACGAACCCGCCCGGTACGTTCCACAGGAGCACGCCCGCGGCGGCGACGACGACCCCGAATACTGCAAACGCCTTCCCCGGGTGCGCGATGCCCGCGCGCACGAAATTCAGGAACCGCCCGGTCAACCAGGCGAAGCCGCGATTGAACGGAGCGAACGCGTCGGCTTCGCGATGCCCGGAGCGCAGCAGCAGCGCACACAGCACCGGCGTCAGGGTGAGCGCCGTGAAGCCGGAAATCACGACCGCGATCGCGACGGTGACCGCGAACTGCCGATAGAGCTGGCCGGCGATGCCGCCCAGAAACGCGACCGGGACGAACACGGCGCACAGCACCAGTACGATCGCGACGATCGCGCCGGAGACTTCGTTCATGGCCTCGAGGGCCGCCTCGTAGGCGCGCATGCCCTCCTCGCGCATCAAGCGCTCGACGTTCTCCAGCACGACGATCGCGTCGTCGACGACGATGCCGATCGCAAGCACCATCGCGAACAGAGTCAGCGTGTTGATCGAGAAGCCCGCGAGCCACAGCCCCGCAAACGTGCCGATCAGCGACACCGGCACGGCGATGAACGGGATGAGCGTCGCCCGCCAGGACTGCAGGAACACGAACACGACGGCGACGACGAGCAGCGCCGCCTCGAAGATCGTCTTGCTCACCTCGTGGATCGAGGCGTTGACGAACTCGGTGGAGTCCACCGGCACGACATAGTCCAGCCCCGACGGGAAGTTCGCCTTGAGCTCCTCGAGCCGGACCTTGGCCGCTTCACCCACGGCAAGCGCGTTCGCGCCCGTCTGCAGGTACAGGCCCAACCCCACCATCGGACTGCCGTTCAGCACGGAAGCGGACTCGTAGTTCTCCGCGCCGAGCTCGACGCGCGCAATGTCCTTGACGCGCAGCACGCCCGCCGGACCGCCGGCACGCACGACGATCTCTCCGAACTGCTCCGGCTCGACGAGCCGCCCGGTCGCGGTCACGGTGAGCGACAGGCTCTGCCCAGGGGGAGCCGGCTCGCCCCCGATCCGGCCGGCCGCGTACTGCGCGTTCTGCGCCCGCAGCGCGTTCGCGACGTCGCTCGTGGTCACGCCGAGCTGCGACATCTTGTCCGTGTTCAGCCAAACGCGCATCGAGTAGTTGCGCGCACCGAACACCACCACGTCGGCAATGCCCGGGACGCGCTTGAGCTCGTCGACGATGTTGATCGTCGCGTAGTTCGAAACGTCGAGCGTCGACAACGAGCCGTCGGGCGAGTAGATCGCCGTGAACATCAGCATGTCGCTGGTGCGCTTCTGCACCGTGACGCCGTTGCGGCGCACTTCCTCGGGCAGGCGCGGCTCCGCGAGCTGAACGCGGTTGTTGACGTTGAACACCGCGGCATCGATGTCGGTGCCGACTTCGAACGTCGCGGTGATCGTGATCCTGCCGTCCGCAGCCGACATCGAGTTGAAGTACAGCATGCCCTCGACGCCGGAGAGCTGCTCCTCGATCGGCGCCGCCACCGTGCGTGCCAACGTTTCGGCGCTCGCACCGGGATAGTTCGCGGTCACGACGACGGTCGGCGGCGCGATTTCGGGATATTGGGCGACGGGCAGGATCGCGTACGCCGCGAGCCCCGCGAGCACGATGATGATCGCGCAGACTCCGGCGAACACCGGACGGCCGAGAAAGAAGCGGGAGATCATGGCGATCAGCCCGATACGACTGCGGACGGACGGCCCGGCGCGGCGGCGGCCGGCTCATGCGGTGCGACGGAGGGGCGATTGTGCGGCATGCCGGCGCCCTCGCCCGCGGATGCGCCCGGGTCGCCGCGCTCTTCGCTGAGCTCCTGCTCTCGCGCGCGCTGCCCCGCCTCCGCCTGCGGCTTCACGACCAGTCCCGGGCGCAACCTGAGCAGGTTGTCCAGAATCAGGGTGTCGCCGGCGTTCAGTCCCTCGCGTATGCGCCAGCCGTCGTCGATCCATGGGCCGATCTGCACGGTGCGCTGCTCGGCCTGACCCTGCTCGTTCACGACCCACACGAACGCACCCGCCGCCCCCTGCAGCACCGCGGTCTGCGGCACGGTGATGCCGGGGATCTCGCCACCGGACAGCCGCACGCGCAGGTACTCGCCCGGCAGAATGGAAAGCTGAGGGTTGTTGAACTCGGCCCGCAGTTGCACGGTGCCGAGCTTCGCATCGACGGTCGAGCCGGCGAAATTGATGCGCCCCTTCGGCGCGCGCTGCTTGCCGTCCTGGGTCAACAGCTCCACCGACAGCGCCGCGGCTTCCTGTGCGCCGGCGCTGCGCAGCGCTTCGTACTCCTCGACGGACAGCGCGAACCGCACCCAGATCGGATCGGTTTGCGTCACTGTCGTGAGCAGGCTCGATGGCGTGCCCGCAGTCACGAGGCTGCCCTCGGAATGCTCGGCGCGACCCGCAATGCCGCCGATCGGTGCGATGACCCGTGTATAGGAAAGGTCGATTTCCGCCTCGCGCACCTTCGCTTCGGCCGCGAGGATCGCGGCGTCGGCCGCTTCGAGGGCGCTGATCGCGTCGTCGGCCTGCCGGCGGCTGACCGCATTCTGTGCGGCCAGCGCGCTCAGGCGAGACGCGGTGCGCCGCGCCTGCTGCTGCACCGCCCGTTGCTGGGCAAGCGCCGCGCGCGCATGTGCGAGCGCGATCTCGAACGGTACCGGATCGATGCGATAGAGCGTCGCCCCGGCCGGTACGGCCGAGCCTTCCTCGTACACCTGCTTCTCGAGGATGCCGCTGACACGCGCCCGCAGCTCCACTTCCTTCGAGCCTTCGGTGCGCCCGACGGTTTCGATCATGAGCGGCACACGCTGTGCCTCGACGCGCTGCGTCGCGACGGCGAGCGTCTCGTCCGAGCCTTGCGAGTCCGACTTGCCGGCGCATCCTGCCAGCACGAGCGCCGACGCACAGGCGGCGAACGACAGTGCCCAGACGTGGGGCCGACGCGCGAATCGAGGGCGGCCGCGACCAGAAAGATTCTTGTACATGTTGGATCCGGACACGAGAGGCAGGCGCACCGCAGGCATGCGGGCCGGGAAAGTAGGTCAGTGTAGCAGGCCTCCGATCATGTGTAACGATCGTTACACATGATCCCCGGCACGGATCGAAACGGCGGCCGGCCGACGCGCGGCAGACCGTCGGGCGCTAAGGGCTCGCCCGATCGGTGTGGCGGCCGACGGCTGCGTCCAGCAGACGCCCGAGATCCGCGCGATACCCACGCCCGGCCGGCCTGCACAGATAGAACTCGTGCTCGGGGCGCTGCACGATTTCGAACCCTGCCGAGCGCAGCAGCGCCTCGACGCAGGCATGGTTCGGTGCCCACCAGTTGCTCGCGTCGCCCGCGACACGGTGCTCGATGAAGGCCATCTTCGGCCAGCCGCGGTCCAGCATCGCCTCGCGCTCGTCCAGCGGCAGGTCCGCAGGAGCCTGCGCGCTCTCCTCGCCCGGCATGGTCATGCTCTGGAACATCATCATGCGTCCGGTCACGCTGCGTACCAGATCGAGCGCCAGCGTCGGGTAGCGCAGGTGATAGAAGACGCCGGTGAACCACACCAGATCGAAGCTGCGCCGCCAGCCCATCAACTGATACACGTCGCCCTCGAGGAACTCGACCCGGTCCTGCAGGCCGCAGCGCTCGGCCACCCAGCGCGCCTGGCGCAGATACAGCGGCTCGACGTCCAGGCCGAGCACCTGTGCGCCACGACGCGCGAGCTCGATGCTGTAGAACCCCGCGTTGCAGCCGATGTCGAGCACCGACCAGCCCGTCAGGTCCTGCGGCACGACGGCCGCGACGCGACGCCACTTGAACCCCGGAAAGTCGCCGTAGCGGTGGCCGGGAGCGGTCTGCGTGCCGTCGGGCAGATGCAGGTTGTGAAACCAGGGGCCGAGCGCATCGATCTGCGCCTGAAGGTTCTCGCGCCTGCCGGGACTGGCGTCGACCATCGTGTGCCTCGCTTCGGGGCTGCGTTTCAAAGGGCCGCGCACGAGCGCGTCGGCGCCTCGCGCGTGGGGGAGTCGCGCCCGGATGATCCCTCGCCCTGGCTGCGGGTCGTCCCCGTGCGCCCCGGCGCAGGCCGTGACCACGCAGCCGCGATGTACGTTTCGAGTTGCTCCGCGCGATGCGAGCTGGAGTGGGCGCCGAGTACGTGCTCGCGGGCCGCCCGCGCGATGCGCGCTCGATGCGCGTCCGGCATTTCGGCGAGATATGCGACGACATCCGCGCTGCTGCGCGCGATCAGGATTTCCGTGCCGGGTGTCAGCACCTCCTCGATACCGGGCCAATCGTCCGAGATGATCGGCGTGCCGCACGCGGCCGCCTCGAACAGGCGCACGCTCGGTGAATAGCCGGCGCGGCGCATGTCGGCCCGCGTCAGGTTCAGCGTGCAGCGCTGCCGGCTGTAGAACGCCGCATGCTCGCCAGGCGCGAGGTGATCGATGCGTCGCACGTTCGCCGGCCAGCGCAGCTCGCGGGGATATTGCGCGCCGACGACCGCGAAGCCTCGCGCGGGCAGTCGCCGGGCGGGCACGTTCAGCAGCCGTTCGATGCCTGCCTGGCGATCCTCGCTGTACGTTCCCATGTATCCGAGGTCGATGTCGCGCACAACGTCGCGCGGGCGATATTCCTGCGCGTCGACGCTGCAATACAGCGGCGCGACGCGCCGCGCTCCATACTCGCGCTCGAGGCGTGCGAGCGTCGGCCCGCCCGTGAAGCTCAGCATCAGCGCGAACTCCGGAATCTGCTCCGCCCGCAGATAGCCGCAGTCGCCGCTGCGCAGGCGCGCCAGTGTGACGGGCGTGTCGATGTCGTAGAACGCGCTCACACCGTCGACGTGATCGAGCACCCAGTCGCAGACCTCCGCCCCATCCTGCACGTAGGAGCCGACGATGACCGCATCGGCCGCATGGATCCGGTCGCGGAAGCGGTGCCGCAGATCCTGAGTGTCCGCATAGAGCTGCGTTTCGCAAAACGGCAGCTCGGGCGCGTCGCGGTGCCGGGCATACCACGGCTGATCGCGCTCGAGGAACAGCACGCGATGGCCGCGCTCGTGCAGCCCCTTGATGAGCGAACGGTACGTCGTCGCATGACCGTTGCCCCACGACGATGTGATCGCCAGTCCGATGAATACGATGTCACTCGCCATGTCGGTCGCCCTTGCAGTCAGCGTTGCATTCAGCGTCGCACTCACCGGGCCGGCGCACGGTGTGCGATCGGCGTCGACCGGCGTGCGGGCACGCGGCGCTCGGGCAGCGCGTCCGTCAACAGCCGGCGCAACTCGGATGCGCGGTGGGCATACGTGTGCTGCGCGAGTATGCGGCGGCGCCCGGCCTGCCCGATGCATGCGGCGCGCCGTGAGGTAAGCCCCGCGAGCCGCTCGGTCACCTCCTCGCCGGAGGCGACGCTCAGTA
>Ga0180220_1002114_pt1 | contig 13341 bp, 22 predicted proteins | sample eDN5th37CBELigBY_FD_151335 | JGI IMG/M metagenome (GOLD analysis project Ga0180220, IMG submission 151335) | Enriched backyard soil microbial communities from Emeryville, California, USA - eDNA 5th pass 37_C BE-Lig BY (version 2) (version 2) | ecosystem: Environmental > Terrestrial > Soil >... | reverse complement strand
CTGGTAGCCCGTGGCAGAGGCTGCGCCCCGGTCGCCCGTGGCAGAGGCTGCGCCCCGGTAGCCCGTGGCAGTCTCGCCCTCAGGCTTCGACCGGCTGAAGGTATATTCGATGGCAGCTTTGATCAGGCCGGACAGGTTCAGCTCGGCCTTGATCTTGACCTTGGAACTAGCCAGCTTGGAATCGCTTGATTCGCGGTCGATTTTGCCGCTCTGCTCAACGATGGCGAACCGCGAGCCAGCGGGCGGGTAGTAGCTCAGGACATCGAGCGGATATTCGCAGGCATGAAACCCGCGGTCGCAGGCTTTGATTTCGCCGTCCATTTCGTAAGACTTGCCGATTTCGTACTGGAACGGCTGGGCGCCACCAGTGCAAGTCAGGTCGGCGTTGAACGCCTTGTAGGAGGTGATGATTTCTTTTCCCTGCTTGTTAGCGGCCATTTGGCTTTCTCCGATGGGCGTTATCGATGGTCGTTATTGGGTTTCAGCGGCTCAGGGCGGCGCACACCATCGCCCATATGGGAGGGCTTTGCTTTTTGCACGTGTGAGAGATTGAGGATGGCAAGGCGCCCAAGGCCATGCCTGGTATGTGGTGTGCGTCGGCCTGAGCGGCTGTTGGTGATGGTCTTTGCGGCGGGATTCGAACCCGCGACCCCCCGGTCCCATACCGGATGCGCTACCAGACTGCGCTACGCAAAGACGGTGCCGGGTTACCCTCGTCCCGGCGGCTGCGCAACGGCAGCGGGTTAGGTGGACGGCCCCGGCATCCACATCCGGCCCCGGCCTGCGACTTCCACCGGGGCGCTGCGGAACAAGCTCCCTTTGGGTTCTGTGCTGGTTACGGTTCCAGCTCCGGCGCTCGGCCCGGACGATTCGAGCAGGAGGGGTTTCCACGATGGCCCCCCCGCATCCTGCCGTTGATGGCAACCGGGGATCACCCTGTCTGCCTAGGACAGAAAAGCTGCCATCAAGAAAGTCGGACCACGCCGCTACTGGTTCCTGCGTCCGTCCATTCGCATTGCTTAGAACCACGGGGATGCTTTTTCATGGAACGCCGACTTTCTTGATGGCTGCCGCTTACGGCGGCAAGTCGGACTTTAAGATTTTCCGTCTCTTGAGCGCGTCATCCGCCCGCAATTCCCGTCCGGTTTAGGGATTGGCTGTTACTGGCTTGAGCCAATCATTCTCTGCTCCCGCAGGCCAGCGAAAATTCTTCCCGGCTAACCGAACCGGGCGGGCCTGAGCCTCGCTACTGCTTGCTGCGAGCTATGCAGGCGTTAAACGATTGACGATTAACGATGGCCCCGGATACGTCCATTATCCGGCCCCATTCAGCGCCGGTCGGGTCATCGGGATTGGGCGGGCATTTCATGAGATAGGCCCGCATATCAGCCAGGGCTTGCAAGGCCTCGGCTGCTCTGGTTTCGGTGGTCATTAGGATTCTCCTGCTGCTGCTTTCTGACCCATTCCTGCATGTCGGCATCAGGTGCGCGATACGCTGAATTCCTCATCCTCAAAAATGGCCCAGGTAGCAAAGTTGATGCCGCGTTCGCCAGGCTAACCGTAGGCACTCAATGCCTCATCAGGAAGCGCCGCCGATGGACAGCAGGCGCTGCGCCAGTTGAATACGGCGTGCTTCGTAGTAATGGCGGTAGCCGCGCAGTTCCGCGTCCGTGCGAGCCAGGGCACGGTTCATCAGATAGAGGTTGTGAGCGTCTTCGCTCGGGCCTTGTTGCTGCTTCTTGGCTTGCATGGCTTTCTCCTTGATCATCCGGCGCGGCGCATCAGTCGTCGTTGTCCGGCGTCAGCGCATCCGCTACCGCCCCAGCGCTGCCACGGAAGTCGATATCGGACATGATCTGCTGGGGCTTGAAAGTGACGCGATAGTGGTACACGCTTGCCTTAATGCTCTCCATCTGCTCGACCATGAACGAAACGTTGTCGGACAGGCCCAACATGTGCTTCTTGAACTGGCCGTTTCCGGTCTTGCAGATGACGTGCAGGACGTGTCCCGATGAACTGGTCTCGACGCTGCAACGCCCTTCAATCGACAGCAGGTACTTGTCCGTGATGCCGTTGATGAACACAACCCGACGCGTGATCTCGAAGTTATCGGCAGCCTTTGATATGTTGTGATTGGCGATCTTGGCGTCATCCTGGCAACCCGCCAGAAGAGTGGCCAGAATCAAGGCCGATACTCTCATTGCTCTCTTCAACATTTGCTCCCTGTAAATTCATCCGGCGCGGCTCTCACTGAAAGCCGCCTCGGATGGGCCTGTTTCCAGGCCTGTATTGCGGTCTACTCCCGCTGTCATCGAATGGGAATATCGGGCTTCCTTCGATTCTTGCCCCCGGTTTCCCGGATGTGTTGCTGTGCCAGGATTCCAACTGGCGTGGCGTTTCTGCTCTTGGTGCCTTGACCTCACCCTTGTTCACCGTGAACCGCGCTTTGGCGGGCTGGATACGGACAGAGACATCCGCGCATTGCTTCGGCCATGCCCGAAGGTGCTATTGAGCCGGACGAACACCCAACATAGGCGGGTGAGCAACATCGGCTTTATGACCAGGGAAATTCAGGGGAGGGTGCAGCAGTTTTGCTATGCTCGCCTTGCCGGGGCCATCAACCCCGGTTGCGGCCTGATAAGCCGCTGAAGGTTTCCTTGACATCCTCCCCGGCCTAAAGGCCGGAGATTCCTACGGCGCTCAGTGGAGGCATTGAGCCACCCCTGAGTCGCTTCGGTGGGTTCCTGCTGCTGGCGGCATTACTGCACCGCTCACTTCACAGGCTAACCGGGCGTGTCCCGCCCTTAAAACATTGATCGCTGTCCGGTCGCTACTGTTCTTGCTCATGCTGCTGTTCAGCTAGCAGTCCACCCAGCCTCGAAAGGGGCTGGGTTCCCCTCGAAAGCACGCATTCCTGCGCACCCTCCCCTGAATTTCCCTGAATTGTTAAAGAGCAATCCGCCTATGGCGGGGTACTGCTGACTCCCTACTGGGCGTCCGCTGCTGCGGTAAGGCCGGTCGGGGAGTGGTGCTGCGTTGATGTGAAGTATAGAAAACCTAGACTTTAGATGTCAAGAAAAACTGTACCTTGAATGTGTAACGGATCCCCGTGTGCCGGAGTTGGCTCAATCAGCTACTATTGGGAATTGTTTGTTACTTAAGGAGATGGGGATGCGGTTGTTCGCTATGGCAGCGGTTCTGGTGCTTTCATTGACTGGTTGCCAGTCCATGCCACCGCTGAATTTTTCGGTGCCGAACGTTGGCTATGCGGCACATAAGTTGGATGCGGAATTGAAATCTACGACCGTCTCGTTGGCCAGACCTGATGAGGCCAAGGGGGACATCCCGGCTGGGACCGAAGCTATCCCCGCCCTTTGGCAGAATGCATTGCAAGAGGCATTGGATCGGATGGCAATCTTCAAAGACGATGCTTCAAAAAAGGTGAATATCTCCGTAAAAATTCTGGCGTTGGATGCGCCAGCGTTTGGGGCTTCGATGGAGACAAAGACGATTGCTCGCTATGAGCTTCTAGATAGGTCGAATGGGGACATTATCTATAGCCAAGAGATCGCTGCGAATGGTGAGGTGCCATTCAACTATGCCTTTTTGGGTGTTACCAGAGCGAGGGAATCTGTTAATCGTTCAGTACAGAACAACATCGCTCAATTCCTGCAGGCACTGGAAACTGTTGATTTGAGCAAGCCAATGTTCCCGGCGCAGTCGGTGGCGAAATGAAATATCTCTCTGTAATGGTGGTTTTGGCTCTGTCTGGTTGCGTACCGAATGTGAATCCTGATTCATATTCGGTGGGGTCGGTTGGCCAGGTGAACCGAACAATAGCTGCCCAGATTGTCAGTGTCAGAGACGTAAACATTTCCGGCACGAATAGCATAGGAGCGGCTGCCGGTGCGGGCATGGGCGCGGCCGCGGGGTCATCAATTGGCGGAGGGGTTAGATCCAACGTCGCGGGCGCTATTGGAGGTGCGGTAATAGGCGGCATAGCAGGAGCGATCGCACAAGAATCCATGACCCGTCAACAGGGAGTTGAGTATGTTGTGCAAACTCAAAATGGCAACCTAATGACAATCGTGCAAGGCTCGTCGCCCAGATTCACCGAAGGCCAAAAAGTGCTCGTGCTTTATGGCTCTCCTGCGCGAATCATTGCCGACCCCAGGGGGAATAGATGAAGATCGTGGCCTACACAGCCCTTCTGGCAGCCATAGCCCGAAGATGGGCGGGGCCATGAAAAAGCCGCCTCTGGGGGCGGCATAAATACGCGGGATTGAGGAAGAGCTACTTGTTGTGAGACTTGCTGAGTAGGGCTGTCGCGTGCCCATACCCTTTGAAGCGGCGATGTTGCATGTACTCACGCAGCTCTTGCTCGGTCGATTTGAGAGTGACGGGCTTGCCGATCCGCCCCATCAACTGCTTTCCGACCCCGACGGTACGTCGAGCATGTATCTCGGCTGGCGTTGGCTCGCGGTGAGTCTTATGAAGTGAGCGTGCTTCCATGGGTAGCTCCTGTGGATCATAGGCCACCTGTATCTAATTGACCCTTATCATAACAAGATCTATTACATTTTGTTGGTTAAGGAATCGAAATTGTTCATATTCCAGCGATTGGCTGGGGCGGGGAAGGCTGGGGCAAAAGAAAACCGCCCGGGGATGGCCGTTATGGGGACGGATGTTTAGAAATCTTGCTATTAGGCTGGGCTAACCATACAATGGAATGGCAGGCAAGCGCTGGGCTTGTAGAGGTCGTCGAAAGACGGCAGCCCTTATGGGTGGGATCCTCGAACCAGGGGTCTGCAACTATTCCGGGTCCTAGTCACGACAAATGGCTAGGACCCTTTGCTTTTCTGGGTCTTCATTGCACCAGAACTTTATTCCGTAACCGCTTCGCGCCTACCTTCCGGCCTTGTCTGCGGCAGTGACCGAAACTGTTACGAGCAGCGTGTCTACAACTGTCCATGCCAAGGATCCTCCCCGGATAGACTGATCGTGGGGTAGGAGCAAGTTTGAAAAAAGCCACCCGGTGGTGGCTTGGCCTAACCTGGCAAACATGTCTTGCGGATGGTGCCCAAGAACGAACTATCAGGCCGCCACAGTCAGATCCTCGAACGTACGGTAAGGGACAACGTGCGCCGAACCTGCAAGCAGGGACGCAGCTTGCTTCCAGTCTTCCGAATTCGCTGCTTCCAATATGACCAGTCGGTTACTCGTCCGCGGGTCAGAACGCTCTTTGAGGTCCGAAAGCTTGCCGAAGCACTGGTATACAAATCCCCAATCCGGTCGACCCTCGTCATCAAGTCCAATAGGCTGCACTGCCTGGACGAAACGATCTCGCGCGATGCCAAAAGGAAACTCCAACTGGTGGCCGGATGATCCTTCAATCTTAAACTTCGTGATGATTCTTTCGGCACCAACTATGCGCGCCATAGATTTCTGAATCAACGTCGAGAAACGCTCCTGATGGGAGCGAGGCTGCCATGCCTCAACTTTGGATGCCAGCGTCACCGCCAGGCTGGTCGCTTCCCATAGCGCAGGGCGCAGCTGCCGGAGGTCACCGCTTGCGACTATTTCCCAATCGCTCGTCAACTCCGCAAGATGATTCCCCGGAATTTTTTGCATGGACTTCAAACGATTCGGATTCAGGCGGACCCCGCGTGACGTCAGGTTATCCGCAGTCGCATGGCCGTCAGTTAAGAAGAACCTGTCGTCGCTCTCGCTCAAAAGATAAAAGCTGATGTGCTCACCGTCGCCAGAGAGCGTGGCCGGGGAATGAATGCGTAACGCGTGCTCGCCTACAGCTTGGCAGTCCCAGCCGGTAGCAGATGCAAGTTGTGCGCAGTTCATTGGAAAAGATCTCCGGTCGTGTTCAGCAGAGGATGTGTCACCTTACCGTTGAGGATTACATTGCATTCCTTGGCGAACGTCATCACCAAGTCGACAATATCCATTATCGGTGGTTCCACTGGTTCTGCATATCCGTAGGAGCCCACCCAGATGTGCCGATGTGTTGCGCAAGTTAGACGTTGCCCGAAGTAGGGGCGCCCCACGCCGACATTGTTCGAGTGAATGGACCCGGGAGCTGTGTCTAGGGCCGCCACTCGATGAGGCGTGCATAAGAGAGCAGCATCAAACTTGGCCGGCCGGACTACCGACGACTGTCCAACGGAGATAGTCTTCTTCGCCCGATATTTTGCAATAAAGCGCACTGCATAGGGGAACACGCTGCCGATCTGGACGGCACTATCAAAGGAGAATCGCTCTCCGCCCTTGGCGCCCGCTTCGGGTATCCAACGGAATTCTCGGACGACTATCTTGTCTGTTCGGGCGAGTAGTTCGACAACTTCTTCTTCTGTCATGCAGTGCCGTTCGCTTGGTTTAAGTCGCCCGCAGGGCGGTATTGGGGGATCCCTGGGAAAACCTTTTATCTATTGCGTTGCTTGCGACGTGTTACGACCGCACCCACTGCCCCGCCTCATCGTCCCGCAGACGTGCGCCAGCCCACACGACCTGGCCAAGCACGCGCACGGGGTGACCGTTCTCCAGCGGGATATCTGCATAGGCGGGATTGAACGAACGGGCCACCCAACGTCCCGAAAGCCGCTCCTTGGTCACCGTCTTCACGATCATCTTGCCGTCGTAGTTGATGGCGTAGACGCCACCAGCGGCCAAGTCCCGCAGGGTCAGGCTTTCGTTCGGAACGACTAGCAGGGCGGCGCCGTCGCGGATGATCGGCTCCATGCTGTCGCCTTTTGCATACACCACGCGCGCCTTCCCATTGTCCGCGCCGACCGCCTTCAGGAACGATCGGCGGAACTGAATCATTCCGGTCTGTTCTTCAGCGTGGTTCTCGATAGGCTCACCCGCTGCCAGTCGGACGTCCGCCAGCTCAGGCACCTTCTCAAATCTGTCATTCGCCGCGGGCGGTTCTCCCGCGCCTACATTGGCGATCACGTCTTTGGCCGTGCTCAAGCGAACTTTTGTCTCGCGCTCTGCCTGGAACGTGGTCTTGCCGCCTTCCCACGGCGCGGCTGGCGCCTCGATCGGCGTGAAGAATGGGTCATCCGCATGGTCGATATCGACCAAGCCGCCGGGCTTATGTGACCGCGAGGGTATTGGCGTCGCCGCGACGGGCGGCCTTGGCGCCACCTGTATCCCCAGATTCATCTGGGCGATCGCGAGGGCAATGGCTCCTTCGAGCGCGCTGATCTGCGCAGGAGATAGCTTGCGCACCTGGTCCTCGGGGATGGAAGGGAAGGGCCAGGGATTCTGTTGCTCTCTTGCGACGGCGGCAGTTAGGTTCGTTTGAATTTTCTGGGGCTTCCCTAACCCCGGGGGCGGCGGATCCCAGTTTATGAGTCTTGCGATTTCAAGTATTTGGGTGAAGCTGGGCTCATGTGCATCCTTCTCCCATGCGGAGATGTTTCCTTTCGTGCGCCCGAGTTTTTCCCCGAGCTCGGTTTGAGTCAAGCCCGCAACTCTTCTCGCCTCTTTGATCCATTGGCCGATAGACATGCCGCGAGTGTAAAGACAATCTAGACCTCCATGGTCTAGAATTGCTTGACTTTTGTGGTACAGAAAATCTAGACTATGGCGCATGGAACATCCTATCGACACTGCTGCACGAGTTACTGGATCTGCTGCCGAGCTCGCGCGCGCTCTTGGGGTTACGCGAGCTGCCGTATGGCAGTGGAAAACGGCTGGCCGAGTTGTGCCAATTGAGCATTGCTTGGCCATTGAGCGCGCCACGGCTGGCGCTGTTACTCGTCAAGAGTTGCGTCCTGACGACTACTGGCTGATCTGGCCTGATCTGCCGCCCCCGACCAAAGAGGTGGCGTAGATGGACTTTCTGCTCATCCTGCTCAAGCGCCTGCTACGAACTCGCCTTGAGGGCGCCTCAGCAGGTGGATCGCCGGGCGACAGTCCGGTCATGCGCTTTGATGAAGCGCAGCTCGCAATAGCGCGACCTGGAGACATTGTGGTCATCAGCTTGCGCGGGCATCTGACCCCCGCACAGCGCGAGCAAACGCGGATGGCGTGGCAGTCACTGCTAGACCGGCACCCGGATCTGCGGTTGGTGCTCTTCGAGGGCGCAACATCAATGACGGTTGTACGGCCGAGTGCGGCCGAGAAGAGCACCGATGAGGAGCCGCTCGGCACGCACATTGCAGAGTACGTGCGCAGCGCCCTCGAAGCGGAGATGCGGCAAGGCGGGTCTATTTGGAGATCGCGTCGATGACCAGTTGCCGCGCCTGCGCAATGGTCGCGCTCAACGGTTGCGAGAGCGCCTTGTCGCGTGCGATGGATGCCTGCAGTTGGCCGATGAAAAACGGAGGCCCGGATAGGTCCCCTTTGACTTTGAAGCGAACATCCATGTACTCCGCATCGTCGGTAGGGAGTTCGATGCAAACGAATTTCAGGTCCATGGCTGGCTCCTTTCGGCAATGGTTGGGGTTGGGGAATCTCGATCATATCCGGTTGGGGCCGGCCGCCCACTTCGTTGCTCATAGCTCAGTGCACCGTCGCGCCAACGCGGTCGTCGGTCGCCCAAGCCGCGCGGTCACGCTCGGCGCACAGCTCACGGAACAACTCCATAACTGCCGATTCGGTGGGGTCGACAAAGGTTCGCTTCGCAATGTCCGTGGCGGTCTTCAGGATCTTCTCGGTTTCGGTCATATCGCTCTTTGTTCGTAAGGAAGTAATCGATGAACACGCAAGCAGTATCCCCTGAGCAGATTGAAAGCACACGCAAGATCGCTGAAAGGCTGCGCAGCGAGATTGGCAGTGCGATTTCACTGTTCACCCAGGCTCGTGCAGCGGATTTCATGGGCACGTCATCCAGCACGGTGAACCGCATCGTCGCGGACGACCTAGACAAGGTATGTCACCTGATGGCGGCCATTGGGATGCAATTCGCTCCGCTGGACGCAATGGTCGTCAGCAAGGCCAGGATCGAAGCGCTTGAGCTGTTCACCTACGAATATTTGCGCAGCAAGATTGAGAGCAGGTTGAAGTGATGGACAAACAGGTATTCGTCCTTTCCAGCAGCCAAGTGCGGCGTAACGCCGTCCTGGCCGTAATGGAGGCTGGCGACGACATGCGTGTCGAAATCAAGCCCAGGGGACGCACGCCTGCGCAGAACGCCTTTTCCCACACTTGGTACGAAGAAATCGCCCAGGCGCTTCCCGAAGACGATGCTTTGGGCTGGAAGTGCTACTGCAAGCTTCACCACGGCGTACCGATCCTGCGCGCTGAGGACGAAGAGTTCCGCGAGGCTTACGACGCGGCCATCAAGGGTCTGACCTATGAGCAGAAATTGCAGGCTATGCGCGTCCTTCCGGTCACGTCGCGCATGAACGTCAAGCAAATGACCAGATACGCCAACGCAGTACGCGATGACTTCGCGGCGCGCGGCGTACTTCTTGAAGTGAGGGCGGCGTGATGTGGAACAGCACCCTCCAGCGTAGGACGCCCATGAAGCGGTCCAAAGCTGATCGCGGCCAGGGTTTGGGGCACAAGGTGGCTGCGGCGCTCGATTTCCTGCGTCCGCTGGGCCACAAAGAGCCCACGCTATTCCGCAGCCGGAAGCACCGCATGAATGTCGCCGCGTTGCCCTGCGCCTGCTGCGGCCGCTTCAATCGGTCACAGGCCGCTCATCTGAACCTGCTGGCAGCAGGGAAGGGCATGGGGCTGAAGGCATCCGACGCCCTTCTGGTGCCGCTGTGCTGCGATGAGCCGGGCCGGCGCGGCTGCCACCACCAACTCGACCAGGGCGGCGTGTACGACAAGGCTACGTCCGCCGCATACCAAATCCAGTGGATCCAGGAAACCAGGCGCCGGCTGCGCTGCCTTGGGCAATGGCCGGACGCCGCTGAAGTCGACATGAACCGCCTGCTGGGCGATTACTTACGGATGCAGGGATGACGAATCGAGAAAAAGACTATCAGGACGCCATGCAGCACGCTCGCAAGCTGGCAATGCTGAAGCGCCGCAAGGCCATGGCGCCGCACGTCCATGCGTGGGCTGAGGCGGTCAAGCGAATGCTGGCGGGGGGCAGGTAATGGCAGCCGATTGGATCAAGATGCGCGGCAACCTGTGGGACGACCCCAGAATAGCGCGCCTATGTGATCTGACCAGTTGCGGGGAGGCCCAGGTTATCGGCGGTTTGTACTGGTTGTGGGCTACAGCAGACCAGCATACGGTTGACGGCATCATGCCTGGCCTATCCACCCGCCAGATTGACCGAAAGACCGGCGTCCCCGGTCTGGGGCAGGCTTTGGCGGATATCGGCTGGATCGCGGATCACCCAGAGGGCATCCGCATTGTCAACTTCGAGGATCACAATGGTGCGTCCGCGAAGAAACGCGCCCAGACAGCGAAAAGGGTTGCAAACCATCGAGTCGGTAACGCCCATGAAACGCAAGACAATGAATGCCGTAACGCTGGCAGCGTTACTAGTGCGTTAGCTAGAGAAAGAGAAGAGAAAGAAGAAATAACCCCCCCTAACCCCCCGTTGGGGGGTGATGAGCCCGGCAAGCCTTCGGCTGCCAAACCCAAGCGGGAACGCAAGGCCCGAGTGTCCCTGAAAACCTTCCTGGAGAACTGCCGTTCGACCGGGGAAAAGGCAATCAGCGACTACCGACCCTTGCTGGAGTACGTGGAAGGTACTGGCCTGCCGATGGAGTTCGTGCAGTTGGCGTGGGATGTGTTCAAGCGGGAGTTCCTTCCTGGCGGCCCCAATGCCGCCCGTCTGCAGGCTGACTGGCGCCGACATTTCCTCAACTACGTCACCAAGGGCTACTACCGGCTTTGGTATGTCAAAGCCAGCGCGGCAGACGGAACGAACGTTTACGAGCTGAGTACGCAGGGCTTGCAAGCCAAAGCGTTTCACCGGGAGGCCGCATGAATCCGCACGTCCCCCCTCATTCGGTGGATGCCGAGCAGTCCGTCCTGGGTGCGCTGCTGCAGGATGCCAGGGCCTGGGACCGGCTGGACGGCATGCTTTCGGCGGAGGACTTCTATCGCCACGATCATCGGCTGATCTTCGGCGCCATTGCCGGTCTGATGGATAAATGCCGGCCTGCTGACGTGCTGACGGTGTTCGATGCGCTGCAAGCGGCTGGGCAGACCGAGGATGCTGGCGGCATGGCGTACCTCAACTCCGTGGTAAATGCCGTCCCCAGCAGCGCGAACTTGCTTCGCTACGCGGAAATTGTCCGGGCACACCGCATCCGGCGAGACGTGCTGACGTTGGGTAACGAGATTTCCGCCCTGGCTGCGGAATCCAGCGACCCCGCAGAATTGATCGAACGGGCTACTGGGATGGCTATGTCACTGGCCGATACGCGCCAGGCGGGGCAGGAGCCTAGGGCCATCGGTGAGTTGCTGACGGGCGTCCTGGATGCCCTGCAAACTCGGGTAGACCGGGGTGGCGCGGTGTCGGGGTTAGCGACGGGCTTCTCCGACCTGGACGACAAGACGAGCGGGCTGCAGGGCGGCGACCTCATCATCATCGCCGGCCGGCCGTCGATGGGTAAAACCACGCTCGCCATCAACATCGCCGAGAACGTGAGCGTTGCCGGAGGCGTTGCTCTGGTCGTCAGCCTGGAAATGTCGGCTGCACAGTTGGCGGAGCGCAGCGTGTCACGGTTTGGGGAGATCGACAGCCGCCGCATGCGCAACGGCAAATTGAGTCAGGACGACTACACCAAGCTGACGGGCGCGCTGGGTCGGCTGCAAGACCAGCGACTTGTAATTGCCGACGATCCGTCGCTGGCAAGCGTGACTCGGGTTCGCCTGGCGGCCCGTAAGGTGCGTCAGCGCATGGGGAGCCTCGACCTGATCGTGATCGACTACCTGCAACTGATGCGGGGCGAGGGTAACAACCGGAACGAGGAATTGGGCGGAATCACCCGCGCCCTGAAACTGGTGGCCAGGGAAATGGGCTGCCCGATCATCCTGCTGTCCCAACTGTCTCGCAAGGTCGAGGAACGTACCGACAAGCGACCGATCATGAGCGACCTGCGCGAATCCGGCGCCATCGAGCAGGACGCCGACGTGATCCTGATGGCCTACCGAGACGACTACTACAACCCAGATAGTCCCATGAAGGGACTGGCTGAGATCCTGATTCGTAAGCAGCGCATGGGTCCGCTTGGTGAGGTCACGCTGGTGTTCCAGGGGCAGTACTCCCGGTTTCTGGATGCCGACCCGCAGGAAGTCGCCGTGGCGCGCAACCAGGCCGAATCGCAACCGAAAAAGAAGTACAGCATGTTGAGGGACTGACATTGAGAGCAACCAAGTACCGCAGCAAGAAAACTGAACTGGACGGCATTACGTTCGATAGCAAGCGCGAGGCCGCCCGGTACGCCGAGCTGCGGCTGCTGGAGAAAGCTGGCCGAATCAGCGATCTGCGTTTGCAGCCGAAGTTCACGCTAATAGAAGGCCAGCGCAATGCTGATGGCAAGGCCGAGCGCCCTGTGGTCTACGTGGCCGACTTCATGTACTTCGAGGGCGAACGGTGTGTAGTCGAAGATGCCAAGGGCATGCGAACGCGCGACTACGTGATCAAGAGGAAGCTCATGTTGGAACGGCACGGCATAACAGTGAGGGAAGTCTGATGTCCATCAAGCCCGGAGAGAACCAATGACACCGCAACGCGCCGCTGAATTGCTACGCGGGCAGACAGCGATTGCCCAGAAGGTGTTCGCGGCAACACCGGCCGGGGCTAATGAGTTTGCCAATGCCTTTGAAATTGCCAAGAACCTGCGGGACCAAAGTGGCTCAACAGTGGAAATCCATACGTTGCGAGGCTGCCTGGCGAAGTTGGAAGAGGCGGGTCTGATCCGGCAGGTTGTGCGCGGCTCATGGCGACGAGTTGAAGCGAAGGAGAAAACTGAAATGCCCAAAGTCGCGCCCAAACTGGCGGAGCCCGCCAAGAAGGCCGAAGTCGAGCCCAAATTTTCTGGCGACCCAATTGAGGTCTTGGGCGGCATCGCCCAGCGCCTGAGGGGGCACATTGCCAGTCTGGGCAGGATTGCCGACGAGATTGATTCCGCTGCCCTGATGATTGAAGAGAAGGCCAGCGCCAATTCCGCTGAGTACGAGAAATATCGGCAACTGGCCACGTTGCTGAAGGAGATCGGGTGATGATCGTGCAAAAGCCCCGAGCGCGCTATGAGAGCGGGATTTGGTTGGTCTGGTGCTCGCGTATCGGTCCCAGCCCTAGGCCCACGTTCGAACAAGCCTATCAAGCCTGGGCCTATCGCCGTGGTCTGCTCGCATTCAATCCGAAGGAGAACTGAAATGGCATTGCCGCGCACTGCATCCGAT
>Ga0180220_1002113_pt1 | contig 13352 bp, 16 predicted proteins | sample eDN5th37CBELigBY_FD_151335 | JGI IMG/M metagenome (GOLD analysis project Ga0180220, IMG submission 151335) | Enriched backyard soil microbial communities from Emeryville, California, USA - eDNA 5th pass 37_C BE-Lig BY (version 2) (version 2) | ecosystem: Environmental > Terrestrial > Soil >... | reverse complement strand
ATCCAATAACACTTCCTTGTTTACACCTTTCATGCCGAGGATACCTTTCAGCTGGTAATTGTCTTCGTCCAGCTTACTGAACGCAGTTCCTTTAAAACTGATCTCTTTGAAATTCTCAGCGTCAAAGAAATCAGCGCTCCTTAGATGTGCGTCCCTGTCAGAGTTGTTGGTGTCAATTGATGCGGCATCTACGGTTACTTCTACTAAGGCATTGCTGAAATCTTCGCCATCGCTTTGAATGGAAGCATTAAAATTCCTGAACTGGCCTTTCACATTGGTGATCATCAAATGCTTTACCTTAAAAATTAATTCGCTGTGTGCAGGGTCTAATACCCATTTTGTTTTTGTAGTGTTCATAATCTTGTTTTTTTAAATTTTATAGTACAAAGGTCGGCTGTAAAAGAACGAACGACGTTCACCTATGTTAACAAAAACAAATTCATTTAAGGTTTGGCAGAATAATGTGAAATCAGCCTTTGCTTACGATTTCTTTCCGAATCCGGCTTAGGGACTGCGGTGCAATACCGAGATAAGAAGCAATCAGATATTGCGGTATCCGCTGTATGAAATGAGGATATAACTGTGCAAACTGCAGATATCGATGTTCGGCATCTTCGCTGGTAGTTTTGGCAATGCGGTAATGGAGGACAGCGAGTGCATTCTGAAGCAGTATGCGGAAATAACGATCGAAGAGCGGGTGTTTTTTACAGAGTAAATCCAGGTTCTGCCTGTTGAGAAGCAAGGCTGTGACAGGCTCTAAGGTTTCTATATTAAAAACCGCGGGTTTATTGGTAAAATAGCTGGAGGCATCGGTAATCCAATAGTTTTCCAGGGCAAACTGAATCGCATTTTTATCGCCTTTTTCATTTACATAGTAGGAATAGCAGGAGCCCTGGAGAATGAAATACTGATAATTACAGCATTCACCGGCTTCAGCTAAAAACTGTTTTTTATCGAAAGATTTCGTAAATGTAAGCTCTATAAATTGTGCAAACATTTCATTAGGGATTTTTTCTCCTAAGGTCTTTTCGATGTTATTTCTTATTAACCCCTCCATTCTATTGTAATACTGGAAAGGAAAAATAGCTTATTTTTTTGTTTCTCGCTAATTGATTCTGATGAGGATACCTGCAAAGGGATAAAACTAAAAAGGCAGACAGCGTTTAAAACGCTGTCTGCCTTAATATGCCGACTTCATTAGTCGGTTCGCACCAATACTATGAATTAAACAATAAACAAGCCAGCCTGTGCATTCTGCACAGGCATTCGGCTCATCTGCTCTTGTTTGCATAAAAATTTCCCGATTTCTAAGACAAGAACAAACAGCTTAATGCCATTATATATCTTGGTTTAATTTTTCTTCATACTACAAATAAACACTTTTTTAAGAAATAAAAATCGCATTTTTTTAACAGCTTCTTTTTCCTTTGCTGATGTCTTAACCAACAACTTAATCTATTAAAAATCCTCCCGATAACCTATAGCTATAAAACGGAGGGAAGGCAGACAGCGTTTAAACGCTGTCTGCCTTAAGCCCACAAAATAATAAAGGAGTTTTTTCTCCTTTATTATTTTAATGCTTATTTTTGCAGGGTAAAAAGAAATACATGTTTTCAAAGACCTGCGAATACGCTATACGGGCGATGATTTTTATCGCTCAAAGAACCAAGAACGGATGCAGAACGGGCATTAAAGAAATTACGAAAAATATCGGCGCTCCCGAATCATTTATCGCTAAAATCTTACAGGATTTAGGCAAAAAAGGATTATTGCTGTCTGCTAAAGGCCCAAATGGGGGCTTCTATCTTAGTGAAGAAGGTTTGAACTGCTCCATTGCCGACATTGTAAAAGCCGTCGACGGCGATAAAGTTTTTTTCGGCTGCGGCCTGGGACTCAGCTTTTGTTCCGAAACACAGCCCTGCCCCATTCATAATGAATTTAAGAAAGTGCGCACTGCTTTCTACGAAATGCTGAAAGCTGCCCGGCTGAATGATTTACACGAACAGTTGGAAAAGAACATGGCAGCCCTTCGGCTCAAATAATTTTAAAAAAGAGCTTACACATACATACAATGAAAATCCGCATATTCTTTATCTCCTCCTGGGTCTTACTGCCTGCTGCACTGTCTGCACAGCAGTTAAATACAGCACCGTCTTTTGGGGAACCCGGTATCGGCCTGCTGCTTATGTTAGGATTAGCCGTTCTGGCCGTACTCGGCGCCTCGCTTTTTTTAGCCTTCAAAGTGAAAGAAATCACGCAGGCAAGAAACAAAAAAGAGGAGCAGGGCTGGATGCAGCAGTACATCAGCAATTTCGACAGCAGACAGCTGGATGCCGTCCTGAATTATAAGCAGCGAATAAATCTGCAAAAAGAAAAAAACAAAAGCACAGCTTCCAAAGCGGTAAACGTTTTAACGTTTCTCGCAGCAACGCTCTTTGGTCAGGCAGCATCGGCACAGCAGGCTGCTCCACCTCAAGAAAGTTCGCTGCTGAGTGAAGCGGGAATTATCATTACCATCACCTTAATCTTGATTCCCATTCTGGGAGGAATTATCCTGATGATTGTAAAGGCGCTGAAACTGCTGAAACAATATCGTAACAAAAAGAACCTGGAGGAAGCCGACCAGCTTGCAGCTTATCTGAGAGCTTTATCCGATGATGAATTGGAAACCAGACTGAAACAGCGTAAAGCAGCGCTCGATTACCAGTTGCAGCATAATGAATTATCAGGAAACCTTCCCCCAGAAGATGCAAAAGGCCTCATAAACATCAATACCAATAATAGCCTTCCGGTTGTGGCTGTGAAGAAAAAAGCGCTGAAACGGCCTGCTATTGACCCAAAACTGGCTAAGCTGGTGCTCTGGTATATCGGCTGTGCAGCATTCTGGTTGATTTTCGGAACAACCGTAGGCTGGTACCTGGGCGTAAAATTTGTTTCCCCTGATGTGGACCATATCAGCTGGCTGAGTTTCGGGCGGCTGCGTCCCGTACATACCAATGCCGTTTTCTGGGGATGGGCTTCTTTAGGAATGCTCGGCCTGGGTTATTATATTGTTCCGAGAGTTAGCGGCCGGCCGATTGTAAGTTACAAAGCCGGCTGGTGGTCGCTCTGGCTGATAAACGCCACGGTAATTCTCGGCAGCATCTGCCTGATGGCAGGTATCAACAATGGCGGAGGCGAATTCCGCGAATATGTCTGGCCGGTAATGCTGCTGTTCGGTATTGCATTAGCCGTTACTTTAACCAACTTCCTGCTGACCATCGCCCGGCGCAAAACACACGAAATCTATATATCCAACTGGTACATGATTGCCGCCATCATCTTTACGATTGTTATTGCGCTGGCAGCCTATATTCCTACCTGGCAGGACGGCTTGGGTGAAACCATCATCCAGGGATATTATATGCACCAGGGTGTGGGCATGTGGTTTATGCTGTTTACGCTGGGAATCGTTTATTATTTCCTGCCTCAGCAGCTTAATAAACCCATTTATTCTTACAGCCTGGGCATTCTGGCATTCTGGACACAGATTTTATTTTATACCCTTATCGGGACGCACCACTTTGTGTTCAGTTCTATTCCCTGGTCGCTGCAAACCGTGGCAATTGTGGGAAGTGCGGGCATGATTATCCCGGTGGCTGCAGGAACGACAAACTTTGCTATGACCTTTAAAGGCGCCGGTTATAAAATTGCCGACAGTTATACACTGCCGTTCTTTGTCGTTGGCATTATTTTCTACTTCACCGGCTCCATGCAGGGCACGGCAGAAGCTTTCCGTACCACCAATCTCATCTGGCATTTTACTGATTTCACGGTAGCGCACTCGCATCTGACCATGTACGGCATTATCAGCTTTTTCCTTTGGGCAGGGATGTACGCGGTTATTCCTCGTTTGACTGGCAAAGAACCTCCGCAGATAGCTGTCGGAGCACATTTCTGGCTGGCGCTTATCGGCCTGCTGTTTTATTCCATCCCGCTGATGTATGGCGGAACGCTGAAAGGAATGATGTGGATGGACGGCAAACCTTTTATGGAAAGCGTCATCATGATGGCTCCTTACTGGCTGTGGCGGGCAATTGGCGGAACGCTGATGTGGTTCTCGCATATCTTCTTCGTGTATAATATTTATAAGATGTTTTCGGACAGCGGTATTGTGGATGTAAAAGAGGCTGCGCTGCAAAAGTTAGAAGCTGAAGAGGCAGTAAATGAAAATCTAGTATAAAAACGTATTGGTATCCTAAAAATGGAATTTTTTAATAATCATAAAAAACTTTTCGGGGCTGCGTTCCTGCTGTTCCTCATACTGACCATACTTGTTGCCATTATTCCTGCATTAAATAACCAGGCACGCAACGCTCCGCTGCCGAACGCAGAACCCTTAAGTGAGGAAGCTGTAAAAGGTAAAGCGCTGTACATTGCCAACGGCTGTGTAGGCTGTCATACCCAGCAGGTGCGCAACGTGGATATGGACAAGATGTGGGGTGAGCGACCAAGCATTGCTGCGGATTATGCAGGAATAAAACGGACTGATTTCTGGCGCAATACCGCTACGCTGATGGGAACTGAACGTACCGGACCGGACCTGACCGCCATCGGTACCCGCCAGCCAAGTTCCGATTGGCATTTAGTCCATTTATACAACCCGCGTATCGTGGTAAAAGAGTCTATTATGCCGGCTTATTCCTGGATGTTTGAATTTAAAGAAAATCCGGGAAGTGAAGATGTAGTGGTCAATGTTCCTGCCGAATTTAAAAAAGGCAGAAAAGGGGAAGTTGTAGCTAAACCTGAAGCATTGCAGCTGGTGGCGTATTTGCAATCGCTGAAACAGGTAAAGCTTCCTGACGGAAAACCGGCTCCCGACTTTTTATATAAGCGCAAAGCGAAAGCTGCCCCGGGCGAACAGGCCGGCGGAGAAGTAGAACTGAACGGCGCCGACCTCTATGCTGCCAACTGCCAGAGCTGCCACCAGGCCAACGGCGAGGGCCTTCCAGGCGCTTTCCCGGCATTAAAAGGCAGTAAAATTGTTCAGGATGATAATCCCGAAATATTTGTCGATATTATCATGAACGGCTATAACGGACGTGCGAGCGAGGGTTTCGGCGAAATGCCTCCAATCGGCACGAACAACAACCTGAGTGCCGAGGAAATTACAGCCATCATGAACCACGAACGCAGCAACTGGGGCAACAACGCCCGCCAGGTAACCGTGGACGAAGTGAAAAAGATATTGGATTTTATAAAAACGAATTAAAGGGTTTCACGCAGAGGCCGAAGATTTTTCTTTATGTATAACAAAACAGGCATGAAATCCGGCTGAGCGCAGGCCCGAACAGAACGGCGGGCCGGGAGTATGGCCTGTGCGGATGAAGCTTCGTTCTGTTCTTGAATTTTTGGTTACTTTTTTTTCAAGAAAAAAGTAACTAGGCCCCCGCGGCTATGAGCGGGCAGAATTAGCATGCGTTCTTAAAAGAAAGTAGTATTTGAATCTAACACCATGAATAGTATAAAAAAATTTGCATTAATCATCCCATTCCTGCACACAGTATCCGCTGTTCTGGCATGTCCTGTCTGCGACAAGCAGCAGCCAAAAGTACTTCAGGGAATTACCCACGGCGCCGGCCCGCAGAGCAGCTGGGATTATGTAATCGTATGGGCAGCCGTTATCATCGTACTTTTTACACTCTATTTTTCACTGAAATGGATATTCCGCCCGGGCGAAAAATCAGAAAACCATATTAAACGGCTTATTTTAACGAATGAATAAGATGAAAAAAGATAAAAGCAGCATTATCCTTTTTATCGACGATGAACCCAAACCCATCGCCGAATTTGTGTCGCCGGTGAAATTTGAGCTGGACACCCGCAAACTGGTAGACGGCCCGCATACATTGAAAATTGTAAGTAAAGACCCTAACGGGAAAGAAGGCATTCGGAAAATCCCGTTTGAGGTTCGCAACGGCCCGGCTATCGCCATCGAAGGCATTAAAGAAAACGCGGTGGTAGACGGAGTGCTTCCGCTGATGATAAACGCTTACGGCAAAGGCAACGCACAGGAATTTTATATCGAAGGAAGCGAGACGCCGCAGAGCATTCCGGCATGGGTTTGGATACTGATAATCGGGTTCATCGGCTGGGCCCTGTATTATTATTTTATGTACATATCAATCAGTCCTCAATAATGGAAAACAAGAAAGACATCATGACCCTCGAGCAGATAAAAGTGCTGGTGGATACGTTTTACGGGAAAGTCCGCGACAACGAAATGCTCGCCCCGATATTCAACGAGCGCATCGAAGACCGCTGGCCGGAACATCTGGCAAAGATGTACGCGTTCTGGCAGACAGTCCTGCTCGGTGACCATACCTATTTCGGGGCCCCCTTTGTTCCTCATGCCAATCTTCCGGTAAACAAAGAACACTTTGACCAGTGGATGGAATTGTTTATCGAAACCGTCGATGAGCTTTTTGAAGGCGCCGTAGCGGACGAAGCAAAATGGCGTGCAGGAAAAATGGCAGAAATGTTTCAAATCAAACTGGCCCATATCCGGCAGACAGGCTATAAAAATATTTTATGAAAATGAGCTCATTTATCATCATAGCGACCGTATTTGTCTGGGTTGGCTGTTTAGCAGCCATCAGCTTTATGGAATCCTGGCTGAAATTCCAAGCGCCAGGCATTACCGTTCCTTTGGGTTTAGGAATCGGAAGATTAGTTTTCGGCGCTTTAAATAAGATGGAATGGGCGTTCACGCTCATTATCGCAGCAAGCTTGTTCTTTGGAGCTGTAAAGCATCCCCCGTCGGCCCTGCTTTGGTATGCCGTTCCGGTGTTCATCCTGCTGCTGCAAACATTCTGGATGCTGCCCGCTTTAGATTTAAGGGCGCAGGCGGTTTTAAACGGACAGACCGGCCCGCCTTCGCTGCTTCACTGGTATTATGCAGGTGGCGAAGTAATTAAGATTATATCCTTGTTCCTGCTTGGATTCGGCATTTTTAAACTGTATTGGCAATAGAGGACTGTACGACAAGTTTCCGCCCGGGGCGGACAAGTTTTAACTTTTTAATTTTAACTTTTGACTTTATAAATCATGGTAACAATAGACGAACTAAATGTAACACAGATAGAACCCAGGCTTAAACATCCCACAATCTTTAAGCATTTTGACGAACTGGAACCCGGCGAAGGTTTTGTGATTTACAACGACCACGATCCCAAACCGCTCTATTATCAGCTTTTGGGAGAGCGGGGCGATATTTTTAAATGGGAATACCTGGAGCAGGGCCCAGATGTGTACCGTGTGCGCATTTCGAAACGGAATACAGATGCGCAGGGGAATGTAGAGCCGGCAGGGGCACTTTCTGAAAAAGAATACCGCAAAGCGGAAACTTTTAAAAGCATGGGAGCTGATTTTTCATGCGATACGGATAAAAAAGCTAAAGCTGATAACGGAAAAAGCATTCTGAACGATAAGAACAAAGCCCTTGAAGGCGCTGCTCACGATTATTCCAAATGGCAGCTGGATTTCCTGGCAGATTATATCGTGAATATCCACCATCAATATATTAAAAATCAGGCGGAAGTGCTTACCGGTCTTGCCCAGAAAGTAGCGGAGCACCATGGCGATAACCATACAGAACTTCCCGAACTGGCCGAAAATGTAACCCGTTTTATGGCGGATATGCAGAGCCATATGCTAAAGGAAGAACGGGCATTGTTCCCAAAAATCCGGCAGCTGGCTGTAAACAAACGTAATCCTGGCAGCGGTAATGAGCTTTTACGCTCTATAAGAAACGAACTGGACGCTGTCGAACAGGACCACAACAGTTTTGATGAAGATTTACAACGTTTCAGAACACTGACAAGCGATTACAAACTTCCGGCGGATGCCTGCAATTCGTATGCATATCTTTTTGAAAAAATGAAAGAATTTGAAAACGATTTGGTCCGCCATGTTTATATAGAAGATAATATCCTTTTCCCGAAAGTGCTGGAAATGGAAAAGGAGTTAGCATAACGTCATTGCGGGAGCAGCATAGGAAAGTGGCAGGGGGCGACGAAGCAATCACTTCGAACCTAGGGATTGCTTCATTCTGCCCTCACATCCCTCCCTTTTGTTCGCAATGACGGAACCTTTAACAAAAACATAAAGCTATGCCATCAGTACACATTAAACGAATTTATGACCCGGCAGAAAAAACCGATGGTTTCCGCGTGCTGGTCGACCGCCTCTGGCCCCGGGGTATAAAGAAAGAAGAAGCAGAGTTAGATGCCTGGGCGAAGAATGCTGCTCCATCCCCTGAACTTCGGAAATGGTTTAACCACGACCCGGAAAAGTGGACTGAATTCAGTAAAAAATATAAGGCCGAGCTGAAGGATAATGAAGCACTGAGTGACTTGCTGCGTTATGCGGAAGAGAATAAAATACTGACCCTGCTGTATGCAGCTAAGGACGAAAAGCACAATCATGCTCTGGTGCTGCTGGATGTGGTAAAAAAGAAGTTGAAATGAACCTCGTCATTGCGAACGGCGGATAGGAATTGTGCGGATGAGTGAAGCAATCTCTAAGTTATAAAACAGATTGCTTCGTCGCTCCAACCCGCTAACTCTTCCCGCTCCTCGCAATGACGACAAGTGAACAGCAATTTAACAATATAACAATTCATCAGTATAACAATTCATCAATTTAACCATAGCAATCATGGCAAAACCCATTAAACGAAGCGAACACATCATGCCCCTTTCCCGCGAGCATCACTTCAGTCTTTTGTTCAGCTGGAAGATACGGCAGGGACTCAAAAAGGGAGTCGAACTGCAGCGTATTATCAATTACGTAAATCACTTCTTTGAGCATAACCTGCAGGTGCATTTCCGGGAAGAAGAAGAGACACTTTTTGCAGTTCAGGATGATGAAATGGTAAAGCGGGCGCTCGATGAGCATCAGCAGGTACGAAAACTGGTTCCGGAGTTAGCGAAAGCACCTGAAAGCGAAGCAGCGGTCCGTTTAGCCGAACTGGCAGATTTGGTGGAAAATCATGTGCGCTACGAAGAGCGGGAACTGTTCCCACATCTGGAAGGGAAATTAAGTCCCGAACAATTGGCAGTTATCGGCCATCAGCTTCAGGAAATGCAGCCCGAACCGCTGACGGATAATTATTCGGATGAGTTTTGGTCGAGAGAATGATTTTAATGTGCAAACGAGTAGATGTGCAGATGCTGTGAAGGCGCCTTTTTGACTTTTAAAAGTCGAAGCAAGCAGTCCCCGCTTTAAGCTTTATGCCTTAAGCTCTCAGCTTATTTTAACTTTTCAATGTGTAGGCATTTTTTTGCCTTTTGAATTTTAACTTTTGAATTTTTACCATGGAAATGAAAGAAATTTATGCCGGAGAACATTTTAAAGTAAAGGAGGTCATCCTTTCATCGGGCCAGGTAATGCCCGAACATCGGGCTACTTCCGATGCCTTTGTGATTGTGAAAAAAGGAAAGGCAAAGCTGGTTTTCAGCGACAGCGAAAATGAATTAACGCAGGGTTCTTCCATTCTTATCCCGGCCAACAAAGCCCACCGACTGGAGATAACGGAAGATTTTAATGCCTGCGTCGTATTCGAAAAAGACGGCGAAATCGAATTTCTCTAATCCGTGTAATCCTCATAATCATGTTTATCACTCCCCAAACCAAAATATCCGAGCTGGTCAAAGCCAATAAAGACAGCATTGAAGCGATTGCCTCACTTTCAAAGCCATTGGAAAAATTAAAAAATCCCTTATTGCGCAAGCTCATGGCATCGCGGGTAACCATCGCGGAAGCAGCAAAAATGGGTGGCTGCAGTATAGAGGAATTCAGGTTGGTTTTAAAACCTTTAGGATTTGAGTTTGGAGAAGAAAACACTGCGGAAACTGAAGTGGAGGGAGAAAAACCCGATTGGCTGCAGCAGCTTCCGGCAGAAAAGATTGTGAATTTTGATGTCCGCCCTATTCTTGCGGGGGGAAGCGACCCGCTGAAGGAAATTATGCAGCGGTTTAAACAGCTTCCTGAAGGACAGGCCTTATGCATTATCAACACCTTTGTACCCGTTCCGCTGGTGCGGCTGCTCGAGAAAGACGGGACACTAAGTTATACCGAAACCATCAGCGGAAACGAATTTCATACCTATTTCCTCAAAAAGGAAAAAGCGGTTAAGCCGGAAACTATTCCGCCAAAAGAAGAGGAGGGGCCGGTTGTAATGGCTGATAAGGAAACATTTGAACGTGTATGGTCATCTTATCCCAAAGAAAAAATACAGGAAATTGATGTACGCCATCTGGAAATGCCGGGCCCGATGCAGGCTATTTTGGAAGCATTGGAAAGCCTTCCGGATGAAAATGCTTTGTATATTTTTCATAAACGTGTGCCGGTTTACCTGCTCGAAGAACTGGCGGATAAGAATTACCGGATTTACATTTTAACCTTATCTGAAACAGAGGTGAGAATGCTTATTTTTAAAAGAATTAGAAATGGCGGGTATCAATATCGGTAAAGCCCCTAAAGACATTGCCGTTCTTCCGTTCTTTGCTGCCGGAGCGGTGTTTTTTCTGCTTCTTGCGGTGCTGCTTTTTATTGCTGCCCCCGATTTGACAGGACATTATTTTTCTCCCCGCATCCTGGCTCTTGTCCACACTGCCGCCCTGGGCTGGGGGACCATGATTATTTTCGGTGCCGCCTATCAGCTTCTTCCCGTTATCTGCGAACGAGATTTGTTCAGCTCGCCGCTGGCATTTATTTCTTTCCTGTTTTTAACGGCCGGTTCCCTGCTGCTGATTGGTACATTCTGGTTTTTTAAAACCGGCGGGATAATGGTTACAGGCGGAAGCCTGATATTTATCGCTGCGTTGCTGTATTCGATTAACGTGTGGAAAACCGCACGCTCCTGCGACCGTTATGCCATTGCCAAATGTTTTATCCTGAGTTCTTCGCTCTGGCTGCTGCTCACTATCGGCATCGGCTTGCTGCTGGCCGTTAACCTGGCTTTCCCTTTTTTTGATAAAAGCCATCTTGAGATTTTAAAACTGCATGCCCATGCCGGGCTCGCAGGCTGGTTCCTGCAGTTGATAACCGGTGTAAGCATTAAACTGGTGCCGATGTTTCTGCTGGGAAAATCGCAGAAAGATAAACTGCTGCGGGCAGCTTTAATTTTACAGAATGCCGGGCTTATCCTTTTTTTAACTGACGGATATTTCTTCGGTATTAGCATCCGGACACTTTTATATGCGACGCTGCTTATTGCGGGAATTATCTGCTGGATGCTTTATATTGCCGATGTGTATCGCCGCCGGGTAAAGAAAAAAACCGACATGGCGATGAAGCATGTGCCGGTTTCATTCGTTTTCCTGCTTATCAGCCTGCTGCTGGTACCGGTAGTTTTTTATAAAGGAGGAACAGCAGCTGTTGTGTACGGCACCTGCATTTTTATGGGATGGATTACTGCGCTCATCCTGGGGAAGACCTTTAAAACCCTGCCGTTTATCGTCTGGAACAGCCATTACAAAAATCTGAACGGCAAGGTTAAAATCCCTCTGCCAAAAGATTTATACAGTTTTACTTTATTGAAATACCAGTACTGGCTTTACATCATTTCTATGCCTTTGCTGCTTATCGGACTGGTTTTTGCAAGCCTGATTATTATCAGGATTTCATTGTTCATCTGGACTGTAATGGCCATTATATATTTACAGAACGTACTGAAAATTCTGTTTCACCAAACACGCATTTACGATGGAAATATCAATAGATGACCCTTTCTTTAATGAAAAAAGCCTGGCTCTGGCCGATCTCTATAATGTTATCGATCCTGAACTGTTTATCAATATCGTGGATTTAGGATTGGTTTACGACTTGGATTTCTCGCAGGAAGGAAAAATTATCGTAACGATGACGCTTTCCACACCGCACTGCCCGCTGGGCGATGCAATTACAACCGGCGTTAAAAATGCCCTGGCAGATGATTTTCCCAACAGGGAAGCCGAAGTGAACTTGGTTTGGGAACCGGTATGGAATTACGATATGCTGACCGAAGAAGGACGGAAACAGCTGGGATTTTAAAAGCCGGGCTGCAATAGAGAAAAGCTGTAAGCCCGGCCTGTAAAATTACTTAATCAGTTCGTATAACTCATCCAGCTTTGGAGAAAGAACGATCTCAATACGGCGATTTTTACTCCGTGCTTCTGCAGTATTCCCTTCGGCTACCGGCTGATACTGTCCCTTTCCTGTAGCAGTTATCCTGTTGTTTTCAATCTGTTGTACGTCGGTTAAATAACGCACAACTGAAGTAGCCCGCAGAACGCTCAGATCCCAGTTATCTTTTATCTGGCCCAAGTTCACAACCCGCTGGTTATCGGTATGGCCTTCAACGGAGATATTAATATCAGGCTGAGTCTTTAAAACCTTGGCGAGTTCCGCAAGCGCCTGTTTGCCCCGTTCATCAATAATAATACTTCCTGTATCAAACAAAAGCTTGTCGGTAAGAGATACATAAACTTTTCCGTTACGGATTTCAACGGTTAATCCGCTCTGCTGGAAGCCTAACAGTGCTTTCTGCAGCTTATCTTTTAATGCGTTGGTTGCTTCGTCACGCTTTCTCAGAATCGCTTCCACTTCCTGAAGGCGGGCTTCACGCTTCTTCAGATCATCCATCAGGCGCTTAATCTCTGTAGAACTATTTGACCGAAGGTTAGCGTAATTTTTATCAAGCCCTTCCACCTTGGATTCAAGTGCCAGAATCCGGCTGTTTAATTCCGCGGTATCCAGTTTCAGCCTTGCAATTTCATCTTCCAGGCTTTCAATTTTAACTTTTGCCTCATTCCAGCCTGCTGAAAGCGAATCTTTATCAGCTAATAATGCATTGTACTTTTTTGTAGAAAGAACGATACAGGAGCTGAAGGAAGAAATAAAAAGTGCGGTAAGAGTAAAGAGAAATGCTTGTTTCATACTACAATATTAAACAATAGCCTGTCTTAAAAAAACTATTAAAGGATATAAACTTTCTAAAGCAGCAGCTACGTTACGAAAACTGTTCTCTCCCTGAAGAGCCTCATCTTTAAAAAAATGACTGGCAGTAAAACTTTTTAGTTTGAGATAATCAATCAGATCATGTTCTGCCGGATAACCTTTCGGGACAGTTTTTAATTTATCATCCTGATCTAAATCCTGAAAATAACTCTCAAACTTTGGGTTATGAAGTATTTGAAGGAACTCTGAAGGGTTGTAATCAATTTCCTGCCGGATAGCTTTCAGCTCCTCACTTTGAGGATGCCAGGTCCCTCCTCCGACAAAAGAATTTCCAGGCTCGATATGAACGTAATAACCGGGGCCTTTGAAGT
>Ga0180220_1002112_pt1 | contig 13352 bp, 14 predicted proteins | sample eDN5th37CBELigBY_FD_151335 | JGI IMG/M metagenome (GOLD analysis project Ga0180220, IMG submission 151335) | Enriched backyard soil microbial communities from Emeryville, California, USA - eDNA 5th pass 37_C BE-Lig BY (version 2) (version 2) | ecosystem: Environmental > Terrestrial > Soil >... | reverse complement strand
GCAGACTGGCGGCTACATCTTCGCCGACTCGACCCCGGGCAAGGGCACGACCTTCCGCGTCTACCTGCCGCGCCACATCCCCGAGCCGGAGTCGGAAGCCGAGCCGGCCGATGCGCAGCCGCAGCCGAAACCGGAACGGTCGCGCGACCTCACGGGCACCGGCCGCGTGCTTCTCGTGGAGGACGAGGATTCGGTGCGCAACTTCGCGGTGCGCGCGCTGACGCGGCAGGGCTACGAGGTGCTCGAGGCGACCACCGGCGTCGAGGCGCTGGAGCTGTTTGCCGCCGAGACGCAGCCGATCGACATCGTCGTCTCCGACGTCGTGATGCCGGAGATGGATGGGCCGACGATGCTCACCGAGATGCGCAAGTCCCGGCCCGATCTCAAGGTGATCTTCGTCTCCGGCTACCCGGACGACCGCTTCAAAACCGGCCTCGATCCGGATGCGCACTATGCGTTCCTCGCCAAGCCCTTCTCGCTGCCCCAACTCGCCGCAAAGGTGAAAGAGGAGTTGGCGCGCTGAAGAACGCCCGCTCCAGCGTCAGCCCGGCGCGCGTCGCCGGGAACGGTTCTAGAGCTTGTTCACGCAAGGTGAACTCGGCGGAAGGGATGGACTTTCTACCTCTCTCCACGAGTTCCCGGACGGCGCGAGCAGTGTGCCGATCCGGGATCTCTTCAAGGGTCGAAACGGAGTGGAGCGGAGTGGTACCTAGTGCGTTGATGCTGTTGATCTTATCTGGGTCAGGGGTAGCATTCGGGTGCGCTGCGGAAGCCCCCGTAACACGCCATTCCGGTGCCCAGACATGCCCAGCATCCACCTTACCGACGTCGCCATCCAGTAGCCGCGTCTATCTCACTTGAACTCGCTCCAGTCGCTACGCAGGACTGAAGGAAAGAGGGCGCCCCGCTTCTTGGAAAGGCTGATGCGCACTCGGAGGTAGACATTCCACTCACCGAGGCCTGCCGGCGGTCATACCGCGCGATCTACCATCCCACTCGAGCCAAGACGACTGATGGAGTCAGCGGCCTTCGGAGCAGCTCTCGACTAATGCAATCAAACCTTGCAAGAGGGCAATGGGAGTGGGTGGGCATCCGCGGATATGGAGATCGACGGGAAGCACGGCGGAGACTCCGCCGACACATGCGTAGCTCCCCGCAAAAACGCCGCCGTTGAAACCGCAGTCCCCGACGGCCACCACCCATTTGGGATCCGGCGTCGCGTGATAAGTTCGTTCCAGCGCCTGTCGCATGTTGTGCGTAACCGGCCCAGTCACCATCAGCACGTCGGCATGACGTGGCGACGCGACGAACCGCAATCCGAACCGCTCGACGTCATAGTAGACGTTGTTGAGGGCATGGATCTCCAGTTCGCAACCATTGCAGGAACCCGCGTCGACCTCTCGAATGGAGAGGCTGCGTCCAAGCTTGCGCCTCCCTACCGCCGCCAGACGTGTAGCGAGCTCGGCCAACATGGCATCATCGCTCGACGGGCGCGGCTCGGTCATTGGAGACTGGAACAAAGCTCGGTAGAGCAATCTGCGCACGGCGAAATCCTCACAGGTCGTGCCCGGCGTAGGAGCAATTGAACGATTTATTGCAGAGCGGGAAATCCGCCACGATGTTGCCCTCGATGGCCGCTTCCAGCAGCGGCCATTGGAACCAGGACGGATCGCGGAGGTGACAACAGGCGACGGTTCCGTCGCTGGCGATGCGCACCCAGACCAGGATGTCGCCGCGGAAGCCCTCGACCAGCGCGATACCTTCGCGGCTCTCGGCGGCCAACCGACCCGGGGCGAGGTCGGTGCGCACAGGTTCCCTGGTGAGACGGCCGAGGCATTGCTCGATGATCGAGAGGCTTTGGTCCACTTCATCCATTCGCACCCGGACGCGGGCGTCGACGTCTCCTTCGTGGCGAACGGGAATATCGAGGTCAAGCGCGAGATAGGGTGCGTAGCCGGGGCTTCGCCGCGCATCGAAGGCGCGGCCCGAAGCACGTCCGACAAAGCCGCCGGCACCGTACTGCCGAACAAGCTCGGCCTTGACGATGCCCGTCGTGACGGTGCGGTCCTGCAGGGTGGCGGTACTGTCATAAAGACGCACCAGCGGCGGAAAATGCAGGCGAATATCGGCGAGCAGCGCCGTCAGGTGGCGCTCGCCGTCATGGTCGAGGTCGCGCGCGAGGCCGCCGGGCACGACCATATCCATCATGAGCCGATGTCCGAACAGGGATCCCGAGCACCTGAGGACCCGCTCGCGCAGTGCGCCGCAATGGGCATGCATGAGGGAAAACGAAGCGTCGTTGCAGATCGCGCCGATATCGCCGAAATGATTGGCGAGGCGCTCGAGCTCCGCCATGATGGCGCGCAGCCAATGGGCACGCTCGGGCACGCTGATGCCGAGTGCAGCCTCGACAGCGCGCGCGAATGCTGTTGCGTAGGCGACGGTACTGTCCCCGGAAACCCGCGCGGCCAGATGGCACGCTTCTGCCAGCGGAGCCCCGGCCATCAGAGCCTCGATCCCTTTGTGGACATAGCCGAGGCGCGCCTCCAGGCGAACGATGGTCTCGCCGTTCGCGGCGAAGCGGAAATGCCCTGGCTCGATGATCCCGGCGTGCACCGGACCAACGGGGATCTGATGGAGTGGCGCGCCTTCCGCGGCGCGGAACGCATAGGGAGCGCCCTCGCCGGCCACCGCCTGGTGCTGGCCCAATGGATGGCTCAGTCCCCAGCGACCATGATCGAGCCAGGGACGGGTGTCGGGTGACTCATCCGGCACGAGCCCATAAAGATCGGCGATCGCGCGCTCGAGCCGCTGGGCGGGCGCATGCGAAAGGGCGACCGACGGGAAATGCGCATCGGGGCACGCCAGGCTCACGACTACCAGCTCGCTCGCAGGCTCCTCGGCGAGCGCCATGTAGATGGCCCCGCCGTCGCTCCACAGCCCGACCATGGTCGCGCTGCCCTGCGCTGCGGCGAGAATGCTGCGGCGCCAGCCGTCAGCGTCGACGGCAAACCTCGACCACGGCCGTTGCGTCTCGACGACGGTTGCGCGCTCGCGAAGATCTTCCTTGATATCCATCGCCTCCTCCCGCTCAACCGAGCAGTCTCGCCACGTTCTGGAACCACGCGACCAGAGGTCCCGGCAGGTAGATGCCGGCGCCCAGAACGAGCGCGAGATGGGAGAAGAGCGGGACGTAGGACGCCTCGACCTTGGCCAGGCTGCCGGTGGGCTTGCCGAAGGCGATGTCGCTCAGGCGCAGCATCAAGGCGCCGAGCGCCACGAGAAGGCCGAGCACGAGAACGACCGCAAGCAGCGGGCTGCGCGCGAACGTCGAGCTGACGATCAGGAACTCGCTCATGAAAATGCCGAGGGGCGGCAAGCCTGCAATGGCGACGACCCCCGTGACGAGGCCCCACCCAAGGAGGGGGTGGCTCTCTGTCAGTCCGCGAATCTCAGCCACCTTCTGCGTCCCCTTGACCTGTGCGACGTGGCCGACCGCAAAGAATATTGCGGACTTGGTCAGGCTGTGCATGGTCATGTGCAGGAGGGCAGCGAAATTGGCCAGCGGTCCGCCCATTCCAAAAGCGAACGTGATCAGTCCCATGTGCTCGATCGAGGAGTAGGCGAACATGCGTTTGATGTCGCGCCGGCGGTAGAGCATGAAGCCCGCGAAGACGAGCGAGAGAAGTCCCAACGTCGCCATCAGGGGGCCCGGCGCGATTGCGGCCGGATTGGCCGCCATCAGCATCTTGAAGCGCAGCACGGCATAGAGCGCCACGTTGAGCAGCAGGCCGGAGAGAACGGCGGAGACGGGCGTCGGGCCTTCCGCATGCGCATCCGGGAGCCAGGCATGCAGCGGCGCGAGACCGACCTTGGTGCCGTAACCCAGCATGAGAAAGATGAAGGCGATGTTGAGCAGCCCCGGATTGAGATTGCCGGCCTTGGCCATCAGCGCCGTCCACACCATCGCATCATGACCCTCGCCGATCGCTGGACGCGCGGCCATGTAGACAAGGATGGTCCCGAACAGGGCAAGCGCGATGCCAACGCTGCCGAGGATGAAGTACTTCCAGGCGGCCTCCAGGGCCTCATGCGTGCGATAGATGCCGACCATCAGCACGGTTGTGAGCGTCGCGAGCTCGATCGCAACCCACATGAGGCCGATGTTGTTGGCCAGGAGCGCGAGGTTCATGGCAAACATCAGCGCCTGGTACATGGCATGGTAGAAGCGCAGATTGGCCGGCGTGAGCCTGCCGATCTCGAGCTCGTGGCCGATGTAGCTCGCGCTGAAGGCACTGGTCGTGAAGCCGACGAAGGTGCCAAGCACGACGAAGACAATATTGAGATCGTCGACGAAGAAGTAGATGCCGTTCTCCGGTCGGAGGATGAATAGGGTCAGCGCCGCAAGCAGCGTCGCCAGTGTTGCGAGCACGTTGAGATAGGCCGTCAATCGGTAGCCCGGCAGCACCGCGAGCAGCAGTGCCGCACAGGCCGGAATGAGTAGCACAGCAATGGCCGGTTCGAACGGGAGGTAGGTCAGAACGTGAGGCATCATCGGCGCTCCCCCCGGAAATCGTCGAGCGCCTGCACGTCAACCGAGTCAAACCGCTCGCGAATACGAAACAAAAAGACACCAATAACGATGAAAGCGACCAGCACCGAAAAGGCGACGCTGATCTCGACAACGAGCGGCATACCCTTGGCGCCGGCCGCCGCCAGGATCAATCCATTCTCCAGAGACATGAAACCGACAATCTGGCTCACCGCATTGCGGCGCGTGACCATCATGAGCAGACCGAGCAGGACCACGGACAGGGCAAAGGCCAGATCCTCGCGGGCCAGGGGATCGGCCGCCGCCGCGGCCCTCAGCATTACGACCATCGACAATGCGACAAGGCCGATGCCAGCGAGCATGGTCGGCCCAATTCCGCCTACAGTCTCGATCGACCTGTGGATGCCCAGCGCGACGACGACCCGGTGCAGCGCCACCGGGATGATGACCGCCTTGAGAGCCATGGCGATGCCGGCTGTAATGTAGAGATGAGGCGCCTTCTGGATATAGGCCTGCCAAGCCACCGACAGCGACAGCACCACGGCATGCAGCGCAAAGACGTTGAGCAGCGCGAACATGCGATCCTGATAGAGCAACATGAAGCTCACGAGCACGAGGCCGCCGGCGAGCAGGTGGGCGACGTCGAGGACGAAGCGCTCCATCAAAAGCTCCGTGAGACGAAGAGAAGAAGCGTTCCGAGCAGTCCGAGCATGAGAGCAATGCCGAGAAACTCGGGAACGCGAAAGACGCGCATCTTGGCGATCGATGTCTCGAAGACGACGAGCAGAACGCTGCTGGCCATGAGCTTGCCGACGTAAGCGGTGACACCAAGAGCATAAGCCACAGGGCCATCACCATTGGTGGCAATTCCCCAGGGAAGGAAGATGCAAGCGATGAGCGAGATGTAGAGCACGAGTTTTAATGCCGCCGCCATCTCGATCAGAGCAATGTGCCGCCCGGAGTATTCGAGCACCATCGCCTCGTGCACCATCGTAAGCTCGAGATGGGTCGCGGGGTTGTCTACCGGAATGCGGGCGTTCTCTGCGATCGACACGATGATCAACCCCACCAGAGCCAAGCCGAGAGAAACGCGCAAGCCGGCATGCGACTGCATGAAGGCCGCGACGTGGGAGAGCTGTGTCGATCCAGCGACCAGCGCGACCGTGAAGGCAATCATGAGCATGGCCGGCTCCGCGAGTGAGGCAAACATCATCTCCCGGCTCGCGCCGATGCCGCCGAAGCTCGTCCCAACATCCATGCCGGCGAGCGCGAGAAACAAGCGCGCGCTGCCGAGCAGCGCCGTTATCGCGATGAGATCGGCGGACCAACTGAAGTAGAGGCCCGTCGCGAACGTCGGGACGAGAGCAGCGGCAACCCATGTGGTGGCGAAGATCATGTAGGGAGCGCTGCGAAAGAGCCAGGACGCATTTTCGGCCAGCACGACCTCTTTGCGGCTCAGGCGAAGGAGATCGCGGTATGGCTGAATGATTGGCGGTCCTCTCCGGCGCAGCAGTCGTGCCTTGAGCTTGCGGGTGAAGCCCAGCACGAAAGGAGCAACAGCCAGCACGAGCAGCATTTGCAGGCCCTGCACGGCCAGTTCGACGATCAGGGCCATATCGCCACCGTCAGCAGCAGGGTCACAAGCGTGCCGAAAACGAGGCCCATGTAACGGCGAATGGTCAGGAACTGGAGATGATTCATCTTCTCGGTGGCATAGGCGATCCAGCCGCTGATCGGCGCATAGAGCGTCTCCCAGATCTGATCCCGCACATTGACGTCGATCCTTGCCGGCCGCGCGTCGCCGGGAGCGGGCATATCCACGCGCTCGCTTGCGCGGAATACATCGCTGAAAACGCGCCGGATGGGCTGCGCGAAACTGTCGGCGGTGTATTGGGTCGCCGGACTCGGCTCTGGATATCCGCAATCCCAAGCCGGCGCTCTGCGCAGGGCGCTAGAGGCGAATGAATGGATCACGCGCACGGCCGCGAGCGTCGAAACCAGAATGAACACAAAGACCAGCAGTCCGTTGTAGGAGCTGCGGCTTTCGGCGATCGGCACGACTGAGAGCCAAGTCGATGCCGACTGTGCGGGCATCCGCGCCCCGACATGGGCTTGGACGACCGGGCCGATGGCGTCGATGACGAAGCCTGGCAGCAGTCCCATCAACAGGCACAGCGTCAGCAGCATGCCCATTGCAGTGCGGGACATCCGGTCCGTTTCGATTGCCGATTGCGCCTCGCTCGACCTCGGCCTGCCGAGGAATGCAATGCCGAACGCGCGAACGAAACAGGCTGCCGAGAGGGCCGCGCCGAGAGCGAGCATGGCGCCGGCCGCCGGAACCATCAGCTTCAGGCCCCATTCCGGCAGATCGGGGCTGAGCAAGATCGCCTGGAACATCAACCACTCGGAGACGAAGCCGTTCAATGGAGGCAGGGCCGAGATGGAAAGGCAGCCGCCGAGAAACAGGAAGGCTGTGACCGGCATGCGTTGGATGAGCCCGCCCAGTTTCTCGATGTCGCGCAGGCCGGTGGCAGTCAGTACGGCGCCTGCGCCGAAGAAGAGCAGGCTCTTGAACAGCGAGTGGTTGAGAGCATGGACCAGGGATGCCGTGAGCGCCAAGGCTGCAGCCGCACCCATGCCGTCGCTGCGGAACGCGAGGGCCAAACCAAGCCCGATGAAGATGATGCCGATGTTCTCGACGGTGCTGTAGGCCAGCAAGCGCTTCAGGTCGCGCTGTAGCAGCGCAAACAGAACACCAAGCACCGCCGTCGCGCTGCCGACGGCCAGAACCACGATGCTCCACCACCAGACTGGATGCCCGACGAGATCGAAGACGAGGCGGATGAACCCGTAGATCGCCACCTTGGTCATCACGCCGCTCATCAGCGCCGAGACGTGGCTGGGAGCGGCAGGGTGAGCGAGTGGAAGCCAGACATGCAGCGGCGCGAGGCCGGCCTTTGAGCCGGCCCCGACCAAGACCAGACCAAGCACCAATCCAGGGACCCACGGGGCATGCGACGCCGCCCTGATTTCCGCGAAACCGTACCCCCCGCCGGGGCCTGCGAGCAGCCCGAATGCCAGCAGCAGGGCAAACGTGCCGAAGCTCGCCATGAGAACGTAGATATAGCCGGCGCGCGTATTCTCGGGGTCGCGATGGTGCGCCACGACGAGCGCCCAGGATGAGAGCGACATGAACTCCCACGCAATCAGGAAGCTGAAAGCGTCGTCGGCCAGGAGCACGATATTCATCCCGGCGAGAAACGCTGGAAAGAAGGGCAGCACCCGGCCGGGCATCTCCTCGTGCTCGCCGTAGCCCAGTGCATATAGGCTTGCGGCGGCCGCGCCGAGATTGATCACGACGAGAAAGAAAGCCGTGAGCGCATCAATGCGAAAGCGTGCGCCAACCCATGGCAGGCCGACGGGTAACGTCGCTGCGGGCGCGGGCAGGGTGGGATAGATGAGCTGAACCAGCGAGATTGCCAAGAGTGCCAGGCTCGCTGCGAGGCAGAGGCCATAAATCAGATGCGTCGCAATGCGCTTCTGCTGCAAGGCGACGGCGAGAACGGCTGTTCCGAAGAGAGCCGCTAGGCACCAGAGCGTGGCGATCGTCGCCATCGGACGTCACTCCCCCGTGCGACGCACCGGCAGCATCCAATGCGCCGCGATCAATCGCACGCTTTGCGCCCTCTCGGGCCCCGCATCAGTTCATGAGGCGCACGCCGCGCCCCTTGCCGGTGCTCGTAGCTTCCTCTCCGATCAGTTCGACGCCGGCGGCCGTAAGCGCCGTCACGAGCTTGATCAGGGAATCGACATTGCCGCGGATCATGTCCTCGCTCGCCTCCATGCGCTGGATGGTCGGCACAGACAGGCCCGACATTTCAGCCAGCGTCCGCTGGCCGATCCCGAGAAGGGCGCGTGCTGCGCGCAATTGTGAGGCCGTAATCATGCCTGGCACATCAAATTCGCAGGCTTAGCCCGAATATCTCAAATGTAGAGCTTCTCGCCCCTTCGCGCAATGGTGTCGAAAATGCTGCGGTGCATCCTCGAAAACCAAAATAGATCTGCTGTCAGATAGATTCGGAACCATAGCTCATTTACAGAGAATTTGCGGTTTGAATAAATGGCATATATATTGCGCACTATTCCGGCATTTATCGGCGAGCCGTTCGCCATGACGAAGCCTGCGCCGCAAGAATGTGCGAACCGGACCAGTAGCGCTTCGCCGAGCATTCGTCGTGTGGCGCTTTTGTCTCTTGCGGTCGGCTGCGCCTATACGCTGCTGGTGGCGGTGGCGCTCGCGTGGACCGATAGTTGGCTTGGGATGGCTGTTGGCCAATGGGTGCGATTCACGGACAGCGGTGTTGCGGCGCTCCTGTTCTTTCTGCCAGACCCCAAATCGACCGTGAGGTCCGAATTGATATTGAATGTGACGACTTACCGGCATGTGTTGGTTGTCTGCGTGCTTATCACCATCGCTTGCGCGCTGGCCTCGCGTCGCCGCTGGACATCCGAGGGGTGGCGTCTCGTCAGGAATCTGCGACTGTCCGAAACGCCTTCCTGTCACTTTCCGAATAAGCCTTACACAGTGTACCGCACCGCAATAATCGGTTCGGCAGCGATCACCTATCTTCTCCTGTTGGCGGAGCCGAGAGGCGACACCGCTATGTTGCTCCTCTATGGAAATTTACTCGCGTTCCTCCGTGCACCAATTCTGCTGGCCGCGATCTGCTATCTCGCCTGTCACGCCATTGCGCTGAGACCGTTTCTGCCTGAGCGAGATGAGGAATAGAGCAGCCGCGCGCTCATTGGGCATCGCGTCGCGAGCTTGCACATGGGCTGCGGTCGTTGCGGCAACGTCAATGGCGAGGGCAGCAACGTTTCAGCCTTGGTGGCGAGCATCGAGACGTCGAACTGGGGACCGCTTGTCCCGCTTCCCAAATTCCCATTGTCCTGCACGATCATGCGCTCGACGTTCGCACCGTCGGTGATGACCAGCGCCTTGCCGGTGCCGGAGCCTTTGATGCTCAATCTGCCCCAAGGGTTGGTGGTGGCGATGCCGATGTTGCCAATTCCTATCGTCACGCCGCTGCCGAGGCCGGTGCCGTAGATAGGATAGATAAGATTGCCGATGTTGAACTGGTTGCTGGCGGAATTGTCGGGGGAGGCTGACGACGGCACCTAGGAGGATGTTGTAGTCGCACGTTATATCGGACCCGGAATTAGCCACGCTTGGACCAATGAGTATGTTGTTGCTTCCCGTCGAGAGCCTGCCTCCCGCACCGGCACCGAGCGCAACGTTGTAAAAGCCACTCGTATTTCCGAAGCCGGCGCTTGATCCGACGAATGTATTGGCATTAGCGGTGGTGTTAGAGCCCGCCGCACGGCCCAGGAATGTCGAGTCGTGGGCGGTGCGACTTGAACACGTTCTAACAGCTTGTGCGGTGTGTCGCTGGGCATCGCGTCGCCTCGGTGCGAACGCCTGCTCGTGGTACGGGATGGATCGCGGGAGCATGTCCCGCGATGGCGCTTACGGCCTCCGTTACTCAGGCCGTCTTCTTTGCCCGCTCGATGGCCTCCACGATCAGGTGGCGCGCCTGCTCGGCGTCGCCCCATCCGCTGATCTTCACCCACTTGCCGGGCTCCAGATCCTTGTAGTGCTCGAAGAAGTGCCGGATCTGCTCGATCGTGATCTGCGGCAGGTCGGCGTAGCTGCCCACCCGCTCGTAGCGACGCGTGAGCTTCGACGACGGCACGGCGATCACCTTCTCGTCGCCACCGGCATCGTCCTCCATCAGGAGAACGCCGACGGGCCGGCAGTTCATGACCGCGCCCGGAACGATGGCGCGCGTGTTGCACACGAGCACGTCGATCGGGTCGCCGTCGGTGGCCAGCGTGTGCGGTATGAAGCCGTAGTTCCCTGGATACCGCATCGGCGTATAGAGGAACCGATCGACGAAGAGCGTGCCCGACGCCTTGTCGAGTTCATACTTGATCGGCTCGCCGCCGACCGGCACCTCGACGATGACGTTCACGTCATCCGGCGGGTTGCGTCCGATAGGGATGGCATCAATGCGCATACGTGTCGCTCCGTGGTGGCAGTCGCGCGATCAACGGAATTTCCAGCTACCGCCATATTCCGCTTTTCGTCGCATGCTAAATCACCGGCCTTGAAATTCGCTGCCTTTCGCGGTCCGGCAGGGAGCGAATTCCAAGTCCAAAGAAGCCGCCCTGGAGGCGAGATCACCATGCGTTCCATCCTGATGCCAGCCTTGTGGGCGATCCTGGCGTTCACCGGACCGGCCGCTGCCAACCCATTGAAAAGCCTTTACACAACCATCGATCTCGCGAAGTGCCAGCAGACGAGCAAGGGACCGGATGGCGGCGCGTGGCTGTGTGCCGGCCTCGACGGCTATCCCGTGTACATCGCCGAGGGGGACCTCAGGACGTTCGTCAGCGTGGGCCAGCAGCCGCAGAAGCGCAAAGCCGCGGAGCAGACGCTCGGTCCGTTCAACTCGCTGTTCCAGGGGAAATCGCGGCGCGCGACCATCGAATGGCGGTTCGTCAAGGACGACGGCAAGGTGCGGCCGTTCGCGACGATCCAACGGTACTTCACCAAGAACGACAGCGGCTCCGGCGAAGTCCTCGTCGTGACCAAAATCACGCCGACGGAAGACTGCCACGCCGCCTACATCGACGCGCTGGCCAATCCCCAGGCCATCGTTCTCGCCCGTGAGTTCGCCGACCACGAGGCGCGCAAATTCGACTGCCGGTCCGAACCCAGGCGGATCGGCGCGTCGGGCCGCAGTCCGATGTAAGGACAGACGCGTGCGTTGATTGTGAAGAACGCCGTCTTGCGGCGACCGGCGAGACGATGCGATCTCTCCGGGGAGGGCTCAGGCCCAGCCGTAGCCTATCTTCTCGAGCAGCACCCCGCCGACCTTCTCGGTCATCTTGCCGACCGGCCGGCCGCCGCGCCGCCAATAGAAATCCGCGGCGATCTCGTTGCCTGCCAGCGCCCAGACGATCAGGCCGTTCAGCCGACGCTCGTCGAGCGCATAGCGTGCGCCCTCGAACAGATGCTCTCCCAGTCCGACGCCCTGGTAGCTCGGCGCAAGATAGATCTCGTAGATTTCGCCCTGGTACTTGCCGCGTCCGCGCGCCCTGCCGAACGTCGCGTAGCCGGCCACCTTTCCGGCGACCTCGAGCACGAGCAGACCGTCCGAGCCGCGCGCCGCGTTCTGCCACCAGGCCTTGTCGCGGCGCCGGATCATGCTTTCGAGATGAAGCTGAGGGATGATCCCGCGATAGGCCACGAGCCAGGATTCACGGAACACCGAAGCCAGGGCTGCAGCGTCCCGCTGCATTCCCTTCCGCACCCTGACCTCTGTACGCGACTGGAGCATGACGGAACTATAGCGCGCGAAAGCGGGCCGCGGGAAGGGACTCGATGCCCTGCCTGTGAATTTTCAGCCGTCGCAGAGATCGAACGCCAGCGCGTTCGCGGCGTGCACTCCCGCCGCGCACAGCGCATGCGCTGCAGGCATCTTCAAGTGGCGATTGAGGTCCTGTCAGTTATGGTCGTCGGGCAGCATGGGAATCGGAAAGATGTCGATGCCCTCGCTCGTCAGCTCCTGCACCTCGTCCGGGCTCGCCTCGCCGTAGATGCCCCGCCCAGGCGCTTCTTCATTATGGATCTTGCGCGCTTCGTCGGCAAAGCGCGGACCGACGTACTCGGCCTCGGCCAGGATCTCGTCGCGCATTGCCTTGAGTTGCTGGAGCATCTCCCTTTGCGGACCCGACAGCATCTGGCTCGGCCCCGCCACCGGCTGCGGCGCATCGCCGGCCGCGGGCGCGTCCTTCCTTGGTCCCCGGCGCCCGCTGCGCTTCTCCTTGCGCTCGCTCGTCACGACATTGGGCGCCATCAGAGACTTGGCGACCTTCGTCGATCCGCACGTCGGACAGGCAACGAGCTTCTTTCCGATCTGCTTGTCGCACGCCTCGCTCGAGGGAAACCAGGCCTCGAACTCGTGCCCTTTCTGACAAGCCAACCGATACCGGATCATATAGCGACCGCCTTCCCTCATACGGCTTCATGTTTTTCGGACCGGCACCATCCCCGATTGCACGGCGACTGGCCAGCCTCATTTTCCTTGTGATCGCACAGTCGCCTGATCACTGGAAACAATTTATAAATGGATGCGATTGCCGATCAAACAAGCGGTAGTCCGATGTCGAAGATGCTGAATATCCGATAAGCGCCGCGGTACACGCGCACCGCGTCGGCGGGGTCGTCAAGCCGCCAGGAGCGGATCGAGCCTGCCGGCGTCCTCCAACGCATAGAGATCGTCGCAACCACCGACGTGCCTGTCGCCGATCCAGATCTGGGGCACCGTGTAGCGTCCGCCGGCCTTCGCGGTCATCTCCGCGCGGACGGCGTTGCGCCCGTCGACCGAGATCTCCTCGTACCGCACGCCTTTCCTATCGAGCAGTCGCTTGGCGCTGATGCAATAGGGGCAGTAGGACGAGGTGTAGATGGTCACCTTGGGCATGTGTTGGCTCTCGGACGGATTGCTGCGACGACGGTATGTAGGGGCTTGCCGGAAGGGGCACAAGCGCGGTGCTCCGAGCGGCCGCAGGCGCCCGGAGCGTGCTCAGGCATGCCGCACGGCCGAGCCCGGGACGAGCGCGACCGCCAGCACGTCGACGCGGGCGGCGCCGCCCGCGAGCAGCGCCCTCGTCGCGGCCTCGGCGGTGGCGCCGGTCGTGATCACATCATCGAGCAGCACGGCCTTGCATCGGG
>Ga0180220_1002111_pt1 | contig 13358 bp, 13 predicted proteins | sample eDN5th37CBELigBY_FD_151335 | JGI IMG/M metagenome (GOLD analysis project Ga0180220, IMG submission 151335) | Enriched backyard soil microbial communities from Emeryville, California, USA - eDNA 5th pass 37_C BE-Lig BY (version 2) (version 2) | ecosystem: Environmental > Terrestrial > Soil >... | reverse complement strand
ACAGACGGGCAGTTTGAGGAGATCAGGGAAGAGGGCTGGGACGGTCCGATTCAAGTGTTTGTTGCGGCCAAACGGTAAAATTCATAGGGGGTGGCACCCATTCAGACGGTCATCTTTATGGTCAGGCATGCGGAATCGCAGTATATACCGGGCCAGGAAAAGGCCAGGGGAATATCGGAAAAAGGCAGGCAGGATGCGGTAAAGGTAAAAGATCTGCTGCTGCCGGAAGGGATCGACGCGTTTTTTTCGAGTCCGTATCAGCGGGCGGTCCAAACCTTGGAGCCTGCTTCACGGGCGGCCGGAAAAGAAATCGCGATTATCGACGAGCTGAGGGAACGTACGCTTGCGGCGGATCATGTTCACATCCCCGGCGAGCAGTTTGCCGATTGTAAAAAGCGGTTGTACGATGATTTCCGGCATGCGTTCCCCGGAGGGGAGTCGAGCGAAGAAGCGCAGCGCAGAGGTGCGGAAGCCTTTATGCAGCTTCTTCGGCGGCATCCCGGCAAAAAATTGACATTAGGCACGCACGGGGACATCATGACGCTGATCTTGAACTTTTTTGACCCGAAGTTCGGTTATGCATTTTGGAGATCGATTTCGATGCCGGACGTCTATAAACTGGTGTTTGAAGACCGGGCGCTCCAAGCCGTGACGAGATGTTGGCCGGACTGATCCGCACGCCCGGATCGAAGGAGGACTTGGATGAACGTCTTGAAGCGGGATTACGTGCAGGAAGCGCTGGATCGGGACCGGCAACGGAAGGCGGAAAGGAAGGATCGCGATCGATACCCGGAATAGTCAACCTTTTATGGACATTTCATACTTGAAAACAGGAAACGCGAAGCAGCGGGAGGCCTTTGCGGCGCTCGACCGGCTGGGCATTTTCAGAACATTGGCGGCATTCAGCCCGGTCCTCGCCGGAACCGTTCCGATCGATATCGATGTCGAAGACAGCGATTTGGATATCATTTGCGAGATGCGGGAACCGGAGGCGCTGGAGCAGGTTTTGATCCCGGCATACGGCGCGCTGGAGCGTTTTGCGTTAAGCCGGGAACGCATGCATGGCGACAGGGTCATCGTGTGCAACTTCCGGTTCGGTCCGTGGCCCGTCGAGATATTTGCCCAAAACCGGCAGGTGACGCAGCAGAACGCCTATAAACATATGGTCGTCGAAGACCGGATATTGAAGCGGCTAGGACCCGTATTTCGCGACAACGTCAGAAAATTAAAAAGCAGCGGCGTCAAAACCGAACCCGCCTTTGCGAGGCTGCTGGGCCTCGAAGGAGATCCGTATCAGCGCCTGCTTGACATGCATGATTGGGACGAGGAAAAGCTGGGGCTGTTCCTTGTTCAACAAGGGTTCGAACCCGCATAGGGAGAAGCCGTGCCGGAAAACTTACAGTCCGGCCGGCTTCTTTTTTTGATGAATGCGTTTTCAAATGATCTGCCGCATTCTATAATCGTTAAGGTAAACGGCCGCTGCTTGCGGCCGGCATGATCCGTAAAACAGATCCAAAGGTGGGATATGCCTGTGAATGCTTCCAGTGAACGCGCGACGTTGATCCTTCGATTTTTTGTTCCATATGTGCTTATATTGCTCGGGTCTCTGCTTGCGGGGTGGTTCGCCTACCATAAAACGTCGTCGCTCGTGGAATCCGAAACGATGAAAAGCAATGCGGCGGCGCTCGGCCAAATCCGCGAGGCGCTTGACGGCCGTTTTGCCGAAGTGGAGACGATTGCGCAGCAGATGGCCAGCGAGTCCAAAATCCAGTCCTTTCAGTTCGTCAAAGCCCCGTTCGAGCAAACGAATCCTTTCCGGCTCTGGGACCTGGAAAAAAGCTTGTTCGATTACCGGATAACCAACCATTTTATCATCGATTATTTTATCGCGTACAAAAACAGCGGCATGTTCATTTCGCCCCGCAAGGTGTACGACGCCAAGCAGTTCTACGGCCTGCAGCTGCGTTATGACGGCAAATCCTACGAGGAGTGGCGCGACGAGCTTTTCGGGCGGTATTATTACAAAACCTATAAGCCTGGCAGGCAGGTTTGGTATGAAGGAAAACCGTATTCGGTCGTGAGCTACATGCAGTCCTTCGGCACGAAAGACGGCGGAGGCGTCATTGCCGTGCTGATCGACAACAAGCAAATTCAAGAGATGCTGCGGCATATCGATGCCGAGCAGGGAGGGTTTGCTTATGTTGCGGACCAAAACGGCAACCTGATCAGTTACGTGGGCATGGATCCGTCGACCGCAAACATGAAAGCGGTTCCTGTTAAAGAAGGTTTTTCCTTATTTGATTGGAACGCGAAAAAGATGCTGATCACGCAAACGACTTCCCAGTACAACGGGTGGACCTACGTATCCGCCCAACCGGAGACGGTCGTGCTTGCCAAGGCCAATTACATCAAAGAGCTGACGTTAACCGTATTTATGCTGGCGTTGGGCGCAGGGCTCGCCGTTGCGGCTTTGCTGGCCTACCGGAGCAGCAGGCCCGTGTTTAAACTGCTGCAGCTGCTGCCGCTGAAACCCGGGGGCCGCAAAAACCGCCCGCTCGGCAACCTGATGGACGACATCCGCAGCTCCGTTTCCGCGCTGGTCGAAAGCCATGGCGAGCTGAGCAGCAGGCTCGAGGCGCAAGTCCCTTTGCTTCGCAGCGTGTTTTTTGATCGTCTGCTTCAGGGCGGGTATACGTCCATGGGCGAGGTCGAAGCCGCCATGGAGCATGCCCGGATGGAGCTGAGGAGCGGATATTTCGCCGTGTCCGCCATCCAAATTCGGGGCTACCATGCTCCGTACAACGAGGAGATGCTGACGGAGCTGGACATTGTGAAACTGAACATCCGGGACGCCATCCCATCGATCGGGCCGGGGGTGCAGATCTCGGCTCAGGCGCATGATTTGGGCGAAAACAAACTGGCTTTGCTCGTTCACGGGGAAGGCGAAACGCCGGACGATTTTATGCAAGGGGTCCAACGGCTGGTGGCGCAATTGCATGATCATGTGAAGCAAACCAGCCATTCCGGGCTTTGGATTGCCGTGGGCACGTGCCAGACGAGATTGACCGAAGTTTATCGTTCCCTCGGCGAAGCGGAGTTTCTTCAGTGAACGCGGCCTGGAGCGATCGGCAGCCGATTTTGTTTTATGAGGAAGCGGAAGTGCCGCCGCCCGTTTATTTTTACCCTTCCGACGTGGAACAGCGGTTGATCCAGCTGGTGCGGTCGGGCAACGAGCCGGAGACGGCCCGGCTGATCGGGGAAATCCGGGAGAAAAACGAAGGCAGCGGTCCGCTGCCCGTCGTCGCCCACAAGCTGCTGGCCCAGGAGCTGAGCGGAACGCTGATGAAATGCTGCGAGCCTTCCTTCGCAAACCGGGATGCGTTGACCGACGAGATGAAGGTGGTGCTGGAAGTTTCCGATCCCGCATGGTCGCCTGACGAAGCCGTCCAAAAGCTTTTTCAAGCCCTAATGCAGCTGTGCCGCAAGCATGAGGAACAAAAACGGAGCCATAACGATACGCTGGCGGCCAAGCTGATGGAATATATCGACAGCCATTTCCCGGATCCGGATTTAAGCCTTGCGGTACTCGCGAGGGAAGCCCGGAATTCGGAAGCGTACGTGTCTTATTTTTTCAAAGAGCAGACCGGAATGAACTTTTCCGATTATTTGGAGCATGTCCGCATGGAAGAGGCCAAACGGCTGCTCGTCGGCAGCGCCCTTCCCGTCAGCGAAATTGCGGTCCGGACCGGGTATTTGTCGCTGAACTCGTTCAGCAGGGCGTTCAAACGGGCCAACGGCGTAAGCGCCACCGAATACCGCAAAATTTCCCGGCCGCGTGAAGCGTAAGGGCCTATACGGCGGCCGGACGCAGCCTTTTCTTAAAAAACGAATACCGCCGGGAAAACGGAATAATGCCTTTTCTAAAGCCCGGCATAACCGCCAAAACATGCAGATTTACGCAATGAAGCGCTTTCAAGTAAGCTGTGGTCACCGGCCGGATTTTTCCATCCAAACCAAAGGGGGGTGACCAAGCTGAATCTTTGGAAAGACATCACGCGCAAATGGCAGCTGTACGCTTTGTTTGCCTTGCCGCTGATTTACATCATCGTATTTAAATACGTGCCTATGTACGGAGCGCAAATCGCGTTTAAGGATTTTAACGTGACGAAAGGCATCACCGGCAGCCCGTGGGTCGGATTCGCGCAGTTCGAGCGTTTTTTCCACTCGCATGAATTTTGGAGGCTGCTGCGGAACACGCTCGTGGTCAGCTTTTACGCGCTGGTCGCAAGTTTTCCGTTCCCGATCATCCTGGCGCTCGGTCTCAATTACGTCAAAAACGAACGCTTCAAAAAGTCGGTCCAAATGATCACGTACGCGCCGTATTTTATCTCGCTGGTCGTGCTGGTGGGCCTTCTGCTGCAGTTCCTCGATCCGCGGACGGGGCTCGTCAATACGCTGCTCGGTTGGTTCGGGCTCGGTCCGTACCATTTTATGGCGCAGGCGTCGTGGTTCAAATCGATTTACGTCTGGTCGCATGTGTGGCAAAACACGGGGTTTGCCTGCATCATTTATTTGGCGGCGCTGTCCGGCATCGACCCGGCGCTGCATGAAGCGGCCGTCATGGACGGCGCGACCAAGGTTCAGCGGATGCGTCATATCGATTTGCCCGGGATTCTCCCGATCGCGGTCATCTTGCTTATTTTGAACACGGGACAGATGCTGGAGACGGGCTTCGAGAAAATATTGCTGATGCAAAACCCGCTGAATCTGCGAACCTCGGAAGTGATCGACACATACGTCTACAAGGTTGGACTTGTCTCGCAGGCGATGAATTTCTCTTATGCGACGGCCATCGGCCTGTTCAAAGCGGTGATCGGATTCATCCTGCTGATCATCGTCAATCAGACGGCGAAGCAATTGAAGCAGGAAAGCTTATGGTAGAAAGGCGGCGGAACTATGCATGCAATGAAAATAAAGGAAGCCGGCGCTGACCGTCTGTTTACGATCGTGAATTATTGCGTGTTGACGCTTGTCATGCTGATCGTGCTGTACCCGCTTGTGTATGTTGTAAGCGCTTCATTCAGCTCGAGCAGCGCCGTGTTGTCGGGACGGGTATGGTTATGGCCGGTCGAACCGACGCTGGATGGCTACCGGGCCGTGTTCAAAAACACGATGGTCGTGCGCGGCTTCATGAACACGATTTTTTATACGGTGGCGGGAACGGGCATCAATTTGCTGTTTACGGTTTTGGCGGCGTATCCGCTGTCCAGGGGCGATTTTCGCGGGCGGAACATGTTCATGCTGCTGTTCGTGTTTACGATGATGTTCAGCGGGGGGCTGATCCCGACGTACCTGCTCGTCAAAGATTTGGGCATGATCGACACCGTGTGGTCCATGCTGATCCCGGGAGCGCTGTCCGTCTGGAACGTCATCATCATGCGCACCTATTTCCAAACGACGATCCCCGGCGAATTGCTGGAGGCCTCCCAGCTGGACGGCTGTTCGGACTTTCGTTTTTTGCTCCGGATCGTGCTTCCGCTTTCGGGGCCGATTCTGGCGGTCATCGCTTTGTTTTATGCCGTGGGGCATTGGAACCAGTATTTTAACGCGATGATTTTTCTCAAAAGGGCGGAGCTATATCCGCTGCAATTGATCCTTCGGGACATTCTCGTCCAAAACGAGATCAATATCGATATGCTCGGGGACGCCAAAACGGCCGCTGCGCGCCAGGGGCTGCGGGAGCTGCTCAAATATTCGCTGATCGTCGTCACATCGGTGCCGCTTCTGGTGGTGTACCCGTTCGTGCAGAAGTTTTTCGTGAAAGGCGTCATGATCGGTTCATTAAAAGGATAAGACGGAAGCCAAAATTGAAATCGATGGAGGGGCGTTATGTATAAAAAGCTGAATAAAATCGCGGGGATCGTCATTGCCGCCGGCATGCTGCTCGCAGGCTGCTCCGGGGGCGCGAAAGAGGAGGGCGCGGATACGAAAGGAAGCAACCCGCCCGCTGCGGGCACTGTGGAGCTGACGCCGCCGGGGACTTATCCGCTCGTTAAAGAAAAAACAACGCTGAAAATCATGGTCCGCGGCAACCCGCTGGTGGAAAATTTCGAAACGAACGAGTTCACCAAATGGTATGAGGAAAAAACGAACGTCCATATCGAATGGGAGGTCGTTCCGGAACAAAGCATGCAGGAAAAGCTGAATCTCGTGCTGGCGAGCGAAGATTATCCCGACGTCATCATGGGCCTGAACGTCTCGCCGACCCAGCAGATGATTTACGGCTCCCAAGGGGCGTTCCTTCCTTTGAACGATTTGATCGAAAAGCAGGGCACCCAGACGAAAAAAATGTTCGCGGACAACCCGGAAATCAAAGAAACGGTCACGGCGATCGACGGCAACATTTATGCGCTTCCCGAGGTCAACGATTGCTACCACTGCTCGATGAGCCAAAAAATGTGGATCTATGAGCCGTGGCTCAAGAAATTGGGGCTCGAGATGCCGAAAACGACCGACGACCTCTACAACGTGCTGAAGGCTTTTAAGGAAAACGACCCGAACGGCAACGGGAAAAAGGACGAAATCCCGCTGTCCATCACGCAAAAATCATGGCGTTCGACCATCGACGCGTTTCTGATGAACTCTTTTATCTACAATCCGGTGTACGGATCAAGCAGCAAGCATATGTTCATTAAGGACGGCAAACTGGACGTGGCCTTCAATAAGCCGGAATGGCGCGAGGGCTTGCGGTACCTGAACAAACTCTACAAGGAAGGCCTGATTGCGCCGGAATCGTTCACCCAGGACGAAAACCAGCTGATTCAGCAAGGGGAAAATCCGGGTACCGTCATCTTGGGGGCATCCACGGGCGGACATGAAGGCGTATTCACGCAGCTCATGGGAGACAGCGGACGCTGGAAGGAATACAAAGCGGTTCCGCCGTTAAAAGGACCGGGAGGCGTGCAGTATGCCGCCGTCGACACGACGGCTTTGACGCCGGGCGCCTTCATCATCACGAAAAAAGCCAAAAATCCGGAGCTGGCGCTCCGCTGGGCCGACGGGCTGTACGAAAAAGAAATGACGCTGCGGAGCGTGTACGGCCGTCCGGATCAAGAATGGCGCGACGCCAAGGAAGGCGAAATCGGCATCAACGGCAAACCTGCGGTGTGGTCGGAGCTTAAATCCTACGGCACGGTGCAAAACGTCAACTGGGCGCAAACCGGCCCGGCGCTGCGTACGAACGATTTCAGATTGTCTGCCGTCGCAAAAGGTGACGACGATTTAGAGGTAATTCTGTACAACGAGACGAAGAATAAATATGAGCCGTATAAACCGAAGGATGTCAGCACGGTGCCGCCGCTGTTCCTGACGAACGAGCAGGCGTCCGAAATCGCCGACCTGGCGAAAACGATCAATGACTACGTGGATGAAATGATCGCCCGCTTCGTCATTGGCGACGCCAGCCTGGATGCGGATTGGGACAGCTACGTCAGCCAGCTCGACGCGATGAACCTGAAGCGATATCTGGAGATTTACCAGACGGCTTACGACGAAAAGAACAAATAATAAACCTAGCAAACGGAGGTAATACGACATGAATCCGCGTTTCGAACGAACGCTGCCGCTGATGAACGACCGTTTCGGCCTTTTTATCCACTGGGGATTGTATGCGATTCCAGCCCGGGGGGAATGGGTGCGAAGCCAGGAGCGGATCACCAACGAACAATACCAGCCTTATTTCGAAGAATTTAATCCGGTGCTTTACGATCCGAAGAGCTGGGCCAAAGCGGCCAAAGCCGCCGGACAGCGATATGCGGTGCTTACGACGAAACATCACGACGGTTTTTGCTTGTTCGACAGCCAGCTGACCGATTACAAGGCGACGAATACGCCGGCGGGGCGCGACCTCGTTCGCGAATACGTGGACGCTTTCCGCGAGGAGGGGCTGAAGGTCGGTTTCTATTATTCCTTGATCGACTGGTATCATGACGATTATCCGGCTTATGGCGACCGTCAGCACCCGATGCGCGACAACGAGGCTTACAAGGACAAAAAGATCGATTTTGACCGTTACCTCGACTATATGCACGGCCAGGTCCGGGAGCTGCTGACCAACTACGGCAAAATCGATATCATGTGGTTCGATTTTTCCTATGACGATATGACGGGCGAAAAGTGGCGCGCGACCGAACTCATCCAAATGATCCGTTCCCTGCAGCCGGATATCGTGATCGATAACCGGCTCGGCGGCAACATCATGGCGGCGGAGCCTGAAGTGTACGCCGGGGATTTCTTCTCGCCGGAGCAGATCATTCCGCCCCAGGGCATCGTCAATTCGGCGGGCGAGCCGATTCCATGGGAAGCGTGCATTACGCTGAACGACCACTGGGGATACCACGCGACCGACCGGAATTACAAATCCCCGCGCCAGGTGATCCGCGCGCTCGTCGAATGCGTCAGCAAAAACGGCAATCTGCTTCTGAACGTCGGTCCGGACGCAAAGGGGGAAATTCCGAAGGAATCGCTTGAAATTTTGGAGACGGTCGGCGAGTGGCTGCGCCGCAACGGCGACAGCATTTACGGCTGCGGCATCGCCAAGCTGCCGAAGCCGGAGTGGGGCCGCTACACCCAGCGCGGCAACAAGCTGTACGCGCACGTCTTCGACCGGGGCATCGGGCCGATTTACTTCCAGGGGCTGAAGGGCAAAATCAAAAAAGCCCGCCTGCTTGCGGACGGCAGCGAACTCCATGTGCATACGCCTTGGATGGCGGACCAATATTCGGATACGGAAAGCGGCGCTTTCATTCACATCCCCGGAGGAGACTTGCCGGATGAACTGGATACGGTCATTGAGCTTGAACTGACGGAGGAATTGTAAGCGTTTGATCGTCCAAATGAGCTGTTGATATCGATACCGAAAGGGAGGATGAACGGAATGAAACCTGGAGTCAGCACCTATAGTCTGCTCCAAGCGATCAAAGCGGGGGAGATGACGGTCTTGGACGTCATCGACTGGATCGCGGAGCAGGGCGGCGAGCATATGGAGATCGTTCCTTACGGCTTCACCCTGGAGGACCAGCCGGAACTCGCGGATGCCGTCCGCGAGCGGGCAGCCGCAAAAGGCATCGCATTGTCCAACTATTCGATGCCCGCGAATTTCGTGCAGGAAACACAGGAAGCGTTCGAAGCCGAAATGGAAAGGGTCAAGCGGCATGTGGATACGGTCCATCGCCTAGGGATGAAGCATATGCGCCACGACGTGACGGCTTTTACGCTCCCGCCCGAAAAATGGGGCATCGACTACCTGGAGGACAATCTGGCGCAAATCGTGGAGGGCTGCCGGCGCATCGCGGATTATGCGGCGCAATACGGCATCACGACCACGATCGAAAACCACGGCGTCAGCGTGCAGGCCAGCGACCGGGTGCAGCGGGTGCTTCGGGCCGTGGACCGTCCGAACTTCAAAACGACGCTCGACATCGGCAATTTTCTCTGCGTCGATGAGCAGCCGCTCGTCGGCGTGAAGCGGAACCTGCCGTTTGCTTCGCTGATTCACGTCAAGGATTTCTACATCCGTCCGGCGGATCAGAACCCGGGGGGCGGAGCCTGGTTCCGGACGTCCCATGGAAACTACCTGCGGGGATCGATCTTCGGGCAAGGAGACATCGACGTGAGGCGGGTGCTGCGGATGATCAAGGCGTCCGGCTACGACGGATTCGTCACGCTGGAATTCGAAGGCATGGAGGAGTGCCGCGAAGGCACGAGGCTGGGCCTTGAAAATTTAAGACGGATATGGGATGAGGTATAATCCGAAACGGATGTTCCAAGCGCTGTCGGCGTTCATTTCGCCGGCAGCGCTTTTTTTGTGACTCCGGATTTCGGCCGTTTCCGGGTTATACAGACGCACCAAAGCTTTTCGCCCTCTTTTTATGGGTGAGGTATAGACCCGGAATGAAGATTGCCGCAAGGACAACGACGGATACCAAGAATCCGGCATGATAACCTTTTAATCCGTTGGCAATCGACGGCTGCATCCCTTGCTGGGCCGTTGCGACGACGGTTGCCATCACAGCCGAGCCAAAGCTGGAGCCAAGGTTTTCAATCATATTTATGCCGACGCCTGCTTTCGGAAGCAGTTTGCCGTCAAGTCCTGTATAAGCGTCACTCGTGAGCGGAAGCATGATTCCTCCGAAACTGGTCCCCCGGATGAACAATACGATGGAAATCCAGATCATGCTTGTTTGATCGGTAACAAAGATTAGCGGAATCGATCCGATCAGCGAAAGAACGAGGCTGACCATGACCACGTATTTCGCACCGATCTTATCAATCATTTTTCCGATCATCGGCCGGGTAACGAGCATCCCGACGCCTTGGGGAATTAACGCAAGCGCTGCTTCGATCGCCGTGAAATGACGGAAGTTTTGGAAGTATAGCGGCAGGATCAGCATCGGGCCCATGACGGATATATTCGCCAAGAACAAACCGATACTCGAAGCCGCGAAGCTCTTGCGTGCAAATAAATTCATTGGAAGCACGGTTTGATTCTTCCGGATCCGGTTATATACGAAGTAAATGACGGCTAAAGCCAGACCAATGCCCACCCATAGGATGGTTTCGCGATTGTTAAAGGACGCATGGTCCGCTGCTTTCGTGATGCCGTATATCAAGGCAGCGCTCATAAAGGACAAATCAATAATTCCAAAAACATCGAGCGTACTGTCTTTGTCGAACGGTTCAAAGTCCGGGATTTTTTTGATCATCAGGGGTGCAGCAATCAGAACAATAAACACGTTGATGAAGAATATCCAGTGCCATGATGCGCCTTGAACGATGAATCCCCCGATGACCGGCCCTAAGATCGGTCCGAGAATCATAGGCGTGCTGACGATGGCCATCACTTTCCCTACATTTTCCGGACCAGCCGTTTGAACCAATAGGGTTGACATGAGCGTGGTAATGATCCCCGCACTGAATCCCTGAAGCAAACGAAAGAAGATGAAGCTGGAAATATCCCGGCTAATGCCTGCCAAAACGGAAATGAGACCGAAGGCAATGACCGCTCCGATAAAGATTTTCTTTCCGTTAAATCTGTTCATCAGCCAGCCGGATACGGGAACCGCAATCGCAAGGGCTAACACATAACCTGTAATGGCCCATTGGATGGTATCCAATGTCGTGTGGAAATCCTTCGATAATGTATCGATGGCGATGTTCACCATCGTTGAGTCCAGCATGGGGGCAATGGCTCCAAGTGCAATCGCCCAGGCAGCCAAGAGGCTTCCCCGGGTTAATCCGGGTTCCTTTGCTTTGTCTTTTGCCATTGTTATTTCTCCTCTCCGATGTTGTTACTGGCATTGTTTGTTTCCTCGTCAACAATATCGCAAATTTGTTTCCCTGTCAACAAAAACAAGGGAACAAAAAAGCAGCCCATGCTCAAGAGAGCCCGGCTGCCTGCGGTTTCATTTTCATGGTTCAAAAGCGCTCCGGCTTAATGAATGTCTATTCCCTGTTTCTTTATTTCTGCATCCAAATGCCTGCTATACGCTTCAATGAAGCGAAGCATGCCGTCAAATTGTTCCTCGGTTATCTGCTCAAATACGGCTTGATCCCGCTCTTGAAATTCTTTGTGCAGTTCCTCATGGATGTTATAAATGACTTTGCCTTGCTCCGTAAGCTTGAAGTAGATTTCTTTCTTGTTATCCGGCTTTTGGTAGCTGTCGATGAGGCCTTTTTCCATGAGTTTCTTCGTTAATTTACTTATGGCGCCTCGAGTCATATAAAGAGACTGGGCAAGTTTGGTCACGTTGGGTTCCGTATTTTTTCCAATGGATTCGATGCAATGTACTTCAGAAGGCTTATAACCCTTAAGACGGTGTTCCATCTTATTTTTATTAAGCCACCCCATCTTGTTAAATAAGTCCCTGAATTCCATGATGATCTGTTCTTGTTTGTTCATGGCTTGTCCTCCCGCCCGTCGCTGCATTGCAACATGATATTAAAGCCTGTGCTAATTTTATTCCTCTATGGCGATACCGGCAGCTTTCCAGTGCCCGTAGGCGACGATGTTGCTGAATTGAGATGCAACTTCACCCGCAGGCAGAGGCATCTCGTTTTTAATCCACCAAACGATAACTCCCATGAAAGACGACACGAGATACTCGAGCAGCAAATCCTTGGATATCGCCAAAGGGGGATCTCCCTGCGCAGGATTCCATCCCTCATTTAATTTGTCTTTCATGATCTTCTCCATTTTCGCTCGAAACGGGTAGATTCTATTCTCATCAATCAGCATGGCGTAATAAAAAGAGATATTGCCTGAAATATGATCCAATATCGCTTGCATCACGGTTTCGAGCCTGGAAATGCTGAAAGGATTCATGTGGATCGGACATAGGACGATGGCTTTCTTTAATTCGCTTAGCAGCTCCTCCATACAAATATCCAATAAATCAGGTTTATTTTGGTAGTGAAGATAAAACGTATTCCGATTGATCATGGCCCGATCGGCAATATCCTGGATCGTGATCGCTTCATATCCTTTTTCCTGAATCAGTTCAAAAAACGCTTTTCGAATCGATTGTTTCGTGCGCAGCACTCTTAAATCGGTTTTTTTGTCCATGGTTTTCGTTCCCCTAAATAAAATTTCGATCGTTAAGCGACATAGCGATGAGAATTTGTATGTTATCCTTCAAAACTAAAAATATTGAATATTGAGCGTCATATTCACCTTCATTATAATGAGCAACAGATAAATAAACAACATGAAGTTCATTATTTATCTTGGTGTCTATAAATTCAATCAGGAGGGTATTCATATGACGTTTAACCATCAAAATGAGCTTGTTAATAAGGCCGTCGCCGTGCTGGAAAGTTTGGAGAGCGGCAATCCCGAAGCGATAAAGGCCTACGTCCATCCGGAAAAATACATTCAGCACAACCAGGCTTTACTCGATGGCCGTGAAGCTATGCTTGGCGCACTTGCGCATTTGAAGGAAGCTGGAACTAAGGTAAGCATTAAACGCGCTTTTGTCGACGGTGATTATGTGGTGCTTCATTCCGTATATGATTTTTTCGGCCCCAAGATCGCTATTGATATTTTCCGTTTTGAAAATGGACTGATCGTCGAACATTGGGATAATTTGCAGGAGATGGTGGAGAAAACCCCAAGCAACCATACGATGATCGACGGACCGGTCGCGATTCAGGATATCGACAAGACGGACGCGAACAAAACGCTTGTCGAAAGCTATGTCGAGAACATTTTGTTCGGGAAGAACCCTGACCTGCTTGCCTCATACTTTGACGGGGATCGATACATTCAACATAGTCCGCATATTGCGGACGGCCTTTCGGGT
>Ga0180220_1002110_pt1 | contig 13360 bp, 10 predicted proteins | sample eDN5th37CBELigBY_FD_151335 | JGI IMG/M metagenome (GOLD analysis project Ga0180220, IMG submission 151335) | Enriched backyard soil microbial communities from Emeryville, California, USA - eDNA 5th pass 37_C BE-Lig BY (version 2) (version 2) | ecosystem: Environmental > Terrestrial > Soil >... | reverse complement strand
ATGTCATGGGGGTCGGCTCCGGTCGGGGTTCTGGTAGGTTTCGTCACCACCATCGTCCCGCTCGGGCCGGCCCCCGTCTACAAGTCACCCGTCTACACGCTTACGCACGAAATCTCGGAAAGTGCAGTCATCAAGGAACCGAGGTAAAGAGCGCGGTGTTGGCTGTCGAAATGGCTTGATGTGAACCCGCGATTCGGGACGATCAGCTCTCGGCGGGCGCGAAGCGCTCGTCTCGCTTCGACGGAGGCGATTTGTTGATGGTCGACGCCGTTTGGCACAGGGGCTCGGCGATGGCGGTCATCGCGGGGCTTCTTGGGCTCCAGCGCCTGGTGGGAGTTCACGCGACCGGAGAGGCCAAGCTTCTCATCGGGCACGTTCTCTCCCTGGCTCTCTGCGCCGCCGTCATGGAGCTTGGCTCGCCGACCCTCTGCCGATGGTTCATCAAGCCGTCAGCGACCGCCAACGTCAATAAGCCTGCCCGCGTTTACGTCCTTCTGACGTTGCTTCTGGTCGTCAGCGCGTTTTCCAGGGATACGGCCCGGTTTTTCGCTCTCTTCCCCAGCCCGCCGCCGACGATTCCACTCGCCGTTCTCGTCGGCCTCTGGATCGCGTTTTTGGTCCGAGTCGTCCACCAGGGATTCTCCAACGCCTCAATGGCCGTCGCGCTGGTCGGTCTGGCGGTGGGGGTGCGGGTGTTGAACCTGGGGACCTTGCCGTTTCACCGCCTGGACGGTGACATGCTGGCCACGATCGATCGCGGCCTGGAAGAGTTGATGTCTGGCCGGTTCCCCTACGCCAATTTCCCGCCGCCGATGCCGTATCTCCCCGGAACCTTCCTAGCCTACCTGCCCGCCAAACTCCTCGGCGTGGACCTTCGCTGGGCGAACATCGTCCTCGACGCAATGGTCGTCGTCGCGACGATCCATCTGGCGCAACGGCTCGCGAATCGAAGTCGCGCCGGACACTCGGCGAGCGCGGGTTCCGGGCCGCTTTTGAACCAGCTATTGCTCCCGTGCCTCATGCTCCATCCGGTCTGGATCCAATACGGCGTCAACACTCAGTATTCGCCCAGCCTGCTGGTCACGCTGTTGCTGGGGTTCTCGGTCCTTTTTGGGAACCACCTGGCGCAGGCCATGGCGCTGGGGCTGGCCGTCGGATCGAATCAGATGCTCGGGGCCTGCGGTCCGATCCTCTTCGCCCACTGGCTGGGGCGCTTCGGGCCGAGACGGGCAACGGGGCTCGCACTGCTGGCCGCAGCCGTCTTCTTGCTGATTCTCGCCCCGTTTTTGCTCTGGGAGCCGAGGCGGTTCATCGAGGTCGCGTTTCTGAGCCGAAATCGGTTTGACGACGCGTTGATGGCCGGGCGATTCACGCTCCTGCCCCTGGCGTCGCGGCTCGTTCCACGCGCGGATCTCGTCGGCTCGGCGGCGGCCCTCGCGACGGCCTCATGGGTGGTCCTTGGTTCGCGAAAGCCCTCCACCACGGTCGCGGCCATGGCTTCGGGACTCTGCGCCGCGTTGATGTTTCAGCCCGTCTCCTTCGCCCATTATTTCTTGCCGGCGATCGTACTCGCCTCGGTGATCCCCGTCGCCCCGGCGGCCGTTGCCGAGCGGACGGCTCCAAGGCCGCCGCGAGTTGGGAGAGTGGCGAAGGTCTCCCCGAGGGCGGGCGCGGGGACGACCGCGTGACGAACGGGCCTCGGCCTCGCCGTTCGGCTTCGTCTTGTCCCTTCGATTACAATGACCAGGGTTGGCAAGTTGGAATTTTCCGGGGCGCGTCCCCGGCGCGGACTGAAGGAGCTTGAAATGGAAGCGCGCAAGATCGGCGGCTCGGAACTGGAGGTCGCCCCACTGGCGTTCGGCGGCAACGTCTTTGGTTGGACCGTCGACGAGGCGATGTCGTTTCGCCTGCTCGACGCCTTCGTGGCGGCCGGGTTCAATTTCATCGACACCGCCGACGTCTATTCGCGATGGGCGCCGGGCAACGAGGGAGGAGAGTCCGAGACCATCATCGGCAAGTGGCTCCGCCAAACCGGCAAGCGCGACAAGGTGGTCCTCGCCACGAAGGTCGGCATGGAGATGGGCCCCGGAAAGAAGGGCGTCTCCAAGCCCTACATCCTCCAAGCGGTCGAAGACTCCCTCAAGCGCCTGCAAACCGACCACATCGACCTGTACCAGACCCACAAGGACGAGGATCCCGACACGCCGCTTGAGGAGACCTTGGAGGCCTACTACGCCCTGGTCAAACAGGGGAAGGTTCGGGTCATCGGCGCGTCGAACTACACGGCCGATCGATTGACCGAGGCCCTGAAAATCAGCAAGGAGAAGGGCCTGCCCCGCTACGAGTGCCTTCAGCCCCACTACAACCTGATGGAGCGGGCCGGGTTCGAGAAGGAGCTGGAGCCGCTCTGCGTCAAGGAGAACATCGGGGTCATCCCCTATTACTCGCTGGCCAGCGGATTCTTGACCGGCAAGTATCGCAGCGAGGCCGACCTGTCCCAGAGCGTCCGCGGCCAGAGCGTCAAGAAGTACCTCAATGAGCGCGGACAGCGCGTTCTCAAGGCGCTTGACGAGGTCTCGGCCCGGACGTCCTCAACGCCCGCCCGCGTGGCGATCGCCTGGCTGATCGCCCGGCCGAGCGTCACCGCGCCGATCGCCAGCGCCACCAATCTCGATCAACTCAACGACCTGATCGAGGCGACCCGCTTGAAGCTGGACGACGAGGCGATCACCCTGTTGAACGAGGCGAGCGCCTGACCAGCGCTTCGACGCCCCTGGAATCCGCTTCGGCGAACGGGGGCGCGAGCCCCCTGTCTTATCTGTCGCCACCGCTCCAGAGCGGAGGCCGACGACCTCCGCGCGCCTCTTCTTCGAAACGCCGAAAGCCCCCCGCGATAGCTCGCGGAGGGCCGGGCTTTTTCGCCTTGAACGAGACTCGGTTTAGGCGGGTCGTTAGGCGGCCTTGCGGCGATTGCGAAGGCGCTGGGCGATCGCCGCGGCGCCGATCATGCCGGCCCAAGCGAGCACGGTCGACGGCTCGGGGACGGGAACCTCCTGGATCGGCCCACCCTCGGAGATGTAGGCGCTGGGGTAGGTGATCTGGGGGTTGGGGTTCTGGATGCTGACCGGCTTGGTGGTGAACGGCTGCGTGGTCAGCACGATGATCGAGCCGCTGGTGGCGCCGGCCTCGAGGGGCCCCTTCTCCTCGGCCGGATCCAGGTACTGGAACGTCAGGGCGCCGGTCTTCGATCCGGGCATCCAGGCCACCGACTCGGGGATCCGAATGGTGCTGCCGGCGACGGTTCCGGCCTGCGGCAGGTTCAGGCCGCCGACCTGGCCGTCCTTGACGACAAAGACCGCGCTGCCGGCGCCGCCGGTGTTCAGCAGGTCGGCCCGAGCGGGCGTGGCGTTGAACACGAAGCTGGCGCTGTTGACCGAGGTCGGCTCGTCGTCGAAAGAGGCGACGTCGTTCACGCCGAACTGATAGGCGTAGGCGTAGAGCCCCTCGAAAGCGCCGGTCCCCTGGAACACCTGCGACTGGACGATGCCGGTGACGGGGGTGCCGATGAACTGGTAGGCCGAAGTCAAGGGCGGCGCGTCGTTCATCGGCTGGAACAGGCTGTTGAATTGCGCCGCGGAAATCTCGGGGGCGTCGAGATTCTGGACGATCGGAGCGGCGTGCGCGGTCGGCGCGGCCGCGCCCAGCGCGAGGCCGGCCCCCAGGGCGAGAGCATACGAGATTTTGTTCATCATTCGAGTCGATCTTCCAGGGTTGATCTGGGAGGTTCGTCGCATCACGAACATCCCCCTGCGAGTCATTCCGTGAACTCGCCGGCCGGAGAACGTCTCCGGACGGTTCCCGCGGGTCGCCTCCAGGCGCTTTGGCGGGTGGAAGGGCCGCGTCCGGCGGCGCCGTCCACGGTCTCCCGTTCTGAAGCCAAGGTGCTCGATTCCGGCCGCGACGGCCCAAACCGCTTCCGTCCTCGTTCAAATCGATCGATGGCGGGCGGTTTACGGCTGACTGCCGACCGCTCCCTCGCGGGGGCGAATCCAAAGGCTCCAGATTCAGTTGCTCGTCTCTCCGGCGCGTAACGCAGGTCAAGACGGCGGAAAAGCTAACACGACCGCCACAATCGGTCAACACGACTTTAGCCCTCCACCCACGATTTTTTTTCAAAGCGCCGCGACCGCCCGGGCGAGGGGTCCAGGCGGTCGCTCCGGCGCGATTTTTCTTCAGCCCGCCGCCGTCCCAAAGAGGTGGCCCGGCTTCGAAAGCGACCCGGGACTTTCAGCCCGTCGCGATCGCCGAGAAATGGCGTTAACGCTCGGACTGGACCCGGCTTAGAGAGGGCGACTCGCTCTCGCGGGTGGGCTTCGGGACGTTCGTCCCGGGTACGTGGGGGGGGCGGGATCGCTCGGTCGTCTCGGGCGCCGACGAAGAATCGGATTGCTCCGCGGACTCGGGCGGCGAATCGTCCACCGCGCTCGGCGGCGGTTGCGCGGGGGGATCGCCGGCCGCGTCGACTGAAAGATCGTCGGGAGGCAGGGGATTCTCGTCGTCGACGAGCACCGGAGGACCCACCGGCAGGCCGGCCCGCTGATGCGCCCGGTAATAGCGATGCGACAGCCAACCGGCGATCCCAATCGCCAGGGTGATGGCGACCCACTTCTGGAAGTCGTGGATCCCCTTCTCAATATGATGGGCGAACAGGTAGCCCAGCGCGAACATCAAGCTCGTGCTTAAGGTCGCCGCGACGAGGTCGGTCAAAAGCAGCTTCAGCGGCGGCAGCTTGAGGATCCCGGCCGTCAGGTAGGCGGCCGTCCGAAAGCCCACGGCGAACCGGCCCAGGATCAGGATCTTGAAGCCGTGGCGCTGAAAATACCCCTTGATCTGCGCCTCACGCGGCTTGGTCAAGAGCCGCCGGGTGAGGGGAAAGCTCAAGACCCGCTCGCCGAAATAGTAGCCGAGGAAGTAGACCAGGAAATCGCCCAGGAGGATCCCTCCCAGGCAAGTCGAGAACGCGAGCACCCCCGACATCTGGCCGTTTCGGGTCAGGATGGCGGCCAGGATAACCGGCGCCTCTTCGGGGATCGGCAGACCGAGCCCTCCAAGGACGAGGATCAGGGCGATCCCAACATAACCGAGCTTTCCGACGAGCTGCTCCGTCAACCTCGACCCCTCGCTCCCAGCCCGCCGCCGCCCGGGTACCCGGCCCCGCGAACCCCGCCGCCGGGGCGAGCCTCGGCGCGCTCGATTCGAATCCTTTGGTATCACAACGCGAGCGATTCGTCGAGATCCACCTCGCGCCCCCGGGCGCAAGGTGGCGACGGATGACGATCCCCCGCGATTTTCGACGGTTGGTCGCGCGAACCGTCTTGACGAGGTTGGAGGTCGCGGATAGCTTGCCCCGAGCCCAATGGAGTGGGACCAATTCGAACGCGCGACCGCCGCCCGTGTTCACCGGAGCCGCGGCGCGGGCGACGGCGGGAGTCGCTTCGATCCGTCGGATCGCGGCTTTCGACGCGACGCAAGGTTCTCAAGGAGGAGAACGACCGCAATGTCTGACAAACGGCGAGCAGCCGGCCGTCGACGCGCCTGGGGGCGCGGGCCGATCATCCTCAAGTTCGATTCCCTGGAGAAGCGCGTGGTCCTCTCGGCGATGCACGCCCCGGCCGACCTGGTCGGCTCGTCGTTCGTCATGGTCCAAAACGCCGACTGGGGAGACACGGTCACGGCCACCGGGCAGGTCACCAACCAAGGCGTTGGCGACGCCAAAGGGCCGTTCAACGTGGCCATCTACGCGGGGAGCCGGCCGAACATCAACCGACGCGCCATCCCCATCGCCGAGGTCACCATCCCCGACGGCCTGGCCGCCGGCCAATCGGTGCCGTTCACCACGTCGGTGACGCTGCCCACCGCCCCGGTGCCGGGCATGGGCCCCAACGGCGTCGTCTACATTGGGATGAAGGTCGACCCCCACAACGCGGTCTTCGAATCCAACAAGCGAAACAACTCGGGCATCGGCCCCGCCCACGACCTGACGACGATTCAGATCGCCCCCAGCCAGCCAGCCCAACTTATCGCCGTCTCCGTCGGCACGTACCCCACCACGGCCACTTGGGGCAAGTCTCTGGCGGTGACCTCGCAGATCTCCAACCAATCCTACGGCGCGGCGCCCGCGACGAGGGCCCAGGTGGTCCTGACCCCCTCCAGCCAAATTCAAGGGACGGGGTTCGACGTCACGATCGGCTCGATCAACGTGCCGGCGATCGCCCCCTGGCAAACGGTCAACGTCGAGAAGTCGATCCCGCTGCCGGAGATCCCCCCCGTCCTGCTCGCCGGCAATTCGGAATTCACGCTGACGATCCTGCCCGACGCCGACTTCGTCACCAATCCGGTCTCGCCCCACGTCGCGATCGGCGGCGTCGGAGTCGACCAGGCGACCGTCAAAATCAATCTCCCCGCCGGCGTCGAGACGGAGCCCTATCACGACGACCTGCCCGACCTGGCCATGGGCTCGGTGTCAATCTCCGCCGCCGAGCTTATCTGGGGAAGGAGCTTCGAGGTCCAAACCAGCGTCCAGAACATGGGAGAGTCCGACCCGGGCCCCTTCCGCGTTCGATTCCTGTTGGTCGGCCCCAGCGGCAACACGACCCGGTCGATCTTCCTCGGCGACGCCGCCATTCCGGGGCTCGCCCCCGGCTACCAGCAGTCGATCCACCAGGCGCTTTCGCTCCCGAGCCGGTTGCCCTCGGGCATCCTTTTGGACAGCCTGGGGACGGGCAAGGTCATCGCCGTGGCCGACCCGGAAAACGCGCTCAACGAGACCTTCAAAAACAACAACACGGCCAGCTCCGCCCCCATCACGCTCCGCCTGCTGGGGCACGACGGCACCCGATTCGTTCCCAACACGCCCCCGCCCGACCAGCTTTTGTCCGTCAACGTGGCCACGACCGCGAAGCTCAAGCGGGCCGAGCAACTGGCCCAGCGGGCGAGCGCCACGCGCGAGGGACTCGCCGTGCCCACGACCAAACTCTTCCGCCGGCCACCGCCGAAAGTCCAGGGAGAGAACCTCGGAGACAAGATCATCGCGGTGCCCAAGAAGGTCGGCGATTTCTTCAGGGACCTGTTTTGAGCCCCGGGCCGCGCTCAGAAAGACCGACGCCGCGGCCCTCCCAACTTCCTAAGCACGGCCAATCGACACAACCTCCTCAAATTCCGGGAATTCGCGCCGCCTTCGGATCGCAATCCAGGAAACTTGAGCCAAAATGGAAAATAACCAGACGATTCATTGAAGGGCGGCAAGATCGCGACTATGCTTGGCTGGCGCGGGCGACTCAATCCAGGAAGGGAACGAGCGGCGGCTCCAGCATCCGGTCTCCGTCGGCGAACACTCACTGATCGACATCACGGACGTTTTGCACCGCGAGGTTTTTGTAATGGCCCAGGACCGGATCGACCTTCAGGGCTTCTCGACGCTCGCCCGCGCCACGCCGCTGGCCGAAGCGCGGTTCATCCCCAGGCAGTATGAGCCCAACTACGCCTATCCGATGTTGGTTCTACTTCACTCGCGGGGGGGCGACGAAGACCAGCTCGTGCGGGCCATGCCCGCGGTGAGCCGGCAGAATTATGTGGGATTGGGCCTGCGGGGCCCTCGGCCGGTGATGAAGCGCGATCGGCTGGGGGGCTACTGTTGGGGACCCGAATTCGAGCTTCCCGAGCGCATTACCCTCTGCGGCGGCCCCGCTCTCAGCGAGTCCGAATCGGTTCGCCGCGCGCTGTTCGCCCCGGACACCGACCCGATCACCGCCTTGGAGGACGGGGTCTTTCACGGGATCCGGCAGGCCCGAAGCCTGCTGCACGTCCATTCCGAGCGGATCTTCCTGGTCGGCTGCGGCGAGGGGGCGGCGGTCGCCTACCGCTTGGGCCTGACCTTCCCCGATCGGTTCGCCGGAGTGGTGGCGATCAACGGTTGGATCCCCGGCGGCTTCAATCCTCTTAGCCGACTCAAGGCGTGTCGCGACTTCCCGGTTCTGGTGGTTCACGGCGCTTGGAACAGCCGCGTTCCCCTGTCTCGGGCCCGACGCGACGTCTCCGTCCTCCGCGCCGGCGGCCTCCGCGTCGCGTTTCAGTCCTACCCCTGCAATCATCGCCTCGACGCCAACATGCTCTCCGACGTCGACACCTGGCTGATCAACCACTGCACCGGCCAGCCCGCGATGTAGCGCCGCGTTCCGCCGTCTCCGTCGGCGAGAGAGACCGTCCTTTGAGGTCGGCCACCATGGAAACTCGCGCCGGGCGGTATTCGGATCGTGGGATCGCGCGGAGCGGCGACCAATCGCGCCGACGTCCCGCGGGAGCGTTCGCTATAATTCAGTTGGTCGCGTCTCTGTTGACGCGCGTCGTCAGGCTCTGGAAGTGAGTGCGGAAACCTATGGACGGCGAATTCGCCTGTCCGGAATGCGGCAAGACGGTCAAGGCCCCGCCGCCGAGCGGCCCGGGGAGACAGGCCCGTTGCGAATTCTGCGGCCGGCTGCTGGAAATCCCGTTCCTGCCGAGGGTCGAGTCCGGCTCGGAGCCGGCTCGGAAGGGGCCCCCCCGTTGGGTTCCCTGGACCTGGTGGGGAATCGCGATCGTCACCGTCGGCCTCCTCGCCTTCGGCGGGGTGCAACTGGTGATCCGGGGTGAGCGGGCGGGTCGGGTCCGCTCGATCGAGAACCTGATCGCCGAGTCCCGCGCCAGCGAGGCCTCGGGGCGAATCGACCAGGCCCTGCACAAGCTCGACCAGGCTCTCGAGCTGTTGCCGGCCGTCAAGGGGCGAATCGCCGAAGATCCCGAGGCGTTGCGAGAGCGGCGGCGGTCTCTGGCCCGCCGCGAGGCCGGCGACGCGCTTCGGGACTTGGAGGCGCGCGGGGGATCCTCGGACACCCTCGGCGACTGGCTCAACCTCGTGGCCCGCTCCAGCTCGGATCAAGACCTGGCCCCGCTTCGCCGCGAGGTCGAGAGCCGGTTCCAAGACGCGCTCCGCCACTGGATCGATCGAGAGGTGGCCGCCGCGAAGTCCGAGGTCGACGCCGGTCGACCGCGTTCGGCGCTCGACCACGGCGCCGCGGCGGTCGAGGCGGCCGTCGTTCTTCCCCCCCCGGAGCAGACGAAGGCGCTGGAGCGGATCGATTCGCTGATCGTCCCCTTGATCGAACGGTGGGGCGTCGTGATCGACTTCCCTTCCGGGGAAGGCGGCGACGACTCGACCTGGGGCGCGGAGACGATCAAGCCGGAGATGATCCAGACCCTCGAAGCCAAGGGGTATCTGGCCTCCACCCACGCCTCGCGTTGGGACGACGTCTGGGCTCGCGCTCCGTTCCGGTTGAGCCTCACGATCCGAGAGCACCGGGAGGGAAGCTACCTGGACACCCAAAATCGGCTGACCCGCATCGAGGCCCAGCTCGCCCTTTCGCTCCGCGACCAGGAGATCTGGAGGACGTCCCCGAACGCCCGAACCAGCGTTCCCGCCCGCGGGTTATCCTCGTTCGTCTCATCCCGCCTGGCCCTCAGCCGCAATCGCTCGGCCGAGGTCGAAGCCCTGCTCCGCGACGACGCCCGGCGCCAGATCCTCCCCAAGCTCCAAGCCGCCCTCAAGTCCATCCCCTCCCCTCCTTCCGCTTGACGAGCCCGCGAACGGAGACAACCATTCGCGGCTCGCGCCCCGGGAACGCCGATCTCCCGATCGGCGGCCCAGGCTGTCGGATCGCGCGGAAAGGGTCGGATCCAGCGGAGCCGAAACGAAATAATCGCCAATCGGGAGATCGGCGTTCCCGGGGGGAAGGCGATCCGACCGCGAGACGCGCCAAACGGCCGGGCGGATCTTGCCCGCCGCTCGGTATTAACTTTTTGACCAAGCGTCATACGGCGAGTAGAATCGCCGGGATGGGGAGCGTGGGGAAGACCGGTTTTGAATCCGGCTCAAGTTCGTTGGGGGCGGGGCTCGTCATGCACATTCCGGACATATTGATCGACTCGCGGGTCGCGATGGCCACGACGGTCGCGGGCGCCGCGGGCTTGGCCTACGGCCTTCGGCGCGTGGAGCGCCGCCATGGCGAGCGGACGACCTCGCTGATGGGGATGATGGCGGCCTTCGTCTTCGCGGCCCAGATGATCAACTTTCCGGTCGGCCCGGGGGTTTCCGGCCATCTTCTCGGCGGGGTGCTCTCGGCGGTGATCCTCGGTCCGTGGGCGGGCGCGGTGGTCATCGCGGCGGTCTTGATCGTCCAATGCCTGGTCTTTCAGGATGGCGGGGTGACGGCCCTGGGGTCGAACTTCCTGAACATGGGGCTGATCGGGTCGGTCGGCGGCTACGCGATTTACTCCCCGATCCGCAAGGCGATCGGCGGCGCCAAGGGGGTTTTGGCCGGCTCGATGATCGCCGCCTGGTTTTCGGTCTTGCTCGCCGCCGGCGCGTTCTCGATCGAGCTGGCGATCGGGGGCGGAGAACATGACTTCATCCGGATTCTGACCTGGATGGCCCTGGTGCACGCCGTGATCGGTGTCGGCGAGGCGCTGATCACCGGCCTCATCGTTCGCTTCGTGCTGTTGACCCGGCCCGAGTTGATTCGGGATGACGAGCCGGTCGTCGAGGAGACCGACGCCGCGCCCTCCGCGGAGACGAGCGGGAAACCGGGCTGGCTGGCCACGCTGGTCGCCGGTCTGGGAATCTCGCTGGCGGTGGCGGTGTTCGTCTCGCCCTTCGCCTACGACGCCCCCGACGGCCTCGAATACGTGGGTGAGAAGTTCGAATTCCTGCCCGACGAGTCCCACCCGCCGATGATTCCCTCGCCCATGCCGGATTACCAAGCCCCGTTGCCGGTGTCGATTCCGGGGCTCGACGCGGCCAAGGTCGCGACGGCGGCGGCGGGATTGGCGGGAACGCTGATCGTCTTCGCGCTGGCCTGGTCCATGTCGAGGGCGTTTTCCAGGGGCGCCCCGAAGCCGGGCGGGACGGCCGCTCATGTCGGTTGACGACTTCGGCTCGCTGGCGGGCGCCCGGGGCGACGGGCCGCTTCATCGGCTCGACGCCCGGATCAAGCTCCTCGCGGCCGTGGCGTTCGTCGTCGCCGTGGCGGCGGTTCCGTTGGGCTCCTGGCCCGCGCTGGGGGTGCTCGCGCTGATTCTCGGCGGTTTGATCGTCCTGTCGGGGGCGTCGCCGCTCCGGCTGCTGGCGCGTTGGCTCGGGTTCCTGCTCTTGGTCGGCTTCCTCGCCGCCCTGACCGCGGGCGGACGCGCGGCGGCCTCGGGCATGAGCTGGGGAATGGTCGTCCTGAACCTCCTGGCCAAGAACAGCCTCGCCTTCCTGATGATGATGGTTCTGGCCGAAGTCACCCCCTGGAACAAGCTTTTGGGAGGGATGCGACGGCTGGGAGCGCCGCCGGTTCTGATCGCGACGCTGGGCTTCATGCAGCGGTACATCTTCGTTCTCAGCGACGAACTCGGCCGGATACTCACGGCGCGGCGGGCCCGCTCGTTTCGAGGGCGTGGCGGGCTTGGCCCCGCGTCGGTTTCGAACCTGATCGGCGTCCTCCTGATTCGTGCCCTGGAGCGGGAGGAGCGGGTTCACGCGGCGATGACGGCGCGGGGTTGGGATGGTACGATGCGCCCCCTGGACGACTGACTCGAACGAGACGAAACGACTCATCCCCGTGGCCACAACCGACCCAACGACCGCCGACCCTCCCGCCATCCGCGCGCGAGGACTCGAATATCATTACCCCGACGGCCGCCACGCCCTGCGCGGCGTCGATTTGGAGGTCGCCGCGGGGGAATCGGTCGCGCTGGTCGGTCCCAACGGAGCGGGCAAGAGCACGCTTCTGCTCCACCTCAACGGCCTTCTGCCCGGCAACCGCGGATCGTCGGCCGTCTCGCCCCACCATCACGGCGCCGGGCGGCCCTTTTTCCGTCCTCGGCGCGTCGCGTCGGTCTGGATCGACGGCCTGGAGGTCGTTGACCGCAACGCGCGCGAAGTCCGGCGCAAGGTGGGGCTCCTCTTTCAAGACCCCGACGATCAGCTCTTTTCGCCGACGGTCCTCGAAGACGTGGCCTTCGGCCCGCTGAACCTCGGGATGAGCAAGGAGGAAGCCCGGCGCCTCGCGCGCGAGTGCCTCAAGCGGGTCGACCTGGTCGGCGCGGAGGACCGCCCGCCGCACCATCTGAGCTTTGGAGAGCGGAAGCGGGTCTGCCTGGCCGGCGTGCTGGCCTGCGGCCCCTCGGTGCTGGCGCTCGACGAGCCGACCGCGAACCTTGACCCGCGCTCGCGGCGTCGGTTCATCCAATTGATCCAGTCCCTCTCCTGCGCCAAGCTGATCGCCACGCACGACCTGGAGATGGCGCTGGAGGTTTGTTCCCGCGCCATCCTGCTCGACGGCGGCCAAGTCGTCGCCGACGGCCCCAGCCGAGAGGTTCTGGGCGACCCCGAGCTACTCGAAGCCCACGGCTTGGAGCTTCCCCTCAGCCTGTTGCTCGAACGAGAGGCCAGAAAATGAGCGAGCTTGAGACAAGATCAGCCTAACTTGTCGTTTCATTGTCGTGGTTTCCACCACAACGGCGAATCAACTCGCTAAAATCGTCGCGATCGCGAAGCGGAGCAAGGTCGTCGTCGGCGAGGGCTTGGTCGACCGGGAATCCCGCCTTGAAGGACATTTCGAGGACTTCGACGGCTCGGGAGAGGTGGGCGGGTTGGCGGGCCCGTTCACCCAGGATCGCCAGGGCGCAGGCGGAGTTGTAAAGGCGGTTGGCCGTGGGGTTTTTCAGCAGGACTTCGACGTCCTTCAGCGCGGTTCCAAACCCGGCCCGGGCGCGCTCCAGGGCTCGCAGCTCGCGCGCGTCGAACAGGTTTGGATCGGCGTCGAGCGCCTGGTTTAGATGGTCGAGCGCCTCGGGTCGGTCGGTCGCCCGGATCGCGCGGGCCATTCCGAGATGGGCGAGGGAATGTCGAGGTTCCGCGACAAGGGTGGCGGTGAAATCCTGAATCGCTCCGGCCGGATTGGTTCGCAACCGCGTGAAGCCTCGCGCCGCGCGGATGTCGGCGTTGTCGGGCGCTTCGGTGATTAGATCGTTGAGGAGTTGTTCGGCCTCTTCGGTCTTTCCTTGCCGGGCCATCGCGTCGCCGAGGGCCGAGAGCGTGGTCGGATCGCGTCGGCCTTGGGAAACGCTCGCGCGGAGGTCGGCCTCGGCCTCGACCGGTCGATCCAGTTGCAGCTCGATCAGCCCCCGATTGTTCTGGGCCTCGATGAAGTCGGGGTCGAGTTCCAGCGTCTTGTCAAACGCGTCCCGCGCGTCGATCGGACGCCCCGCGCGGGCCAGCGCCACG
>Ga0180220_1002108_pt1 | contig 13378 bp, 17 predicted proteins | sample eDN5th37CBELigBY_FD_151335 | JGI IMG/M metagenome (GOLD analysis project Ga0180220, IMG submission 151335) | Enriched backyard soil microbial communities from Emeryville, California, USA - eDNA 5th pass 37_C BE-Lig BY (version 2) (version 2) | ecosystem: Environmental > Terrestrial > Soil >... | reverse complement strand
CGGGCATAGTCCTCGGACACCGGTACGAAACGGACTGTTCGTTGCGGAATACGTCATGTCTGGCTCCTCCAACTATCAATTAGGAGGACCCAACAATCAATCAAGCCAATCGTGCCGGCGGGGAGCAGCACCTGAAACGCCGGCCACTCAACCCGCCGAACCAGCAGCCGGAGGAGAAACGGCGCTGGGATAGTTACCCCACCGGCAATGCCGACAGGGGCGGCTCTTGTAACCGCACTGAAATGAAAAGGCCGAGCATGGCGGCCTTGATGTAGTCTTCCCCTCATTGGGGAGCTGAAGGGGATCGGGGTGCACTACGCAGGTTGTGCGATATTCCAGATATTTCGATACGCCAGTGGATGAAGCTCCAGATCGTCCATAGCGCCCTGAACCGCAGCTAGCCCGCGGAAAACAAGAGACCTTCCCGCTGCAGTTGCCTGCTTGTGCTTGAAGCCGTCTTTCTCGCCTATTTCGGCCAGCGTCTGCCCGCCCAGCACCGCGTCCTCGAACGGCTCGATGAGCGGCCCGAGCCTTGACCGCAGATAGGCAAGTATCGGTCTTGTATCTATTTTCTCCAGGAGGAGATCGTCGGTGAATTTCAAACTGAGGCTCGGCGTCTTACCTGTCTTTGGAATTGGTACCGTGCCATCGTCGTTCTCGAAGTAGGCATCGACTTTGACATTCACCTTGCGCATTGCAGGAAGGGCATAAGCTCCTTTGCTTCTGCGCAGCTTGCCGGAATATTCGATTTCTCCACCTTTCACGCCGCCTTCCCAGTTTCGTGCGGCAGCGGCCTCTACATCTTCGACGCCCTTTAGGCGTTTGCTTTCTTGAGCAGCGTGCAGGCCTGCATCGTATCCGTAGTCTTGGCCCTTAAGCGGCTCGGCCTCGGCTATGGCTACAAGGCGCCGGTATCGCATAACTAGCTCGCTAAAGCCGTGTAGCTTGTCTCGGCGCAAAACCGCCAGCAGTGGGAAATCCTCGTTATCATTCGCAGGAACGGCAGGATCTCCGATAGACTGGCGCTGTTTGATGCGTCGCAATTGCGTGGCCATTGCCTTGGTTTCCTGCTTGGCCCGTGCTGCTCGGTCCAGATAGATCACATTTCCCATCAAGCTGCCTCCTCATTCAGAAGATCCGACAGGTACACGCCGTCGACCGCGTAGAACTCGAATTCTTCCCGGCGCTTAATTGCCGCCGTCTGCCAGCCTCTTAGTTCCAAGTCTCGTGCATATGGAGATGATGAATGCTGGTCTTCATCGATCGGGCAGTTGTCATTCGCGGCGAAATATTTGTCTTTCAGTTTCTGCTTCATGCTGCTTTCCCCTTCTCCTGTGCCAGCCACTCCAGAACCGCCGTAACGGCCTGCTCAGCGGCTTCTGTCGTTGTGGTGGCCCGAATGACCAGAACCGTGTAGCCAAGCCGCTGTAGGGCAGCGTGGCGGTCTTTCTGGGCCGGCGACAGTCTTCCCTGCCCGACCTTGTTCTCGATCATCAGCAGACGCCCGTATTCGCCATAGATGCGAAGGTCAGGTTCGCCGCTGGTCATTCCCGTTGCGATTGCCTGGGCCTGGGCTCTTGGCCCACGCTTGCTGGCGTTCATGTCACCCGCCAGCAGAAACTGGCGTTGGTACTGTGGCAGGCGGCGCAGGCTGGCTACTTGTGCCGCCTGTAATTCCCATTCGAGCGGCAAGGCGGCCTTTGTCGTCACCTTCCCGGCCTTGGTGGTGATTTTGACGCGAGCGCCGTTGATACGGACGGTTTGTGTTTTGGTGGCGGTCGTGGTCGTAGACGTAGGCGCGCGTGTGCGGCTGCGTGCCATGTGTGCTCCTCGTGTTTATTGCGGTATGCCGTTGGTAGCGGCGTGAATCGGATGGTAGTCCGATATAAAGATGGAATGAGTCTCGAACGAATGTGTCAAGCAGAAAGTGGCGTGGACGGTAGAGACGATGCGAGTGTGCAGTGCCTCAATAAATGTCGTGTTAATGGCCGACGCAGCGCGGCAAATATTTTGGGCCATCCTTGAATCAGGTTGTATTCTGGAATTGGCAAAAATCAGGAAAAGTGCGCACTTCTCAAAACTCGAGAACTGCGCGCCGCGCGCTTTGTGCGTAAGTTTCTATATAAGAACACTTACGCACCAAAAGCAGCGTGCATTTGCGAACTTCTTTTAGGTCTTTTCGAGAAGTGCGCACAAAGAAGTGCGCAGTATCAGAAGTTGTATTTTGATTATGACAACGGGTTGTATTGGGCGGCTGGGGAAGGTACATTTGGCAGCAGCGGTACTTGCCTGAATCTGAGATTCCCGGCTATATCCCCCGCTTTCAAATAACAGAGCGTTAAGTGGCACTGTGACTCGTATTAATTGCGTAGACCCGTCAGAATTAACCGGCCCCCATCTTATAGCTGAGTATAGGGAATTGCCGCGTGTTTTCGCTTTGGTACGCTCAGCGATTGAGCGAGGAGAAGTACCCACCGATGCCCGCAACCCAACCGTTTATACCTTGGGTAAGGGGCACGTTCGCTTTTTCTATCCCCGGCTTGGCTACCTCGCCAAAAGACAGGCAACGATTATCAACGAAATGCTCGCGCGTGGATATTCCCCGCAGTTTACCAACATCGATCAACTGCTAGACGGCTTCCCCGATGTATGGTGCAATGATTGGGAGCCGACCGAAGATGCCGTGGCTATCAATCGCGCCAGAATCTCTGAGCGCCTGGCGAAGCGCCCCTGACCGCCAAACCGAACTGCGTATCGTTCTCTCCAATTTTTGGTGATAGAGGTTAGCTGATCCGAACCTGATGGAGGAAACAATGGCTAAGATCGGTCGTACCGGCTTCAACAAAATTCTAGGTGCGGGTTATACCGTGCTCAATCATGATCCTCTGGTCGGAATTCTCACTCTCAAAACAGATACAGGTACAATCGAATTGGCAATGATCAAACCTGTAGCCGAAGCATTAATGGGTGAACTAATCGACTTCCTGCAGGAAGGCAAAGGCGACGATGCCCCAAGCTTCGCGGTCGAGCGGAGTCAGTGAAAACCGCCGTTCGATGGCGGGGCACGTCTAACGCGGCGATAGCATGCTGTAAGTTACTTCCGGCACTAATATCAGCTTTCTCTAATAAGCAATGCGATCCTCTTCTAATTAACCATCGCGGGCAATTCCAGATGCATGGTTTATAATTTACGAGTATTTCTTCCATTATTATCACGTTAAAGTAACGGAGGGCATAATGTTTAAATATATCGCCATAGCGTTAGCAGCTGTGTTCTTCTCGGGCTCTGCTTTAGCATCCTCTGAGTGCGATAATGCGCAAGATCAGGCCACAATGAACAAGTGTGCCAACGACGACCTCGCGAAAGCTGATAAGCAGCTTAACGCGCATTACAGAGAGATCGAGAAGCGCCTTGCTGACGACGACGACGCCAAGAAGCTTTTGATCACCTCACAGCGCGCCTGGGTCAAATTCCGCGACGCTGAGTGCAATTTCTCTGCATCGGGGACCGCTGGCGGTAGCGTACATCCGATGACAATAGCACTATGTCGTGAAAAGCTAACAACGGAAAGAAATAAGCAGTTCTCTGAGTATCTGAACTGCGAGGAAGGCGATCTTTCTTGCCCGGTTCCCTCCGGAGATTAACCGAAAGACGCTCAAAAGGCTGCTGTTATTGTCCATTGAAAACACGATAACAGAAAAGCGGAGCCGAAGCCCCGCTTTCACGATTTAATTTCCGGCCGATATCACGTTGAGTCAAACAAGCGCCCCTCTCCCTGGAGCTGCAGCAGCGGTGCGGTAAACTCTGCGCTAAAGCCTTCGGGTCTATATTCGGACCTAACTTCCCCCGAACCAAGAAGCCCCATTCTTATGAGTTTGGAGCCAAAACCTGACTTTGTCGGCGGGGCTACCGGAGGTCCTCCGATTTCGATCCAATTCATTGAGAAAACCGGCTCAACCTGCCTTTTGGATATAGCAACGTTCAGTCGCACTTGCCCCGTAGGATTAGAAAGCGCACCGTACTTAATCGCGTTTGTTGTCAATTCGTGAACCAATAGCGAAATGGTCGATGCGCCCTTCGGGCCTACCGATACATCTGGCCCAGCCATGTGAACGCGATCGTCTACAGCAAGCGCAGTTGTTACTCCAGATACGATCTGACGCAACGAACCTTCGGAGCTTTTGCCGAGCCTCAGTACATCATGCGCGTTCCCTAACGCAGAAAGCCGCTTTATGAATGTATTGATGACCTCTTCATCGGCATTGTTATTGAATGTCTGGCTCGCAATAGCGGACACCACGCTGAAGGTATTCTTGATGCGGTGAGCGAGTTCGGTATTCAGAATCCGGGCGTGCTTTTCGGCTTCCACTTTTTGCGTGGTCTCAATGACCGTGTCGATCATCCCGCCGACCCGACCCTGTTCATCAAAGATTGGGCTGTAGCAGAATGTGAAATAGCATTGTTCATCATATCCGTGTCGATCGATCACGAGCGGAAAGTCTTCGATAAACGTCGCCTCGCCAGCGTAGGCTTTCTGAACCATGGGCAGCAAATCATCCCACGCCTCCGACCAGATATCGCGAAACGAAGCCCCCATGCAATTCTCTTTTTCCCCGAGAATTGGTCGGAAAGCGTCGTTATAAATCGTCGTAAACTCCGGCCCCCAAATGATTGCTTTGGGAAAATGCGAAGCCAACATCATCTGTACTGCAGTGACCAAGTGCGCCGGCCAACTCGCTGGCACCCCTATGGGGTTCCGGCTCCAATCCAACAGCCGAATTTCATCAGCCGACTGACCACGCGCATGCAGGAAGGGCACCGCACTGTCCATAGTGTATTCCAATTTGATCGAGGAAGATTCGTAGGCGGCACCGCCTAATCTTATGAGATAGGGCACGCAAATGCGAGCGGCAAAGTTATACTGGCCTCAGTTGAATCAAACCGCCCGCACAAACGACGTCGTTTTCCGCTGCACTGGATCGCGCTCCTCGACCTTCGCCAGGAAACCTTCCTTGAAGAGTGCCTTGGTAATAAGGCCCGCACGCTTCTTCTGCACCTCGTCGTCGACATCCAGCCCGAGCGCATATGCCACGGCGTGCCCAACCCAATCTTTGGCCTGCGGCGCTTGCTTGTACATGCCGCCATTTACAGCACCACGGATTGCGTCTTTCTGCTCATCAGTCAGACCTTCGGCCACTTCCTCGCTGGATGGCCAATGCCATTCGGTCACGACCGGCGCATGGTCCTGCGGCTGGGTCAGGCCGCGCCCGTTACCCAACGCCACGCTTTCGATATGGCGCCAGTCGAGCCGATGCGACAGCGGCGTAAGGTTCGACTTGCCGTATGTGATCGAGAAGTAACCGAACCGATCCATACCGGGAATGCCTGCCTCGTTAGCTTGCGCTTCCGACATGCGGTTCAGGACGCGCACGGAACGCGCTGCACCGATCAGAGCCACAGCACCGCGAGCGTCTTCGACGGTAGCCTCGCGGTCGCTCACCTTGCGCAGGTGGTGCACGATGTCGATGGAGCAGTTCGTGTAATCCGCGATCTGCGCCCAGAGCTTCGCGACCTTGTCGATTGCGCCGTTGTCGTTTTCATTGACCTGGTGCGTCGACACAAATGGATCGACGATCATCACGTCAATGCCATTGGCAAGGATGGTTTCGGCAACAGCCTCGACAATCGGCTCCTGGATTTTAACGCCCTTCTTGTCGTCAATCGCCACGACAAGCTCCTGCTCGCGGCCACTGTCGAGGAACAGGTGCCCGTCGATGTCTTCCGGCTTGAGGTTGAAGTGAATGCACGCCGCCATGACGCGCCGTTCTAGCTCGTCGCGCGGATCTTCGACGTTGAACAGCCAAACCTTAAGTCGACGCGGCGGCTTCACGCCGTTCAGCGCCTTACCCGACGCCATGGCGAGCGCCTCCACGATGCTGTTCGCAGTTTTGCCAAGGCCACCCGGTGCGACTGTCACCGAGACATACTTACGGATGAAATGCCGACCAAAGGCAAACTCGCGGCGGGGCAGAGTCGACGGATCTTTCCACGTGAACGGCGTAGCTGCGAGGATAGGCTGGTCGGTGGTGGCTTCTTCAACGACTGGCGGCAACTTCTCAGGATCGAGGCGAACTGTTGTCACAAGTTCACCGGGATTGGTGTCACCGCCCTCAACCTTCGCCCGCGCATTGTCGAGCATGCGTGTAATGTCCACGAGCTTGGTATTGTCGTTGACGGCTTCTGGTGCCTGACGCGGATGCATCTTGCCAGCCTTCAGCCCATTGTCGATCGTTTTGCAGCAACGTGGGAAGTCCCTGCCCCAGCCGCGTGCCACATCTTGCAGCAATGCCCGCGCTTCGGATTCCGCCAGCGCACCAGCACCGACGAACGTACCCAGCCGGAACGCAGCGTCGTTCAGACGATTGTTGCGGTTCCCCATCGGCTCCATGGCGAGATCGTCAAGCTCAGACTGTACCGCCCGCTCGACGTATCGGTCATTAATCGTGCCAGACACCGACGGCGCCTGGTACATGGTCGTGCTGTCGTATGACCGTGGCAAGACAAGCTCCAGCAGCCAGTCCGGCGCACCGACCGGCTCCATATCGACCAGCCAGCGGTAAGGCTGGCCAATAGCAGGCACGCTGCCAGCCGCGATGACATAGCCACCGTCGCCACGAACATCGATGCCGGCACCCAATGCGCCACGATTGCGGACGCCAGCCTTGTGTTTGAAAAAGTAATGTCGGCCCCCGCTCGTGGTTTCAGCGGTAAGCGTCGCGGGCAATGCGCCGTGCTCGGCTTCCAAAGCCGCAAGCGTGTCTGGCCCGCCGTGCTTCGGATCGATATCCAACACCCACGCCCCGATAGGCGCCCCGGTCGGCACGCCGACCATTGCAGCTGGGTTTCGCCGCCAGAGTTCACGAACAATGCGCTCATTCAGCGTCGCGCCGCGGAACCCGTTTGAGGTCAGCGGAGTTTTGGTGGCGAGGATTTCGATAAGGCCGTCCTCGTCGACGAATTCCTCATCGGCGGCACGGCATGGAAATACAGGCCAGTTACGCGCCGTGTAGGACAGAGCGACGTCGAGCATGGGGTCGGTATCCGGTAATACAGATTGCTGCATGATTACCTCGGGAGGGAAAGAGATGTGTAAAGACTACGATATGCTTCAGAGCGGTGATGGCACGTGGTCCATTGTGGCGAAGTCCACGCGGCGGCCGATAACATTCAAAGGGCGACTACAAATTGCGTTGACGGAAGACGTTGCCCATCAAGCTTTTGCGATACTCGATCGCGTCGAACATGAGCGCGAACAACAGTTGCGAGACGGCCGACTGATGTAGGGATGACCGCTTAGGCTCCTGCGAATTAAACTGGAAAACCGCTGGTTGTTTTTGTAGTGCTTAACCCTGGCTTCATACGCGGGGTAAGCATGACTTGGGGTTTTGTCGTCGGCAGACACTATAACAGGCGAAACGACATTCATGGTCAGTTTGCTGGCCAGCAACAGGGTGGCATCGTTACTCCTTCCAGCCATAACGTTGTAATTATCATCACCGGCAAGGCTGGCAGTCATTACGGTTATGAAGACCAACATCTGCCCGATGGACGTTTTGACTATTATGGTGAAGGTCAAGTCGGCGACATGGAAATGGTCCGCGGCAATAAAGCAATTCGTGACCATGCTATGTTGGGCAAGGATCTACTCCTTTTCGAAAGCCTCGGAAAAGGCAAAGATCTGATCTTCCTGGGCAGCTTTATCTGCGAGAGTTGGCGATGGGGACAGTCGCCCGGTCGCAACAATGATATGCGCAAAGCCATTATCTTCGAACTTAGAAACCTCGAGAACATTGTTGAAGCCATCGATGATGAACAACCCATCCCCGCTGTGGATCTGGCTGCTATGCGAGATCTTGCTCGACAGGCAGCGGGAAGCCGCGAGGGTAAAGCGTCAACTCGCACCATCTATGAGCGAAGCCGACACGTTAGAGATTATGTGCTTGCTCGGGCCAACGGTCATTGTGAGGGTTGCGGCTGCCAAGCGCCCTTTCTGCGCATCAACGGCCAACCGTACCTGGAACCTCATCATATCCGTCGAGTGAGCGACGGCGGCCCTGATGACCCCAGCTATGTGATTGCACTTTGCCCAACCTGCCATCGCAAAGTTCATCATGGTCAGGGTGGCGCCACATACAACGATACGTTACTCAAGAAGATGCCATCTATCGAACCGCCGGCGAATAGCTAAAGCGGGGTTTCAAAATGGCGCCTCCTTCAAAGCTTCCCGCATCCCCCGCCCGCACCCTTCCCACGCGGCCTTCACGAGCATGCGCGCTTCGAGTTCATCCATGTCCTTAAGGTCGGTCTTTCCCAACTCTTGCAAATACTCCCCAACCGCCTCGACGCCGGTATCAAGGGCGCGCAGCTCGTAAGGGTCCAACCGCCTGCGGTGCCGAATATACTCGGCAATGTCGGCGCATTCCTTGCACAGCCAGCGGATAGGATCGCGATCTGCCTGCACGCCGAGGCCGACGGCGTGGCGGGCACAGACGTGGCACTGTTCGGGATGGCTCATGCGGCGTCTCCGAATAGGCTGGCCTGTAAGGGAGGCTGGTTGTCATTCGCCGGTTGCGCTTTCGCGGCAACAGGGCGCGCTTCTGTAAAGTCAACGCAAACGATCTCGCACATTGGAGAGACGCCTTTCCATTGATCGATGAAATAGGCGGTATCGACACCGCAGCCTGTATCGAAATGCAGGCCAGTCTGCTCCTGAAACTTAACGGCCTTGCCACTGGTTTGTCGCTCATAGCTCTGCCGTCCGGAATAGTTGAAGCCTGCCGACATTTGGGGAACGATGAACGTGCCGTAGTCTGCCAGATGGGACGCAATATCAATGACGTGGAATTCGAAGTCCTTTCCGCTGTACCTCGGGGAATTCTTGCTCCGCTTGATATTTCCGAATGGAGGGTTGCTAATCGCACTGTCGAAGTGCCCCAGTCCCATATCCAGAACGTCAAACACGTCAGCATGAATCCATTCTGCCTCTGGCAGTAGCTTTTTCCCGACCTCTAGGTAATCGGCATTACGCTCAATGCAGGTGATCTGCGGCCTGCTGTCATTGAATCGGCTGCGTTGCCAGATGGCGTAAGACAGTATTCCAATCCCGGCGCAGAGGTCGATGATACGACCGCCACCGGCATCTATCGCAAAATCAAACGCCATGTCGAATGGCGTGAAGAAAGCACCTGCTGCGCCATTCACGTGGTTCGCGCCTTCGTTCCAGTTTCTGTAGACAAACTCCTTATCGTGTTCCGACAGCCGCTCTTTCTGTAGGATGGCGACTGCTTGAGTATGGGCCTGAGCCTGCGCCCTTGTGAGCTTAGCCATTAAGCCACCCTCCCTAGTAAGTCCTGATTGTCGTTTGCGGCCACATACTTGCCAGCCTCATTGCCCCACGATGACCATCCCGGCCAAGCTTGACGTGCGAACAGTTCGAGATACGGGCCGTCGACAAGCCGCTCGATGCGGTCATACTGTTCGTCAGGCTTGCGGCTATGCTCACGCCGCGGTGCTTTGATCAGCGAACGAACGCCTTTGCTAAGACGGCGCGGCTTACCTCGCTTGAATAGATGGCAAATTTCAACTTCCTGTCGCGTCCAATAGCCCATACCCATCCGGCCCTTGTCCCAGACAAAAGCCACGCTGACGGGACGGAATCCCCACGATGTAGCAACATCGAAAGCTTCACGCTGCAGGTGTGAAACGGTCCACATGAACAGCAAACAGTCGCGGGCGCATACCTGTTCAACAGGTAGCGCCTGGATATCATCTAGCGACATCACGCTGTAAGGCTGGCGACCTCTAGCCGGCGCGACATTCTTTTTCCTGTAGGTTCTAAATGCCCATGGCGGGTCCGCAAGGACGCAGCCGAATGGCCCGCTCGGTAGCGGTTCATTCATCCTCATCTCCTCGTGTTTCGTGGTGGTAACCCGCCAGTTGGTGGCTGGCGGGAGGGTGTGATAGAGTTGCCCAAAGGGGAGGCAAACACTTTGGAAAAGCAAAAGAAAACGTCCGCCGAATTGGCAAAGATGATCCAGGATAAATTGGATCCCATGCATGAACGCGGTACCGTACGGATTGGGCCGAAAGCCGCTCCTAACGCGGGATGGATAATCACGGTTAGTGGATCGTCTACCGATTCCTCTCTGCTATTTGATGCGCAGAAAGTGGTCGAAGAGCTTTCAGCAGTCTACGAGTTGGATGACTAGACTTGTCCGCCGCCTTGCTGCGCAGCAGCAATCGGACAGTTTAGATCGGGAAACCAGTCGTCGTAGCTAGCGACGTCGATCATTGCGTCCGCCAGCGATTGAGTTTCTTGCCAATAGGCGTGGTAGTCAGGCTCGTCATGTGGGCCTAGTGCGGCCATCCACGGTGCGTAGCTCACGCCGCCCTCACCGTAACGCCTGGCTGGCCTTCCCGCAGCACCGCGCCCGGCACATCTTCGCCAGCATCCAGCGCCGCCTTTATCGCTGTCTTATCCGGCTCGCGCTTTAGCTTCACGACGTTATCAGGCAGCAGGCTTTCGTCCACAATCTCAACCCCAGCGCGCCCCTTGCCGACGGACACAGTTGCTTCCGGTAAGCTCACCTTGTTCAAGTCAGCGGCTTTCAACAGACGCAGTAGCAGCGCACGCATTGCGTCCTTGCGTCTCGTGTATCGATCCTTTCGCGCAGCCAATTCCTTGGCGCGCTCGCCGATGGCCAGCGTCATGCTGTTGGCATCGCGCTCAATTGCTACGATCTTACCGAGCACACGGTAGGCGTCCGTCTCGCCTTCGATTGTGTCGGCGCGCAGTTCGTCGTCTTCTGCCAGTTCGGGGTATGCCGCAACCAAGTCGGCGAATTCCCGTTCCAGCACGGTAACATCATAGGCCAGATAGTTCTGCGCTTTCGCGTTGTCGGCTTTGTTCTGCATCATTGCTCCTCGTGTTTGAGTGGTTGGCTCTGGTAGGTCGCCAAAGCAGCGGTAGGTAAGTTAACACGCCTCGCGGCGCATCCCGTTAATGGATTGGTTTATTTTGATTAAACCTAATCCTACTGTTTTAGTGCGATTAATACTTGTTTTTAACTGTTGCGCGCTTTGATTGTTTATGTATATTCGCGCCACTCTTGGGAGGGAGTTAAACCGCCCAGGCGCGCGCCGTCCGCTGCCGGGCGGTTTTTATTTTTTCCTGCATATCTGCTATGCGAATTCGCCCCTTGCAACGCGTGAGTGGGCCGCCTATTTACGCCTCGTCCGGTTTTACTCCTCCTCCCAGAAACCGGACCCTAAGCGCGGTACTCCTCCTCCCAACCGCGCTTTTCAGATCGGCCCGCTTCGCTCCTCCTCCCAATCGCGAAGCGGGCTTTTCTATTTCATGCAGTTGCGGTGCCTGTTGTTGGCAACCGTTACATTCTGTTATTTCACCATTCGCTAATATGCCCATATTCTGGTGCCGCAAACCTTCTCTGGAATGCATCCGCATCGCATGAACCAGAGCCCCCGCCCCAACATGCGATGCGGAACTCCCTAGAACGGAATATCGTCATCCATTACGTCAGCCAGCCCGGCAGATACTCGGCCATAGTTTGCCGTAGGCACATTGTCGTTGCTCGCCTCCGGCACGTTGTCATTCGCAGCGCCCGGCACAGCGTCAACGACTTCCCAATATTTGCCGTTCGGCTTGACCACGATCTCGGCGGTCGGTAGCAGCTCGTTCTGGCGCTCCATGAATTCCAGCACGGTTTTCGGGAACGGTGCCTGACCGCCGTGCTTTCGCCACCACCTGTCTGACTTCGACTTGAAGAAGCCTGTATGGGCGGGTCCGAGCCATTCGTTGATTGGCGACATGCCAACCCAGTAGGACACCTTCACACTGTCCTGCTTACCGGCCTTGCCTTCGTGGTATGCGAAGGTGCGGCGCTCCACCTGGCGGGTGCTGGCGTTGTCCTTCGACAACATCGGCACGTCTTCGGCCTGCGCTGATATCTTCGGAGTTTCGTCGACCGGGAATTCGTATCCGCAGTCTGGACAGGTATGCAGCGAAGCATGGATCAGCGAACCGCAGCCTACTAAACCACGATCGTCAGGCTCTTGCGGACATTGCTTCACAGGCGCCTCGCCGTCGCCTTTTTTCATCCCCGGAGGCGTGACCGCGTCTATAGGGCCGTGCTTGCGAACGACGCCAGCGAAGTCCAGAAACAGGCAGTTTTCCTTGCCGGGATAGAGGCGCAGACCGCGCCCCGCCATCTGGACATAAAGGCCCGCTGATAAGGTTGGGCGACAGAACGCGACCAGATCGATGATCGGCAGGTTCGTGCCGGTTGTCAGTACCGAGTTATTCGTCAAGGCGCGGATCTTGCCAGCCTTAAAATCAGCCAGAATGCGGTCACGTTCACCAGTTGGAGTGTCTCCGGTCACTGTTTCGCAGCTAAATCCACGGCTGCGTATTTCATCCCGCATATGCCGGGCATGTTCGACGCCACTGCAAAAGCACAGCCAAGCCTTGCGCTCTGCACCGGACGCCGTACCATACGTGACGATCTCATCGACCACGGAAGCCGTGATATCGTCTTTATCGATAGCCGCCTGCAGAGCGTTCTGCTTGTAGTCGCCGCCCTGCTTGCCAACGCCGGACAGGTCGAAGGCAGTCGCCATGCCCTTTGAGATAGGACGGCAGAGATAGCCTTCCTCGATCATCTCGCCAATCGGCTTTTCAAAGCAGATGTCGTCAAAAAGCGCGCCGTCACCTTCCGTCAAAAGCCCCTCGCCCAAACGATAAGGCGTGGCCGTGAGGCCGACCAGCTTCAGGTCTGGATTGATGGCGCGCAGGCCTTCGATCAGCTTGCCATACTGCGTTTCGGAGTTGCGCGGCATCAGATGGGCTTCATCGACCAGAACGACGTCTATGTGACCAATTTGGGCTGTTTTGCTAGCAATGGTCTGCACACCGCCGAAAACGATCTGCGCCTTCGCATCGCGCCGACCTACGCCAGCCGAGAAAATACCCGCAGGCGCGAAGGGCCAGATGTTAAGAAGCTCCTGATAGTTCGATAGGATCAATTCGCGTACATGTGTCACCACGAGCACGCGCATGTCGGGCCAACGTTCGATCAATTCCTTGCAGATCGTACCCAACACGAGGCTCTTGCCGCCGCCCGTAGGAAGCACGATAAGAGGGGAGCCGGGTTGCTCGCGCCAGTAGTCATACAGGCCGTCAACTGCGGAGCGTTGATAATCGCGTAAGGTTAGCATTGAATGGACCTCAAACTTCAACCGAGTGATTATATTGCTGGTGTTTCTGCCATCGGAGCCGCTTTAGCGGCGTGCTTCGCGTGG
>Ga0180220_1002107_pt1 | contig 13382 bp, 12 predicted proteins | sample eDN5th37CBELigBY_FD_151335 | JGI IMG/M metagenome (GOLD analysis project Ga0180220, IMG submission 151335) | Enriched backyard soil microbial communities from Emeryville, California, USA - eDNA 5th pass 37_C BE-Lig BY (version 2) (version 2) | ecosystem: Environmental > Terrestrial > Soil >... | reverse complement strand
CAACCCGCGCAGTTCGACCTCTACGACGGCGGCGGCCTGGATTTCGCCGCCCTCGGCGCCGCCGAGATCGACCGTTGGGGAAACGTGAACGTCTCGCGATTCGGAGAGCGCCTCGTGGGCGTCGGCGGGTTCGTCAACATTTCCCAGAACGCGCGTCGGGTGGTCTTCTGCGGCACGATGACATCCGGCGGGCTCGAAGTCGAGATCGCCGGGGGACGGTTGCGAATCGTCCGCGAAGGCCGAGTCCGCAAGTTCGTCGCCGACGTGGCGCAACTCTCCTACGCCGCCGCCGTCGCCCGGCGCAAGGGTCAAGAGGCCCTCTACGTCACCGAGCGGGCCGTCTTCCGGCCCACCGGCGAAGGCCTCGAACTGATCGAGATCGCCCCTGGGATCGACCTCAAACGTGACGTGATCGACCAGATGGAATTCCCTCCCATCATCCGCCAACCGCGCATGATGCCGGCTTCCTCGTTCGACCTGGACACCGAAGGCTCCTAACGACGGAATCAAGCCTCGCGCGGCGATGCGGGCGCGAAACCTGGGCGACGTCCTGAAACGCGGCGAGGGGGAAAATGGAGACGGGGGGGATCGAACCCCCAACCTCCTGGTTGCAAACCAGACGAGAGGATTCCGTAACCACCAATCCGGGCAAGGGTTTGCGTCTGAACTCCGAGCCGCTTGCCCATCATTTGCCCATCGAGATTAATCAGGCCGATATCGATCCTAATCTGGCGGCCATCGTCGAGTCGTGGCCCGCGCTGCCCGAATCGGTCAAGGCCGCCTTGGTGGCGATGGTTGAGGCGGTAAAGCGATAGGGAGCTATTGAGAGGGAGGGAAGGGGGCGGGGGGCGAGATGGCTACGCCATTGAGTAGACGCTCAGGCCCTCGCCTTGGTAGCTGTCGTAGACGTGGCGATAAACCGAGTCACATTTCTCCTGGTAGAGTTTCGTCGTGTAGGCTCTCGGGAGGTCGTCGAGAACCAACTTCACGGTGGAGATTACGTCGGCCCGGGTGCGTAGTTTGTTCCGCCAGTCGAGGACGAGCTTCGCCTCCTTGAGGGTTTGGAGGAGCGTCCGGGCGACCTTCTTCACCTGCTTCCGGTCGTCGTCGGTTAAATCCAGGTCGGGCTTGGTGAGGATGTCGAAGATGGCGAGTTCCTCCTCGGACAACTGCTCGGCCACCCCTCGCTGCTCTTCCTGGTCGAGTTCTTGGACGAAGGAAAGCAACTTCTCGAAGAAACCCTCCACGTCCAGGCCCTTGTTGTACTCGTCGATCAGCCGGCGGAATTTCTCCAGAAGGTCGGCCCGGGTGTGGTTGAGTCGAACCATCCGCTGGAGCTTTTGACCGACGGCCCCCTTGAGTTTCTCGGCCTCAGTCCGCTTTCGGCCTTGCTCGAAGCGGGCCCGAAGGGCTTCGAAGTCGATTTGGCCGAGGTCGATCACCGAGGTTTCTTCGGTGGCGTGGATGACGTAGCCCTTCGTGGCGATTGAGTCGTCGAGGAGATGGCCCACCTTCTCCATCACGTCGTCGATGCTGGATTCCGGCAGGAACGACCGGATCTTGTCGGCCAGCACGGCGAGGCACGACTTGACGGCGACAAACTCGCTGGCGGCGGGGTCGGGGAGGATCGCCTTGTGGAGCCTCGCCACGCGGGACGACAGCGACAGGAACCGCTTCTTCAGGTCGTCGTTGACGATGACCTTTTCCACGGCGTCGGCGACGGCCTCCGTCGCCTGTTTGTCCACGAGGTGGGCGGCGGCGTCGTCCAGGAAGGCGACCTTCTGGAAGCCTTGGGCGTTGATGATCGCGTCGATGTCGACGCCCCGCTCGTCGCAGAAGTCTCGGGCCTCCTGGATCGCCTCGCGGAGATCGGCCACCAATTCCTCCTTGCGCTGGATGGGGCATTCGCCCTCGCTCACGCCCCCGCCCGAGGCGGAGCCGTAGATCGCCAGCGCTTTCTGGAGGTCTCGGAAGACGCCGACATAGTCGACGATTAGACCGTTGTTCTTCTCGCCGAAGACCCGGTTCGCCCTGGCGATGGTCTGCATCAAGGTGTGGTTTCGGAGCGGCTTGTCGAGGTAAATGGTGGAGACGGCGGGGGCGTCGAAACCCGTGATCCACATCGCGCAGACGAAGACGAGGCGGAAGGGGTCGTCAGGGTCTTTAAACTTGGACTCCAGGTCTTCGGAGACCATCCGCTTGCGGTGGGGCTCGATGTCATGGCCCCTTTCCCTGAAGTACTCCACCTCGTTTTGCTGTTGGGAGACGACCACGGCCATATCGGTTTCCTCCATGTACCGGATCTTCTCCTCCAGTCCGGGCCGTCGTAGGGGGTCGGCGAGGGGGAGTTCCGCCTTCAGGTCGGCCAGGTACGCTCCCCAGTGCTTCCGCACCTTGTCGTACATCTTCACGGCGGTGAGTTTGTCGATGCAGACGACCATCCCCTTGCCGCCCTGGGCTCGTCCCATGAAGTGCGCCACCAGGTCTTCGGCGACCTTTTCCAGGCGGTCGTCTCGGGTGATGAGGTGGTATTCTCGGGCGAACTCCCGCTCCAGCTTCTTCTCCTGCTCCTCGTCGAGTTCCGCCTCCTCGATCAGATTCTCCAGGTCTTCGTTCAGGTTCTCGTTGGTGAGTTGGAGTTCGGGAATGCGGTTTTCGTAGTAAAGGGGGACGGTGGCCCCGTCTTCGATCGACTGGCGGAAGTTGTAGATGGAGACGTAGTCGCCGAAGACCTCCTTCGTCCGCTCCTCTCCGGCCATCAGCGGCGTGCCGGTGAAGCCGATGAAGGCGGCGTTGGGCAGGGCGTTCCGCATGTTGAGGGCCAGGGTGTCGTACTGGCTGCGGTGGGCTTCGTCGGTCATCACGATGATGTCCGAGCGGTCGGAGACCCTCGGGTATCGCTCACCCTTCTTCGTGACGAACTTCTGAATGAGGGTGAAGATGAAGCGGTGATCTTCCCTCAGGAGTTGCTTGAGGTGCTCGCCGCTTTCGGCCTGGCATTCTTCATCGACCGCCCCGGTGTTGCGGAAGTTCTTGTAGATCTGGGTGTCGAGGTCGTCTCGGTCGGTGACGACCAGGAACGTCCAGTTGCCGGGGATCTTCCGTAGAACCTTCTGGGAGAAGAAGACCATCGAGAAGCTCTTGCCGCTGCCTTGGGTGTGCCAGAACACGCCGAGCCGGCCTTGGTTCTCTCGTATACGCTTCAGGGCCTCAACGGCGTTGTTGACGCCGAGGTACTGATGGTTCTTGGCGACGATCTTCACCAGGCCGCCCTTGCCCTCGTCGAACACGGTGAAGTTCTCGACGAGGTCGAGGAACCGGGCCTTCTCACACGTTCCCCGGATCAAAGTTTCCAGGGAGACGACGCCGGTCTCGCCCTCGTCGTTGATCCGCTTCCAGTCGGCGAAGTGCTCCCAGCCTGATGTGACGCCGCCGACCTTCGCCTCGCTCCCGTTCGACAGGATGATGAGGGCGTTGTACTGGAAGATTTGGGGGATCGCGTGCTTGTAGTCCTTCAGGTTGTGCTTGTAGGCGTGCTCGACCTTCCCGTGGCTCTTCTTCAACTCCACAAGCAGGAGCGGCAGGCCGTTGACGAACCCCACAAGATCACAGCGCCGCTTGTAGACCCCGCCCAGAACCCAGAACTGAGAGACTAGCAGGAAGTCGTTGTTCTCGGGGTCGTTCCAGTCGATGACTCGGACGGTCTCGGTCGCCTCCGCGCCGTCGTCGTCCAAGTAGTCGACCTTCACGCCGTCCTTGAGCAGTCGGTAAACCTCGCGATTGGCTTGGGGAAGGCTCATCGCCCCCCGGTCTCGGATCAACTGCTCGATCGCCCCGCTGATGACCTCGCGCCCGACGCCGGGATTCAGCCGCTCCAGGGCCGCCCGCAGCCGGGGAACCAAGACGACCTCGGCATTCGTCTCTCGCCCGAACGTGGACGAGTCCCCGCCGAACCGCTCGCCGAAGCCGTTCGCCGTCTCGTAGCCGAGGCTGGCGAATAGAGCGATGGTGGGTTGCTCGACCAGGGCGTTCTCGGAGTACTCGGCGCTCATGGCGTTAAAGCCCTCTACGACATCGTGTGCCGCTGGACGAGGATTTGCCTGCCGTCCGTCCCCTTGGAGGTCTTACAGCTCCGAACCGCCGACCAAGCGCTGTCTTCGACGGCGTGCGACCGCTCCCAGAGGAAAACGTGATGCTCGGGATGGGGAAGGAGAAGGAAGAGCACATGGGGGGTTGAAAAGGAGACCGCCGTGGTCGTCCGCAGCAGAGTCATCATGTTGTGGGCGAGATCGCTCGTGAACTGCTTTCTCTCCTTGCGCATGAAATGCTGATACAGCAACACGGAGAAACCTTTGTTGAAGGGTGTCTCCACCTCGTCCTTGAAGATCTTCTTCGACGATTTCTTGTGGCCCTTCTTCCTGTGCGTTTTGGCCGTTCCAATATTCGCAAGGCCATCGTCGGGATCAAAGAAGATGAGCTGGATGTCCTCGGTCGAGAACTTCGACCACATCCCATCGAAGTAGCACTGTCGATCCGCCGCCGAATCATGCAGGACGTGTCCCCAGGCGACCGAATTCGGCAGCAGAGACTCATCGAAGTGCTTTACGTCCCTGGACTTTTTCTCGGTCTCATGTCCCTTCACCTTGGCTCTTAGCACCTCGTAAAGCTCTGGGTCGAACTCCCTCCACTTCGCCCGCTTGGAATCACCCAGATAGTGTGTCTTCTTGCCGTCCGGACCTTCGTCGTCGGGTGTCAACATCCAGCAGACACCCGTGCGGATGGCCCCTTCGCGCGAAAGCAGCCGGAGCAGTCCGTACTTGCGGTAGTCGTTCACGTCGCCAAAGTACTGGTTCTTCATGCGGCCTCCCAGTCGTCGCTTATCCCTCGTCTTCCGCCGGCCCTTTTCGCCTCGGCTTCTTGGGGGGGGCTGGCTTGGACGCCTTCTGCTCGCTCTCCAGACGCTTGACCTCTTCAACGGCCCGATCGAAGTCACTCGTGGGCTGGGAGGCTTCGAGGCGTCGGCGTTCGGCTTCGAACTTGTTGAACTCTCGGTGGGCGTGCTCTTCGGCGAGCTTCTGGGAGACCTTGCCAAAGTGGCTCAGGATGTTCCGCTCGTTGAACTGGAGGAAGCCGTCGAGCTTCTTCACCCAGTCGGCCATGTGCATCGTCTGGCGGCGGCTCGCCTGATCCTCGGCGTAGTCGAGGTACATCGTGACGATGCGGTTCAGGGCCGAGATTTCCTCCTCGGTCAGGTAGTTCTTGGCGGTGCCTACGTCCGCCTTGCGGATCTTCCCAGCCGGGGCGTTCTTCCAGGTCGTTAGGCCCATGTTGGGTTTCGAGGAGTCGGCCCGTTGCTTGACGACCTCGGCGGCGGTGTGGCCGTGGATCGCCCAGTGCAGCTTGTTCTGGACGGTGGCGAAGAAGTCCTTCGTGATCGGGGCGTTTTTGTCGTAGTCGATGCTGGTGGCGTAGATGTCGGTGATCTTCTGGTAGAACCGCCGCTCCGAGGCCCGGATGTCCCGGATGCGGGCAAGCAGTTCGTCGAAGTAATCGCCGATCTGCGAGTCGCCCGCCTTGAGGCGTTCGTCGTCCAGGACGAAGCCCTTCACCAGCAGTTCCCGAAGTTGCCTCGTGGCCCACTGGCGAAACTGCGTCCCCCGCAGCGACCGCACCCGGTAGCCGACGGCGAGGATGGCGTCGAGGTTGTAGTGATCGATGAGGCGTCGGACCTGTCGCCCGCCCTCCGTCTGAACTGTCAAGTATTGCTTGACAGTTGCCTCGGGCCGCAACTCTAGATCCTCGTAAATATTTTGCAGATGAAGACTTATGTTCTGCTTGGTGGTCTGGAACAACTCGGCGATGGCGGCCTGTGACAGCCACACCGTGCCGTCCTGCACCCGCACCGAGAGTCGCACCCGGCCGTCGTCGCTGGCATAGAGGAGAAATTCGCCGCCGGGAACCGCTAGTTCGTCGCTCATCCGATGCCTCGCTGATTAGGCCGCCAACGGTTCGCCTTCGTCGATGTCCAGATGCTCCACATCCAACTGACCGGAGATCAATTTGGGGAGGAGGAGGTCACGAGCACGCCGCAATCTCTCGATACGGCGATTCAGCGTGTCCCAGAGGCAGTGCATGGGCTCCACCTGCTCTCGGAACGACCGTTGCATGTTCTCGTTCGGAACAACGATCGGAACCTGCTCCAGAACTCGGGTATCCAGCTTCTTTGTCCCGTGAGTCGCTTCCGTGGCCTGGTCTCTGATTTGATCTCGCTGCTCCCGGAGGCTGTGGAAGAGGAAGTACGGATCAACGCCCATGCGTGCCACGAGAGCCTTGATGTCCTGATTGAAGGCAACCTCACGGCTCGTCATGCCCATGCGGAATTCTTTGGCGAGCGACATTCCCCGCACGACGACGAGTGTGGTTTCCGGGGCGACAATTCGACTGCCTGCTTCGGCCCCCTCTTCGGAGATGTGAAGCGAGGAGTCATGAACCCTCATCGCCGTGAGTTCACCCGAGCTAATCCAAGGAATCTGCCCCGCCCAGTACTCGGCTCTGGATTTGGATGGAGTGCCGCCAGAAAGGAAGCCGGCGCAGTACGCCAGCGTCGATTGCTTCCACCCCCTCGGCGTCCCATCAACGAGCGGGACGTTCTCGTGGCCGGGGAAGCGGAAGCGGACGAACCACTCCCGGTACAGGGCTTGGGCCATCTCCTCCAGAATGGCGATGCGGCGGGTGTTGTTCTCGATCAGGTCGTCGTAGGCGGAGAGGATGCCGGCGATTGCCTGCTGGATGACGAGCGGGGGTATGGTGATCTTCAGCAGTGCGAGCTTTTCTCGGGGGAGGTGCTTGATTGTCGCTCCCGTGAACAGGGGGGCGAACTGCCCGGTCTGACCGTAATGGAGGAAGGTGTAGTACAAGAAGCGGTGATCAAGACAAGAATGTGGTCGGATGCGGTGGATCGCCTTCTGGATCATCATGCCGGGCATCTGGTTCTTCCAGATCGCACAGCGTCCCGGCTCGCCGCCCTCGCACATGACGATATCGCCGTGCCGCAATCCAAACCGCTCAAGCTCGTGATCCTCGAACCGCATTTCCCGGAGGTTGTCGAGGACGAATTCTCCCCATCGCACGTTCACGTTGGCGAGGTAGGGGCGTAGCACACCCTTGTTCTTCTTCTGATCGAGCATCTTGCCCAAACAGAAATCCGCTACCTCGTTGAGCGTCTTCGTAGCCCAAGTCATACTGCCGCCTCCAGCAGCCTCGCCACATTCTCGGCGATCCGCTCCTCCAGCTCCCTTGCCTCGCTGTTGAGCACCTCCAGTTCCTCGTGGAGCTCCTCCAGGCGCTCGGCGAAGTCGAAGTCCTCCTCGTCCTTGTCGGCCACGCCGACGTAGCGGCCGGGGTTCAGGCTCCAGCCCTGGGCCTCGATCTCGTCGAGGGTCGCCACCTTGCAGAGGCCGGGGATGTCAGCGTATCTCAAGTCGGGGAAGGTCTCGTTCAGGTCCGGGTCGGTTCCCGGATGGTCTTCGTCCTCCCCGGCGAGGAATTCGGGCTCGTCGCTCCGGTAGAGGCGGACGATGTTCGCCAGGTATTCGATCTGCCTCGGGCTGAACTTGCGGTGCGCCCGGTCCACTTGGCGGAAGATGTGGCGTGCGTCGAGGAACAGCACCTTGTCTTTGCGGGGCGTGGCCGCCTTGCCTCGGTCGAGGAACCAGAGCGTGCAGGGGAGCGTCACGGTGTAGAAGAAGTTCGGGCCGATGGAGACCATCACGTCCACGGCGCGCGCTTCGAGCAGTTGCCTTCGGATGTCCAACTCCGAGCCTCGGGCGTCGGCGGCCGAGTTCGCCATGACGAACCCCGCCCGGCCCTTGGAGTTCAGCGCCGAGTAAAAGAGCTGAATCCAAAGGTAGTTGGCGTTGTCCACCCGGGGCATGCCGAAGGGGAAGCGGGCCTTGTCGTCCTTGATCCGCTCTTTGTCGACCTTGTCCACGTTGAACGGGGGGTTGGCCATGACGAAGTCGAACCGGCCGACGGACTTGTGGAGGTCTTCGTAGTAGCTGTTGCCGAGTCGGACGTCGCCCGAGATCCCATGCACGGCCAGGTTCATCAGGGCGATGTCTCGGGTCTCCTCCACCCGCTCTTGCCCGAAGACGCTGATCTCAACGCTGGGGTTCTTGCGGTGGGCCTTCACGAAGTCGGCCGATTGGACGAACATTCCGCCCGACCCCGACGCCGGGTCGTAGATCCGCCCGTGGTAGGGCTCGATGATCTGGACGATCAGCTTGACCAGCGAGGTCGGCGTGAAGAACTCGCCCCCCTTCTGGCCCTCGGCGCGGGCGAAGTTGCCCAGGAAGTATTCGTAGATCTTGCCGAAAACGTCCCCCTCGGCGTCCATCGGGATCTGGGAGAACGTTTTGAGCAGCGAGACGAGCGTGGAGTTCTCGATCTTGGAATACGTCTTGGGCAAAACGCCCTTGAGGTCGTCGTTGTCGGCCTCGACGGCCTTCATCGCCCGGGTGATGGCCTTGTCCACCGTGATGAGTTCGCCGCCCTCGGTGACGCCGCCCTCGGGGATGTTCAGCAGGTGGGAGAACCGGGCCTTCGGCGGCAGGTAGACAACCCCCTTCGCCTGATAGTCTTCCTTGCCAATCGCCCGACGACCCGAGCCCTTGCCCTCCAGCTCTTTCTCGGCGATGGCGAACTTGTGGTCGGCGTACCGGAGAAAGATCAGTCCCAGAACCGGAACCGAATACTCCGACGACTTCAACTTCGAGTTCGCCCGAAGCTGATCCGCCGATTCCCAAAGCCGTTTCTCAATCTCGCTGCTAGTGTTCGCCATCGTCTCTCCGGCTCCATCGCCGAGGCGCTTCAGAGCGCCGTGGTCGCCGCCTCCACTCATCGATCGACGCCACCATGTCTTCGGAGTCGCCGCCACGCCAGTTTAGCTCACCGCTCCGCGCGGGGCCAGTAATCGGGGGATCGTCGTAAGTCGCCCTCCGCCCGTCGAGGGGCCTCCACCCGGACCGCCGAACCGTCAAAGCTTCGAGGAGCATCCAGGCCGTCCCATCGCCCCCACCGAGGGCGAGGTTATGCGCCATTCCGAGACGATGCATAACCGGCCCCGGGATGATGCAAAGCGCCCGAACGAATGGCCACCTCGTGCCGTCGCGCGCCGCAACGCGAACCGGCCGCCCGTGGCCGCCGGAGGAATCCAGCGACGACGCGCGGCCGGGGCAAGGCCGCCTCCCCCGGAACGCGTCCAGGGGAGGGGTTGGACGGGATCACCAGAGTGGCGGGAGGCCATCGTCACTCAGAAGCCCGTCCGCCTTGGCGTAGGCGTCCCAATCGCGTTCGGCCGGTTCGCGTTCGGCCGCATCCATGAGCCGCCCGTGGAACTCGCGGCGCTCGGTGTCCAGGGAGTCGAGCCACGTTTCATATTCGAGACACGCCCAATCGGCGGGGGTTGGCTCGTAGGCGACGGGCGAGCCGCCCTGGATCGGCGGCAGGCTCCGCGCCAGGACTTCGATGGGAACCGGCCCGACGTAATCGGCCGTCGGTTCGCTCGCCGCGCGAACGCGGGGCTCGACAATCGCAGCGTCGCTGAATTCCTGGAGCAACCGCAACGTCTCCAGGCAGCGCTCCGCGAACCCGAATTCACGCAGTCGCATCGTGGAACCGGGATCGCCATTTCGAGCCGCCCGGCGGAACCAGTCGGCCAGTTCCTCCAGCAAGTTGAAGGTTGGGAGAATCGCGGCGTCGTACTTGTCCGGGGCGATGGTCACGCTGTACAACATGAATAGTCTCCAGTCTGGTCTACAAGCTTCGGTTGGGGACTCGCGGCCGGGGGGCGTTCCAGCGCCCGCCCGGCCATTTTCATTTCCCCGCCGAGAGCGTCACTTGCTCTCGACACGAGAACACTACGACACTTTGCTACCGATGTCAAGTGGCGGAGTGGTTTTTTTCACTTGATCACCGGGGCGTGCGTGCTACGATTGGATTATCTAGAGAGCGGATTGTCCGCCGCTCTTGATCCTTGTGGAGTCGTTGCATGACCACGGAGCTTTCGACGGAGCCGCGAGCAATGGCGAAGAGGCCCGCCCCGAAGACGCTAAGCGTGAAGCTGGAGATGGATGTCATCGAGTCGGCGCGAATCGTCGCCGCCTACAGGGGCGAGAGCATGACCGAATTGCTAAGCCGGATCTTGCGGCCGGTTCTCATGAAGATGGAGGAGGAGGAAACCGCCAAGCGGAGCAAGGCGAGAGCGGAGTCGGAATGACGCTCTGGACCAGCGGGAGGGGGGGAGGGGGAGGCCCCCCATTGGCCCCGCCCGCTCTATTTAGACATCCTTGGCCTGGAATTTTTCAGCCGTGGAAACTCGTATCGATTTCGGCTGATTTGATGAGGTTGGCCTTGGGGGTTGGCGTTTGGGCGATGGACGATAAACGGCGGCCGATCGCGTCGGGCCGACGCCGCTCGACGCTCTCGCGCTGTCCACCCCGCCCATCGCGGTCGTCGAGCCTCTCACGGATTTCGCCGCACTCGGCCTCCAGCCGCCCCTCGTTGGTCATCTCGGACGGGAGCTTGCGATCCCCGGGCGGTTCGGGGCGGAGCCGCTCGACGGCGATTCTCTTGGCGTCCTCGGCCACGGCTCGGACCGCCTCGTCCCGCTCCTTGTCATCCTTGATCGCGGCGAGGAACTTCATGCCCTGGTCGTTAACCTCCGCCGCGTGGAGGACCATCAGTTGCCTTTCGGTGAAGGCCCTGGCGACGGCGGCGTCGTATTTGGCCCGGCGGTCGGACGCTCCGGTCGCCTCCTTGATCTGCCTCCAGAGCGGAGCGGGGGCGGCGGAAGCCTCTCCGTTCGTCTCCGGCTCCGCCTCGAAACCCTCGTCCGGGTCGATTTCCCCGTTGTCCGTTTTCTCGTCCACCACGGGTGCAAATTTTGCACTCGTGGTTTCAGTCGTTACGCCGCAAGGACTTACGTCAATTTCTGCTTTTTGGGCGAACGCTCCTCCGTCGACCCTGGCCCTCTTTCCGGCCGATAGGGACGTGTCGTTCCTGCCCTGGGTTTGTTTTTCGTGGTACTCGTACTATCGCCGCATGAGGAGGAGGTAGTCGTTGCGGCTCTTGGGTCCGAGCCGGAACAGGTTCTCGGCCAGCTCGGCGAACTCCCTCTCCTCGGCCGGAACCTCGCGCACGTCGGCCCAGATTTCCTCCCACCCGAGCCGCTTGGCGGCGGCCAGGCGGCGGCTTCCGAAGACCAGCTCGTGCCGGCCGTCCGGATTTGGGGAAAGCAGGATCGGCTGCAACTGCCCCTGCTCCTGCATCGACTTGAGCAAACTGAGGTTCTTGTCGTCGTTGACGCCGAACGTCACTCGGGATTTCCCATTGGCGTCGATCGAGTCGACTCGGACCATCTCGCCACGCTTCATCTCGGTCTCGTCTCCCCGTTCGCGCGCGGCCGCGTCTCGCGTCACCAGGCCCCAAGGCCGGACATGACCTCGCGAAATCTCCAGGATTCGTTGCTCGCGAAGCCGATCAGGGTTCCCGTCTTGACGTTGAACCGTCCGCTCGGGTGTCGGTCCTCCCACCACGGTGACGGAGAAAGTCACATAGACGGCGGACACATTGCGAAGGATGCGCGTCGAGCGGCCATGGACGCAAGCCTGGTGTATATTTGAGCATAGGCCTCGCCTCTAGGCTCGCCTTAAACTCTAGCTGGGGCAACCTCCAACAACTGTCGCAGGAAGATGAAAGGTTTTTAATCTTCGCTGGTTTCGGTTCTGAGACTGAAAGAACTGGCGGCTTGCCTTGAAACAACCACGGAAGGGACACCAAGATGAGTATCGGAAGCTCTACCGCCAACGCCACGCCCGCCCCCGAGTACCACCCCGACGATCTTGTTCAACTCGCCGGCCTGCTTCGGCTGGGCAGCGTCCATGAGGCTCTGGAGTTTGACGCCGCCGGGGCGGTAAACCTGATTCGAGACAAGCATCTGGTGATGCTCGGCCGGTGCCTTTGCTGGGCGGCCATGTTCTCGCCTTGGGACCGGGATCAGAAGGTGGCGTTGATCCGTCACATGGCGGTCCACTACGGCCGCGAGGAACCCGCCACCGCCGAGGAGTGCCGGCGTGCCGAGGAGGTTGTCGAGGCCGTCGTGGACATCGCCGACGAGCTTGACGCCGCCGACATGGTCGGGGCCATCGTCGGCTGATCGATAATTCCACGCCCCGTCGCTTCTCCGCCTACACCCCGACCCCGCTCGCATGGCCGTCCGGCTTCGCGCGTTGCGGGGTTTTTTCATGCGCCGCTGGCCACAGTCCCGGCCAATTGGCGTTTCGGCTCGATCGGCGGAGAGCGATGGGTGGGTTGGCGAAGACGTTTGGAAAAAATGGATGGTCGCGTTTTTTTTGGCCTGTGTGCTCGCGGCTTGCTCGAGTTACGACCATCTTGGGTCGGCGATCTCCCGGAGCCAGCTCGCTTAACGGCCAAACGTCGACAGTAAGTTCATCGACGAGACCCGACCCGCTAATTCCCGCCAGTAGATTACTTGGACGCCATCGGTCAACCGGACCTTTTCGAGCGTCGGGACTCACTCACGATGAGGACACACCATGACGAACTCCACCGCCACCCCCACCGTCGCCAATCTGCTGAGTAAGTCGGATGTCGCTCGCGTTTTGGGCTGTGGCGTCCGCACCGTGGAGCGATTGATTTCGTCCAAGCGTCTCCCCGAGGCCGACGTTCGCGTCGGCAGGCTGCCGCGCTGGAGGCCCGAGACGATTGCCGAATGGATCAACGCTGGGGGTACTGCCTGAACCACGCGAGCCTCGGCAACGCCGCGAGCGTCGGCGGGCACCGTCCCGCCGATCGCCGCCCTGATAACCACAAACCAAGCCCAAGCCAAAGGAGCAACCGGAAATGAGAACTCGCCAAACGAAAAAAGCCCCTGGTCGGCATTCAGGGGCTTCATCGAGAGCTACTTACTTTGGAGCTTGCAATGAAGGATTCCACCGCGAGCATTGACGCTGTTCAAGGGCGGCGAGTGGCCGCCAAACGACGTGACAATCGGAAGTTCCACGACGAGGAGGACATCCCCGTCACCCTCAACGATTTCGCCGCGACGAGCGACCCGCTCCGGGGCGCAGACACTGACTCAATGGACCCGTCTAACCATGCGAACCCGTCCGGGGGCGTCGTTAAGATTCTGATCGGGACTGACGAGAAGCGGGTGGCCGATCAGACAATCCAGGCGCTTGCTGGCGACCCGAATCTATACAGGATGGGGGATGCGCTGGCCGTTGCTCGAGGCGACGATCCGCCAAAGGTGCGGCCAATCACAAAAGCGACCCTCCGAGAACGAATCGCCTCGCGCGTTCAAT
>Ga0180220_1002105_pt1 | contig 13387 bp, 13 predicted proteins | sample eDN5th37CBELigBY_FD_151335 | JGI IMG/M metagenome (GOLD analysis project Ga0180220, IMG submission 151335) | Enriched backyard soil microbial communities from Emeryville, California, USA - eDNA 5th pass 37_C BE-Lig BY (version 2) (version 2) | ecosystem: Environmental > Terrestrial > Soil >... | reverse complement strand
GATTTCGTTCTGCTCGGGGTAATTTTCCAGCAGCGTCTTGATCTGACGGATATTCCGCTCCAAATCGTCACGAAAAATCAACTTGTCAAAGCGCTGTTTTTTCAGTTCTTCCAGGGAACACCCAAGAATTCGGGTGAGTGCCGGATTGGCATTGACCCACGCCCCGCGGAGCGTAAACATAGCAATGCCAAAAGGAGCATTGTGGTACACATGCTGCAAATAGGAGTACTCCTCCGTCAGGTTTCTTTCCATTTTCGCGCCTCCATTTCCCGATATGAAACTCTGCTAAAGGGCATTGATGGGGTATAAAGAGCATAGACTTGCCTCTACGGCCAAAAAATCATACTCATCCTTATAAATTAAATTAAACAAATGCGACGAATATGAACCTCTTAAGTCCGATTATACCGGATTATGACGAAAAATATAGGCATGCTCCAAATGGGCAGGGGACTTCCGCTGTTTGAAGGGTTAACAGTGCAAAACCGATGATTTTTCTCCCGAAAAATAAAGAAACTTTGAAAAGCGCGCAGCTAATCAAAGTTTCTTAAGACAGATTATTGAAATGCGGGGGAGCGAAGTTATTTCCGATTCCAACTCTATGATCGACGCTTCGGGTCCCGGATGTTTAATCGAAGTTTTGCAAAAAAACGCTGAAGTTTCATAGCATGTCCTTAATATATTGTTCGATTTTCTCGGGCTCTTCCGTCGGGGCAAACCGTTTGACGACTTTTCCGCTGCGGTCCACCAAAAACTTCGTAAAGTTCCATTTGATCGCTTTGGAGCCAAGGAGTCCCGGTGCTTCTTTGGTCAGGTGCCGGAACAGGGGATGGGCATTTTGGCCGTTGACGTCGATTTTGGCGAACAGCGGGAAGGATACCCCGAAATTCAACTCGCATGCCTGGGCGACTTCCTCATCCGTTCCCGGCTCCTGGTTGGCAAATTGGCCGCAAGGAAATCCGAGGACGGCAAAGCCCTGATCCTTGTAAGTATCGTGCAGTTTCTGCAGTCCTTTGAACTGGGGAGCAAAACCGCATTTGGTTGCCGTATTGACGATCAACAGCACCTCTCCGCGGTACGTCTCCATGGTCTGCTGTTCTCCCTTAATCGTTTTAACCTCAATATCGTATAGTGACGTCATAGTTTCTCCTCCTAAAACCATTTAACTTTCGCGCAATTAGATTGTATACAATTTAAATTAGGATTTCAAGTCCGTTTCTTCTCTTTGACGAGACCAGGCGCCAAATGCTATAATTACCCGGATAATAAATTGCATACAATTTAATGGCAGGTGAGAGATTTGCAGCCTAACGAATATATGAAGCTGGAACATCAGCTGTGCTTTGCTTTTTATACATGCTCCCGCGAGATGATGAAGCTGTACCGTCCGCTGCTGTCGCCGCTCGGACTGACGTATACGCAGTACATTACGCTGCTTTCCCTATGGGAACGGGACGGAGTGACCGTCAAAGAGCTTGGCGCAAAGCTGTTTCTGGACTCGGGGACCCTGACTCCGCTTTTGAAAAAGTTGGAAGCGATGGAGTTGATCACGCGTACCCGCGACAAAGACGATGAACGCAATGTCATTATCGATCTGACCGGCAAAGGACGCGATTTGCGTGAAAGAGCCGCCGAAATTCCGATCAAGCTTTACGCCGGGACGAATGTTCAAATCGAAGACATTACCGCCATGCACGAGCATATTCAATCATTTTTGCAAAAGATTGGCAAGGTTCGCGGGGAACAGGATTAGGCTCGGATTATCCCTGGCCTTGAGGCACGCGGAGGTTTCTTGTTTCGGAATCGCGCGTAGGGTGCGATGATTCGCGTACCAACGCCTGCCTCCCGCTGAATAAACGCAACCCGATCCCTCCACAATAAGGAAGTACACCAAGAATGAATGGAGGAAAGGGCATATGCTGGACAATCTGGAAAGCAGCTATGATTGCTCGCGTGCGGGAGAGGATCTGCAGCAGCTGAAGGAGGAACTTGCTTCGCTCCGCGGACAGGGCAGGGAGGACCAGGAGACTCAGGAACAAATCAACCGGCTTGAAAATCAGATTTCGTTTATTATGAATAAATGCGACATAAATCGGTAGTATTGAAAAACACCCGCTATCCGGCCGATTCTCTCGGCTGCATCCAGCGGGTGTTTTTCTGTCGTACCCGGTTCGAACTTCGGGTTTTGTATCATCCGCCTCGACTCGGGGATATTAAGTTAAAAATCTTCGAACGGGTGGTTGGCATGAAAAAATTGTTGATTTCCCTGGTAACCATGTTTGTTGTTCTTACTTCAGCAGCGGGTGCCGAGCCGGAATACGAAAAATGGGGCACCCTGGCGGTGAAGGAGACGCAAAAAAAATATGAGGCGGACATCATCGATTATAAGCATATGGGCCGGATCGAGTTATCTCCGAAAAACGCGGAAGAACAGTTCAAACTTTGGCTTAGAAATAAAGAAGGCCGGGAGTTCGGCGTATATGTGTTTATCCGATTCGATCCGTCGACCGAAATCGTGCATTCGATCAGTTTTTCCGAAACCGATCGATAACCGGGGAACGTCGCAATGTCAGATTATACTTAAACTTGATAACGATAACGAGGGCTGCCGCAGGAACGGCAGCCTTTTTTCATGAATATCATGTTTGTCCCGCCGATTTTTGGGATGATTGATCACAAGCTTGCCGTAAGTAAGTATTTTTATTAGGAGTTCGTCACGGCACATTGACGCTATCCTAATGATCGTCGTAACCTTGAATCATCGATATTCGCAGATTCAGCGATTCGTGATTAATCCTGACACAGATCCTTGAAATCCTCGGTGCGGTACCGGACGTGTCTTAAGCAAAAATGATTTGATAAGGAGGGGGCTTATGGGATCCGCCAACATGACAGGCACTTTCGGCTTTCGTTTTTCGTCCCCGGACCATTTGGCCATGTGCAGCCTGTTTGCGGTTGGACGGGACGAGGTTTTGAGTTCGGCATACCGATGGGACGGTTACGCGCGGAAGGACGGTCCTTTGCTGCTGTTCCAGTATACGTTCGAGGGCGAAGGCATATTCGAGTCGGGCGCCAAGACGTACCGGGTTGATTCGGGAAGGGCGTTCATGGCCGAAATTCCGGGGGATCACCGTTATTATTTCCCGGAGGACGGGTCCTATTGGAGCTTCATCTTTATTTTGATGCGGCCGTCGCTGATTTTCCCGAATTGGCAAGAAGCCAAATCGCGATTGGGCGAGGCGCCGTATCTGCCTGCAGCGAGCCGCCCCGTCCGCCTGCTTCAGGACATTTGGGAGCAAGCAAACGACGGACGGATCACGGAGCCGTTTACGGCTTCCTCCTTCGTGTACCAATTCGTGTCCGAATTATGCCGGTTTGCGGCAACGCCACATGGCGAACGTGAGCATTGGCCGGAAAAGGTGCGCCTGGCGGCCCGGTATATCGATGCGAATTACCACAATATGATCAGCCTGGACCAGTTGTCAGACGCGCTCGGTTTATCCAAATACCATCTGCTTCGGACATTCGCTGCTGCGGTCGGCCAAACGCCGAGCGAATATTTGAATCGGGTCCGGACGGAGCAGGCAATGCGGCTTCTCCGGCAGACGGACCTCAGCATCGAACGGATTGCCGAACGCGTCGGGTATTCCGGCGGCAGCTACTTCATCAAAGTCTTTCGAAGAATGACCGGTTTGACCCCGGGACGCTTTCGGTCCGAAGAGGGGCAGCTGACGTTTAGCCGGATGTTTTTTGATTAGATCTTCTGACCGCAATATTTTGCTATATCACGCGAAAGATTACTATAGATACGTCATTCCTACCGACCGTATGATAGAAGCGTACAGCAATATGAATATATTGTAGGAGGAACGACATGAAGCATCATGCTTTTGCGCCTACGCCGCCGATGGGGTGGAACAGCTGGGATTGTTACGGCGCGGCCGTTACGGAGGAAGAGGTTCGCGGGAATGCCGAATATATGGCACAACATTTAAAAGATTTTGGATGGGAGTACGTTGTCGTCGATATTCAATGGTACGAACCGGAGGCCAACTCGGATCTCTACAGGCCTTTTGCACGGCTGGAAACCGACGGCTTTTCGCGGCTCGTTCCGGCGGTCAACCGTTTTCCGTCCGCTGAAGGCGGTCAAGGGTTCAAGCCGCTGGCCGACGATGTGCATAACCTTGGTTTGAAGTTCGGGATCCATATCATGCGCGGCATCCCCCGGCAGGCGGTACACGACGATACGCCGATCAAGGGGACGGATGCCACCGCGCGCGACATCGCCCACACCTGCTCCTTCTGCGGTTGGAATACGGATATGTACGGCGTCGATGCCTCCAAAAAAGGCGCGCAGGAATATTACAACTCGTTGTTCGAGCTTTACGCCGAATGGGGCGTCGATTACGTCAAGGTCGACGACATTGCGGCTTCATGGCTGCACGGAGGGCCGCATCTTGCGGAGATCGAACTGATCCGCAAAGCGATCGACCATGCCGGACGTCCGATGGTTTTAAGCCTGTCACCCGGCCCTGCGCCCGTGGGGCACGCCGATTTCTTTGAAGCGAACGCCAATATGTGGCGGATGACAGATGATTTCTGGGACCGGTGGCCGCTTCTTCTCGATATGTTCGACCGCTGCGAGGCATGGCAAGGACGGCCGAAACCCGGCTGCTGGCCGGATTGCGACATGCTTCCGCTCGGACGCATCGGCGTTCGCGCAAGCCATCCCGACCGGGTGACGAATTTTACGCGCGACGAGCAGCTCACGATGATGACGTTGTGGACGATCTTCCGCTCGCCGCTCATGTTCGGGGGAGAGATGCGCGACAATGACGGGTGGACGTTATCTCTCCTGACGAACCGCGACGTGCTGCACATGCATAAGCACAGCTTCGGCGCCCGACAAGTAAGCCGAAGCGGAGACAAAGTCGTTTGGGCGGCCGAAGGGCCGAACGGCGAACGTTACGCGGCATTGTTCAATACCGGCGAGTCGGTTGCGGCAGTTTCGGTCTCCCTTGACGAGATCGGATTATCCGGAGGCGGGAATGCGAAAAACCTCTGGACCGGAGAAGAATGCGGCGTGCTTGAAGGGACGCTCGTTTCGGAGATTCCTCCGCATGGAGCAGCTTTGTTTAAATTAACGACCGGATGAAAACGAATGAACAGCCAATGATATGGCGTCCCCGCATGTTAACGAATGCCGGGGGCGTTTTTTTTTTTTGAGCTCTGCCCTGAGGCCAACCTTAAGGTTTTGTTTTTGCATGAATACCAGGGAATGTAAACATAATAGCAGGAAGAAAGCATGATCAGCTTCGTAAAAATTGCGTCGTTTGCAAGAGAAGCAACGATTGAATCACAATGTCGAAACGAGTGATGAGGCTTGAAGTGGACATTAGCGGCATATCTCCTGTATTTCCTGCTGCAGGACCCCAATCTGGAACAGAATGACGATTTGTTGACCGTGACCCATGAGGGAAAATCCATTTCGAGCGTAAGCCGGGACGCGCACAGCCTACCCGTATTCCCCTTGCTGGATATGGAAAAAGTTAGCCGGTGGATGAACGAATTGGATCGGAAAACATACACGGAAGCGGTTAACGCCCGCATTGGGGGCAGCGGACAAATCGTGCCGGGACAAAACGGTCATAAGCTTGACCGCAAAGCGTTTTTGAAGCGTTATTATGGCTATCTCTACGGCAGCGGTCCGGCTTCGATAGAGGTTCCCACGTATCCGGTGTACCCCAAGGTGGATACGGAGCTCCTTGCCTCGCTGCGGGCCCAGCAAATCGGTTATTATATCACGTATTTTAACGCCAACAATACCGACCGTTCCCATAACATCGCTTTGGCGGCCAAGGCGATCGACGGCACCGTCGTGTTTCCCGGAGAAACGTTTTCCTTTAACCGGGTGGTCGGCATACGGACGACCGGAAAAGGATACAGACGAGCTACCGTGATCGTGAGAGGCGAATTATCCGAAGGGATCGGCGGGGGCATCTGTCAGGTGTCTTCCACGTTATTCAATGCGGCCGATCGGGCCGGGCTGAACATCGTCCAGCGGTATTCGCACAGCCGTCACGTGCCGTACGTGCCCCCGGGAAGGGATGCGACGGTCAGCTGGGGCGGGCCGGATTTTGCGTTTAAAAATGCCTATAACCAACCCGTTCTGATTCGTTCTTTCGCAAGCGGAGGGAGCGTAGCCGTCTCCATTTTTTCGTCGGACGTGATCGAATACGTGCCTAGAAAGGTGCCGAGCATGTCCAACCGTCTTCCTGAGGAAATAAACGACACGCCTACTCACCCGATCCCTGCTAACGGGAAAAAAAGGTAATGTTATCGCGCCCCGGCAACAAGTGCCCGGAGAAGGACAAGAAATGACAGCCGCTTTGTTTTGTGACAAAATAAAATCGTAGTTATGCTCGGGTAGGAATGCAGCTCAACGCATAACGTCATAAAATGGGGGGATGGCGTCATGAATCATTCGTTTATGTTGAAAGCCGTATGGGACGGAGGCCGCAACAGCCAAGGAACGATCGAAGCGGGCCAACTGAAAACGGCGATCTCGATCCCGAAAGAAATGGGCGGTCCGGGGATCGGCACCAATCCGGACGAAATGCTGCTCGGCGCCGCGGCGACGTGTTATTTGATCACGCTTGCGGCGATGATGGAGCGGGGCGGGCTTCCGGTCGAGAAGCTGACGCTCGAATCGGAGGGCATCGTGGACGTCACGAACAACGTCTTCACGTATGTAAGCATCACGCATAAACCTCACATTGTGCTAAAAGCCGAGGCCGCGGAGAAAGATTTGGAGCATGCCCGCAAACTTGCCGAAAAGGCGGAAAGCTCCTGCATGATCTCACGGGCGGTGGCCGGAAATGTGGCATTGTCGACGCAGCCGCGCATCGAACGAAGTTTGCCGTAAAAACCTTGCGGGAAAGAAAAATGCCGTCAACGCGGCAAGTTTAACGTCAAGGGCGCTCGTTGGATCCGCCATATGGATTCAGCGGGCGCCCTTTTTCCGCATACTTCCCATGCCATACCACGACCGGCGGCAAAACGCGCTCCGGTGGTTCTTTCATCCGCTCCGGCTTTATGCCAAGATAGAACGTGGAGGGATTGCCATATGTTCACCGATTTTAAAATTGTGGAAGGCCGGCCGTTAACGGTGCAGGTTAAAGAATATTTGAAGCAGTGGATTACGAAAGGAAAAGGGAGAGTCGACCAGAAGCTGCCGTCGACCCGGGAACTCAGCACGATGCTGGGCATCAGCCGCAATACGCTGGTGACCGTATATTCCGAGCTCGAGGAGGAAGGGTTCATTTATACGATACATTCCAAGGGAAGCTTCGTTTCCCGCGTCGGGATCGCCTCCGTCCCGTCCTGGTCGCTCGACTGGCAGCAGCGGCTGAACGATACGGCATTGCAAGCCATCGACTACGATTTGATGAAACGGGATTTGCGCGGCGAAAAAGGCATGATCAACTTCGCCAGCATCGCGCCGGATGAAAAGCTGTTCGATCTGGCGAACGTGAAACGCGCCTTTTTGGACCGGATGGCCCTGGAAGGGGAAATTTTGCTGAATTACGGCTATGCCAAAGGCTATAAACCGCTGATTCAATATTTAACGGGGTATATGGAAACGAAAGGCGTCGACATGGAAGGAAAAGATATATTGATTACGAACGGTTTCACCGAAGCGTACGATATCCTTTTGTCCTCACTGAAGGTGCCCTGCAAGCACATCCTTTCCGAAAATCCAACCCATCATACCGCGATCAAAATATCCAGATTGCACGGCTACGACATGACCGGAATCGCGATCGAACAGGACGGCGTAAGGCTGGATTTGCTCGAGCAGGCGCTTAAAGAGCGTGAATTCGGGCTGGCCTACTTGACGCCTTCGTATCATAATCCGACGGGAATCGTCATGTCGGCGGAAAAAAGGGTCGAGGTGCTGCGGCTGCTCGCGGAACACCGGATTCCGCTCATCGAGGACGGGTTTAACGAGGAATTGCGTTATTCGGGGTCCCACATGGCTCCGCTAGCCGCGTTCGGCGGGGAAGGCAACAGCATCATCTATCTCGGCAGCTTTTCGAAAATCCTGTTTCCGGGAATCCGGATCGGGTGGATCGCGGCGGACCGCGAATTGATCGACGCGCTGGTCAGCGTGAAGCGATCCCGGAACATCCATACCTCGACGCTCGACCAGGCGGTGTTGTTCCAATATTTCCATAACGGCAACTTCGAAAAATATTTGAAACGGGCCAAATCGGAGTATAAGCGCAAACATGAGCTGGCCGTCCGATACTGTACGGAGCATATCCCCAGTAAACGGGTGACCGGTTCGGGCGGTTTGCATCTGTTCATCGAGCTGTCCGAGGAATTGAACGCGCGGGAAATTCTCGCCGATTGCTACAGGCAGGGCGTGGTGTTTACCGCCGGAGACGTGTTTTTTACCGATGGCGGGGGCGCCAATACGCTGCGGCTCGGCTTTTCGCGGGTGAGCGACGACGAGCTTCGCCGCGGAATCGAAATGATCGGAAAAGAAGTGACCAAAAGATTGGAGGCATCAACATGAAGGTTGGCGTAATTATGGGCGGCGTGTCGTCCGAACGGGAAGTTTCGCTGGCGACGGGGAAGGAAATGATGGCTCATCTGGATCGATCCAAGTATGACGTTATTCCGATCGATATTCGCAAGAAGCAGGATCTGCTGGAGCAGGCGAAAGGGATCGATCTGGCGCTGATCGCCCTGCATGGCAGCTTCGGCGAGGACGGCACGATTCAGGGCGCCCTGGAAACGATGGGGATTCCTTACACGGGATGCTCGCTGCTTTCCAGCGCATTGTGCATGGATAAGGATTTGAGCAAAAAGCTGCTCCGTTCCGCCGGCCTGCACACGCCGGATTGGGCGCTGCTCCGCCATATGGACGACATCCGGGACGGCCGGGCAGCCTCGCTCGGCTATCCGCTTGTGGTCAAACCGAATGCGGGGGGCTCCAGCATCGGGGTCGCTTTGGTTAAAGATGAGCTGAGCCTGCGGCAAGCGGCGGAAACCGCCTTTTCCTACGGTGAGGAGGTGCTCGTCGAGGAATACGTCGATGGCGAGGAAATCACGTGCGGAATGCTGAACGGGGAGCTTTTGCCGATTTTATCGATCAAGCCGAACGCCGAATTTTTCGATTACGCGTCCAAATACGAGCCGGGGCAAAGCGAGGAGCGGGTCGCGGCATTTGAACCGGGGCTCGAAAAGGGCATCCGCGAGGCGGCCCTAAAAAGCTTCCGGGCGATGAAGTGTTCGGTGTATGCGCGGGTCGATATGATGCTGAAGGACGGGATTCCGTATATTCTCGAAGTCAACACGCTGCCCGGCATGACCAAAACCAGCCTGCTGCCGCAAAGCGCGCTTGCCGCGGGGATCTCTTTCGCCAAGCTTCTGGATGCGATCATCGAAGGTTCCTTGGCGGCAAGGCCGAAGCCGGAGCCTGGCGCCAGCGGCATTCAGCGTCGGCCGCAGGCGGGGTAGAGCCGGGAAGACAAGCGAAAAGGACCTCTTCAAACGAGAAGAGATCCTTTTTTTCGTTTATGATCGTATTTTATGATAGCTCTAAAAAATACGCAGATCCGCGCCAAACATCTCAAATCATTTCCCATATCCTACCGCCTGGGCAATCAACTCCGCCAGCGTTTCTCCGCCTTGCGGCTTCAAATGCACGCCGTCGGGTTCGAAATACGACTTGCCTTTGCTGGCAGCGTGCCAATCGAGCAGCACCGTATTCGGATAAGCGGAGGCTGCTTTTTCAATCGAGGCATTGACGACGCTTTCCCAGCTGCGCGGAACCCTCGCATTCACCAGCACCACCTTGCGCACGTCCTGCATGGAATCCAGAAGCGACATCAGCTGCTTGCTGCTGAACGGACCGTTTGTGCCCAGCTCGATCACGACCTGATCGCCCAGCCTGCCTTCATTCCGGAGACGGGCGACAAGTTCCGGCGCTTCGGCCATTTGCCTTCCGATTTTGCCGTCGATCACCGCTCCGGGAATCCTCTGCTGCAAATATGGCCCCGCATCCAGCAGGATCGAGTCGCCGATAGCCGTCACCGGAACGCCCTTGCCGCTTCTCGGCTTGCCAGAGACCTGCGTTTTGCCGCCGTCCGGTTCGCGCGCGGGGTCAGGTTTGTCAGGCTGGCTTGAGGAATCCTTAGGTTCGACGGCTTTGTCTGAAACATCCTTGGCTGTACCATCCTTGGCTGAATCATCTTCGGTTGATTTGTCTTTGCCAGTTTGCTGCCGTTTGCCGTCCGAATTCTGCGGCTTTGTCCCGGCCGCTGATGAATTTGGATTCGGTTTCTCCGCCAGGGCATCCGCCGGATCATCCGCGAGTTCGGAAGTGGCTTTGCTCGGCCGATCCGGCTTGGCGCTTCCCGCATCATCGCCCGTTGCTGTCGTGTTTGCCGGCGTCCCTTGAGCGTCAGGCTTTTTCTCGCTATCGGCTGCCCCCGGGCCTGCCGCCGGTTCTGCCGGCGTATCCGTCGTTTCGGACGGCGCCCAAACCTGTGCCGCAGCGGTCTCCTGGTGAAGTCTCGACGCGCTCACCGGCGTTCGCATGGCAAACCCGGCGCAGGATACGACGACCATCAACAGCACGGAAGCCAACGTTACCCAGCCTTTCAGCGGAACGAGGGAGAGGTTCGCGCTGCCTTTGCGGAATTTTTGCCATGATCTGCCGATGAGTCCCCCTCGGATCGGTTCCTCGATATATTTATAGGAGAGGCATGCCAGCGCAATGCTTAAAGCCGACTGGAGCAGTGCGCGCCACACATTCGGTTCATTGCCGGTTCCGGACGAAAGAAGGATGACCGGGTAATGCCATAAATAAATGCTGTACGTTCTCACCCCGATCCAGCGCAGCGGTTTCATGCCGAGCAGTTTGCCGATAAAGCTTGCCGGATGCGCGGCGGAGCCGATCACCATGACGGTGAGCACCGATAGCAGCAGGAACCCCCAAGGATACAAAAACGGCTCGTATTCATTGGTTTTCCATACCATGGCACAGATTGATGCCAACCCGACGATACCGGTCAGGTCGAGCATGAGCCTTGTTTTAAGCCCCGCTTTCCCGGACATGTTCCGGCTGGGCCAGACGATGCTGAGGGCAGCCCCGAGGAGCAGCGAAAAAGCGCGCGTGTCGGTTCCGTAATACACCCGGCTTGGATCTGTGTCGGGATTGTATAATACAAGCATGGCCAGCGCGGACAAAACCGCCAGAGCCAAGGCAAGCAAAAAGACCGGCCCGCGTTTCTTCATTTTTTTCATGCCGATCAGCAGCAGGATGGGCCATAACAGGTAAAACTGCTCTTCGACCGCCAGCGACCACATATGTCCGAACGGGGATTGCGGTCCGAACTTCTCAAAGTACGATACTTGATGGAAAATGGAATACCAGTTGTTTATGTAAAAAAGCGAAGAAAACACGTCGCCGCGCAAAACGGATATAAGCGAACGGTCAAAAAGGGTGACCCATGCGACGACGGCCGCCATCATCACGAGCATTGCGGGAAGCAGCCTGCGGCACCGCCTGATCCAAAACGATTTGAGGTCGATCGACCGGCTGCGGCTCCATTCCGCGGTCAACAAATCCGTAATCAAATAACCGGATAACACGAAAAAGATGCTGACGCCGAGCAGTCCTCCAGGAGCCCAATCCACGTTCAAATGATATAAAACGACGAAAAACAGAGCCAGCGTCCTCAGACCGTCAAGTCCGGGCATGTAGCGTTTATGCGGGGAAAGTGAATTAGGCATATGGGCAAACCCTGCTTTCCAACCAGGTTGCTTCCGCCAAAAAGCCGGATATGTATGCAGAAAATTTCGTTTTGCTTATGTTCATATTCTTGATGCCTCCGTACGGGATGATGAAGTCAATGAAGTGGTTCACAGGTACATACTTTATCATAAGGGCTTTCGTTTAAAGTTACAAAATGATTGCTTTCAATTCACATTTTGTTCATGTTGTAGGCTTAGCGAACCATGCAACCGAAAAATGCAGCGTCCGGATCGGCCTTCACGCCCGTTTCCGGCCGCAAAACAGGCAGCTGCGAATACGTCGTAGAACTGGAGAACGATGCAGGCATAAGCAAAAGCGACGTGATCGTGGTTAACGTCAGAAAGTAATGAATAACGCCGGATGCCTGTATATCTTATAGGTTCATCCGGCTTTTTTTCGTTTGCGGACATTCGATGATGAAAGCGGCAGCGGCCTAATGTATACTGGGGACAAGCGGTCCGTAAGATGAAATATTTGGGAGGCATAACATGCACACGCGTCATAGTTTAATAAGCCAACTCGAAGCTGCCGGAATCGACCGGAGAGGGACGCTGCTCGTCCATTCGTCCATGAAAAGCATCGGCGAAGTGGATGGAGGAGCGGACGCGGTTTTGGATGCGCTGAGCGAATTCATGCAGGAGGGGCTGCTCGTGCTGCCGACGCATACATGGTCGTACATTGATGCCGGGAATCCAAAATTTGATGTCGAATCCTCGCCCTCCTGCGTCGGCATTTTGCCGGAATTGTTCCGTAAGCGAAAAGGCGTGATTCGTTCCTGTCATCCGACGCATTCCGTGGCCGCTTTGGGCAGAGATGCCGCAGATTTTGTCGCCGGGGCGGAACGGTTTGACACGCCGTGCCACAGGGAATCTCCATGGGGGAAATTGCTGGACAGGGAAGCGACGATTCTGCTTGTCGGAGTGGATTTGAGGCGCAATACGTTCATTCATGGGATCGAGGAATGGGCCGATATTCCCGGCAGATTGACGGACGGCCATGAAAACCTGTTTGTCGTGCTGGGCGATGGAACGGAAATTCCGGTCCCGTCCCGGCGCCATTGCGGGCTTCCCTGGTCGGAGCATTTCTGGAAGGTGGAACCTATTCTTGAGGATGCCGGCGCAATCCGCCGGGTGAAACTTGGCGATGCCGACTGTTGGGCATGCAATGCCGTTCGAATGACGGAGGTTCTTTTTGCGATGCTGAAGGATAACCCTGATCTGTTCTCCGATAATGAACCCCTTTCGGAAGACGCGATGCAAAAAGCGAGCGCAATGATCTCTAAGCAAGCCAACCCGGCAGAGTAAAGTACAAGTGATTGAGGGGAGACCGATGAGACATGGAAATCGTTAAATTCAGCGAATTTTCGGCAAGTGAGCTTACCAGGTTATGGAATGAAGGTTTCAAAGAATATGCATTCGACATGACGTTGAGCGTCGACGCTTTCATCAAACGGATTCCGGAAAATCAACTTTCCATGGAAGCGTCGATCGCGATTTGCGATGACGGCCGGCCTGTTGGTTTTGTCATGAGCGGCTTCCGTACGGTGGACGGTCGATT
>Ga0180220_1002103_pt1 | contig 13395 bp, 11 predicted proteins | sample eDN5th37CBELigBY_FD_151335 | JGI IMG/M metagenome (GOLD analysis project Ga0180220, IMG submission 151335) | Enriched backyard soil microbial communities from Emeryville, California, USA - eDNA 5th pass 37_C BE-Lig BY (version 2) (version 2) | ecosystem: Environmental > Terrestrial > Soil >... | reverse complement strand
GCGCGTACGAGAATTGGTATAAACACCCGGCGCCGGAGGAGCGTTATTTGGAGAAAGCGGTGTACGGGTTATGCGAGATTTATGGGGAGGAAGCCGCTAACGTCGATTTCATCTCCAACCCCGGCTGCTATCCGACGGCGACGCTGCTTGGTCTCATCCCGGCGATCCGCTCCGGCTGGATTGACCCGAAAAGCATCATCATCGACGCCAAATCCGGCGTATCCGGCTCGGGCCGGGGAACCAGTCTGACTTCGCATTATGCGGAAATCAATGAAAACTTTAAAGCATATAAGGTGAACAAACATCAGCATATTCCCGAAATTGAACAGGTGCTCAGCCAGGTCACCGGCGAACCGGTGACCGTGACGTTTACGACGCATCTCGTGCCGATGACGCGCGGGATCATGAGCACGATGTATGCACAGATGAACGGCGCGTACAGCGATGAGGATTTCGTGAAGCTGTACCGGCAGCATTATGAGAACCGCCCGTTCGTGCGCGTGCGCGACAAAGGCATTTGGCCGGCAACCAAAGAGGTCTACGGGTCCAATTACTGCGACATCGGTTTTGCGGCGGATGAACGTACCGGACGGGTGACGATCATTTCCGTGATCGACAACGTCGTGAAGGGCGCGGCAGGCCAAGCGATACAGAACCTGAATTTGATGATGGGATGGGAGGAGAATCTCGGACTGGGATACACGCCGGTGTATCCGTAAGGAAAGGGATGGAACATATGGGACAAGTGAAATTTACCGCGGTACAGGGCGGTTCCATTACAACGCCAAAGGGCTTTTCCGCAGGCGGCTTGCACTGCGGGCTCAAAAAATCGGGGCGCCATGATCTCGGCGCCATTCTATGCGAAGTACCGGCCGTCGCAGCGGCCGTCTATACGACCAACTTGATCCAGGCCGCACCGCTGAAGGTGACGCGCGAAAGCCTGCAGGACGGCAGACTGCAGGCTGTTGTCGTTAATAGCGGCAACGCGAACGCCTGCACAGGAAAGCAGGGCGAAGAAGATGCCTACACGATGCGCGCCGAAGCCGCCCGTCATCTTGGCGTAGCGGAGCAGGACGTGGCGGTTGCTTCGACCGGCGTGATCGGCGAGCTGCTGAAGATGGACCGCGTGACGGAAGGCATCGCAGGCCTGCCGAATCGGCTTAGCGGCGAAGCATCCGGAGCGGAAGATTTCTCGCAGGCGATTTTGACAACCGACCTGGTGAAGAAGGAAGCATGCGTCTCGGTCGCCGTCAACGGCAAGGACGTGACGATTGCCGGAGCCGCCAAAGGGTCGGGGATGATTCATCCGAACATGGCGACGATGCTGGCGTTTATGACGACGGATGCGTCGATCGAAGCAGGCGCGCTGCAGCAGCTTTTGCGCCAGGCGACGGATTTGACCTTTAACATGATTACGGTTGACGGGGATACAAGCACGAACGACATGCTCGTCGCGATGGCGAGCGGGCTGGCCGGCAATGACGCGCTTCACCCGGGACATCCGGATTGGGAGGCTTTTGCGGACGGATTCACTTACGTCTGCCGGGTGTTGGCCCAAGCAATCGCCCGGGACGGCGAAGGGGCGACGAAGCTGGTCGAGGTGCAGGTGAACGGAGCGGTCAGCGACGCGTCCGCGCGCGCCATCGCCAAAACCGTCATCGGTTCGAGCCTCGTAAAGTCGGCGGTATTCGGCGCCGATGCCAACTGGGGACGGGTGATTGCGGCGGTCGGACGCGCGGGGGAACCCGTGAATCCGGAAACGGTGGACATTCATATCGGCGATATTTCGGTTCTGGAAGGCTCCCGGCCGGTAGCGTTTGATGAAGAGGAAGCCTTGCAATATTTGAAGGGCGATTCCGTCCGCATTGTCGTGGATTTGCATCAAGGAGAGGGCCGGGCAACGGCCTGGGGCTGTGATTTGACTTATGACTATGTCCGCATTAATGCGGCTTACCGGACTTAACCAAAGAGCAGACGAAGGGAGAGGAGAGCGGTGGAAACATTGGAGCAGCGGGAGGCTCAGGCAGCCGATCATGCAGCAGGGCGAGCAGGCCGTCAAAGCTTCGTGATGAAATGCGGCGGGAGCACGCTGGCGGCGCTGCCGGATTCGTTTTTCGAGGACTTGAGGCAGCTGCAGGCTTCCGGCGTTCAGCCCGTCATCGTTCACGGCGGCGGGCCGGCCATCTCGGAAAACCTGGAGAAGCTTGGCATCGAGACCGAATTCGTGAACGGCTTGCGCCGCACGACGGAAGCGGTGCTCGACGTGGTGGAGATGGTGCTTGCGGGCAGCATCAACAAGCAGATCGTTCGGCGCATTCAGCAAAGCGGCGGCAAGGCGCTGGGCATTTCCGGCGTCGACGGCGGACTGATTCAGGCGAAGCCTGTAGCAAACAGCGAGACGGTCGGCTGGGTCGGAGACGTGATGCATGTACAGTCTGACATCATCCAGGGCATTACGGCCATGGGATACATGCCGGTCATCGCGCCTGTAGGCGTGGATTCGAGCGGACAACGGTACAACATCAATGCCGATACGGCGGCGGGAGCGGTTGCTTCGCATCTGGGAACGGACCGGATGATCGTCGTGACCGACGTTCCCGGCATCATGAAAGAGGTTGAAGGCGTCAAGCAGGTGCTTCCTGTCGTGACGGTTCAACAGATTGACGACATGATCGAGAGCGGCGATATTTACGGCGGCATGATTCCGAAGGTCAAAGCGGCGGTCAGCTGCATTCAGGGCGACGTGCAGGAGGTCGTGATCGTGAACGGCAGCGAACCGAAGGTGCTGAGCCGGGTGCTTCAAGGCGAAGCGATCGGGACGAGAATCGTAAAATAATCCGTTTTAAAATACAAGAGATTCATCCTATGGGGATGTTGCACAAGCCCGTAGGATTCTAATTGCGGGCATGAAAGAAAAATTTGAATCGGATAGGAGTGATTTGAATGAGTATTCCTGAAGGGCAAGCCAGTTCGTTGTTTCCCAACTACGCGAGATACCCGATCAGCTTGGTTAAAGGCCAAGGAAGCTGGTTGTGGGACGACCAAGGCAACAAATATCTCGATTTCATGAGCGGCATTGCCGTCACCAACCTGGGGCATGCTCCGGAGAAGGTAACGGCGAAGCTGAAAGAGCAGTTGGATCAGCTGTGGCATGTTTCGAACCTGTTCCGGATCCCGAATCAGGAAAAGGCGGCAGCGCTTCTTACCGCAAATAGCTGTGCCGATGCGGTGTTTTTCTGCAACAGCGGTGCCGAAGCAAATGAAGCGGCGATCAAACTGGCCCGGCGTTATCACCAAAAGGTGAAAGGTACGGATCGGTATGAGATCATCACCTTTTTCCAATCCTTCCATGGACGGACGCTGGCAACGCTGACGGCGACGGGGCAGGACAAAGTAAAGGAGGGCTTCCTGCCGCTCCCTGCTGGGTTCAAAAGCGTGCCGCTGCATGATCTGGATGCATTAAAGGCCGCTATCTCGGACAAAACGGCGGCGATCATGCTGGAACTGGTGCTGGCGGAAGGCGGCGTGCTTCCGGTAGAAGCCGATTTCCTTCAGGCCATTCAGGCGCTGTGCAAGGAGCATGGCTTGCTGCTGATCATCGACGAAATTCAGACCGGCATGGGGCGTACGGGCAAACTGTTTGCGCATGAGCATTACGGCATTGAGCCGGATATTTTTACGCTCGCCAAAGGCATTGCCAGCGGGTTTCCGGCCGGCGCGATGCTCGGCAAAGCCTTTTTGCGTGATGCATTTTCGGCAGGCAGCCACGGCTCGACCTTCGGCGGAACGCCGATCGCGACGGCAGCGGCCATCGCCACGATCGAAACGATGCTGGAGGACCGGCTTCCGCAGCGTGCGGCCGACATGGGCGCATACTTGAAAGAGCAGCTGACGGAAAAGCTGGCAGGCAATCCTCACGTCAAAGCCATTCGCGGACTGGGCCTGCTGGTCGGCATCGAGTGTGCGGAACCGGTGAACGCGCTGGTGCTTGAAGGCCAAAAACGCGGACTGCTGTTCATTACGGCAGGACCGAACGTCATCCGGCTGCTGCCGAACCTGTACGTGACGAAGGAAGAAATCGATCAGGCGGTCAGCATCATCGCTGACGTGATCCATGACTATACGGCCGTAAAAAAAGACTAATGATATAAATGTTTCCCGCCATTAATGATCTAACCTAACGTAAAAAAGGAGGAACACCCATGACCCAAACAGAGCAGCTGCAGCATGTCAACCTGAAGGGCCGGGATTTGCTTGAACTGGACGACTACACCACGGAAGAGATCCAGTATCTGCTCGATCTGGCGATCGAGCTGAAGCGCAAGCAAAAAAACGGCGAGGTTTACCAGCCGCTGAAAGGCAAAACGATCGGACTCATTTTCGAAAAATCTTCCACCCGCACGCGGGTTTCCTTTGAAGTCGGGGCGTTCCAGCTTGGAGCGCACGCGCTCTTTTTGAGCAAAAACGACATCCAGCTCGGCCGCGGCGAAATCATCAGCGATACCGCGCAGGTGCTTTCCCGTTACCTCGACGGCATCATGATCCGTACCTTCGGGCACAACAATGTGGTGGATTTGGCCAAATACGCTTCCGTGCCGGTCATCAATGGCCTTAGCGATCTGGCGCACCCGTGCCAGGTGCTGGCGGATTACCAAACGATCCTCGAACATAAAGGCACGCTGAAAGGCCTTAAGCTGGCATACATCGGCGACGGCAACAACATGGCGCATTCCCTCATGATCGGCGGAGCGAAGCTGGGCGTGCATGTGTCCGTGGCCAGTCCGGAAGGGTATGAGCCGGATGCGGAGGTCGTGAAGGCAAGCCGCGAAATCGCGAAGGGGACCGGAGCGGAAATCGTCGTGACGCGCAGCCCGCAGGAAGCGGTGAAAGACGCCGACGTCATCTATACCGACGTATGGGCGAGCATGGGCTTTGAGGAAGAGCAGAAAATCCGCGAGGCCGCTTTTAAAGACTATCAAGTGGACGAAGAGCTGGCAAAAGGCGCGAAAAGCGATTACCTGTTCATGCACTGCCTGCCGGCGCACCGCGGGGAGGAAGTCAGCGAGGGCGTGATCGACGGCAAAAACTCGGTGATTTTCGATCAGGCTGAAAACCGCCTGCATGCGCAGAAAGCGTTGATGGCGGCGTTGATGGGGTAGACGAAGGGAATTGAGGCTGACCGTCGACGAATTATGCCTGAAGCTGTTATTGGTTTAGTTCGATGCAAAGTAAGACGGTACTAATTAATTTATGATCTTAAAGGTTAACATAGTGCATTGTCTCGCGGCGAATCGATCTGAACTTATAGCGCATGGCTTAGGATAAAACTCGCAGCAGCGGAGGGGACGGAATCGATCTGAAGAAGCGGCAGCGGTCGCCTAAAAGCTTTCCGCAGGAAAGCTGGCATCGGAAGCATACGCTTTGTTGAGTCATTTTAACCATTGAAAATATAATCATAAAAATGAGGAGACAACAGCGATCGGAAGAACGATCCGTACCCGGAGCGGTCAACACGAACGAAAATGTACTATGGGTTAAACCCCAACGACGATATAATCAAAATCACGAAGCATAAACGAAAGGAAGTTCATGATGGCAAAAGAAAAAATCGTGCTCGCCTATTCCGGCGGGCTGGACACATCCATTATTCTCAAATGGCTCAAAGAAACTTACGATGCGGAAATTATCGCTTTTACGGCGGATATCGGACAAAAGGAAGAGCTTGACGGCCTGGAGGCCAAGGCGCTTGCGACAGGCGCTTCCAAAGTGTACATCGACGATTTGCGCGACGAGTTTGCGAAAGACTTCATCTATCCGATGTTCCAAGCCGGCGCGCTGTATGAAGGCCAGTACCTGCTCGGCACCAGCATCGCGCGTCCGCTGATCGCCAAACGAATGGTCGAGATCGCCCGCGCCGAAGGCGCCACCGCCATTGCGCACGGGGCAACGGGCAAAGGGAACGACCAGGTTCGCTTCGAGCTCGGCGTAGCCGCGCTGGCTCCGGATATCGAGGTGATCGCGCCATGGCGCCTGGAGGAGTTCCGCAACGACTTCCCGGGCCGCGCCGAAATGATCGCTTTTGCCGAAAAACACGGCATTCCGGTCACCGCGTCCGCAGCCAAGCCGTATTCCATGGACCGCAACCTGCTGCATATCAGCTACGAAAGCGGCGTATTGGAGGACCCTTGGTTCGATGCCAGCGCACCGGAAAACAAAGATATGTACCTGCTCAGCAACTCCCCAGAGGATGCGCCGGATGAAGCGGAATACCTCGAATTGGAGTTCGTCCAAGGCAACTGCGTGGCGTTGAACGGCGAGGAGTTGAACCCGCTGCAGGTCATGGAAAAACTGAACGAGCTGGGCGGCAAACACGGCATCGGCCGCGTCGATATGGTCGAAAACCGCTTCGTCGGCATGAAAAGCCGCGGGGTGTACGAGACGCCGGGCGGAACGATTTTGTTCACCGCTCACCGCAAAATGGAATCCATCACGATGGACCGCGAAGTGATGAATCTGCGGGACAGCCTCATCACGCGCTACAGCACGCTCGTATACAACGGTTTCTGGTTTGCGCCGGAACGTCTTGCTTTGCAGGCGCTGGTGACCGAAAGCCAAAAGAACGTCACGGGAACGGTCCGCGTGAAGCTGTACAAAGGCAACATCATCGCCGCAGGCGTCAAAAGTCCGGTCAGCTTGTACAACCCGGATATCGCGACGATGGAAGCCGATCCGACGCAGGCGTACGATCAAGGGGATGCAACGGGCTTTATCCGCTTGAACGCGCTTCGTCTCAAAGTGGGCACGGGCGTAGAACAAAGCAACAAATAGGACCATGAACCGCGCAAGCGTAAAGGGCGATGGCGGCCGCTGCTTTTCAATTATGAGAAGGAGCGGCCCTCTGCCGTATCAGAGAGGGGAGAACATTCGTGAGTAAATTGTGGGGAGGGCGCTTTACGAAGCAAACCAACCATTTGGTGGACGAGTATACCGCTTCGATCGGTTTTGACCAGAAGCTGGCCGAAGAAGACATTCAAGGGAGCCTGGCGCATGTGACGATGCTGGGCAAATGCGGGATTTTGCCGCAGGAGGACGTGGAAACGATCAAAGACGGCCTGAACAAAGTGCTGGAAAAAATCCGCAAGGGCGAAATCGAGTTTTCGGTGTCGGATGAAGATATCCATATGAACGTGGAAAAAAATCTGATTGCCGAAATCGGGCCTGTCGGCGGAAAGCTGCATACGGGACGCAGCCGCAACGACCAGGTGGCGACCGACATGCACCTTTACCTGCGCAAACGCGTGGTGGAGCTGTCCGGCATGCTCTATGAGCTGCAACAATCGCTGATCGGGCAAGCCCGCGACAACCTGGACACGATCGTACCGGGATATACGCATCTGCAGCGGGCGCAGCCGATTCTGTTCGCCCATCACTTGATGGCATACGTATCGATGTTCCAGCGCGATATCGAGCGCCTGATGGACAGCTACAAGCGCATCAACGTGCTGCCGCTTGGCGCCGGGGCGCTGGCAGGCACGACGTTCCCGATCGACCGCCATTTCGTGGCGGAGCAGCTGCAATTCGATCGCGTGTACGAAAACAGCCTGGACGCCGTCAGCGACCGCGATTTTATTCTGGAGTTCCTGTCCCACGCTTCCATCATCATGATGCATCTGTCCCGCCTGTCGGAGGAACTTGTGCTGTGGAGCAGCACCGAGTTTAACTTTATTGAGCTGGACGATGCGTTCTGCACGGGCAGCAGCATCATGCCGCAGAAAAAAAATCCGGACGTGCCGGAGCTTGTCCGCGGCAAAACGGGACGGGTCTACGGCAATCTGATGGGCCTTCTGACGGTGCTGAAGTCGCTGCCGCTCGCTTACAACAAGGATATGCAGGAAGACAAGGAAGGCATGTTCGACACGGTGGCGACGCTCGAGGGCGCCCTGCAGCTGTTTGCGCCGATGATCGCCACGATGAAGGTGAACAAATCGCGGATGCGCGAAGCGGTCAACAAGGATTTCTCCAACGCGACGGATATCGCCGATTTCCTCGTAGGCAAAGGCCTGCCGTTCCGCCAGGCGCATGAAGTGATCGGGAAAACGGTGCTGTACTGCATCCAAAACGGCAAATATTTGCTCGATCTGACGCTGGAGGAGTTCAAGCAGTTTTCTCCGCTTTTCGACGACGCGATTTACGAGGTGCTGCAGCCGGAGACGGTCGTGAACGCCCGCAACGTATACGGCGGTACGGCCACGGACCAGGTGGCGGACGCCATCAAGCGCAGCGAAGTGCTGCTGCGGATGACCGAGCAGTGGCTTGAAGAACATCAATAACCGGTAATCCGGCATGGGAAAGCCGTTCTCTCATATAATGAGGGAGCGGTTTTTTTGATAATATCAGAAAGCATAAACTCCAGAGCCGTTGCATCCTGATATTGCAAGAAAAACTTCATCTAAACGCGGTCTGTCTACTGAGAAAGTACGTCGATAGACGTTTTTCTTATAATATCAGAAAGCATAAACTCCAGAGCCATTGCATCCTGATATTGCAAGAAAAACTTCATCTAAACGCGGTCTGTCTACTGAGAAAGTACGGCGATAGGCGTCCAAGAATCAGAAGAAGAATATCCGTTTACAAATCGATCGCATTAGGGTATCATCAAATCAAATTTTAGAAAAAAATGGTGTATATGGTATGAGCGATCCGGATATCCGGCTAAACTATCATAGCTTCCTGGAAGAGATCAAAAACGACTTTGATCCCATTATCAAGAAAATGCGTGAGCAGGACCTGAATGGCTGGAGGGGACAAGCTTGGAAGGGGCCTATCAAGAAGCTGAAAAAAACGTTTAAATCGGCGGGTGCCTTAGCGAAGATCAAATGGGCGAGTTTGCCTCTGATAGGTCCAGCCATTGCCGGCATCGGGGGTTATCTGGCTCATATGCCTCTTTGGGCCATCATCGGTGCCGCGGCGTCCATCATCACGATCACTTACTGGATCCTCGTTTGCAGATTCATGAATGAAATGACTTCGATTGCCGGCGAGCATTTCCATGTGGGCGCTTTTAAAGCCAAAAAGCCGAAAGAGTACGCGCTATGGGCCGCCTTTCGTCATAGCGGGGCCACATTTAATGGACTATATGCCTTCATGACGCCGCTTCTTATCGATGCTTCCAAAACGGATGTAAGCATCGAGCAAATTTTGAACTATGCCAAGGGGCAACAGGATTTTTTGCAGGCGAATATCGATACATACAAGGAAGAACGGGCATTTTTGCTGAGCGAAATCGAAAGAAACGAAAAATACGTTTTATATCTTATCGATTTATTGAAGTCGATCAATACGGCGATTTATCGAATCGCCAACGGGGTCATGAATTTTTCGGAGCTTGATTTTATTTCCGCGTATACGATCTACGAAGTAAGGGGAGACAAGCTTTATAAAATCGTCGATAAAGGCACGACCGGCAGCAGCCCTGAGCAATATGAGATCAACAAGGAAAACGCGCTGCGATATGCTGTCGTGGATGCTGCGATGTCTTCGGACGGGGATCCCCGATACAATTTGTCTTCTCCAGGCAGGAATGTCGTTTCATATCGGATGAAGATGTTTAATCAAGCCGTATGGATTTGGAGCTTTCATTTTGATGACGGCAATGACAGGGCGTTGTCCCTCACACTCTCCCATGATATCATTGATATTAGGGAAGTGTATCGTTTGGTTCATGCTTTTTGCCTGATTTTGCAGAAAGAAATGCTTCAGAAAAAGGAGATGACTCAAAGTGGCGACTCCTATGACAAAACCTATCAAAATTGAATTTACGTCGCAAAAGGAGATTACAAAGGCGAATCGCGAGCGACGGCAAGACGTATTAAAAGCCCTTCAAATCATTCGCCAGGGACAAAGCGAGGCAGCCGCATCTTCAGCGGTCGAGAAAAACGATAAATAACTTGCTAGAATAGTATAGATTTGATAGATAAAGACCATCCTGATGCTAAAAGTACAAGGATGGTCTTTTGATGATGAAAAACAAAAAGGTAATCCCGTTCCCGGTCAATAAGCCTAAAAAACTTGCCTTTAAAAGCCAGGAGCAGATTACGAACGAAAACAGGATGCGCAGAGAGGCGATATTAAAGGGTTTTTCGAAAAATAACCATCATCGCTAGGGTTACATTTGCTCCAAATATTCCTTCAGCACGACGGCATGATTAAACTGCCGGTCCTTGGCGGCGTACAGCAGCGTGACCGTTCCCGATTTCGCCCAGTCGCGAATCTTTTCCAAAGACGCCTGAGCGGCTTCATCGGATAATTCGGCTTCGTAACGCGCCTTGAACTCGTCGAACCTTTCCGGCCGATGCCCGAACCAGGTGCGCAGGCTTGGGCTGGGCGTTATTTCTTTCATCCAGGCCACGATGTGCGCCTTCTCCTTCGTTACCCCTCTAGGCCAGATCCGGTCCACTAAAATCCGCTGTCCGTCCGTGCCTTCGGCGGGGTCATAGATCCGTTTTAGTTGTATCATGTTCACCATGCTTCCCTTCATGCTTTGCGAGAGCCCGATTTACGGCTACATTAGTGAGTTTAGCGCCATTAGCGCCTGGACTTCAGGATCTTGCAAAGTCCTCACTTAGTATATATCCCGAAACGGGATAGAAGTAAACCTTATTAGGCGTGAAATTCGACTGCAATATACCTGAGTACGGGAAGCGATGGTCAGCTTGGAGACCCTTCATGGATTAGGCGAAGGTTTTATGCACGGACATCCAGATCAGGCACGCCCCAGCGTACAACCAGCCCGGCATGGGTCAAACCGCCGCCAAAGCCGTAAAGGAGGAGCGTGTCGCCGTATTTCAGCTTCCGTTCCCGTACGCCGAGACCGAGCGACAGCGGAATGGACGCCGCGGATGTATTTCCCATATATTCTACGCTGTAGAGCGTTTTATCCATGGGAATGCCGGTTTTTTCGCAAATGGACTCGATCATGCGGAGGTTGACGCTATGCGGCACGAACCAATCGATATCGGCGATCGTCATGCCTGCACGCGGCAAAAGCTCCGCGATTCCGGTGGAGACGGTTCGAACGGCCCACTTATACACTTCGCGCCCGTTCTGCACGATATTTCCCCCGCCTTCAAGCGGTTGGCCCTTTAACGTCTTGGACATGCCCGAGCGGTAAAGATGCAGGCCGCCGCTGCCGTCCGTGCCTTGGAGGGACGCGATGAAGCCGGGATTGGCTTCGTCCGCTTCGACCAGTACGGCTCCCGCGCCGTCCCCGAACAAAATGCATGTCGTGCGGTCCGTATAATCCGTGACCTTGGACAACGTTTCGCCGCCGACGACCAGCACCTTGCGGTGCAGCCCGGCACTGATGAGCCCGTTTGCCACATGCAGGCCATAAGCGAATCCTGCGCAGGTCGCGTTCAGATCGAAAGCCCCGGTGCTTTGGATGTTAAAATGCTCCTGGATCAGGCATGCCATGCTGGGGAACGGGTAGTCCGGCGTCGTGGTGGCGACGATGACCAAGTCGACATCCTCCACGTTTTTGCCGTAGGTCCGTATTAAGTCGTCGACCGCCCGGATGCACAAATCCGAAGTGAATTCCTGCTCGGCGCTGATCCGGCGCTCCCTCATGCCGGTCCGCTGCACGATCCATTCATCGCTCGTATCCACGAGTTTTTCCAAATCCGCGTTCGTTAACCTTTTTTCGGGCACATAGGTACCGATGGCCGTAATGGCAGCTTTGGATGATACGTTATTCATCATGATCTTTCCTCCTCATGCAATGGGATGCTGATGAAACGTTGAAACTGACAAAATTGATATCAAGTATTAGTACTTGGTACTAATTATATGCAAATCGAGCTCTGAATCAACCCCTAAAATATACAACTGCTGTTCATCAGTTTATTTTCCTCACGAAAAAAACGGATCCGTAGCCCGATGGCTACGGATCCGTTTTGGATGACAACCATATTCTCTTAATTAATAAATGCTAAATATTCAAGCATCCGCTTCACCAGAACGGCGCTTTGCGCGCGTGTGGCCATCTCTTTAGGCGACAACGCAGCTTCGCTGGTGCCATGCAGTATTCCCGCCTCCAGCAGCCGTTCCGCAGGCTCCCGCGCCCAGCTTGACAACTCGGAACGGTCTGAATACCGCTTCAGCGCAGACGCGTGCGCCACCGGCGATTGGCCTGCGAACTTGAGCGTACGGGAGATCATGGCTGCCATCTGCTCTCGGGTGATCGGCGCATCGGGATGGAACGTGCCGTTCGCATAACCGGTTATCAATCCGGATTCATAGGCAGCCCCTACCGCATCGGCATACCAGGCATCCGACGGTATATCCGTGAAGGAGTCAACGGATTTCCCGTCAAGTCCAAGCGAGCGTACCAGCATAGCCGAAAATTCCGCGCGGGTGACCTGCCGGCTTGGGGCAAAGTCGTTCCCGTTCAACCCCTGGACGATGAGCTTGTTGGCAAGGGACTCGATGTCTCGTTGCGCCCAATGCCCCTGTAAGTCCGCAAAAGCATGGTTCGACCGAATGACGGCATACGAGCCGTTATACGGAGCATAAAAGACGGCCGCTGCGACGCCGTTTTCCGTCCTGAATACGGAAGGAACGGAATAAAGCTTCTGGTTCCCTGCATCCGTCCGTACCACGGTGGACTGAGCAGGATCGGTTTTCGATTCGAGCGTTATCGTCCGTTCCATGTAATCGGCATCCGGAATCGCCAATGCTCTGCCATTCGTATAAAGGGAGAAGATTACAGGTTCGGTCAATGCACTATAGCCTTGTTTTGCGGTCAGGGCATTAAAATTGCTGCGGCCTGCGTCGGATGCTTTAGCGATGACAGCCGTTGCTACGGATGCGTCGGAGTCATCGCCCCACAAATTAAGCGGAATCCGGAATCCCGAATGATTCACCCGCATTTGCAGATAGGCTTTTGGGTGCATGCTCAGCACCGAATGCACGGCTGCTGCAGGCAGATCGATCGCGACGATCGGATCCTTGCTGTCGATGGCGATAACGGCTTCGTCAGCCGAAGCATAATAGGGCTGAAGGAGCTTTGAATCCAGCTTAAGGCGCAATATGACCCGGCCGTCACCGGCTTTTTCCTGTATAAACGGCACAATTACGTCCCGGCCATTGATGGAAACGGTCATATCGGTCGCTTTGGGGGCCGGTTTACTTGATTTTCCGCCGTCTTTGTCATTGCTTGGATCATTCGAGCCGCCATGAACGGCCGGATTCCCGTTGCCCTGGCCGCCGCTACCGCCCGTTTCTATTGCCGTCAAGACAATACGCCCCGCATCAACGGTTTCGCCGGCACTGACGTTCACATCGGCGGTATAGGACCGATAGCCGTATGCGGCAACGGTAACCGTCTGATGGCCTTCC
>Ga0180220_1002102_pt1 | contig 13399 bp, 12 predicted proteins | sample eDN5th37CBELigBY_FD_151335 | JGI IMG/M metagenome (GOLD analysis project Ga0180220, IMG submission 151335) | Enriched backyard soil microbial communities from Emeryville, California, USA - eDNA 5th pass 37_C BE-Lig BY (version 2) (version 2) | ecosystem: Environmental > Terrestrial > Soil >... | reverse complement strand
CCAGCCACTGCGTCATGCCCTTCTGCACATACTGGGAATCAGTGTGCACGACCACGTGGCAAGGCCGTTTGAGCGCCTTCAACGCCTCGATGACGGCCAGCAATTCCATGCGATTGTTGGTGGTGTCGGCCTGGCCGCCGAAAAGCGTCTTCTCGTGACGGCCCTGGCGCAGCAACGCGCCCCATCCGCCCCAGCCGGGGTTTCCCTTGCAGGCGCCGTCGGTCCAGATTTCAACAGGATTACTGCTCATGATTGCTTTGATTCACTATGGCCGGGCGCCCGCATGGCGCCCGAATGGCGTCCCGCGACCACCGCCGCGCGCCGGACGCGCTGTTTCTTGTCTTTCCAGGCGGGCCCGATGATCTGCATGCCCGCCACCCGTTTGACCGCCGACACCACATAGGCGGCGCCGCACACCGGCCACCACCGGTCGCCGGCCGACTCCATGAATGCCCAGCGCGACAGCCATTTGGTGCTGAGCGCGGGCGGCGCATAGCAGCCGAAATGGCCCCGGTCCGCTTCAAAGGACAGCAGCTTGAACCAGTCTTTGAGCCGGCCCAGCGATACCTGCATGTGGGCCGGCACCGGAACGATGGGATCCAGCCCCGGAATGCGTTCGTGCGCGCCCCAGAGGCTCCAGGGGTTGAAGCCGGAAATCACCACCCGCCCCTCGGGCACCAGCACCCGCTCGGCCTCGCGCAGCACCTGGTGCGGACTATTGGAACACTCCAGGACATGGGGTAATATCAGCAGGTCGATGCTCTGGCTTTCCAGAGGCAGGTTCTCGGGTTCGGCATACAAGGCGACATCAGAATCGTTTTGCCGCGCGTCGTCCCAGCACGAATGCGTGCGCCCCTTGTTGGGAATACGATTGGCGCGCAACAAATCCCACTGAGGCTGTCCGATCTGCAGGGCATGGTAGCCAAACACATTGGCCACCATGCCGTCGATCTTTTTCTGTTCCCAGCTTTGTACATATTGGCCGACCGGCGTGGTCAGCCATTGGGCTAGCTCTACGGCCAGAGGCTGGTCCGACGAAACAGACACATGAGCTCCTTGCGTTAGGGTGGAAACTACGATGGCACACACAAGCAGCCGGCTGACGCCCGTACCCGCGTTCAGCGACAACTATATCTGGGTGCTGAGCCGCGATGGCCGCGCCGTGGTGGTCGACCCCGGCCAGTCCGCACCGATCGAGTCCTTCCTGGAAGAATACCAGTTAAGGCTGGACGCCATTCTACTGACACATCATCATCCCGACCACGTCGGCGGCGTCGAGGCGCTCAAGAAACTCACCGGCGCAACCGTCTATGGCCCCCTGGGCGAAACCCTGCCGGTGTGCGACGTGCGTCTCAAAGAAGACGACGAGGTCTATATACAAGAACTGGACCTGCGGCTTTCCGTGCTGGACGTTCCCGGCCACACGGCCGGCCACATCGCCTACTTCGGCTACATGGACGACGACACGCCCCTGGTTTTCTGCGGTGATACACTATTTGCCGCCGGATGCGGACGCCTTTTCGAGGGCACTCCCGCCCAGATGCTGAATTCGCTGAGCAAACTCAAGGCGCTGCCGCTCGAAACCCTGGTGTGCTGCGCCCACGAATACACCTTGTCGAATCTACGCTGGGCCTTGCAGGTCGAGCCGGGCAACGCCGCGCTGCAGCGGCGCTGGGAGTCGGCGCAGCAGCTGCGCGAGCAGGGCCTGCCCACCGTCCCGTCCACCATCGGCGACGAACTTGAAACCAATCCCTTCCTGCGGCCTCTGCAGGAAGGTGTCTCGGCCGCCGCGCGCGCTCATGCGCAAGCGCCGCTCGATTCGGCCGTTGCGGTCTTTGCCTGTCTACGCGAATGGAAAAACAGCTTTCAATAAATCACCAATGAACTGCCTACGACTATTCATCCTGCTCTTCGTGGCAGTTCTGGCGGGTTGCGCCAGCAATGCTCCCCACGGCAACCACCGCCCCGTCAAAACAAGCTATAGCGCCTCCGACACCTCGCGCACCATCGACCTCACGCACGCGCCGCGCGACATGTGGGACCGCATCCGGCGCGGCTTCGCCATTCCCAACCTGCATTCCGACCTGGTGGAAGAATGGACGGCCTACTACGCCTCGCATCCGGAATCGGTCTATCGCATGAGCGAGCGCGCGGGCAAGTATCTGTATTACATCGTCGATCAGCTCGAAGAGCGCGGCATGCCCTCCGAACTGGCCCTGCTGCCCTTCGTCGAAAGCGCCTACGATCCCACCGCATACTCGCGCGCCAAGGCGTCGGGCCTGTGGCAGTTCATTCCCAGCACCGGCCTGCACTACAACCTCAAGCAGGATACCTGGCGCGACCTGCGCCGCGACCCGGTCGCCTCCACCAATGCCGCGCTCGATTACCTGACCTATCTGTACGATTTCCAGGGCGACTGGTATCTGGCTCTGGCCTCCTACAACTGGGGCGAGGGCGCGGTCAAGCGCGCCATCGACCGCAATGCCGGACAAGGCCTGCGCACCGACTACATGGCGCTGGCCATGCCGGACGAAACCCGCAACTACGTGCCCAAGCTGCAGGCCATCAAGAACATCATCGCCGATCCCGCCAAGTACGGCATCACCCTGCCGCTGGTCGACAACCAGCCCTATTTCACCACCGTCATCGAGCCCCCCTCCCTCGACCTGGCCACGGCGGCCCGCCTGGCCGAGATGCCGCTCGACGAGTTCAAGGCGCTCAACGCGTCGTTCAACCGGCCCATCTTCCTGGCCGAGCACAAGCCCACGCTGCTGCTGCCCACCGACCGCGTCGACGTCTTCAACGCCAACCTCGAAGCCTATAAAGACCAGCTCGGCGGCTGGACCACCTACAAGAGCAAAAAGGGCGAATCGTATGCGTCCATCGCCAAGAGGTTCGGCGTCTCGCTCGAGCAACTGCGCGCTCTCAACGGCCTGAGCCGGAAAAGCACGCGCGCCGTCGCCCAGACACTGGTGGTGCCGGGCAAACCGTCCGGCGGCGGCATCATGCTGGCCTCGCTCGAACTGCCCGCGGCCGACGCCACCGCTCCCGCCCCGCGCGGCACCGCCAAATCCCCGGGCAGGCGCGATGTGGTGGTCGTGCGCGGCGGCAGCAGCAATGTGCGCACCCACACGGTCCGCAAGGGCGACACCCTGTTCGCCCTGGCCAAGCGCTACAACACCTCGGTCAGCGCACTGCGCCAGCTCAACAACCTGCCCAGCAACAATCTGTCGCGAGGCAAGCGCCTTCGCATCCCCGGCACCAATGTGCACGGCTGACGTCCACTTCTATACAACAGGATCTTCAACATGGGTTTCTTAAACGGCAAGCGCATCCTGGTCACCGGCGTGCTGTCCAACCGCTCCATCGCCTACGGCATCGCGCAGGCCTGCCGCCAGCAAGGTGCTGAACTGGCTTTCACCTATGTGGGCGAACGCTTCAAAGAGCGCGTGGAAGGCTTTGCCGCCGAGCTCGGCAGCAACATCGTCCTGCCTTGCGACGTTGCCGAAGACGCCCAGATCGAGGCCGCCGTCGAGCAGCTTGGCCGGCAATGGGACGGCCTGGACGGCTTGGTCCACTCCATCGGCTTTGCGCCGCGCGAAGCCATTGCCGGCGACTTTCTCGAAGGCCTGTCGCGCGAGGCCTTCCGCGTCGCGCACGACATCTCCGCCTACAGCTTCCCGGCGCTGGCCAAGGCCGCGCTGCCGCTGCTCAAGGGCCGCAACAGCTCGGTCCTGACCCTTACCTATCTGGGCGCCGAAAAAGTCGTTCCCAACTACAACACCATGGGGCTGGCCAAGGCTTCGCTCGAAGCTTCGGTGCGCTACCTGGCGACCTCCCTCGGCCCGCTGGGCATACGCGCCAACGGCATCTCCGCCGGGCCCATCAAGACGCTGGCCGCAAGCGGCATCAAAGACTTCGGCTCCATTCTCAAGTTCGTCGAGTCGCACGCCCCCCTGCGCCGCAATGTCACGATCGAGGACGTCGGCAATGTCGCGGCGTTCTTGCTGTCGGACCTGGCGGCCGGCGTCACGGGCGAGATCACCCACGTCGACGCAGGCTTTTCCACGGTCGTTCCGGGCATGGAATAAGGCTGGAGCCAAAGGCGGGCCCGTCCCGCCCCGGGCGGCTTCGCCTTCCTAAGGAAACAGCTCTGCGGGCGCGTCCTGCGACCAGGGCCGATACTTGGCCATGACGCGGGCGAACAGGTCCGATTCCATCCAGGCAGTCAGCCAGGCCCGCAAGGCAGGCCACGGACAGGTCTCGAACCAATCCCGGTCCACGTGCGCATACTGGCGCACGAAAGGCGCGATGGCCATGTCGGCCAGCGAGGCGCGTTCGCCGAACAGGCAGGCGCTTTGCGTCAATCTCGCCTCCAGTGTTTCCAGCCAGCGCGCGCCGGCATCGCGATGCCCGGCCGCCCATGAGCTCGGTTCTTCCCCACCCGGAACATCATCACGGCTGCCGTCGCTGCTTCCGTCGTTTGCCCCGGCAGCGGGCTTGCCATCGTCCGCCGCTGACGCGTCGCGCTCCCGCGCGAAGCGTTGCGGGTATTTATAACGATCGAGCCGGGGCTTGAAATGCCGGTCGCATTCGCGGATCAAGGACAGCATCGCGTCGAGGCCGTCGCGTTCCGGCGCAAGCCAACCTAGGGGATCACGCAGGCGCAGCGCCCAAAGCATGATGTCCAGGCTCTCGGCCAGCACGCTTCCATCGGGCAGGACCAGCACGGGAACCGTGGCCTTGGGCGAAGCCTGAAGCAGCGCCAGGGGCTTGTCGCGCAGCACCACTTCGCGCAGTTCGCAGCGCTGGCCGCTCGCGACAATGGCGAGCCGGGCGCGCATCGCATAGGGGCAGCGCCGGAAAGAATAGAGAATGGGCAGCCCGGACACCGGCCGGCCTATTCCAGCAGGCCCGCGGCCGAGCGCAGGCGCAGTTCGGCCTGGGCGGAAACCTGCTCCACCACCTCGGCGGCGGAGGGAATGGAATCGATGAGATCGATCGCCTCGCCCGCCCAGACCATGGCGACGTCGTAGTCGCCGTCGGCCGCCGCCGCCCAGAAGGCCGGCCCCTCGATATCCACGCCGCGGGCCAGTTCTTCTTCGCGGCCTTCCCAGCGCTCGATGAAACGGTTGCGCAGCGCCCGGCCGGTATAGCCCGCCGGCCAGTCGTAGCCGCGCACGATGTCGAACACCCTGGTGCGCTGGGTGGCGTCGCCTTGCCCCTCGACGATGCGCTGCTTGGCCTGATCGTGACCCAGCGCTTCGCGCGTGGCATAGAAACGGGTGCCCAGCAGCACGCCCTGAGCGCCCAGCATGAGGGCCGCCGCCAGGCCCCGGCCATCGGCGATGCCGCCCGCCGCCAGCACAGGCGTCGGCGACACCGCATCGACCACCGCGGGCAGCAAGGCCATCGTGGCCCGTGAGCCGCCATGTCCGCCCCCCTCGGTGCCTTGGGCGACGATCACGTCGGCTCCGGCCGCCTGCGCCAGGCGTGCGCCGGCCACGTCCTGCACCTGGCAGATCAGCCGGCAGTCCGCCGCCTTGATGGTGGCGGCATACTTGCCCGGATCGCCGAAAGACAGCATCAACACCGAAGGCCGGGCCTCCAGCACCAGCTCCAGAGCCGCTTCGGAAATATTCCAGGTGATGAAGCCCGCGCCCCAGGGACGGGTGGACAGCTCTTTGGCCAGCGCCAGTTCGGTCTTGAGCCAGGCCAGGTCGCCGTAGCCACCGCCCACCAGGCCCAAGCCGCCGGCGTTGGACACCGCCGCGGCCAAGCGCCCGCCCGCCACGCCTCCCATGGGACCCAGCACGATGGGGTGCCGCAGGTCGAAGGATTCGGTAAAAGGCGTGGTGATCATGGCGTACTCCTTCAGGCGTCGGTTTCCGGTTCGAGCGCCGGCCTGGCCGGCATGGTTGCGCCGATATGGCGGGTCTTGCGCCGGCGGGCCAGTTCGACCTGCTTCTGGCGGTCGCGAAAGCGCCTCATCTGCTCTTCGGTATGCGTGCCGTGGCAATGAGGACAGCTGACGCCCTCTTCGTACAAAGGCGAGGCCTTGTCGGCTTCGGACAGCGGCAGGCGGCAGGCCCGGCACAATTCGTAATGGCCCGGACGCAGGCCGTGTCCCACCGAGACCCGCTCGTCGAAGACGAAACACTCGCCGTCCCAGCGGCTTTGCACGGCGGGCACGGTCTCGAGATACTTGAGAATGCCGCCCTGCAGATGATAGACCTCGTCATAGCCCTGGGACCGCAGGTAGGCGGTGGACTTCTCGCAGCGTATGCCGCCGGTGCAGAACATCGCCACCTTGGGCTTTTTTTGCCGATCGAGCAGCCCGCCGCTTTGCGCCTGCTGCGCCACCCATTCGGGAAATTCGGTGAAGCTGCGCGTGTGTGGATTGACGGCGCCCTCGAACGAGCCGATGGCCACCTCGTAGTCGTTGCGCACGTCGATCAACACGACATCGGGGTCGGCGATGAGTTCGTTCCATTCGTCCGGCGCCACATAGGTGCCCGCCATAGTTTCGGCCTGGACATTGGGCACGCCCATGGTGACGATCTCGCGCTTGAGCTTGACCTTGAGCCGGTAGAAGGGCTGATTCTGCGCCCAGGATTCTTTGTGTTCAAGACTGCTCAGGCGCGGATCGCTGCGCAGATACTGCAGCACGGCCCGCACCCCCGCCTCGGGGCCGGCAATGGTGCCGTTGACGCCCTCTTCGGCCAGCAGCAAAGTGCCCCGCACTTCGTGCGCCCGGCAGAATTCGAACAAGGGTTCGCGTAGAGCGCGATAATCGGCAAGCGGCACGAATTTGTACAGCGCCGCAACGAGAAACTGGGCCATGGCTTAAAACACAGAACTGGGCGGAAACCGCCATTTTACCCCGCCCCCCCGGTTGTATCCGCCGTGGCGAAACCGTAAGATAGCCTTTCGGAGTCCTGCGCAAGACACTTGAATCAAGACTGCTTCGCCACCATGGCTTCGCCGGGCGAACCGGCATCGGGTCCGCCTATGCACATCATCATCCCCGACGACTACCAGGATTGCGTGCGCTACCTGTCCTGTTTCGAGAAACTGCTTGGGCACAGCGTACAGGTGTTTCACGACTCGCCCAAAGACCTGGCCTCGCTCGCCTCTCGCTTCGCCCTGGCCGAAGCGCTGGTGCTCACCCGCGAGCGCACCCAGATATCCGCCACCCTGCTCGAACAGCTGCCCCGGCTGCGCCTCATCAGCCAGACCGGCCGGGCCGGTTCGCACATCGACGTGGAAGCCTGCACGCGGCACGGCGTGGCGGTGGCCGAGACCCACAGCACCGGCACCGCAACCGCCGAATTGACCTGGGCCCTTGTGCTCGCCAGCCGGCGGCATCTGGTGGCCGAGGCCAATCGGCTGCGCGACGGCCTGTGGCAAGGGCATCTGGGCTGCAAGCTGCAAGGCGCCACCCTGGGCATTTGGGGCTATGGGCGCATCGGCAAGCAGGTGGCCGCCTACGGCAAGGTCTTCGGCATGCGGGTGTGGATATGGGGCAGCGAAAACTCCAGAATGCAGGCTGCCGCCGACGGCTTCGAGGCGGCCCCGTCGCGCGAAGCCTTTTTTGCCGAAAGCGACGTGCTCAGCCTGCATCTGCGGCTGCTGCGCGCCACCTACGGCCTGGTCACACGCAGCGACTTGCAGCGCATGAAGCCCTCGGCGCTGTTCGTCAACACCAGCCGCGCCGAGCTGCTGCAGCCCGGCGCGCTCGAACGCGCCGTGCGCCACGGCCGCCCGGGCTTCGCCGCGGTCGACGTCTACGAGAGCGAGCCCGTGCTGGGCGCCCGCCATCCCCTGCTGCACCTGCCCAATGTGCTGTGCACCCCGCATCTCGGCTTCGTCGAGCGCGACAATTACGAGTCCTTCTATGGCCAGGCCTTCGACAATATCCTCTGGTACCTGCAGGGGCGGCAAGATCATCTGTTGAATCCTCAGGCAGTCAGCCACCCGCGTCAGAAAGCGGCGCTCGCCGGCTTTACCGTGGGAACCAGCCCGAAGGGCTACCCTAAGTTGATGAACCACCCTCAAGGGTGAAGCCGTTCCTGAATGCATCACGCAAGTGCGCAACCAGCAATTGGGCCGCCCGAGGCACATGGGTGGTATAGGGCCTGATGACATAAAGCGCCTCGCCGAACACACCGACCGGACGCCAGTCCGGCAGCACCTGGACAAGGTCGCCCCGGGTCAGCGCCCCTTGCGCGGAGAAATCGGGCAATATCGTCAAGCCAAGGCCCGCCTGCGCAGCCTCCCGCAAGCCTTCGCTGTTGTTGACCGCAAAAGGCCCACCCACCGCGACAACATGGCGCCGCGGCTCCGCCCCGCCTTTGGCAGCCGCCTCGAATGTCCACACAGCATTGCTTTGCCGGCGCGGATAATGCAGGCAAGCATGATCGGCCAAGGCTGACGGATGCTCGGGGGTACCGCAACGGTCCAGATAGGGCCGGCTGGCCACCAGCACAGACCGGACGCCACACAGCGCCCATGCCACATAATTGTCGGGCGGCGTCGAGGTGTGGCGGACCGCTAGATCGAACCCCTCGCCGGACAGCGAGCTGAGGTGATCCGAGAGCACGAGTTCGATACGGATGCGCGGATTCTCTTTCAAGAAGGCGGCAAACAACGGCACCAGTTGTTGACGCGCCAATGCAACCGGTGCGCTCAAGCGCAGCGTTCCCTGCGGGGAAATCGCCAGTTCACGTACCGCCTCGAAGCTGTCAGAGATCTGTTCGAACGCGCCTTGTGTGTTTTCGGCAAGCTGCTGGCCCGCTTCAGTAAGACGCACGCTGCGGGTCGTGCGCTGCACGAGTGGCACGCCGGCGGCCTGTTCAAGTTCGGCAATGCGCTGGCTCATAGCCGCCTTGCTGACGTTCAGATAGGCCGCAGCACTGGAAAAGCTTCCCTGCCGGGCCAACACCGATAACCAATGCACATGTGACCACAGCGACGCTATTTTCTTGTCTTTCATAACGGGCATTATTCAATATACTGAACAATGAATCCAGTGTTCTGATCTATCGCATGGAGACACTGGCCGCGTAAACTGAGATCCTCCGCAACTGAAAAATCCCTTCGACAATACAATGCAAGCCTACAACGACACCGCCGACGTCGGCCACTTCATCAACGGCCGGGCCACATCCGGAGCCGCCCGGCGCCGCCAAGACGTCTACAACCCCGCGCTGGGCCGACCGGCCCGTCAGGTGGTGCTTGCAGAATCCCAGGACATCGACCAGGCCGTGGCCGGAGCCAAAGCGGCTTTCAACGAATGGGCCGACACCTCGCCTCTGCGGCGGGCGCGCATCATGTTCAAGTTCCTGAGCCTGATGAACCAGCATCGCGACGCCCTGGCCGCCATCATTACCGCCGAACACGGCAAAGTATTCAGCGATGCGCAGGGCGAAGTCTCGCGCGCCATCGACGTCATCGAGTTCGCCTGTGGCATTCCGCAGCTGCTCAAGGGCGATTTCACGGATCAGGTCTCGCCCGGCATGGACAACTGGACCTTGCGCCAGCCGCTGGGCGTGGTCGCCGGCATCACGCCCTTCAATTTTCCCTGCATGGTGCCGTGCTGGATGTTTCCCGTCGCCATTGCGGCCGGCAACTGCTTCATTCTCAAGCCCAGTGAACGCGACCCTTCGGCCTCGCTGTACATGGCCCGCCTGTTTCAGGAAGCCGGCCTGCCCGACGGCGTTCTGAACGTCGTGCAAGGCGACAAGGCTGCGGTCGACGCCTTGCTCGCCCACCCCGACGTCAAGGCGGTCAGTTTTGTCGGTTCGACGCCCATCGCCCATTACATCTACGAGCAGGCCGCGCATTTCGGCAAGCGCGTGCAGGCATTGGGCGGCGCAAAAAACCATCTCGTCGTCATGCCCGACGCCGATCTGGACCAGGCCGTCGACGCCCTGGTCGGCGCCGCCTACGGCTCGGCCGGCGAACGCTGCATGGCCATCTCGGTCGCCGTGCTGGTCGGAGACGTCGCCGACCGCATCGTTCCCCGCCTCGCCGAACGGGCAAGGCAGCTCGTGGTGCGCAACGGCATGGATCCGCAAGCCGAGATGGGGCCCATCGTCACCCGGCAAGCGCTTGAACGCATCGAAGGCTATATCCAGTCGGGCGTGGACGAAGGCGCCGAGCTCGTCGTCGATGGGCGCGGCTATGCCGTGCCGGGGCACGAGCAAGGCTTTTTCACGGGCGGCACGCTGTTCGATCGCGTCGAGCCCCACATGCGCATCTACAAAGAAGAAGTGTTCGGCCCGGTCCTGGCCTGCGTGCGGGTCGCCGACTTTGCTTCCGCGCTGGAACTGGTCAACAGCCATGAGTTCGGCAACGGCGTGTCGTGCTATACCCGCGACGGCCACATCGCGCGCGAGTTCGGCCGGCGCGTCCAGTGCGGCATGGTGGGCGTCAATGTGCCCATTCCAGTGCCCATGGCCTGGCATGGCTTCGGCGGCTGGCAGAAATCGCTGTTCGGCGACATGCACGTCTATGGCGAGGAAGGGGTGCGCTTCTACACCAAGCAAAAAAGCATCATGCAGCGCTGGCCCGAAAGCACCGGAAAAGGGGCGGAGTTCGCCATGCCGGCGCCGAAGTAGGCCGTGAAGCAATTCGCGGGCGCCACATCGAGCTCCATCCGGGCGCCCGTTCGCTGCGCAGGCGCCGACAGGACGCCGCGGCAGACCGGCGCATCGTCCTCAGGCGGCCGCTGCTTCTTTCAATACGGCGGCAAACGCCTGGGCGACGCGGTCCACATTCTGATTGTTGAGCCCCGCGATACAGATGCGGCCCGACTCGATGATGTAGACGCCGTGCGCCTGGATGAGCCTGTCCATGTGCGGCGCCAGGACCGGCGCATAGCTGAACATGCCGCTTTGCGCCAGCAGGAAGTCCCAGTCGTAGTCGGGGTGATGGCGCACCAGCCCTTGGTGCAGGCGGTTGCGCATGGCGTGGATGCGGTCGCGCATTGCCGTGACTTCGATTTCCCACATGGCGCGCAGCGCAGGGTCCAGCAACACCGTCTCGACCAGGTGGCCGCCATGGGCCGGCGGACTCGAATAATTGCGCCGCACGGCCTGCTGCATCTGGCCCAGCGCGCGGGATGCCTCGTCCGCGTTCGCGCACACCATGCTCAGCGAGCCGCAGCGTTCGCCGTACAGCGAAAAAATCTTGGAAAAAGAATTGGCCACCAGAAAGGCCACATTGGCCGCCGTCAGCGCGCGCACCAGATAAGCGTCGCGCTCGAAGCCTTCGCCCAGGCCCTGATAGGCCAGATCCAGGAAGGGGATGAGCCGACGCTCGATCACGATGTCCACGATCTCGTCCCACTGCTCGGTGTTGAGCTCGGCGCCGGTGGGATTGTGGCAGCAGGGATGCAGCACGACCACGGTCTCTTCCGGCAGGGCGTACAGATAGCCCGCCATCGCGTCGAAATCGAGGCGTTGCGCGGCATGGTCGAAATAAGGATAGACATCGACGGCGAACCCCGCGCCCTCGAAGATGGCGCGGTGGTTGTCCCAGGTGGGACCGCTTATGCGCACGGTCGAATCCGGAAAGAAACGGCGCAGCACATCGGCGCCCACTTTCAGCGCTCCCGATCCGCCGACCGTCTGGATGGTGGCCACCCGGCCCGCCTGCAGGGCTTCGGAATCGGCGCCGAACACCAGGCCCTGCGCCGCGCGGCAATAGGCCGGGCTGCCGCTCATGGGCAGGTAGACGCAGGGCGCCGTCGAAGCGTTCACGACCTTGGCCGCCTCGCTGACCGAAGGCAGGCGCGGGATGCGGCCTTCTTCGTCGTAATAGAGGCCGATGCTCAGGTTCACCTTGTCGGGCCGTTCGTCGTCACGGTAGGCAAGCTGCAAAGAAAGTATCGGGTCGCCCGCATAGGCCGAAAGCGTACTGAACAAGGTTCTTCCTTGGGCCGGGGCCAAGGGCGTCGAAAGACGCGGCATGCCGCCGGCAGAGCATTGATGACAAAGCGTATATTCTACCTCCGCCTGTTATCCTTGGCGCTTTCCGAATTTGCTTGATCGACATGGATTCCATTACGCAAGCCGCACTGGGAGCCGGCATCTGCGGCGCCATGCTGGGCCGCTTCCATGGCCGCAAGGCCATCGTGGCCGGCGCCGTGCTGGCCACCCTGCCCGACCTGGACGTGGTCATACGCTACGCCGACCCGGTCTCGGCCATGATCAACCATCGCGGCTTCTCGCATTCGCTGTTCGTGCTGACCGTATTGTCCATTGCGCTGACCGCCGCGTTGCGGCACTGGAGGCCATCGCCCCGCTATGGCGCGGGCCGCCTGTTCTGGGCTATATGGCTGACGCTGATCACCCATCCCCTGCTCGACGCCTTTACCGCCTACGGCACCCAGCTGCTGTGGCCCCTGCGCCCAACGCCCACCGCCTGGTCCACCCTTTTCATCATCGACCCTTTCTTCACCGCGCCCTTGACCCTGGCCGTCATCGCCGCCCTGTTCGCCGGCCCCGGCGAACGCACCCGGCGCGCCATGCGATGGACCCTGGCCTGGTGCTGCGTCTATCTGGCCGCCTCGATCGCCTTCAAGCAGGTCGTCGAGAACCGCGTCCGGGATCGCCTCGAAAGCAACGACGTCGTGGTGCAGGCCATGTTCTCCACGCCCCAGCCGTTCAACATCCTGCTATGGCGCGTCGTCGCGCGCACTCCCGACGGCCAGTACTATGAATCCACCACCGGGATCCTGGACCGCCGGCCGTCGGAACAGCTGCGCCTTCCCCTGAATACCGAGCTGGCCCGGGCCATGCCCCCTTTCGAGCCGCTCGAAGGCCTGCGCTGGTTCTCGGGCGACTGGCTGCGCTACGACGACATCGACGGCAAGCTCGTGGTCTCGGACCTGCGCATGGGCCTGGGCGCGGGCTACTATTCCTTCCGTTTTCTGTTCGCCCACCGCGCCTCGCCGGATGCTCCCTGGCAACCCCGGACGCCTGAATTCTGGCCCACCCGGCGCGGCACCTCCGAACTGTCGGCTGTCGTGCGCCGTGTCTGGCAGCAGACTCCGCCCCTGCCTCTGGCAACCTGGGCGGAGCGCATGACGCAAGCTCCGGCTGGCGAGGCGAATGGGCACAACGAATAGGCAAATGGTCTGGTCTGCAATGTGTGCTCTTGTGAATCCTGAGTCTTGAATCGCCGCCGATCTGGGTTCTAAAACGCCGCCGTGGACGATGCGGTTTAGTCCGGGCGGTCGGGCGGTCCGAGGCAGCGCCCTCCAACGCCCGGACTAAACCGCATCGCCCCCGACGGCTCGCATTGGCGGACTGCCACGGATGACGCAAGATTGCGGCCTGGAATGTGGCGAGGCTTCAACATTCCCCGCCCCAACAATAGAACACCGGCTTGT
>Ga0180220_1002100_pt1 | contig 13411 bp, 14 predicted proteins | sample eDN5th37CBELigBY_FD_151335 | JGI IMG/M metagenome (GOLD analysis project Ga0180220, IMG submission 151335) | Enriched backyard soil microbial communities from Emeryville, California, USA - eDNA 5th pass 37_C BE-Lig BY (version 2) (version 2) | ecosystem: Environmental > Terrestrial > Soil >... | reverse complement strand
CGCGACATCGATCAAACGGACCTTGCGAGCCTGCCCACCCTATTCAAGAAAGACGGCGGCACAGTCACTGCGGCGAACTCCTCGGGCATCAATGACGCTGCGGCGGCGGTCGTTCTGGCCAGCGCCGCGGCGGTGAAAACGCACAAGCTGCAGCCCATGGCCAGGCTGGTGGCGTACGGACATGCGGGGGTGGACCCCGCTTATATGGGCATAGGGCCGGTGCCCGCCACAAGAATCGCGCTGGCTCGCGCGGGCCTGGATGTCGCAGACCTGGATGTCATCGAATCCAACGAAGCCTTCGCGGCGCAAGCATGTGCGGTGGCCAGGGAATTGGGCTTCGACCCCGCTAAAGTGAATCCCAACGGCAGCGGCATTTCGCTCGGGCATCCCGTGGGAGCTACCGGCGCCATCAATACGGTCAAGCTGGCTTATGAGCTGCGGCGCAGCGGCGCCCGCTATGGGCTGGTAACGATGTGCATAGGCGGCGGCCAAGGGATTTCCGCCATTTTTGAAAGAATGTGAAGGCTTATACAAGGCGCCTGTATCGCCGAGTTGGATAGCACGATGACCTCGAGTCGGAGAACCATTGAATGAGCATGCCGCTTTTGAAAGTACAGCGTAGAGAAGATGCTGTCTGGCTGACTATGAATAGCCCAGGAAATATGAATGCTCTATCGCTGGATATGCTCTCCGAGCTCGAGAGTGCCATCGATGCCCTGTATGCCGACAAATCGGTGCGCTGCGTGGTGCTGACCGGGGAAGGAAAAGCATTCTCGGCCGGCGGCGACCTCCGCGGGTTTCAGTCGGACTTGGCCCGCAGCGGAGCCGGCCAGCTGATACAAAGACTGCAGTATGCACAAGAACTATTCGGCAGAATCGAAAAGCTGCCCATGCCTGTGATTGCGGCGGTCAATGGCTATGCGATCGCGGGAGGGCTCGAGCTGCTCTTGTGCTGCGACATCGTTGTCGCCGCGGAATCAGCCCGTATGGGAGACGGCCATGCGCGCTACGGAGTGATACCGGCCGGGGGATCGTCAGTACGGCTGCCTCGCAAAATCGCCGCGAACCGAGCCAATGAAATGCTGTTGACCGGCAAGCTTTACCCAGCAAGGATGCTGGAACAGTGGGGGCTGGTCAACCAGGTGGTTGAGGATGCAGGGCTCTTGGCGGCGGCGAGCGAGCTTGCGAGCAGGATATCTGCACTTAGCCCCTTAGGCCTCAAAGTGATCAAAGAACTGGCCGGCGAAAGCTTGTGCCGCAGCCCCGAGGATGCCGCCCGTGCCGAGATCAAGGCATTCGAGGCTTACGCACTGAGCGCGGACTTTGCCGAGGGGCTGGCCGCCTTTATCGAGAAGCGCGATCCGTCGTTCACCGGAAGCTAGCGGCGCGTTTCCGTAAAAGCGTCCCGATCCACGATTTTGCCTTAGTGAAGGTCAAGTAATGCTGCACACAACCCGGGCGGCCCGCCCCATTCGAAGTTTGGAAGATATCGAGCTGCTCGAAGCACTGCCTTTCGATGATCTCATCCCACACCAGAATGTCTATGAGATATTTCAGGCGACTGCTCAACACCATGGCGATCGGCCGGCGCTCACCGTGCTTCCATCCGCTGACCTCGATGAGACGCCCACGGTCTACACGCACCATCAGCTTCTAAGGGAAGTAACCCGCGCCGCCAATATGTTCGACGGGTTCGGGATTGGGGGGGCTGGCGTAATATCGATTCTCTCGCGCACTCACGCCAGGATCCCCGCCTTGATCTGGGGCGCGGAAACCGCCGGCGTGGCTAGCTGCATCAATTATCTATTGGAGCCGGAAGCAATCGCCGCCTTGCTGGAGGCGGAAAAAGCACAGATTCTTGTTTGCCCAGGGCCTGGCTACGATGTTGAAATCTGGAACAAAGCCCAAGAGGCCATAGCACGCGTGGACACGCTCAAGGCCGTGCTGGTGCTTGGGCCGACGCCCGATGCCGCCGATGCGCGGGTGCAGAGCCTGGACGAGGCCATGGACAAGCAACCGGCGGACCGCCTTGTTTTTGTACGCAGGCCCGCACGCGACAGCATTGCGGCGATCTTTCACACCGGCGGCACAACAGGCTTGCCCAAGCTAGTGCCGCACACCCATCTCAACCAGATTCATGCAGCATGGTCGCTAGCCCAATTGTTCAGCCTTACCGAGCATGACATCGCCCTGAACGGCTTCCCACTATTTCATGTGGGGGGCGCCTCCACGATAGGGCTGTCGGTATTGGCGGCAGGCGGCCATAACGTCATGCTCTCGCCGTCCGGGCTAAGGAACCAGGACATAGTACGCAATATCTGGAAGCTGGTGGGCCGCTATCGCGCCACTTTCATTGGCGGCGTGCCCACCTCTATCGGTTCGATGAGCGAGGTGCCGGTTGCCGGCTGCGACGTTTCCTCAGTCAGGTTCGCCTTTACCGGAGGGGCACCCATACCCACCGCGGTCGCGGAACGTTTCGAACAAAGAACCGGTATCCCGCTGCTCGAGCAATACGGCATGACCGAGAGTGTTGCGGCGCTTGCAACCACGCCGTTTCATGGAAAGCATATCCGCGGCAGCGTCGGCATTCGATGCCCCTTTTCGCAAATCCGCATCATGCGCCGGGATGAGTGCGGTGCATGGAAGGAATGCGCGACGGGTGATGTGGGATCGGTCGTCGTCTCCGGCCCGCAAATCATAAATGGGTATATGGATCCTCGGCATAACGAGGACAGCTTTACGCCGGATGGAAGCCTGATAACGGGCGACTTGGGCTACCTGAACGATGACGGCTATCTGTTTTTGACGGCCCGGGAAAAAGACCTGATTATTCGCAGCGGCCATAATATCGACCCGGTCGCGATCGAAGAAGTAGCAAACGCCCATCCCGCAGTCGCTGTCAGCGCCGCGGTGGGCATGCCCGACGGCTATGCGGGGGAACTGCCGGTGGTATTTGTCGCCCCATCGCCAGGCCACAGCATCGATACCGCGGAGCTGCAAGGCTTCATTGCCGAACGCATCCCCGAGCCGCCCGCAAAGCCGCGCCATGTATTCGTTCTGGATGCGATCCCCGTCACCGGCGTAGGGAAGATATTCAAGCCTGCGCTGCGCGACCTCGCCCTCAACTACAAGTTGCGCATGGAGGTCGCCGCCCTGGATGCGGAAATCGAAGTTCTCGATGTCGCCTGCGATGCATCCGGCGGCGCCTCCTTGAAGCTGCGAGCCGGCCGGCCAATCAAGCAGGCACGCAATGAGCGCCGGCTGGCCGACGCACTGGCCAGATTGCCGGTGCCGGTACGAGTGGAATGGGTGAGCAGCGATGGCTCATCGGTGTAGTCGCAACAACTTAACCGCCTCATCGGGAATGTGCGCAACATTCCCTCCAACCGTGATATCAAAAGGGAGACATGCATGACCAACCGCCGCGACTTTTTAAAATTGACCGCAGCCGCGGGTTTGACGGCCACCCCGCTATTTTCGGCCGCACAGACTGAAGACCTTGTATTTGCCTGCCCAACCGCAATGTCGGGCAATTTTTCCGCGATCGGCAAATTTTCCGAGATAGGCGTGCGCTATGCGATCGAGCAACAGGGCACGCTACTGGGCAAAAAACTTCGCTACCGGATGATCGATACGGAAGCCAAGCCCGCCACGGCGGTGCGCCGCGTCCAAGAAGCAATGCAGCAACACAACATCAAGTTCTTCCCGGGTGCGCTGCTGTCCGCCGAGTCATTGGCCATGAGCAAGGAGATCGACCGCGCCGGCGGCGTTTTTCTGACCAATGCCGGCGCAGATGAAATCACCGGTATCGAATGCAACCGGAGCACATTCCGCTGGGCGGTTCCCACTTACGGGATCATTCAGGGTTCGGTCCGGCCCGCCGCGGACCTGCTGCCAAAGGCGAAGCGCTGGTACACCATTACGCCACAGTATGTGTTTGGCGATGACTTGTTGAAAAATGCGAAAAACTTATTCAAGGAAAAAGGTATTGAGCACGTAGGAAACAGCTACCACTCATTGACCGAGAAGGAATTCAGCGGACACTTGACCAATGCGATCGCGACCAAAGCGGACGTGCTGCTGCTGCTCAACTACGGAGCCCAAGCCTCGGACACCTTGAGGCAAGCTGTGAGCTTCGGCATGAAACGCAATATGACCATTGTCGTCGCGGTCGCATCCGGCCTCGAGCAGTTTGAATCACTGGGGGCGGATATTTGCGAGGATATCTATTTCGGCGCCGTGTATTGGCACACCATAGATACCAATCTGAACAAAAAGCTGGTCTCTGACGTCCGCGAAAAATACAAGATCACGCCCAATTACAGCTTGGCCGCGCCCTTCATCTGCACTCGATTGCTGATGGACGGCATCATCAAGGCCAACAGTCTTGAGCCGGCAGCGGTGATTGCCTCATTGGAAGGCATGAAGTTCGAAGGGTTGACCGGTATGGAGGAAGTACGCAAAGAAGACCACCAGGTTTTGCGTGATTTTTATCTGCTCAAGGGCAAGGCAAAGGCGAAAATGCGCGATAAAGACGATTACGCCGAGATACTGAACGCGGGCCGTTCATTCTTGTCCGCCGCCGAGGCGGGGTGCAAGATGGCTTGATTGCATGCTGAACAAAGCCTCCGGCTCCTGTCCACAAGGGCATGGGCCGGCGGTCAGTCAGCCCTTTCCTAGAGTCCCCTTTTATGAACGTTTATCTGCTGCAACTCATCAATGGCATTGGCACCGGGATGCTGTATTTCGTGCTCGCCGTCGGACTGAGCATTATTTTTGGCCTGCTCAGGTTTGTTAATTTCGCCCACGGAGCCTTTTTCCTCTTGGGCGCTTACGGTTGCTATCAGTTGGCTCAGCTAGGCTTGAACTTCTGGTGGACTCTGTTGCTCGGGCCGTTGATCGTGGGTTGCCTCGCCATGCTGGCGGAAACGTATCTGTTCCGCAAAGTCTACAAGCTGCCGCATGAGATGCATATCTTGATCACGGTCGGCATAGCGATGGTGTTGCAAGAAGTCGTCATTACGCAATGGGGCCCGCTGGGCCACAATGTTTCTCCGCCGGAAGCGCTGCAAGGGGTCGTTATCTGGGGCGACTTCGTTTATCCGAAGTATCGGGTTTTCGTTATCGGCGTAGGCGCGATGATGGCGCTGATCATTGCGGCCGTGCTGGAGGGAACGCGCCTTGGCGCCATTGTGCGGGCAGGCAGCGAATCGACCGAGATGGTGTCGCTGCTGGGCCTGAATATCAAGCGGATATTCTCTTTGGTATTTGCATTCGGCGCTGCGACAGCGGCGCTGGCCGGTGTATTGGCGGCGCCGATACGCGGCGTGGACCCGTTCATGGGGGTAGAGGCATTGAGCGTCGCGTTTGTCGTCGTGGTGGTGGGCGGCATGGGCAGCTTCGCCGGCGCATTGGTCGGCGGGCTGTTGGTCGGCATCGTGCAAAGCATGATGAGCACCATTTGGCCGCCCGGCGCCAATCTGATGATTTATGTCGCCATGGCAACGGTCCTGCTGCTAAGGCCCAATGGCATACTGGGCCGCGCTTAGGAGCTGAACAATGAAATACCTGACACCGCATCGCTTTACCTTGCTGGCAATCATGGTGGCGCTGGTACTGCCATTGACGCTTAAATCGGGTTCGCTCGCGACCGAGCTGCTGATATTCGCCATGGCCGCTCTCGCCTGCAACCTTTTGCTGGGTTACACCGGCCTGATGTCTTTTGGACAGGGTATTTTTTACGGCCTCGGCAGCTACTCCGCCGGCTGGCTGCTGCTGCATTTCAATCTGCCATTGCTGCTTGCTGTATTCAGCGCCATGGGGGTGGGCGCACTTGCCGCCGCCGTCGTTGGCTGGTTTTCGATCCGCCAGCGAGGCGTTTATTTCGTCATGCTGACGCTGGCCTTCTCCCAAATGTTCTATTTTTTGGCCTATTCCTTGAAGGACGTGACGGGCGGCGACAATGGGCTGCTGGACATTCCCCGCCCGGACCTGGAAATCTTTGGGCAGGTGGTACTGCCGACCTCCAGTCCCTGGCAATACTACAGCTTCGTCGCCATCCTTTTCGTTGCGGTGTTCATCGCCATGCAGCGTGTTTCCGACTCGGTGTTTGGCCGGACCTTGCTCGCAATCCGTGACAACGAAGCGCGTGCGGCGGCGGTAGGCTATAACGTCAAGGCGTTCAAGCTCATGGCTTTTGTATTGTCTGGCGCCGTTACCGGCCTGGCCGGCGCCTTGCATGCCATTCTTGCCGGTATTTCGCCGCTCTCCAACATCGAATATCACATCAGTGAAAGCATTTTGCTCATGACAGTGATCGGCGGCACCGGAAACCTCTTCGCATCGGTCATCGGCGCGGCCGCGTATGTGCTGGCGGCCGACTGGCTTTCCGAAATATGGCCGCGCTGGATGATGCTGTTCGGTTTCCTTCTTATTGCCGTCACGCTGTATATGCAGCAAGGCATTTGGGGGCTTCTGGAAAAACTGTACAAGAGCTTCCGCCAAAGCGACAGCGGGATGGAAGCCAAGTCGCTCACCGCCGGCAAGGATCAGGTATGAATGCACATGCAAGCAATGACACGCTGTTGAGGGCGCGCGCAGTCACAAAGAAGTATGGCGATTTCACCGCCGTGAGCGGCGTGGATCTTAACGTCAGAAAGGGCACCATCCATTCGGTGATAGGCCCGAATGGCGCGGGCAAGACGACGCTGTTTCATACCTTGACCGGCTCCGTACCCATTACCTCGGGCAGTATCGAGCTGGAGGGTCAGGAGGTCAGCAATTTGCCGGGGCATCGCCGGGTGCAGCGCGGCCTGTCCCGCTCGTTCCAGGTGACCAGCCTGTTCCAGAATCTTACCGTTGCCGAAAATCTTCGCATCGCCGCTCAGGGCCGCGCCCCGTGGGCTGCGCTCAAGGCCTGGCGCATGGCCAAAACGACCGACGCCGCCTGCTTGATGGCCGACGCACTATTGGAAAGGTTCAATCTAATACATGTGGCCGGCCGCGCCGCCGGCCTGTTGTCGCATGGGCAGCAGAGACGCCTTGAAGTCGCAATGGCCATGTCGGCGCGGCCCAAGGTGCTGTTTTTGGATGAACCCACGTCCGGCATGGGTGTCGACGATATCAATGAGATGAAGGAACTTATCCACAGCTTGAAAGGCGAAGGCTATTCCGTCCTGTTGATCGAACACAATATGGATATCGTCATGAGCATTTCCGACACGATCACAGTGATGCAATTGGGCAAGGTGCTTGTCGAAGGAGCGCCTGCGATGATACGCAACGATGAACGTGTACGGACCGCCTATCTGGGCAACATGATCACCGGGGGTAAAAATTGAGCGCCGACCGCTTATTGGATATCCAGTCCATCCATAGCTTCTATGGCAAAAGCCACATACTGCAAGGCATCTCTTTTTCGGTCAATGCGGGGGAAGTGGTCACGCTTCTGGGGCGCAACGGCGCCGGCAAGACCACCACGCTGAAAAGCATCAGCGGCATTGTCAAGCCATCTCAAGGTCAAGTGCTCTTTCAGGGTATCAATATAGTCGACAGCGAGCCTTATCAAATCGCGGGAAAGGGGATTTGCCTGGTACCCGAGCATCGCGGGATTTTCAGCCTGCTGACCGTCGAAGAAAACCTGACCGTGGCTGCAAAGCGCAGTTCGCTATGGCAACTGGACGACGTTTACGCAATTTTTCCCAGGCTGAAAGAGCGGCGCAAGAATCGCGGCGCGCAGCTCTCGGGCGGCGAACAGCAAATGGTGGCCATCGGCAGGGCGCTAATGAATGATCCGAAACTGCTTATGCTCGACGAACCCGTCGAAGGCCTGGCGCCGGTCATCGTTGAGGAAATCGTGGAGCAGATCAAGAAAATCAAAGCCACCGGCATTCCCATCATATTGGTGGAACAGAACCTGGAAGTCTGCACCCAACTGGCATCCAGGCACTACATCGTGGAACAGGGACGCATCGTATACACCGCGGACAACCACACATTCATGCACGATCACGCGGCGAAAGACCGCTACCTGGGGGTCAATGTGGCGGCGTGAAATGCTTTCCCAATGCGACATGGCCGCGGAGCTTCGAGCGGTATTGTTTCAGCGAGGTCGACTAAGGATATCCAGCTTTTCATGAGGAAATAGGGATAATATTCGAATCATATTGAAAGGGGCGTCGGTGAGGTCCTGTGTCGCCGAGCCGCCCCAGTGGACATGACCTTAGATATGAACTCGGATGACCTTATCCTATTTGCTGCAGTCGCACACGCTGGTAGTCTTTCGAGAGCCGCCATTGATCGTGGCGCCGACCAATCTTCCGTCAGCCGCCGCATCACCGCACTCGAGAAGGAGCTCGGCGTTCGTCTCTTTTATCGTAGCGGCCGAGGTGTGATTCCGACTGACCATGGCAAAGAGCTGCTTTGCTATGCCAGCAAGGTGCTGGAGACGCTACAAGACGCCAGCCGGGCGATGCGCGAGGGCGTCAAGAAAGGGCCGGAGCAGCTCCGCATCGGCGCGCAAGCCACGATCGCGCGAGTGCTGTTCGGGCCGCTTAGCCGTACCCTGTCTGATGCATACCCAGCAACGCGAGTACGTTTTGTCGAAGGGCTTGCCTACCAGGTCATTACAGCGTTAGACGATGGTGAAATTGACTTGGCCATTGTTTATCGTCCGGAGCATCCCGGCGCCACTACTTATGAACCGCTACTCTATGAGGATATGTGCCTTATCACACCAGCCGACTTCCCATTCGAGGGCGATCAATGTCCAGCACACCTTTTGGCAGACGTGCCGCTGATCGCCTCCAGCACTCAACACGGTATCCGAGTCATGATCGAGTCGCTTGGCGCTCGAGTGGGTTTCAAACCACGTATAGTGCTGGAATGCAACGGCTCGAATTCGCTGACTAAGCGCTTGGTGATGGAGAACTGTGGATGTGCTGTCTTACCCCTGGCCGCTGTAATTGAGGATGTGCAGGGAGGCAAGTTAAAAGCCTTCCGGCTAACCGACCCTCCGGTTCGACGCTGCGTGTCTATTGTGCTGGGAAAAACACTTATCAATCCTGGCGATCTCTGGCAAATCAGCCGCATCACTCGGGAGGTAGCATTTAAGCTCGTCAATGCAGGCCGTTGGCCCGGAACTATGCTGCCAACCGCGGTATCCGGCTAAACATGGAACCAGCTTAGGTTTGAGCTTGCGCGTGTCGCCCTTTTTGTTTTTCTTGAACCGGGGCTGCGTTAAATGTCGTGACCGGCAACTGCCTGGCCTCGTTTACATGCAACTGAAAGACATCTGGGCGCGCGTAATGTCCAACGGCGTCAAAGTCAAATTTTCCACGCAAAATTTGATTGCCATCTATCTCGGCCGTGATAATGGCCTCGCCTTCAAAATTCGGCCCTGCAATGATTTCACCAAACGGATTGACAATGCAACTGCCCCCGCGCGATATGACTGTATTGGGTTCATCGCCCAATGTGCAAGGAAAATCGTCCGGGAAATCGGCACGAGTCGTATATTGATTGCATGACAGAACGAAGGTGCGCCCTTCGATTGCGATATGCTGCATGGAAGAAATCCACGTATCGCGCGCGTCCGCAGTCGGCGCGCACCAGATGTTGATGCCTTTTGCATACATTGCCGCACGCATTAGAGGCATATAGTTTTCCCAGCAAATAACCGATCCCAGCCTGCCAAATGGCGTGTCGTAGACTGGCATCGTCGAGCCGTCTCCATACCCCCAGACCAGGCGCTCGCAACCCGTTGGCATAAGCTTTCTGTGCTTCCCGAGGAAAGTGCCATCGGGGGCAAAATAAAGCACACAACAGTACAGGGTCCCCAAATCGCGCTCAATGACACCGATCACGAGATAAATCTGGTTCTCGCTTGCAACCTTGCTTAAATAATCTACTGCAGGCCCTGGCACATCGACCGCGCTTTGCCAGTAGCGCTCGTACTCGATGCGCCCGTCCATTGAGCGCGTACCCACCACCGATCCGAAGGTGGAGCCCTTCGGATAGGCGGAGAGAAACGCCTCGGGAAAAAGAACGATTCGCGCACCTCTTCCCGCAGCGTCTGCTGCCAAATCTTTTACTTTCTCGAGTGTACGCTCGCGATCAAAAGCAACAGGTGCGGCTTGCACCACTGCGACAGTAGTAGCTTGATATTGGTTCACTCTATACATCCTTGAAGGAATCTTGCATGGCCCGTACGCTTGGAACAGAGCGGGCGAAACGGTGAAATTTACAGAGGCGAAGCGACGCCTGCCGCTTTGACTGCCTTGGCCCACTTGGCGAGCTCATTGTTCACATGCGTGGCAAGTTCCTGTGGGGAGGATCCGACCGGTGTGACATTGAGGTTGGCGAACGCCGCTTTCAATTTTTCTGTTTTCGCCGCGGAGGAAATTGCCGCAGCAAGTTTTTGTGTGACCTCTTCGGGCATGCCGGCTGGACCAAAGAAGGCATACCAGGCGGTCAGCTCAAAAGGATGCCCGGCTTGCGTGAACGTTGGCACATCCAGCCCCGGTACAGGATCTTTGGCGGCAACGGCCAGCGCGCGCAGACGCTTGGATTTGATGTAGGGCATCGCCTCAGACAATCCAGAGGACATAAACTGTATTTGGCCGCCGATAAGATCGACGAGTGCAGGGCCGCCCCCCTTATAAGGTACGTGTACCGCGTTGAACCCAAAATCGTCTTTGAGCATTTCCCCGGCTAAATGCTGCGGCGAGCCCTCACCTGCCGACCCATACGCCAGCGTTGGCTTTGCTGTTTTCGCAAGCTTAATGAAGTCGCTCAAAGTATGCGCCGAGGACTCCGGGTTCACGAGCAGAACGTGTGGCATTGTGGCCGCCAAACTGATCGGGGTGAAGTCTTTGACCGGGTCGTAGCCGAGTTTTTTGTTGAAGGTCGGATTAATTCCGTGGGTGGTTGTTACACCCAAAAGCAATGTGTAGCCGTCCGGATGTGCTTTCGCGACGTAGCTCGAACCTATTGCTCCCGATGCGCCCGGCCGATTGGTGACGATGATGGGCTGCGCAAGGGTTTTGCTCATTTCATCGGCGATTTGTCGCGCAATCAAGTCAGTGGCTCCGCTCGGCGCGAACGGGACAATAATCTCTATGGGCTTGCTCGGAAACGTGGCAGCCGCCGCGGCAGGATGCGCTATGGCCGTCGCGCCAATGAAAGCGGCTAGGCCGAATAATCTTCTCATGTCTCTCTCCAGTTGAATTATTTAGTTTTTGGCTGTGGGGGCAGCTTTATCAAACAGAATGAAATCCTTATGGCCAAAGCCTTGAATGATCAAGAATCGGCATGGGCTTGAATTTGGGTTGTATGGCCGATGGGCGATTCCCACATCGGCTTTCGCCGACTGACCGATGTCAAGCAGAATATCTTCATACTGCAGCCCTGTTCCCACATCCACACACTCGATCTTCATACTTCCTTCAATGCAATAGAAGATGTCATAGCAATCCGAGTGATGATGTAGAGGCACCTCTTCACCTGGCGCTAATGTGAACTCCATAACGGTCAGTGACGGGCTTCTGGCAACCCATTTCCGAGCAGATACGGTATAGGTCTTGCTTTGCTCTTCAATACCCTGAAATACCGGGATGCTATGCATAAGTGTGTATCCTCTAAATGGAGATAAGGGTGGTCGCAGCCGCACTATCTTTCTCAGCGCTAGAGCATTCCGGGATATTCGCCACCGTCCAGCAATAGATTCTGGCCAGTGATGAATCCAGCTTGATCACTGCAAAGGAACGCGCAAGCTGCGCCAAACTCTTCGATCGTGCCAAAACGGCCGGCTGGTATCATCTGCAACTGATCTTTCTTTACCTCCTGCGGCGTTCGATTGCACGCAGCCGCACTGGCGCCGATAATCGCCGCGCGCCTGTCGGTATCAAAGCCGCCTGGCAATAAGTTATTGATCGTAATGTTGTGCCGGGCCACTTGTTTGGACAAACCGCTCATTACAGCCGTCAAGCCTGCTCGAGCGCCATTTGATAGCCCGAGTATTCCGATGGGAGCCTTGACTGCGCTCGAGGTGATATTTACGATGCGGCCAAAGCGTCTGCCGATCATGCCGTCCAATACAGCTCGGATGAGCTCAATGGGTGTAAGCATGTTTTGAGCTAGCGCCTCCATCCATGCTTCTTTATCCCAATCGCCGAACTGCCCAGGGCTTGGCCCGGCAGCGTTTGTGACGAGAATATCCGGGTCCGGACATGCATCCAGAAGCTGAGCCCGACCCTCCTCTGTTGTGACATCGGCAACAACTTGCCTGACTTGTACATTGGTTAAATGTTCAATTTCGTAGGCAGCCGCAGCCAATGTCTCGCTATTGCGACCGTTAATAGTAAGCTGAACGCCTTCACTAGCAAGCGCGATGGCACACCCCTTACCCAGACCACGGCTCGACGCGCAAACAATGGCTTTTCTGCCGGAAATTCCGTATTCCATAATGCCCATGTTCCCTGTTTGTTGATTTTCTGCAGGACAGTATGTCGATTTATTAGTTGCCATTCCATGGTTTCAACGCATACCAGCCTTGAGCCTATGACAACCCGCAGGCTGGGAAGAAAGGTATACCTGCATGCCACAATAAGTAATCGTCAAGGCGACATGGCGTGTAAAGTTCGGCCGATCCTTATGGCCTTCAAGCGGTTGGGGCAGAATAAAAGAATCATCCTCCGCGCATGGTCGCCAACGCTTTGTACGGTCCACGGATCCGGATCGCGTGTCGCATTCGCTCGGTAGCCTGGCTGCCCAATGGCTATACGGCCGTGGACATCGATGCGGCACTCGGCAACAGTCCGAAGTTATGCCGGATGGAAGCCCAGGCACGCCGTGCCGATGTCGTCGCGCTGAATAAGGAGATGGTCGCGTGACTACAGCTAGCGGTCATCCATTGGGAAGCGCAACTGCGCCAGGACTTCGAGTAGGCTGGCATCAAGCGACATGTATCCGAAAGTTCCGCTACGAGGCCAGAAGCTGGAATGCCGAGCGCTACGTCACTACCCACCTGGAATTCTGGCACCAAGCGCCAATCCGCGCTTCATCGCCACGAACCTGCGCGATGCGCCGGAATTCTTTTACGATGAACTGCATGGCCAGCGTAGCAGCCATTCTGGTACGGTTGCTGAAGATCGAGGCCCACCCTCATTCGCAATACCCGGCGGGGTAGGTAATGCTGGGGGGCAGCGAATTTAGTCCTTGAATACCTCGTCCAGCGTGTCGGCGTCCAGCAGGTTCAATGACCAGGCCTCCAGCTGCGCCGCGGAGGCGGCTGCCAGTTTCCGCGTGGCCAGGTGCGGCAAGGGACCGAACTTTTGGCTTAGCTGCCGCGTCAGTATGGCCGCCGCGCCTTCTACCCGGCCCTCCATCTTGCCTTCCAGTCTTCCTTCTTTTT
>Ga0180220_1002099_pt1 | contig 13416 bp, 11 predicted proteins | sample eDN5th37CBELigBY_FD_151335 | JGI IMG/M metagenome (GOLD analysis project Ga0180220, IMG submission 151335) | Enriched backyard soil microbial communities from Emeryville, California, USA - eDNA 5th pass 37_C BE-Lig BY (version 2) (version 2) | ecosystem: Environmental > Terrestrial > Soil >... | reverse complement strand
TGCAGCCCCGACAGGAACATGTTCACTCCCAGGAAGGCGAAGCTGGTGATCAGCAGGCCCGCCAGCGCCCAGTAGGCCGCCATGGTGCCGCGCAGGCCTTTCATCAGCCGCATGTGCAGCCAGGCCGCGTAATTGAGCCAGACGATCAGGGCCCAGGTTTCTTTCGGATCCCACTGCCAGTAGGTGCCCCAGGCGTCGGCAGCCCACAGGGCCCCCAATATGGTGGCCACGGTGAAAAAGGCGAACCCCACCGCGATGGCGCGGTACATGATGTCGTCGAGGATCTCGAGCGAGGGCAGCTTGCGCGAGATGGGGCCGCGCATGGCCAGGATGGCGCCCACGATGATGGCGCCGATACCGAAGTAAAGCATCCAGGTGGGCGACAGCTCGCGCGAGCCGAACATCATGGGCTCGGCGCACAGTATCGCCCCCAGCAGGAACAGCGGCATCAGCTTGCCCCACGAGCGGGTCTGCCCATGCTCTTTAACCAGATAGGCGAAACCCACCATCGCCGCCAGCGAGAACGTGCCGTAGCCGATGAAATTGGCCGGCACGTGTATCTTCATCCACCAGCTTTTCAGGGCCGGCACCAGCGGCTGGATCTGGAAGGCCTCGCGCGTGAACGAATACCAGAGCAGGAAGATGACCGACGAACTGACCACCAGCAGCACGAAGCCGCCCAGCGCCCGGGTGGCGTAGCGTCGCTCGTAGTACAGATAGAAAAGAGCCGTGATGAGGGCGAACAGCACGAATACTTCGTACAGGTTGCTGACCGGGATATGGCCGATGTCCGGGCCCAGCAGGTGTCCCTCGCGCCAGCGCACCAGCATGCCCGTGGTGCCGGCGTACACCGCGCCCCATGTCAACGCGGTGCCCAGCCAGGCGGCGGTCTTGCTGGCATAGCCCAGCCAATAACAGATCGTGGCCAGGAAGAACAGCGCGCACATCCACAAGATGGCCGACTGGGACGAAAACAGGTACTTGAGCAGGAATACGCTCTCGGAGCGCGTGATATCGCCCTGGGACAGGCCGCCGCCGTTGCTGTACAGCCAGATGGCGAACAGCGCCGATACGCCGCTGGCGATCATGAGCGCGCGCAGGGGCCGCCACAGCCAGCCCATCCACGAGAAGCCGACCACGGCCCCGCACAGAATGATTTTTTCGTAGTAATCCATATTGCCGCTGTATGCGTACAGGGCATAGGCTGCGCCCGCCGCCAGCAGCAGAAAGAACACGATGTCGGTCCAGTCGGGCTTGCCGCGCTGGCCCCGGGCGTCTCCGCTGGCGGTCATGGTGTCCTGCCACACAGGAGCGTTGTAGGTCGATTCGGACATGGGAAACCTCTTACGTGATCAAACGCCGGAATGCGTCGCGGAAACGTTCGAACTCCTGGTTGAAATCCAGATTGCGGCGCTGTGAAGTCATGGCGGCCTGCATGCGGCTGCCGTCGCCTTCGGGCGTGATCCACACCCAGATGCGGCGGTCGCGAATGTAGAACATCGAGAACACGCCTATGATCAGAAACAGGCAGCCCAGGTAAACCGTGTTCTTGCCGGGGCTGCGGGCGACCTGGAACACGCTGGCCGGTACTTCTTCGAAACTGTCCAGGGACATGAATAGGGGAGCCGGATAATCGGGCAGATTGGCCAGCGCCATCAAGGAAAGCCTGAGCCAGTCGGCGCCTTCCTGGGTATGGCTGTTGGGCTCGAGCCCGCGGCGTTCACGATCCATATCGTACAACTCGGTGAGCGTAAGCTGGATCATCGGCACCGCAAAGCCCAGCACGCTTTCGCGCTCGCTCTCGGGCACGCGCTCGATGATGGCGTTGAACCCGCCCCGCGCGAATGCGTCGACGGCGCCCTGCGCCGCTCTCTGCAAAAGAGGCCGCTGGGTTTCACTGCCCGCATTGTCCTGGGCGAAACGGTCGGCCGCCTGCTCGCGCAGCGAAGGATCTTGCAACGCCGCCCGCAAATGCATGAATTCAGCCACCGAACTGTCGGCGTCGGCCGGAATGCGGATGTAACGGTAGTTCTCGGCCTCGGACTGCCTGACGCCGGCCAGGAATACGGGATGGCCGTCGAGGACAATGGGCAGCATGTAATTATTATATTCGTGCGCCTGGCCGTCGCGGCCGATGACGCGGTACTGCACGCTGGGCCCCACGTTGCGCAGGTGCTCGTTCGACGCGCCGGCGGCGCTGCCCGTCACGGACGCCACGTGGTCGATCATGGCCTTGGGCTGGGGCTCTGTGCCCGGCGCCATGTTTTCGACGTTGATCACGCGCAGTCCCGACATGTCGACCACTACTTTCCGGGGCGCACCTTCGCCGCCGCTCAAAGTCAGTTCGCTGCTCTGCCCCACCGTGCCGTCGACGGAGAAGGGCTTGCTGCCGGCGCCCTGCAGCGGATAGGCGGTGAGCATGAGCTTGCTGCCGCCGTCGTCCAGGCTCGATTGATATACCGTAACGCCCTTGTAGCGCAGCGGCTCGTTCACCTCGATCAGGCGTTCGAAGCTTTCGCCGGTGTCGGGGTCGTTCACTTCGACATAGCTCTTGAACGAACTGGGCATGCCGGTGGAGTAGTAGTCCACCTGGAATTTGTTCAGCTTGATGGAAAACGGCATGGGTTGCACCAGCACGCCGTCGCCCACGGCCACGATGCCGCTGGCGCTGCGGCTGCCTTCGGGCAGCAGCATATTGGCCCGGAAGCTGGGATTGGCCGCCGGCAGCCGCCCCGACTCGGGCACCTCGGAGATCAGCATGTTCTGCGTGATGGGCTGCTTGCCCCCCAGCCAGACCTGAAGGCGCACGGGCAGTTCGCTGTCCAGCAGGCCGCCCACCGCGATCACCACGATGGCCGCGTGCGCGAAAATGTAGCCAAGCCGGTTGGCCGCGCCCTTCTTGGCCGCCAGCATGATGGCGTCGCCGTCCTGGCGCACCTTGTAGCGATAGCCATGGGCCTGCAGCCAGGGGCCGATTTTCTGCAGCGCCTGGGCCGGCGCCTGAGACGTTTCGGCCTCGACGCGGTGATGAAACGCACGCAGGCTGCTGCCGCGCACATACTCGCGAAACGAGCGCATGTCGCGCACCATCTTGGGCGTGTTGCGCAGCAGGCAGATGCTGGTGGACACCACCAGAAAAGCCATGATCAGCAAAAACCACCAGCTGTTGTAAACATGCCAGATGGCGAATTTGTCGAACAGTTCGAACCAGAAGGGGCCGAACTGGTCCACATAGCTGTTGGCCACCTGGTTTTGCTGAAGCACCGTGCCGATGATGCTGGCCACGCAGATGAACATCAGCAGGCTGACCGCGAACCGCATCGAGCCAAGCAGTTCGACCAGGTCCGCGCCAAAGCTTCGCAGGGAATAGGTTTGGTTCATAATCGAAAAAAAAAGGGAGCGCCGGCATCGGCTCCCCCTTTGACAGACCGGTCGGCGCGGTTTTGGTTCTGGCGCCGGACTGGTTTTACACTTTAGCGCAGACCCGCCGCGTAGTCAGCCACGGCTGCGATGTCGGAATCGGACATGCGGTCGGCGATGTCGTGCATGATTTCGTTGGCGCGATCGTTGCTGCGGAACAGCTTGAGCTGTGCTTCGATGTAGCTGGGGAACTGGCCGGACAAGCGGGGGAATTCGCCCGGAACACCCGCCCCGTTGGGCGAGTGGCAGCCCGCGCAGGCCGGCACGCGCCGGTCGGGGATGCCGCCGCGCCAGATCTGCTGGCCGCGCTGCATGGTGTCTTCGTTGCTGGCGGTGGCGGCCGTTTCCTGATTAAGCGGCTGCTGGCCCAGGTAATAAGCGATGTTCTGGATGTCTTCGTCGGTAAGGGGCTGAGCCATGGGCGTCATGGGCGAAGCCGCGCCGTCAGGGCCATGGCGCTTGGGCGGCTTGTCGCCCTGGGGCTTGAAGTCGTGAAGCTGGCGGGCGATGTACTCGTGCGCCTGGCCGGCAAGGTTGGGGTTGATCGGAAGCGTGCTGTTGCCGCCGGGCCCATGACAGCTGGCACAGGCGATGATGCCGCGGGCCGCGTCGCCATTGGTGTACAGGGTCTCGCCTTTGGCCGCGTCGGGCTTGGCGGCGGTGCCTTGGGCATGACTGACGGAAATCACGGAACAGCCAAGCATCACGCCGCTGATAATTAATATTCTGGAAAGCACACGCTTCATGAAGACCTCGACGGATCGCTTATTCGATCTGGGTGCCGGCCTTTGCCGGCTATGACAATGTCAAATTTACGGGCCCCAAAAGGCCCGCGCATAATGACCGCAACAGTTTCAAATCCGAAATTATACAATAGCGGTTGAATCAAACTGATCAGGCCCTACATTGTCCATCCTGCACCGCGCTTCCTTCACGGTTTCGGCCGCCCGCCTCGACCAGTTGCCGCCCCCCACCACCTCCGAAGTCGCCTTCGTCGGGCGCTCCAATGCCGGCAAATCATCGGCCATCAACGTGCTGGCCAACCAGAAGCGGCTGGCTTTTTCCAGCAAGACGCCGGGGCGCACGCGCCTGATCAATCTGTTCGGCATTCCCGACCCGCTCGATCCCGGTCAGTCCCTGGGCTTCCTGGTGGACCTGCCCGGCTACGGCTACGCCTCGGTGGCTCGCGACGCGCGCGAAGAATGGGCCGAGGTGCTGGGCGGCTACCTGCGCCAGCGCGAATCGCTGGCCGGCGTCGTGCTGCTTCTGGACATCCGCCGCGGGGTCACCGAACTCGACCGCCGGCTCGCGCACTGGATAGCCCCCACGGGCAAGCCCGTGCTGGCCCTGCTGACCAAGGCCGACAAGCTGCCCTACGGCCAAAGGCTCAAGGCTGTCGCCAGCGTGCGCAAAGAGCTTGCCGAACTGGGCACGCTGGCGGCGGTACCGTTTTCGGCCACCCACCGCATCGGGCTCGAAGAAGCCGCCGCCCACATCGAAAACTGGATTTCTCCCAAGGTCGTGCCATGACTCAATTTCTGCCCTCCGTCGACTTCCCGTCCTCGCGCCCGCGCCGCAACCGGCGCGACGATTTCTCGCGCCGGCTGGTGCGCGAGAACACGCTCTGCGCCGACGACTTCATCTACCCGGTCTTCGTCACCGAAGGCAAGAATGTGCGCCAGCCGGTTCCCTCCATGCCCGACGTGCTGCGCTATTCGCCCGACACGCTGCTGCCCGTGGCCGAAGAATGCGCCCAGCTGGGCATCCCCGTGCTGGCCCTGTTTCCGGCCATCGAGGCCGACCTCAAAACCCCCGACGGCATCGAGGCCGCCAACCCCGACGGGCTCATTCCCCGCGCCGTGGCGGCGATCAAGCAGCGCTTTCCCGAACTGGGCGTGCTTACGGACGTGGCGCTGGACCCCTACACCAGCCACGGCCAGGACGGCGTCATCGACGACCAAGGCTATGTCCTGAACGAACCCACGGTCGAGATCCTGGTCAAGCAGGCGCTGGTGCAGGCCCAGGCCGGCGTCGACATCGTCGCCCCCAGCGACATGATGGACGGCCGCATCGGCGCAGTCCGCCGCGCCCTCGAAGCGCAGAACCACATCTACACCCGCATCATGGCCTATTCGGCTAAGTACGCCAGCGCCTTTTACGGCCCTTTCCGCGATGCCGTCGGCTCGGCTGCCAACCTGGGCAAGTCGAACAAGGCCACCTACCAGATGGACCCGGCCAATCGCGACGAGGCGCTGCGCGAAGTGGCGGCCGACATCCGCGAAGGCGCGGACATGGTCATGGTCAAGCCCGGCATGCCTTACCTGGACGTGCTGCGCGACGTCAAGCAGGCCTTCGGCATGCCCACTTTCGCCTATCAGGTCAGCGGCGAGTACGCCATGCTCAAGGCCGCCGCCGCCAACGGCTGGCTGGACCACGACAAAGTGGTGCTGGAATCGCTGTTGGCCTTCAAGCGGGCCGGCGGCGACGGCATCCTCACCTACTTCGCTATTCACGCTGCGAAGCTGCTCAAGGCGTAGGCTAAGTTTTTTACTTGCTTGTTTCGGTTTTTTTAGCCGGCCTTCTGCATGACTTCGTCCAGCACCGCGCCGAAGCGCGCGGCGTTCTGGAAGCCGACCACCCGCTGGTCCAGCTCGCGGCCCCGCCGGTCGAAGAAGATGATGCCGGGCGGCCCGAACAGGCTGAAGCGGCGCAGCAGCTCGCGGTCGTCCGGGGTGTTCGCGGTGACGTCGGCCTGCAACAGCAGGAAGTTCGACATGCGCTCGGCCACCTGCGGCTCGCTGAATGTGAACCGCTCCATCTCGATGCACGAGACGCACCAGTCGGCATAGAAGTCCAGCATGACCGGCCGGTCCGATTCGGCCACGAGGCGGTCCAGCTCGGCCACGGAGCCTACCCGCGTGAACTGCGGCGCCTCGCCCGCGGGCATGGAAGCGCCCGCACCGCCGCTGGAAGAACCGACGGCCGTTGCCGCAAACGGCGCCAGCGGCCTGAGCAGGTCGCGCGCGCCGCCGGCCAGCCCCACCAGCAGAAGCACCGACCAGACGGCCAGCAGCACGCCCACGGCGCGCAATACGCCGCGCCACAAGGCTCTGGCGCCCGACGGCGTCTCGGTCTTCGCGCCGCCGAAAACGCCCAGCAAAGCGGCTGAACACAGGCCGATGAAGGCCCACCCCAGCATGCCCAGCCAGGCCGGCGCCACGGGTTGCACCATCCACCAGGCCGTCGCCAACAACAGCATGCCGAAGAACTGCTTCACGCCGTCCATCCAGGGGCCGGAGCGGGGCATCAGCGCCCCCGATGTGGCTCCCAGAACCAGCAGCAGCAGGCCCTGGCCCCAAGCCATGGCAAACAGGGCGCTGCCGCCCAGGACCACGTCGCCGGTCTGCGAGATGAACAGCAGGACGCCGGCGAGCGGCGCAGCCACGCAAGGCCCGACGATCAGGGCCGACACCATGCCGATGAGGAAGGCGCCGCCCCAGCGTCCGCCGGGTATGCGGGCGGCACGCTCGCTGAGGCGGGCCTGCAGGCCCGCCGGCGCCTGGAAAGTGTAGACGTCGAACATCGCCAGGGCCAGCAGGGCGAGCAGCACGGCGAAGGTGGCCAGGACCCAGGGCGTCTGCAGCCATGCCGCCAGACTGGCCCCGACCAGCCCCGCCGCCACACCCAGCACCGTATAGACCACGGACATGCCCAGTACGTAGCAGGCCGCCAAGCCGAGGCCCCGCCAGCGGCTGCTGCGTCCGTCCCGGCCGGCATCGCCCGCCACCACCGCCAGCACGATGGGCACCATGGGCAGAACGCAGGGCGTGAAAGTAAGCAACACGCCAAACAGCAGCGCAAGGCCCACCAGCTCGACCCAGCCTATGCCCGCCAGATAGGAAGCCAGCCCGGTATCGCCCAGACCCAGCACCCCGTCCAGGCCGCCGTTGCCCGCGGAGGACGCATCTTGCCCGGCTTGCCCCGCCTGACCAGGCACCTCGTCGCGCGCACCAAACAGCAGCGCAAGGCCCACCAGCTCGATCCAGCCTATGCCCGCCAGATAGGAAGCCAGCCCGGTATCGCCCAGACCCAGCACCCCGTCCAGGCCGCCGTTGCCCGCGGAGGACGCATCTTGCCCGGCTCGCCCCGCCTGACCAGGCACCTCGTCGCGCGGCGGCGGCACGCTTTGCAGCACCCCATCGCCCCGTACGGCGTAGCCTTGTTCCGCGGGTACCAGTTGCAGGGTGAAGGTCATGGGCGGATAGCACAGCCCCGCATCGGCGCAGCCCTGGCCGGTGATGCGCAGGGGCAGCGGCTGCGAAGCACCCGCTTGCAGGGGCAGGCGGATCGTCACTTGATCGTGATAGACCTCCATGTCTTCGTCGAACGTGGGGTCGTACTTGACGGTGCCGCGCGGAAATATCGGCTCGCCCGCCACGGGCGCGTCGGTCTCGAAGCCGAAGCGCTGGCGGTACATGTAGTAATCGGGCGCGATCCGGAAGTGAACGTGCAGCTCGGTGGGGTTGGCCATGGCCGCCGACATCACGAAGGCTTCGGCCGGATCGAGGAAATCTTCTTCCTGCGCCTTCGCGCTCGGCGACACGGCCGCCGACAGCATCGCCATGCCCAGACACGCCGCAAGCGCAAAACGCCCCGCGCCGAAAAGCCCCGCGCACATTGCGGCGCATAGGCGCACCCACACACTGCTGCGCCGGTTTCCAGCGCTCAGCCTAGACAACATTCGTAATTTCCTTATGCCCGGTTGCACCGCGGCTACGGCGCAGACGTTTGCCGACGCACCCAGTCCAGATAGGGTTCGGCCCCACCGGCCACCGGCAGGACCAGGATCTCGGGCACCTCGTAGGGGTGCAATTCGGTCAGTCGCTCGGTGAGGGCCGGCAGGGCCGCCTGGGTCGTCTTGATGACAAGGGGAATCTCTTCGGTGCCTTCGAGTTCGCCCTTCCACATGTACATGGACAGGACCGGACCGCCAAGGTTCACACAGGCCGCCAGGTGCTCTTCGACCAGCATGTGCGCAATGCGCTTGGCCAGCAGCAGATCGGGCGCATTGCTCAGCACCACCACCACGTCTTGCATCATGGACGTCGCCCCCGAGAAGACTTGAAACCGCCCATTTTACCGGTTTGGCGGTTTGCCGCCGCAGCCGCCACGCGCGGAGCGGGCGCTCAGGCCTGGCGCACCATCTTCAGCACCGCTTCGCACAGCTCGCTTTGCGGATCGGCCAGTTCGCACAGCAGATTGAAGTGGTTGCACTGGGGCACCTGCACCCGGTTCACCTCCAGCCCGCCTGCGCGGCACGCCTCTTCGTAGGCCTCGGTCTGATTCTTGAAGCCGTCGGTTTCGAGCCCGCCCACCGCCAGGACCATGGGCAGGCCGGCGCGAGGCAGGTGATGCAAGGGGCTGACGCGCGCGGTCTGGTCGGCATGCAGTTGCAGCCATTCATTGGGCGCAATCTCGCACAGCGGCGCCAATTCGTACAGGCCGCTGAGGCCGACCACGCCCTTGACGACGTCCTCCGGCAAGCCATAGGAAGCGGTCCAGCCCCGCGCCGCCGCCATGGCGGCCAGGTGGGCGCCTGCCGAGCTGCCCCCCACATACAGGCGCTGCGGGTCCAGCCCGTAGCCGGAGCCGTTCCGGTACAGCCACGCCACGGCGCTGCGCACCTGGCGAACCACCTCGGCCAGCGTGGCCTCGGGCAGCAAGGTGTACTCCAGCGTGCACACGGCCACCCCGGCCCGGGTAAAGGCCTGGGCCATGATGGGAGCGTCCTCTTTGGCTTGCGAGCGCCAGTAGCCCCCATGGATGAAAACAAAGGCCGGCGCCGGCTGCGCGCCCAGCACGGTGGGAAAGATGTCGAGCCGCTCGGCCCGTGCCTGGCCGTACTGCAGATCGTAGACGCCCACGCATTCGCGGTTCACCTTGCGAGCCAGGCTCGCGTACTCGGCCACGCAGGCATCGAAATCGGCCACCGACCCGCGCGCATCGTATTGCCGTCCACGCTCTTTCAAATCAGGGAAATACAGGTCCACGCCCTTGGCGGCGCCCGCCCGCTGGACATCCAGCTCCGACACGGGCTTGCCGCTCATTGCATCCGGCATTAAAGCCTCCATCTCATTTCATCTGGCATTCGGCCGCGAAAGCATCGCGCTGCTTGCTCAATACCTTGGAAAGCACCTTGGGCATCAGATTGCCGTCGGCGTCACGCTCGATCTTGGTCAGATAATAATCCTGAATGGGATGATGGTTGGTGTCGAACGCAAAGTTGCCCCGCACGGACTTGAAGTCGGCTTTCTGCAAGGCGGCGCGGAAGTCGTCCGCACGGCTCAGGTCGCCGTCGACGGCCTTGAGCGCCGAAGCAATGAGACGGGCCGTGTCATAGGACAGAGCGGCATAATGGGTGGGAACCCGGCCATAAGCCTTCTTGAAATCTTCGACGAACTGCTTGCTTTCCGGCACGTCGAGCAACGGCGACCACAGCGCGGTGGAATATACGCCCTCGGCTGCGTCTCCCGTGGCCTGGATCATGCGCAGGTCCATCGAAAACACCGGCAGAAACATCGGAATCTGCTTGCTCAGCCCCGAATTGGCATACTGCTTGGCGAAGTTGATGCCGGCACCGCCGGGGTGGAACTGGTAAACGGCGTCGGGCGCCAGGTCGCGCAGCCTGGCCAATTCGACCGAGAAATCAGATTGGTCGAGCTTGGTGTAGATTTCGGCGGCCACCTTGCCCTCGTAGAGTCGCTTGAAACCCTCGAGCGCATCTCGGCCCGCCTGGTAGCTGGGAGCCAGCAAGGCCACGTTCTTGAAGCCCTGCTCGGTGGCTGCCCGGCCCGCCGCTGCATGCAGCGACGTGTTTTCGAACGAGGCGACGAAATAATTCTTGTCGCAGCGCTTGCCCGCGAACTGCGAAGGCCCCGCGTTCAGGCTGACGTAGAAAGCGCCCTGCTTCAGTATGGTCGGCGCGGCAGCCATCAATACGTTGGAAAAGTTGATGCCGGTGAAAAGCTGTATGCCTTCCTGCAGCATTTTTTCGGCCGACTGCTTGCCTGTGGCCGGTTTGAGGCCATCGTCCTCCAGCACCATTTGCACCGGCACTCCGCCGAGCTTGCCGCCTTCCTGGTCGATGGCCAGCTTGAACGCGTCGCGCTGGTCTTCCCCGATATAGCCGGCAGGGGTCGACAAGGTGGTGATGAAGCCGATGCGTACCGGCTCGGCGGCCGCCGCGGACTGCGCCAGGCCCAGGCCTATCGTGCCCAGGCATGCCAAAGCGATCTTGCGAAACATGATTCTCCGTCCTGTGGAAAAAGCGGCCCGAAGCTCACCTTGTTTGTCCAAGTATGCTCCAGCCAGATTTTATAAAAAAATTCTTATCGTCGAAATTCTATTTGCTTTTATAACAATGTACAAGACAAGGAAATGCATCGTGGAGATGCCAAGCTCAGTGACGGCATCATGAAATCCGGAGGAAACGATGAACCGGACGGGGCGGAGGCAGAGGCAGGCTTGTATGCTAGATTTCCGCCATGACAACAGGGAAGGCATTCGCATGGACCCGCTGATTTCGTCCGCTGCGCGGGCGCTGTCCTCGGGCGCGCCTCTGGACGCCCTGAATCTCGTGGCTCTGCGCGACGACGCGCCCGCGCTGGCGCTGCGCGGCATCGCCCTGGCGCAACTCGGCGATCTTGCCCGGGCCAGGGCGCTGGTGCACCGCGCCGCGCGCGCCTTCGGGCCCCGCCGTCCCGCGGCGCGGGCGCGATGCATCGTTGCCGAAGCCGAAATTGCGCTCGTCTCGCGCGATGTGAAATGGCCCGGCAGGATGCTGGATGCGGCGCGCGCCACGCTGCAGGCGCAAGGCGACCATGTCAATGCCGAACATGCGCGATACATCTCCGCCCGCCGCCTGCTTCTATTGGGGCGACTGGACGAAGCGCAGCGCCTGCTCGACGAAGCGCCCGCCGGAAGCCTCCCGGCCGCGCTGAACACCGCCCATGAGCTCACCGTCGCCGGCATCGCTGTGCGGCGCGGACGCGCCAATGCCGTGGGCGCCGCCCTTGGCCGGGCGCAAATAGCGGCTCGAAGGTCCGCCATCCCGGCCTTGATATCGGAGGTGCAGGACGCCGCGGACACCCTGAACGCGCCGGCTGCGCGCCTTTTTCTTCAAGGCCGGGAACGCACGCTTCGGCTGGCGGAGGTCGAGGCGCTGCACGCCTCGAAGATACTCGTCGTGGACGCCTGCCGGAATGTCCTGTGGCGATCGGGCATCGCCGTGCCGCTCGTCACGCGTCCTGTGCTGTTTTCGCTTGCGCGGATACTGGGCGAAGCGTGGCCCGAGGATGTGCCGCGGGACGTCCTCATCGAACGGGTCTTTCGCATGAAGGTCGCGGATGAAACCCATCGCGCCCGCTTGCGGGTCGAGATCGGCCGGCTTCGCGCACTGCTCGAACCTTTGGCCGACGTGCGCGCCACTCCTGAAGGCTTTCTGCTCGTCCCCCGCGACGCCGGCGAAGTCGCCGTGCTTGCACGGCTGGAAGACACACCGCACGGAGCCGTGCTGGCCCTGCTCGCGGACGGAGAATCCTGGCCCAGTTCGGCGCTCGCGCTGGCGCTTGGCACCAGCCAACGCAGCGTGCAGCGGGCTCTCGACTCGCTCGCCGCCTCGGGCCTGGCGCAATCCCAGGGGCCGGGCCGCACGCGCCGCTGGATGGCTTCGCCCCTGCGCGGATTCACGACAAGCTTGTTACTCCCTCTCGCGCCGGCGGTCGATTAGCATGAAAGCGTGGTGACCACTCCTTCTTTTCTCTCTTTGAATGAACACAGGAGTCAGCATGAAAAAATCGACTGCTCACATCATCCATGAATACGGCCCTTTCCCTGAAACCAGCAGTGTCCATGGCGTTTCGTACGACGGCCGCCATATCTGGTTCGCCAACGGCGACAGGCTTCTCGCGCTCGATCCTTCGAGCGGCAAGACGCTGCGTTCCATAGAGGTACCCGCCAACGCGGGAACCGCCTTCGACGGGCGACACCTGTTCCAGGTCGACTCGGACCGCATCCAGAAGATCGATCCGGATACCGGCCGGGTGCTCGGCACGATTCCCCTGCCCGACAACGGCGGCACTTCGGGCCTTGCCTGGGGCGAAGGCATGCTTTGGGCCGGCGGCTACAAGGACCGCAAGATATATCAAATCGATCCCGACACCGGTGCGGTGCTTCGCGTTCTGGAATCCAATCGCTTCGTGACAGGCGTCAGCTGGGCGGGCGACGAACTCTGGCACGGCACCTGGGAGAACGGTTCGAGCGAATTGAGGCGCATCGATCCGGACACCGGCGAAGTCCTGGAGACCCTCGAAATGCCCCCGGATACCGGCGTGTCGGGCCTGGAATCGGATGGCGGCAACCTTCTCTTCTGCGGCGGCGGCGACAGCGGCAAGATCCGCGTCGTGCGCCGGGAATAAACGCCCAAAGACAAAGCGCCCCGGGCTTGGACATCGTCCGTCCCTGGGGCGCTTTGTTCGAAGATCCTGAGCCGCGCCGACGGTGAGCCGCCGGCGCGAGCGGTGTTACTCAGCCGCTTCGTCGGCGATTTCTTCGACCTCGGGGCGATCGACCAGCTCGATGAAAGCCATGGGGGCGTTGTCGCCCTGGCGGAAGCCCATCTTCAGCACACGGGTGTAGCCGCCGTTGCGCTCTTTGTAGCGCGGGCCGACCACGTCGAACAGCTTGGCCACCGCGTCGCGGTCGCGCAGGCGGGCGAAAGCCAGACGTTTGTTGGCGACGCTGGGTTCTTTGCCCAGGGTGATGAGGGGCTCGACGACGCGGCGCAGTTCTTTGGCCTTGGGCAGCGTGGTCTTGATGGCTTCGTGGGTAAGCAGCGAAACAGCCATGTTGCGGAACATAGCCAGGCGATGGCTGCTGGTGCGGTTGAGTTTACGCAAACCACTACGGTGACGCATGATGATTTCCTTTGAATCTATT
>Ga0180220_1002098_pt1 | contig 13420 bp, 26 predicted proteins | sample eDN5th37CBELigBY_FD_151335 | JGI IMG/M metagenome (GOLD analysis project Ga0180220, IMG submission 151335) | Enriched backyard soil microbial communities from Emeryville, California, USA - eDNA 5th pass 37_C BE-Lig BY (version 2) (version 2) | ecosystem: Environmental > Terrestrial > Soil >... | reverse complement strand
GAAGTATAGGAAAGCGGAGATAGCATTTCATGCAATCCATTCAGGTCAATGGATAGCTTCAAGGCACATAATGCCATCTGAACACTCCAAATGAAAAACCCCGCTCAATGGCGGGGCTGATTGTTGTCGCATATTTAGACAGATGCGCTATCCTGATGAAAACAGGAGGGCAGCAATGTATCAGATCAAGGTTTTGGAACTTCTCGAAGACGGTACGTCACGGCCACATGAGTTCACCGAAATGGAAACCGCGCAAGAGTTCGTCCGACACGCTACCTTTGACCTGAAGGTCTGGATAGAAAAGTACGGCATCTTTGACCGCGATGACTTCCTGAAACTCCGGTCTATGCCGCAGGATGAAGCCATCCCGTTTTAGTTCCGCCGGCTCTCTCCAATGAAGAGCCGCCACCCGAAGGCGACGGCTGAATAACTGCACCCGGCGATCAACCCGGATGGCCCTTGGTAGGGTCTTAGGTACGAGATGGCCCCCGGTAAACTCGCCTGAAGCAAAGGAAGGCGAGAAACAATACAACAAGCCACTCCACGATATGGGATACCCCAATAGGTTCGCCCTTAAGTTCCATATAACCGCGCAGCGCTACCCCGATTAGAAACACCCCAATTATTGAAAGCGCTATTTTGGTAACAATCTCATAATGCATCATCACGACATCTCCCCAACGACAAAAACGGCTTTACAAACCTATACGTTTAAGGATCGGATATTTGCAACTATTAAAGATTGCAACTTATGGATGCTACAGACTACCCCGATATCTCGATCTACCCACATAAAGGGGCGGTACTGCATGAGGGCGGATATGTGCGCTAGTCGGACCCTTTCGGGCGAGGCTCTCACAACGTCTTTACGCCACCCTTAACCGACTACGGCTATCTTCGCTGGCCGTCAGCTACATGCGAGGAACGGGCGGGCTTCCCCATCCTTCACGGCTTACACCGCCTCGCATTCTGTGTGCGCCGAGCGCCAAATCTCTCGGTAACTCTACACCCTTTCGGGGAGGACGGCCTTGGCATTCACCGCGTCTCGCACATTCCGTTGAGGCATTGCCTCGAATTGTCGCGCTTCTAGCATCCTGTGGGATCGCCTTGCGCGCTGGCTTCAAGTCCGCCTCCATGCCCGACACCAGAAAACGGTACATGGTCACGGCTCTGGCCGACCCAGAGCATGGTTATTTGGCGCTGTGGGAGGATTTGCACCTCCCGGCAACCGGTTGGACATTCGGTCGCCTGCTACTTGCACCCGCATAAAATTAAAACCAATGATCCTGCATTCGTTGCAGGAAGCCTACTTCGATCGGATAGGCCGATGCATCTCCAATCACTGAATCGATGCTGCAATGCGGACAAAGCGCCGTATCGTAGTCATCAACCCATTCTGTGATTGCACTCGGCTCGAATATTTCAAGACAGTAGAAACAGCCACACTTCGCGCTGGCCTCAATCTCAGGTCGGTGATGAATGGAACTCTTATGAGCTTCTATAATATCCACTTCTGCACTCATTAAAAAAACGGCCCGAAGGCCGCCTTGCAGAGTGGGGCGCGCCTTAAGCGCAAATCACCATAGTACAAAATATAGTGTAATTCGCTTAAGCGGGCAACTACCTATCGCGTTTTATAGCCCCAATGCACAGCCAATTCTTCGAGGCCATCTTTGATATAATCGCTGAATGTCGTTTTCTCGCGCTGCGTCGTTGCGAGATCGGCAATTTCCATGCCCTGCCCTACGACTTTGATCATGATATCGAAGGTGCGCTTGCCGAGAACCGGCAGGCAATTATTCAGGTGTTGCGTTGCCTCTACCACCCGATCAGGCAGCGGATCGATAGCCTTTCCACCGTCAACCTGAACTCGACCGTAGTCGATAGCAATGGCACCCTTTGCTCCTGACTGCTCCCAGTACATACGGAAACGTCCGGCAGCGGCCCACTGCGCGTCATTGATATGACCACGAGCATAAAGAGTGCCAACCGCGCTCTCCCTGATGTTGACCAATGCTTCTACCTTGACCGGATTCGACCTGGAAGGCTGATGCGCCGGGTTGAAATGAGGGTTCGGGGCTTCACACACCTGCACTGATGATTTGAGGCTGCCCGGCTCATCATGTTTACGCCGCGCGACTTTAAGCGCATCGCGCAATCTCTTGTCTGCAATCTTTCGCTGTTCAGTCATCGCAGCCATGTCTGTTCCTCGTTAACCTGGTTATGCATGATCGGGATCGTCTCGGAACTCGCCGCACCAATGATCCCGTTTTGTCAGATTTGAAGTTGAGCGCGGCAATGAGCATGAAGTCATGCCGAGTCCTGCCGCCGCGTCATGGTTCTGGTTAGGAGGAAAGCGGACACACTCGCCAACTGTCGCGCTCATCCAACGCCAGTAATCGCAGCCAGCACAGCAAGGGCCAGTCTTTGCATAGGAAGCATCAATGCTTTTCTGCGTCTGGACTTCTGCCGGTACGTTGCTGACCACGTAGAGCATCGCCCAGTCCTATGCTGCTTGCTTATGCACCGCGCTGAAGGGCTCAAGCCCCTGCGCAATGCGGATTTCATCTGCCAGCGCAATCAGCCCCGGCATGGGCATACGTTTCCACTGGCCCTTGCCACGGCGAACCTTGACGCCTCCATGGGGCGCGCCAGCAACCTCATAGCCATATTCAGCTAAGAAAGGTGCAAGCCCGTGGATGCTGGAAGACGTTCCCTGCTCGAACCGGCGGACACCATGCTTGGAGAGGTATTCATTGATCAAAACAGCTTCAGGTTTCATGAGAGTGTTCCATGCTTGACAAAACGGGCTGGGCGGCGGTTTTCATGGCTGATCATGGTGTGGACCCTTCGGTGCGCATCTGCTTCGGAAATCCCCATGATCCTGCCTATTTCCAGCGTATCCTTGCCTTCGCGCCAGAGACGGAAGGCTTCGCCGTAAAAAGCGTCTTTCTCTGCCATGTAACGGGTGATGGGCTGGCGCATCACAATGCCTCCCCGCGAGCTTTTGCGAGCAGGCGCTCATGGCGACGGCACATTTCGCATCCGGGATCAAAACACGCCGCAACTTGTTCCGCCAAAGCGTCGTAAAGTTCGGGTGAGGTGGCGATCAGTTGCGCGTCAGCGTTGTCGACGCCGCGAATGTCATAACGGTAGACGCTCGTATCTTCCTTTGCCGCGTCTACCCCAACCACGGAAGGATTACCCACCTCGAACGTTATAAGGTCTTTCGCAGGCACCATTCCTCTGTCTTCAGGATGGAAACGCGGCTGTGCACCGTTCATGCCCCATCGCTTAAAGTCCATCACGTACATGCGACCACTATGCTTTGTCGCTAGATAGATGTGTTGGGAATTTGCGTTTCCGAACCAGCCCCACGGCCCCGGCGTAAACTTTGTATCTGCCATTATGCCGCCCTCCCCGCTTGCTTGAACGATCCCGTTGAAACCGGCTTCATGGTTTCCAGATCGAGTTCATGCCCATTGGCCTCTGCTGCCGCCTGGAGGCGAGCCATTGCGGCGTCATAGGAGTTTTCTTCGTCCCTCTTGTCCTGCATTGCGGCCTTGACCGTCTGCCATTTTTCGGTTGCCCGGGCGCGGCTTTCTGGCGTCCACGTAGATTGCGATTGTGAGCGCTGGCGCTGCTCCTCACGCTGTTCTCTCAAAATGCGGTCACGATTGGCGTCCCATGCCATCGCGTCGAGAATTGGTTTCATCACCTTGTTGCACTCTTGGCGCAGTTCTGGCGGGTCAGGCAGGAATGGGTGTCCCAGCGAGCCTTGCAGAATGTTCTTTGTGGCAACCTGCAAGCCGTGGCGGGTAACACCTTCCAGAGCGATGTAGTAAAGGGCCACGTTGAGACTGTCGTTATCCGAAGCCCTTGAGCGAAGGCCGGAAAGCAAGGTCAAGCACTCGAACATTTCCTGCTGAGTGGCCTTCGTCGTGAAATCCTCGGTTTTCGCTAACTGGTTCATCTTTCAAAACTCCAAGTCGCCTTGCTTCGTCGCGTATTGCATCCCCGATGTTTCGGGGCTTTGGTGGCGGTTCTGATGGTTTTGCGCTGTCGCGATTGTCATACCGGCCCTCGAGAAGACGGGTGAAAGATTGCTGCTGAAGGAGAAAATCCAGATCAGCGCGAAAATCACCTTTGCGGCCCAGACAGAAATCGCTCGCCTCGACCTTTGCCAGAGCTTCAAGCCAAACCGGCAAGCCGTGAGCTTTGAGCAGAGAAGCGAGCTTTCGCTTTCGCGCATCGTTCAGGACACGGACAGCGGGCAATCCGCACCGAGAAGCCAAATCCGAATAGGCTTTTAGAGCTTCCGAAACATGGTCCTGCTTTTTTGCGCGCTCGCTAACATCTGAACAAAGTGAAGATGTATTATCTGTATCTGTATCTGTATGGTTGAACGGTTGTTGAGCGTCCGTTGAAGCGAGCCTTTGTTTTTGTTGCCTTTTTTCGGCACTTGCTTTCCCGGCCTTGGAATTATTTTTCAACTTGTTCGCACGACTTGAAATTTCAGCTTCGGCGCGATGATTGGTTATCTTCCCCTCGACAAGCTGAAGTTTGCCAAGCTCGATAAGCTTTTCGACAGTTTTGACGAACGTGCTCTCACGCATGCCGCAATAGGTGGATAGACGCATGACGTGGAATTCAACGGGGCCGTTTTCCTCATAGATGCGGCAAAGCATCATCGTGTATACGCCGACTTCCTGAGCCGACAGGCCGCGAACTCCGTGCATGAAGTCAGAAGGATAGAAATCGAAGTAAGGGATACGGTCCCGGCTCATGCTGACACCCTCCCCTTGAGGGGAATATTCCAGTCGACAAGCACAGACTGAACGTCGCCCACAGATCGGCAGACGGCATAAGGAACGCCATTCTCACCGCACCAGTCGCGCCATTCGCGTTGCACACCGGAAAGATTACCGCTTTCAGTTTTCAATTCGATCAGTCCGCACGCGCCGCCTTGGCGCAACAGAACCCAATCAGGAGCACCAGCCTTCACACCCTCACGCTTAAGGCGGGCACCGGTTCGGGCATCCCTGCGGCCACCATTAGGCACGTGGAACGCCTTCACGCTGTCCGGCAGGGAAAGCTCAAGAAATTCGGCCACAGCGATTTGTATGGCGCTTTCTGACTGGCGGCGCGTCATGCGGCCTCGCCTTCTGCCTTACGGCGGTCAATTTCGGCTTCGATCAGTTTGACGACCTGCAAACGATGCTGGCGAATACGCTCATGCTGCGCGATCCACATATCGGGACGCGGCGGCTTGGACATGCGGCCCTTGCGAAGCAGGTCATCCATCGACCGCACTTCGCCTATGGCGATATCGTGCATCTGGCGCAGGGAAAGCATCAGGGCCTCACGCTATCCGATAGGTTTGCGAGCCACCCGGAAACAAATCGTCTCCTGTAGCGGCCACCACACCATTTTCGATGAGCCATTTCCCCGAGGCAGGCCCCACCGACTTGCCGTCTGGCAGCGTAAAATAAACGAAACCGCCGCCCTTTATGGCTTCTTCCGTCTGCGATACCTCGCGAGCAAGGGTTGCCCCCCCATAGAGACGGCCAAGGGCTGGCTTCACGTAATGCGGTATTTTCTGGGCTTCCATTACATCCTCCATGCGAGATAGAGGCCGATCAAACAGACCAGCAGGATTGTCAGGAGAGTTGAGAGAATGGCGGCGGCGAAAGGGCTCATCGTTCACCCTTCTCTATTCGTGTCGGGAAGGTCTTTTCGTCCCTCTGCCGCTGCGTCAGCCTTAACCAGTACTGGCGCAATTTCTGCCACGCTGCTTGCAAAAGGCGTTCCAGCCAGAGCATCCGCGATGCCAAGAAGTTTCGAATTGCGCGCATGGGCTAGTTCCCTCTCAGCCGCATAGGCTTTTTCTGATGCTTCAAGCGCCGCTTTGTAGGCGCGAGCGATGGCCGCATATGCGGAAACAGGCATATCTTTGATTGATCGATAGCGGAGGCGATGCATCCAAGATGCCGGAGCGCCATACATGCGCTCGGCCCGATGCATGGCAGCGTCAACGGTATCACCCGGCCCCCGGTAGGTACTTTGAAGGATGAAATCACTCATCCCTCTGGCGCTGCTGACAAACTCGACACTCATTTTGTCAGATCCTTCAAAACCTTTGTCGGACATTGCAAAGCTCTCCAGCTACGTTTCAGGACAGCAAAGAGAGCCTGAGACGAAACGAGAGCAGGAGTTGAGATTTGGAGCACATCGGGCATGCCGCATGGCGCGTTCTGCAAAACGCACGAAAAGCAGCGATTGCCCGAAACGAAAAAGGCGCGGGTACCGAAATGCACAGCGCAGAGGGTGTTCCAGGTATTTCTGCCTTGAACGCTGCGCTTCGCCCGGAGGCACCCGCTACCGTCGAATATCCGGGCGAACGGAAAAGATCGCGACACAAAGGACGCTCGACGGGTTCTTGAATTGGAGATTGAGCGAGGCTTGTTCCTCATATCGCCGCCCCTCGCTCAGAAAAGGGAGCCTCACCGCGCTTATTGAAGGCGGTGAGGCTTTCTTCGTCAGTGTGGGAGGGGTTCACCAACGAATGGAAATTCTGCAATGCATGTTCATGCGTGCGACCGCTCGCGCTCCTGCCGGTCTTACGGCAAGAGGCGATGAATGATCCGTCATGAGTTGGGAAAACGGTCGCAGTCATGGCTTACGACATCCCCAAAGCGTCCATGTAAAGCTGAAGCATCGCTTCTTCTTCCTGACGCTCATGGTCTTCCTTGCGGCGGAGACGGATAATTTCGCGAACAATCTTCTTATCGAAGCCGCTGCCATTAGCTTCCGCGTAAACTTCCTTGATATCCTCGCCTATGGTTCGCTTTTCTTCCTCGAGACGTTCAATTCTCTCGATGAAGGCCCGAAGCTGGCCAACGGCAATCGTCTGCGCTTCCGATGTGATATCGTCGCTCATTATATGTTTCCTGATATGGTTGAAGGTTGCGGTTGTCGCGCAGAGGCTCGGACCTCTTTGCGGGATCGATGCGAGGCGAGCCACACATACGTGACGCCCTTTAGTCCTCGCCTTGAACACGCCGAAACAACCTTATCCCAATGCTCTGGAGCGATACTGTCGCGCCGTCGCATTTGCCTCGCCGCTTCGTATCCGCAGCCAACATCCCGGGCGAAATCGGAAATTTTGCCCCAGCTATCAATCAGGTCGGTAATAGTGTCTGGCGTGTTCATCATGGCTGCATCGTACATAACGTACGACCGCAATGCAACACAAATCGTACACTATGAACGACAATACTAAGTCATAATGTACGAATGGAACCGAAAGACCGTTTGAAAGAAGCGCGCATTAAGGCCGGGTTTGAAACCCCGAGTGATGCCGCACGCGTGCTCAAAGAGATCAATAAGAACACTCTGATAAGCAACGAGAACGGTAATCGTCCAATCTCACGCAAAGCAGCCGAGAAATACGGTGAATTGTTCGGCGTTGATCCCGGTTGGATACTTTTTGGTGAAGGTGGATCACCCGAAGATAAAATTAGCGGGGCAACACAGATAGAAGCCATGTTGCGCCGCATCAAAGGGCTTAACGATCAAGACATACTTGTCGTGATGAGCGTCATTATGAACGCAATTCGCGTGAATGGCGACGAACAAGAACAAACTCAGCCTGATGATCAATCTGGACTGACCACTGACCACCATAAAGTGAAGCCATAGTTTCAGCTAACTCGTTGGCTTTGAACTCAGCCTTTCTCATTGCGGTAAGAAGGCCACCATTCAGCGTGGCAACGCGCAATAACTCCAGCCTATCACCTTCCTTACCTGGCTGAATGGTTACGAATTTAATCATTCATTCCTCCCCGCCGCTATATCTTTTCCATTTCCGCCACTTCTGGCGGCAACCGGTCACCATGTGCGAAGATGAGCTTCGGTTCTTCGTAATCGCCGGTATCGGCATCACCCTTGCTCACAAAAGCAACTACTGCGGGTTTGATTGATGCCAGCTTTTCCGCAACCCGGCGCGCATGGCTTACATCTTTCGCCAGAAATGGCGCATCGGCATTGATTTTGCCCTTGGGTGCCTTGCTATATGCCTGCACCACGTACTGCGTTTGCATGCTCACACTCTAACTCCCTGTACGCTTGTTATGTGCGACAGGATGACTCAGATACGAGAACGAAACAAGAACATTCTTGACGAAAGGTAAACGGCATTTTGCCGCCGCTAGATGTGGTAAGGGAAAGGGCCGCTATGCGGCCCCTTCATTAGCTCTTCGATATTTGAGTCGGTCTGTAGAGGTTCGCAATCTTTTGCGCTTCTTTTTGCCCTCCCAATACATTGGCCTTGTTGAGGATATATTTTGGGAATTTCGTTGGTAGGTATTCGTGCCGAAACCATCGTCTAAATTCGGGCAGCGCAGCATCGGGATAGGCCCAGGGCTTCTGCGGGTTGCTTGCAGCCTGCGGATAATAACTCGGGAAATTATGCATGTACTCCTTACGAGCACCAAATTCAAAATCCAGATTATTCTCGCGCCAAAATGTCCCCCAGCACTGACCTACACTAATATCAGGAATGGTCTTATCGTTGACTGCAAGCCCCGCGTTGATTAAGTCAACGATCAAGCCATTCACCTCTTGAAAAACGATGAAGTGACCATCAAGACCGGCATTTTGCAGGATTGAAACGCGGTCATTATGGTACTTCCATTTATCCGCTGGGCTATAATTCAGAGCCTCGTAGATGAATTTCTGGAAACCAAAGGCGGCAAAGCGGCGGTAATTCTCAATAGCCGCATTACTCTTATTCTTTGCTTCAAACGCATAATATTCGATGATTGCCATGCACACGATGTCTGGGTAAGCATGATGTGGCGAGCCGTCTCGAACAGTTTCAATGTAAAGTCTGTTCTCGTTGAAACCGTGGCGGGCCAAATACTCTTTGATCCTAGAGTGGCGGTCGTTACCCAAAATCGGATCATTGTACCGACTTTCCCAGTCCTGATTAATGTCAAACAGGACGCTGCGAGCTATGCCAGCAATCTTAGCAAGACCACTTTGCGTCAAAAACGGGATTCCATTTTCGAGAACCCCCATTTCTATTCCATTTACATCCCGCTGGATTTCAACGCCGATATCCAAAACCAATTGTGCGGGGGTTGCCGGTTGTAGAGCCATTTTGCACCATATCTTATTGATAACATTGCGCTTTCAGGGTGCCGGTTACAATTAATCAATACAATATAACCCGCCAACTAAAAGAAGACGACTCGGGCGCGAACGTCCACAACATTTCTACCTGTCGATGAACGGTGGGCGCAAATACTAAATCTAGTGTTAACCCTTATGTGCATAGAAACACTACATGAATCACATTGATCCACAGGTCATGAGCAACCGAAAAAGATTTTAGTTGCCGTTCCCATTGCATCGTGCCCCACAATGAATCTGTGGATGCCCGCCCAAAGCATGGAGAATTTTACAACCCCGCTTCGGCGGGGTTTTTCATGCCTGACGAATAACCCCGCCGCAGATAGCCAATCTGGGCGGGGTTTTGTTTTGCGCTAGCAAGGGTCGATATAAAGTACTTCACATCTGCGCGCCACGCGCTGCGGTTCACATAGTGTCATGTATCTGATCCCTCAGAATTTTTCTGAGAGCCGCATTATGTGAGCCGGTCGCTATATAGATATTATCTAACGAATAAGGTCCGGCATCTCCGAAGCGGCACATCATGTAGCCAGTACCGCGCCCTCGCATATCCCACTTGCCAGACCACTTCCAGACCATCCACCAATCCCATAGGGATAACTCCCATTCAATGTTTCGAACTCTCGCCTTTTGCCGTTGGGCCTGCCAAGCGCGTGTAGGGGTTTGGCCGATTGATGCCCCTCCCTTCATCATTGAGCGCCCTATCTCTAAAAGTTCTTCATGCTGCTCGGCAGTGCAGCCAAATAGCTTCAGTGCCGTCACGTCTCTTTTTGCCTGTTTCTCCTGGTGTAGTCACAAGGATTCCAGCCTTCGGCGCGCCTCATAACGAGTTCTCGCGTCATTCACCCCGGCTCTTCTGACAATCTGAGAGACGCGCTGGCGCGACACTGAGAACGAAATCCCGATCTCTCGCATACTCGCACCTTCTTGGAAAAGGCGAACCATTTCTCGATAAGCATCATGATGAATCTTCATTTTCTGTAACCCCGTTGATTCCCCTCATGATGACCACGGCGCGGGCTGGCGTCAAAATTAATCGTACATTTTGCACTATTATCGTACATTTTGTACTTGACCACCGTTCGTACGTTTTGTACGGTTATCTCAACAAACGCGTTGGGAGTTTCCAAATGAACATTGCAGTTCAGCTTACACATACCGACTTTGCCAATGCCCTTTCCGGGCTGACGAACTCCGTCAAGAAGCCCCGCTACCTTTCAGACGTTCTGGAAATCAAACAGGCTCGCGGCGACGACGATATCGCCTTCTTCAAGCTGCAATGCCGCATGTTTCAGTCCCGCTTTGGCGCGACAATTGAAGGTGCTCACAAAACAGCCCTCAAGGGTGATGCAGCCCTGCGCATCTTCGCGGAAATGCTTGAGGAGTTCGTGTGATGCCGGACCACCTCACTGAAACCGAGGTCAGGCGGCTGATCGCTGAAATTGAGCATCGTCTCAAAACCGATCCGCACGTACCGACCCGCCGCTATCTCGCTGAAAAGCTTTTCGAACTCACCGACCTTCTACAGGAACAGGAAGGAATTGCAGCATGACGCATACATACGAATACTGGACCGCCGCGCTTGCTAATCCTGAACAGATCGGGAAGGGCCTGCCTGTTCACGAAGGCGATGCGCAGCCCGGTTTTTACCGCAAGCGCAACGGCAAGGATGGGCCTTGGCTACCGGTCGCAATCTGGGAACAGGACGGCCAGCTTGTTGCAAAAATTGGCGACAAGATGGGCGACCCGGTTGATTTCTGGTCATGGGTTTGCCGTTTCCCTGTTTCCGAGGCGGCATATCGCAAGGCCGTCGATGGCAAAGGTTGGGATGATGACGCGCCCGTCGCGTCTATCGGTCATAATCTGCCGGATGATCCCCACGAGGCGCTTACGCTGGAATTCCAGGCCGAGAAGGAATTGGCCGATACCTTCCTGAAAACGCCTATCACCACTCAGGAGCAGGCCGATAAGGCGGCGGTTTGGTCGAAGAAGCTAGCCGGGATCGCCAAGAAGGCAACAGACCTGCACAAGGTCGAAAAGCAGCCTCATTTGGACGCGGGCCGCGCTGTGGATGACAAATGGCGCGACCTCAAGGAAGAACCCGCCGACCTATCCAAGAAGCTCAAGCGCCATATGGACGCATTCCTGATCGAGCAGCAGCGCCTTGAAAACGAGCGCCGCCGTAAGGAGCAAGAGGAAGCCGACCGCCTGCGCCGAGAGGCTGAGGAACGCGCCCGCGAAGCAGAGCAAGGCAACGACGAAACGGCCATGGCCGAAGCCGAACAGCTAAAGGCAGAAGCTGCCGAGCGTGAGAAGGCCGCACAGGCCACGAATGCGCAAGCTGGTCGCACTGGGGCAAAGGTCAGCCTTCGCACTTTCGTCTCTGCCCGGATCGTTGATTACGACAAGGCTTTGGTTGCCCTGAAAGATCACCCCGAAATGAAAGCTCTTGTCGAGCAGCTTGCCAACCGTGCGGTTCGCGCCGGTATCGAAGTTGCTGGCGTTGAGCGCTTTCAAGAACAGAGGGCCGCATAATGAACGCTGTAGCTCATCACGAAAGCAACCGCCTCCCATCATTGCCAGCAGGAGGCAGGGTTAGCGCAATCGTCCCGCAGGATTTTGACGGCGCATGGCGGATCGCGTCAGCCGTTTGCAAGGCAGGCATGGCCCCGAAGGGGCTAGAAACGCCAGAAAAAGCCATGGTCGCAATCATGCACGGTATGGAAGTCGGGTTGACCCCGATGGCGGCTTTACAATCGATTGCTGTCATCAACAGCCGTGCCACCCTCTGGGGGGACGGTGCGCTTGGTGTCGTGCAGGCGTCCGGCAAAATGGAAAGCTTCAAAGAATGGTTCGAGGGTGCCGGTGATAGCCGCAAGGCTCTTTGCCTCGTAAAGCGCAAAGGCGACCCAGAGGCCAAACTTGGCGAATTCTCCGTTGCCGATGCACGCAAGGCGTCGCTCTGGGGCAAATCTGGCCCATGGTCACAGTATTCAGACCGCATGTTGAAGATGCGAGCCCGCGCTTTTGCATTGCGTGACGGCTTCTCGGATGTTCTTCGCGGCCTCGGCATTGCGGAAGAAGTGCAGGACATTCCGGCCCAGCAGGAGGCGGTCAACGTCACGCCACCATCACCACCTAGCCCGCCTTCCCCGCCATCGCCTGCCATTACTGCGTCGAAAGAGGAATTCGTTGAGGAAGCTGAAATCGTCAGTGATGGCGAGGCCTTCGATGTTGAGGCGTTTCTGTCCGAAGTCGATGAAGCCATGGCGACCGGCAAGACTGAGGAAGAAATTGTAGAAATCTGGGACGGCTTCGACGTTGAAGCCCAGCTGACCGAAGATGAAGAAGCGCTTCAACGTGCCTTTGACCTTCGCAAGCACCAGATTGCCCGCGTTCTTCGCGCAATGCTCAACTCTCACCCTGTCAATGCGGGGTGAGCCATGAGCAAGCGAGAAAAGCCCGTTTATGGTTTCATCCGCAAAGGCAACTCTCTTGTCCCTGCCATGGAATTCGACATGGCCGCGCTTGATGGCGTTGCTCAAGGCGAATTGGTCAACATCGAAATCAAGCAATTCAGAAACACCTTAAGGCTTCGTGCTTATTTCGCCGTTCTCCGCGAGGTCATCAATGCTTGTGACCTACCTTACACCAAGGAAAAGTTGCACGAAATCATCAAGCTTCAGAATGGCGTCATTGATCCTGTCACGCTTCCAAGCGGCCTGACCATTGCTATTCCGGGCTCCATTTCTTTCGAAAAAATGAGTGAAGCCGAATTTCAGTCTTTCTTCAAAAAGGCTGAGAAATGGCTTGCCGAAACCTACGGCTATGTCCGTGAGGAGGTTGCGTGATGATCCCCTCTTTCATTGCAAAATTCTTCAACTGGCTTTTCCCCGAACCGGAGCGCCGCGACCTTCAGGCCGAGATTACTGCCAAGATCGCGGAAATTGAGACGGCCAAGCGCCAGCACCGCCCGCGAAGCCACCTTTACAACGAACTCAACGGCCTGATGGCCGAGCAGCTGGCCGAAGAACTCGGCTATGCGAGGCACTGACATGGCCCGGAAAGAATTCACCCGGAAAATCCGGAATGCCGCCATCGAGCGCGCTGCCGGTCACTGCGAAAAGTGCAAGGCCGCTCTCAAAAAGGGCGAGGCAGAAGTAGACCACATTTTGCCTGATGTTCTCGGCGGCGAGCCCGTATTGGCTAATGCTCAGGTGCTTTG
>Ga0180220_1002097_pt1 | contig 13423 bp, 8 predicted proteins | sample eDN5th37CBELigBY_FD_151335 | JGI IMG/M metagenome (GOLD analysis project Ga0180220, IMG submission 151335) | Enriched backyard soil microbial communities from Emeryville, California, USA - eDNA 5th pass 37_C BE-Lig BY (version 2) (version 2) | ecosystem: Environmental > Terrestrial > Soil >... | reverse complement strand
AACGGTTGCGGCATGTCTTTGTTTCGCGTACATGGCGCTTCCGGTGACGCCTGCATCGTCGTTGTTTAAGGCCGGGGCCACCTGAAGGCCCTCCCTGTAATCCGGCAATATCCGGCTGTACAGCTCCTTCCGCAGCGGCTCCAGCAGGCGTTCGCCCGCAAGCGCGCCGCCCCCGCCGACGATGATCAGCTCGGGACTGTACAGCGGGACCGCATAGGACAAAGCGCGGCCGAGCAGCGTTCCCGCCTTTTCCATCACGCTGCTGGCGAGCGGATCGCCTTGATCGTAGGCGCGTGAAAGGTCCGCGGCGGACAGTTCCGCGAGCCGCCCCCCCGGATACCATTCCTGCAGGATGGACGCCTCTCCGTCTTGCATCCGCTTTCTCGCCTGGCGCACCATCCCCGAAGCCGATGCATAAGTTTCAAGGCAGCCATGCAACCCGCAAGGACACGGATCGGAAAGTCCGTCCATCACGATGTGTCCAAGCTCGCCGGCCATGTTCCGGTAGCCGTAGTAGAGCTTGCCGTCATTGACCATGGCCGCGGCGATGCCGGTGCCTACCGTCAGTCCCAGCACATCCTTGAAGCCTTTGCCCGCTCCATGCATCGCTTCGCCGTATACATAAGTACGAACGTCGTTGTCAATGTACACCGGCAGATTCAACCGCGCCTGCAGCCGCTGGGCCGCGGGCAGGTTGCGCCAGCCGAGGTTGCCCGCGAACCGGGCGATCCCTTCTTCCGGATCGACGAATCCCGGCAAGCCGATCCCGGCCGCGGCGACCGAGACGGCAGCCCCCGTCTGGCCGGCGAAACCGACGGCCGCTTCTTCGATCATGGATGCGATTTTTTCCAAAATGGCGTCCGGGCCTTGGGAAACCTCCGTGGCCCGTTTGATTCGATGCACGACCTCGCCGGAGGGCGTTACCAAGCCGCATACGATGTTGGTTCCGCCCACATCCACGCCTGCATATATTTCCATTTTCACACCCGCCCTGCATTATTCGATAGATTAATAATGATGTTACCGGGCTTGCGCCACGTAAACCTGAACCTGCTCCGCCTCCAGGCGCGCCCGCGTGTCCTCTCCCGGTTCTTCGTCCGTGATGATCCCGTGAAGGGCCGATAACGGCGCCACCTGGAACAACGAGTTGCGTCCCGATTTGGTATGGTCGAACACCGCGATCGTACGCTCGGTCCGTTTCATCATGATTTTGGCGGTGTTCGCCTCCAGCTCGGAATAGGTGCTGACGCCCTGATCCACGGAAAATCCGTCGATGCCCATGAACATGATATGGATATTCAGCGCTTCAAGCGTCCGCTCGGCCAGCGGCCCGCACAGCTCGAAGTTTTTGCTGCGCAGCATGCCGCCGGTGAGCACCACTTGAATTTCCTCGATCGCGGCCAACTCCATCGCAATGTTGACGGCATTGGTGACCACGGTAATGTTCCTGCGGCTTTTTAAGGCCCGGGCGATCAGATACGTCGTCGTGCCTCCCGTCAAGCCGATGACGTCCCCCTCTTCGACCAGGGATGCGGCGAGCTGGGCAATGCGTTCTTTTTCCCGATAGAGCTTGTTTTGCTTTTCGTGGAATGGAATCTCCCTCCCGGCAATCAGTCCCGCGGGTTTCGCTCCCCCGCCCATCGTCCGGATGACCTTTCCGGCCTTTTCCAACGCCTCCAGGTCCCGTCTGGCCGTCGCCTCCGAGCAGTCGAATTGCTGGACGACTTCCTGAAGGGATATCGAACCGTTCTCAAGGATGTATTCTAAAATATGCTCCTGACGTTCTTCTTTCGATCCATTCCGTTCTCGCAAAACCATTTCGCTCCTTTATATGTCAGATTTTAACCACTTGGGTCAAATTCCGCGGGCTGTCCGGGTTTCTTCCCTCCCGCAGCGCGGTGTAGTAACCGATATATTGAACCAGCGGCATATTCAGCGCCGCTCTCGCCTCATCGCTGAGCTGCCGGCCGCCCGTGGCAAAGACCAGGTCCGCAAAAGCAGTATCTTCGCCGGCTTCGGCCGTCACGAGAACGACGTGCGCGCCGTATTCTTTCATTTCCTGCGCAACTTTGATTTCATAGGCTCTGGCCGTTTCGGACAGGAACAGGCATACCATCGTGCCCGGCTCCACCACCGATTTCGGACCATGCCGGAATTCCATTGTACCAAAACTTTCCGTCCATACGCAGGACATTTCCTTCAATTTCAGGCAGGCTTCGTGGGCCAGGCCGTTGTATGCGCCCATGCCGAGATAGATGAACTTGTTCAGCTCCGGATGGCCGTCGATCAGCGCTTTGGCTGCCGCATCGCCTTTCTCCACGGTTTGCTTGCTGAGCGCCATCACTTCCCTCAACTCGGAGAGATGGGCTTCGCTGCCCGCCGCCTTCGCCATCGCCGCCTGGAGCATAAAGGTCATGCTGCTGAACGATTTGGTCATGACGGTGCTTTTTTCGTTGCCGAGCGGGGACAACAGGCACGGCACGTTTTTCGCCATCGTGCTCTCTTCGTGGCAGGTTATGCCGCAGGTCGTCCAGCCGGCCAGTCCTTTGACCGAATCCAGCGCCAAAATCACTTCGGAGGATTCGCCCGAACGGGAGATGCCGACAAGCAGCACTTCCTTTTTCGCGGCGACCGCCTGCTCCCGGAACAGGTAAATTTCCGAGGACGGATGGGCGCTGGCGCTTTTGCCCGTCCATTTGCGGAAGGTGCTGGCCGCGGTTAACGCAAGATAATAAGAAGTTCCCGATCCGATAAAAACGACCTCGTCGAATTTGTCGCTTTTAAAATAGTTGTCCACCCAATCCTGCTGCCGTTCAAGCTGCTCCCAGGCGGCGGCAAGCGCCTCGCTTTGCCCTCCGATTTCCGGATACGTCAGTACGCCAAACTGTTCTGCCAATACGAACACCCCAGTCTTCAAAATGTAATGATAAGTCTTTATGCTGACATTATATTTCACTATAATGAAATTCACAATCATATATTTGATTGATTTTTGCGATATTTACGAAATGAAATGATATCCCTGACCGGAAGCTTCCCCTCTACTGCCGCGATTTTTTCCGGAACTCCCCCGGCAGATACCCCGTCATTTCGCGGAATACCTTGAAAAAATATTTCTCGTTCGGATAACCCGACTGGACGGAAATCCACTGGACCGGTTTGTTCGTCTGCCGCAGCAGCTTTTTGGCATGTTCGATCCGCAGCTCGCGCACGTAGTCGTGAAACGTCGTGCCGACGATGTCTTTGAAGCAGCGGCTGAAATAACTGCGGCTCATGTTGACCCGCTGGGCGACGTCGGGCAGCAGCAGTTCGGTTTGGTAATGCTCGCGGATAAAACCTACGGCATTGCGTATGCATTCTTGCACCTCCGCCGAGTAGGAGAACCCGGCTTCCGCATCCGCGTTAGCGGCCCGGAACGGTTCGGGGTCCGCCGCGTTGTTGCCCTTGGCCTCGCGGATCCGACCCGCGATCCGGCTCAGGATGCCGTCCAGCTGCTCCTGCTCCAATTCGATTTTCGTGATGTAATCCACCGCCCCGAGCCGAAGCGCTTCCTGGATCAAAGCAAAATCATGATGAAACGTAAGCACCACCATGAACGTCCCGGGATATTTTTCTTTGACTTCCCTCATCAGTTCTAGCCCCGACATGACGGGCATCGCCAAATCCGTGATCAGGAGATCCACTTTCGTGTTTTCCAGCAGCTCCAGCGCCTTTTCGCCGTTACCCGCTTCTCCCGCGACCGTAAACCCGTATTTTTGCCATGGCATAATTCCGATAAAACCTTTTCTCACCAAATGGTCGTCATCCACAACCAGCACGCTTGTCATCGGCAGCATCTCCTTTATCTTTAATCGGTATCGTCAGCATGACCGTCGTCGAAACGCCGGGAGTGCTTTCGATGGAAAAAAGGGCCCCGCCGCCGTAATGGCTTTTCAGCATGCGCACCACGTACTGCAGCCCGATGCCCATCCCCACCTTCCCCGCTTCCGGGCGGCCTTCGATGAAACTGCGGATCGTCTCTTCATCCATGCCCCTGCCGTTGTCTTTGACGGCAATTTCGAGCAGTCGCCCCGCTTCCGCTTCGCGGATTTCCACTTCGATGACGCCGTCCCCGTCGAGGCCGTGGTACAGGGCATTTTCCACGAGCGGCTGCAAAATAAAACGCGGTATGGGCAAATCCAGAACCTCCGCCTCCACGTCGATATGAACGTCGATGCGCACGTTGTACCGGACTTCCTGCAGGGAAATGTAGCTCCGGATGGCCTCCAGCTCGGCCCGGACGGTCGGTTCGCCGTTTTTGCCCAAATTGTAGTACAGCAGCTTGTTCAGCGTGGACACCAGCCGGTCGATCTCCGCATGCCCTTCGCCTCTGGCGATCCAGCGGATCGTATCGAGCGTATTATGGATGAAATGCGGATTGATCCGGTTCATCAGCTTCTCCAGCTCAAGCGCGGACTTTTCCCGTTCGCTCCGTTCGATATCTTCGATCAGACCCGAAATGCGGGCGCGCATATGGTTCAGCTGCTCATGGATCATGTCGAACTCCAAATTGCCGGGGCGGCTCGCCGGTTTGGCCGGCCTTTGATGCTTCACGTCCCGAATTTCGCGGACCAACCCCCGCAGCGGATCGTAAATCATGCGCCAGGTAACCAGGGAAAACAAAACGCTGATAAAAATGGCCGCGACGACGGTGCCCGTAAATTTGCCGATCCATTTGTTCACTTCATGCTCATACGAGGACTTGGAGATGACCGTTACGACCCGCCAGCCTTGGTTGCTTGGTTCCGAAAAAGCGTAATATCCGTTCACCGGCGTTTTCTCTTGCCGAATGTCCGGGAAAAGCCCCCCTTCCGGAAACGCATCTTCCGCTTCCGTAAAGGCAATCCGTCCTTTGGCGTCCACGATTAAATGCTCGTACCCCTGGGATTTCTCCTGATTCCGGATCAGCGCCTCCACCCATTTGTAATTCGTTTCGATATAGACGTAAATATCGTCCCTTTCCTTCAAATCCACCTTGCGGACCGCCGAAAACACGAGATGTCCGTCAAGCGGATTAAAGGACTTGTGGGGACCGTAATACGTGATCCGGCTCACCTGAAGCAAAAGCGGCAGCTTGTTCAGCGAAAACGACGGATCCGCCATGTAATTTTCGAAAAACCGCTCGTTCGTTTCGGCCGAAAAATAAAAGATCATGCCAAGGTTCGGATTCGTGAAGCCGATGACGCCTAGCTCCCGTTTGATTTCATCCTGCAGCGCCTTTTTGCCGTAAGCATTCGCCTGCAAATACCTTTCGACGTCCTGGCCTACCTTCCCCTCGAACGCCAGCTGCTGGGAGACGTGGTTCATTTGGGAAAAGGTGTTGTCGAGCGACATTCGCACCTCATGCAAATGGCTGATCACGCTTGCCTGGGTTTTGTTTTCAAGCAAAGACAACATCGAATAATAGGTAATGCTGCCAAGGATGGCGAGCGGGAGCAGGGACGTCAGCGACAAAATGATGAGCAGCCGGTTTTTGAGCGAATAGGGCAGCTTGAACCGATGCTTGAACCGATGATACAGGGGCCGTTTTCGTTTCTCCATGCCATCCTCCCGAACCCGTTTTTGAACATATTTTTGTATCCGCTTACAAAAAGTGATATGAATTTGATTATAGGTACCCTGGCAGCAGGCGGCAAGGCAAAACAGGGACGATTTTCGCTTGAAACCGCGCCGTTTCCTTCATTATATCCCGGCGAAAATCCTGCAAAGTCACAATTTTGCTTCTTGCTTGTTGCATTTTGTGCCGAAACGGCGGCCAACGGGAGACGAATGTGGACCATCCGTGGACGAAAGCGGACTTTCCGCTCCGGAAAAAGGGTACCTCCAGACCGGAACCGGCCTTGAGATACCCTTCTGCCCGGGTATAAAGCTTCATGAAAATCGGCCGATCCCGCCCGCCGATTCAAAAGGAAGTGACGCCGATAATCCTTCCATTTACCGCCCCGTCACCTGCACATCCAGCTCGCCGCGATCCGGAAGCTGGTACAGCTCCAGCTCATAAAGCGCGTACATGTTCCATGTTCGGTAGTCGGCATCGTTGATTTGAATCCGCAGCTTTTTGACCTCCGAAACGGCCGGAATCGCCGCAAACGTCTTTTCCATCACGTTGTCGTCTTTATCGCTCCTCCATTGGATCGGAACATGCCGGGCGACGGTATCGAAGTTCACGCCGTCCGTGGATACCTGCACGTCGATATCGGTGATGCCCTGCAGCAGGCCCGAGGTGGTTGCCATGACGATCGCGTTAAACGATTGCGGCTGATCCCAGGTCATGACGATGTCATGCGGGAACGGGTGGGTGTCGTTATACCCTTGGGGGCTCGCAAACATCGTGCCGTAATCGCCGTCGGCCATCTTGAGCGGGCCGTAGGTCACGCCTTGATCGCCGGTCCGCGTTGCGGTCGCGGTCACCTGCGCGCTGCTTCTGGCCTTGTTGCTGCCGGGTTCGTTTAAGGCACCTTTGATAAAATGGAGCGTGTATTCCTGCGTGGTTCGGCCGTCGGATGCCGTGGATACGATCGTCATGCGGCTTATGCCTTCCGGAACGACGGCAGTCGCCGCTTCGCCGCGGGCAACGGTCCGGCCGTTCACCGACATCGTGCCGTTTTCGTCCGTTTGCGTTGGCCGGACCGTCACGGCCCCCACCCCGTCAGGCAGCGGGAGATGATATTCTCTGACGGTGGCGTCGAAGCGAAACGACGGCAGCTGACCGATCGCGATATTGCTGAGAGAGGCGTCGTACGCTTGTTGTCCTTCCGCCATGTACACGCGGAAGGCGTCCAAATACAGGCCCTTGTTTTCCATGTTGACGACCTTGATCTTATGCCTGCCCGGCGTCAGATCGCGTTTGGCATAAATCGTGAAGTAATCATGCTGCACCTTTTCGTACGCATCCGCGATGACCGGTTCCGCATCGTCGATGGAAATCGCGATGTTGCCGGCAGCTTCGTTTTTCTCGACGACGACGTCGATCCCTTTGCCTTCAAACTCATATTCCACCGCATCGTTTGCCGTTTCGGTTACCCGCACGCCGCCTTGGTGGGCGTACTGCCGGCTTTTGTCATACCAGGTGCCCGAATAGTTCAAATCCCCGCTTGCGTTGTCGGCCATGTACGTCAGCGGCAGCTGCTGTCCGTCGTACGGGCTGCCCGGGGCCGGTACGTCTCCAACCTGTTCGCCCGCCGCTGCCCGGACCATGTAGTCATGGAGCGCCTTGACGTATTCCGGCGAGAGCGTATACTTCCTTGCATCCGCCGGGCTAATCGCGCTGTCGACGATTTGCTGCGCCAGCTCCGGGCGTTTGTTTTGAATTTTGCGCAGCAGCTCGTATTCTTCGAGGCCGTCCCTCTGCGCCTCATAACGGATGGAGCTTTTGACCGTCATGTTTTTCTTGTCCGGATAAACGATGGTCGAATCCCCGTACCAGCTGCCGACGTACCACGCGTTCCAAGCCCAGTGCAGATGCCCCTCCACGCCATGCTGGAACAGGTTCCAATACAGCAGTCTGCCCGTCAGCGTCGGCTGCGTCCAGAAGCGGTTCAGCCAAGGCGGCTGGTTGACCTCGCAGGTATACACCCACAAATCGCTGCCGGACGCTTGCTCAGCTTTGTACTGAGCCTCTTTTTCCTGGAACGCGGGCGTCAGGGGCACCCATACGTCGACGTAAGGTTTCGTTTTATCATTTAATAGAATCCCGTGCGGATCGGCATCCATCGTTTTAAAGTCCGGGACGATGGCTTTCACTTTTTTCGCGACGTACGTCCAGTAATGGGTTGCATTATCGTCGATCGGCTCATCCCGGATGTGCTGGTACCAGGTAAAGCCGTTTTCGCTCGTCCAGCCTTTTTCCTGCAAATGGTCATGCAAGGCGGCGAGATAGTTGTTCAAAAAAGCGTCGGTCTGCGGCAGCGCGTCCGGCAGCTTTTCGTTCCAGGAAGGATCGGGCTTTTCGTCCGCCGGCATATAGTTCAGGATGTGGATCAGATGGGCGTTCGCGAAGTTTCGCATCCCTTTGTCGATGAAAATTTGCATGTACCTGTCAAACAGCGACCAATCGAGATCGTCCGGCACGCCGCTTAGAAATTCGGAAAGATTCGTTCCCGTTTCCTTCAAGAACAAATCCGTCCGGACCCAGATCATGTTCTGCCGGTAATCCGTCATCACCTGCGCGAAATTGTCCATCAGCTTAAACCATTTGTCGCTGTAGGTCTCCACGCCGTAATAGTACTTTCCGACGTCGTACGCGTCCGACGAGGCGTCGCCGAACTGCATGCCGTCCCATGTAAAGCCGTTGGTCATCGCCCAGATGTAATTAATGAACCGGGTATCCGAGGTTTGCGGAATTTCTACGTCGGCGACCTCCACCTGCAGCGGGATGCGGTAATCTCCGCGATTCGTTTTGACCGTCACGCTGCCTTCGTAAACGCCGGGCTCGGTCGATGAAGGCACGTAGGTCGTGATCCATATCGGCTGCGTCGAGTCGGCGGCTACCTTCATCGACTTTTCGTTCGACAACGGGTCCGGGATGTCCGACAGGGGATAGATCGGATCGCCTACCCGTTCGGGAAAAAAGATGTTCGGCTGAACCGTGTCCGGCAGCCCGTATTCGGCAAAATGGTACTTCAGGTTGCTGCTGGCGATGGACTTGCGTCCGCCGGATACGAGGTTTGAAAATTCAACTTTCGTGATTTTAAAATCGGACGCCCCGCGGACGGCGATCTGGGCGTTTTCGTATTCGTTTTTGGCCGACACGATGCGGATGCCCGTTTCCGGATGTTGCGGCAGCGTGCTGGTGCGGTATACGGTTTTGAGCGCATTGACGACCCATACGTCAAGACCCGGTGGGGCCGCCTCCGAAACGGGTGCCGCGGACAGCAGCAGAAGAAGGGCAAGCATCAACGACGGTATTTTTTTTCGCACGGTACATCATCGCCTCCATGATTTGATTGCAAATCATTTCTCGCCTGTTAAGACATGACGCCACCATAATATTCGGCAAAGCAGGTCAAAGCTGCTTCGCCCTACTCCTTCACCGACCCGAGCAAAATGCCCTGGATGAAATATTTTTGCAAAAACGGGTACACGACGAGCACCGGAACGACGGCCACGACGATTTTGGCCGCGTTCAGCGTCTGGTCCGACAGCTGCCTCATCAGCTCGTATTTGTTCGGGTCCGAGGCCATCGTGCTGATGCTCATTTGAACGACCAGCTGCTGGATGTAAGTCTGGAGCGGATAATGCTCCACGCTTCGCATAAAGATCATGCCGTCGAAAAACGAATTCCAATGTCCGACGATGCTGAACAAGGTAACGGTCGCAATCGAAGGCAGCGACAAAGGGATGTACACCCGAAACAGCATGTACCAAGGACCCGCCCCGTCCATGCTTCCGGCTTCGTTCAGCTCCTTCGGAATGCCGCGGAAAAAATTCATGAGCAAAATCACGTTGAATACCGGCACCGCGGACGGCAGTACCAAAGCCCAGATCGAATCGAAGAGCCCGAGGCTTTTCACCAAAATGTAAAGGGGGATGACGCCGCCGCTGAACAGCATCGTAAATATCAGGAACCACATGTAGGCGTTGCGGCCGCCAAACTGCTCGCTGGTCCGGGACAGCGGATAGGCCATAAGCACCGTCATCAAAAAGTTGATCGCCCCGCCCAGCAGCACCCGTTCAACCGACACCATAAAGGAATGGAGAAATTTCGAATCGGCCACGATCTGCTTATACGCGTACAGATTGAAGCCTTTCGGCCAAAACGATACGGCTCCTGCTGCGGCGTAAGCCTTATGGCTGAAGGACACCGCTACCGTATGGACGATGGGCGCAATGGACGTCAAAGCGATCAGCACCATGACGACGATTAACAGGGCGTACCAAATTTTGGCCGGTATCGTTTGGCTGCGTACCATGAGCTTCACCTCCTTCCCGGTTAGAAAATCCGGTAATTCGCATACTTGTACGCGAGCGAGTAGGAAAAAATGATCAGGACGAACGCGATGACCGATTTCATCAGCCCGATGGCCGTCGCGAACCCGTATTGGCCGTCCAGAATGCCCGCCCGGTACACGTAGGTGTCGATCACGTCGGAGGATTCATAGACGATCGGGGAATACATGTTGAAGATCTGGTCAAAGCCGGCGTTCAAAATATTGCCGATGGCCAGCGTCGCCAGCAAAATGATCGTCGCCCGAAGCAGCGGCAGCGTGATCAGGCGGGTTTGCTTCCGCCAACCGGCGCCGTCGATGGATGCCGCCTCGTACAGGTGGGGATCGATGCCTGCCAGCGCGGCCAAATAAATGATCGTGTTGAACCCGAATTCCTTCCACACGTCGCTGCCGATCAGAATGTACGGGAACACGCGGTTGTCCCCCAAAAATTGGATCGGGCCGATTCCGAAAACCTCCAGCATCCGGTTGACGATCCCGTCGGTCAGGAGCAGCTCCGAGAAAATTCCCGCCAAAATGACCCAGGACAAAAAATGCGGCAGGTAAACGATCGTCTGCACCGTCCGTTTAAACGCACGCTGCCGGACTTCGTTCAGCAGGACGGCAAACACAAGCGGCACGATCAGGTTGGCGACGATTTTGGATATGGCGAGAAACAGCGTATTCCGGATAATGACCTTGCTGTCGCTCAATTCGAAAAAATAGGTAACGTTTTCGAGCCCGACCCACGGGGATCCGAAAATCCCCTTGCTGATTTTGTAATCCTGAAAAGCCATCAGCAGGCCGAACATCGGGATGATGGAGAAAATAAGGAGCAGGATGATGCCGGGCATGAGCATCAAGTGGTAATGCGCCTGGAACGGTTTTTTGCTCTTCTTGCCCGGCCTTGTCTCGGAAAGCTCCGTTTGCGGCCGAACCGGAAGGCGGGTTTGCTCGGCTTTTCCCGTCATTTCTGAACGGCCTCTTGAACTTCTTTCATGATCTGCTCTCCGCCCTGCGCCTTCCAATCGGCCACGAATGAATCAAATGCACCCAGCGGCAGCTCGCCGAGGACGATTTTGAAATAGGTTTCGTTTTCCAGCTTCTGCAGATTGCTCCAGCGTTTCTCCATCGTTTTCGTCGTGGCCGTATACAGCGAATACACCTCGTTGAACTTTACGTCCGCCATCGGCTGCCCGCCGACCAAATACGCATAAGGAGGGCCCCATTCGCCGATGTTCGCTTTCGGGTCGGCTTTATATTTGTTCCAGCGCTCCAGATGCCCCTGCATCTCCGGAGACAGCTGGTCCGGCGTCAGCTTGCCTTCGATCGCGCCTTTGATCATTTCATGTTTTTTCAGCACCGCGTCGGGATCGCCGATGTTCAAATCGATCGGGCGCAGGCTGACATAGGTTTGGTCCAGCTTTTTATCGTCGGGCGTCGGCGTTTGCAGGAAACGGGTATTGTAGTTGAAATACGTCATGACCGCTTCCGGGTGCTTGAAGCCTTTTTTCACCACGAGGAAGCTGCTGCTCGGAGGCACGACGGTCGCATTGTACTGCCCATGGCCGTCGGCGATCGCGTAGGCTCTCCAATCGGCCTTCGGATCGGACATCATGGCGTTTGTCAAGGTGCCGAACGGCATGTACCACGGCCCGAAAAAGATGCCGCTTTTCCCGCCGACCACCAGCTCGTCGGGATTTTTGCGGAGCGCGAAGTCCTTGTCGATCAGCCCCTTTTTGTACCATTCCGCCAGCTTGCCGAGCGCCTGCTTGGCTTCCGGCGTGGTGGAGCCGTATACGACGTTGCCCGAGCCGTCCTTCAGCCAAATGCTTGGATAAGCGCCAAAAGCATTAAACAGCGCCTTGAAATCATAGTTCCAGCCGTAATCGGTCGTGACGACCCCGTTGTTGCCGGGCAGCCCGATCGTGTCGTTTTTGCCGTTGCCGTCCGGATCGCGGGTAATAAACGCCTCGGCGATCTTTTCCACGTCGTCCACCGTCTTCGGAGGCTGCAGGCCCAGCTTGTCGAGCCAGTCTTTCCGCACCCAGATCTCCTGGAAGGAGTCTCCCTTCGGCACGATGTTCGGTATGGCCAGCAGCTTGCCGTCGATCGTCGCTTTGTCGAGGGACAAGCCGTCGTTCAGCTCATAGATTTGCTTGACCTGATCGGACGCATAAGTTTGGAATACGTCGGTCAAATCCTCAAGCTGATCGGCGTCCGCCAATTCCAGAAACGTCCGTTCGTCCACGACCATCGCATCGGGCAGATCGTTGCTGGCCACCGCCAGCTTCAGTTTTTGCGTGTAATCGTCGCCCGAGGCGTACCACATATACTTGAACTTCACGTTCGTTTTTTCGGTGAAATGGCGGGTGTACATATTGTCTTCGATCGTGTCCCCCTGCGGGATTCTTTCGTTCGGCGACACTGCTTTGATCGTGCTCACCTCGACGAGCTCCGGCAGCCGGAACGGATCGATTGCCGTTTCCGTTTTCGCTTCGGGCGGTTTGCCGGGGGCCCCGCTTTCCTCTGCCGTTTCCTTCTTGCCCGACGTGCAGGCCGACAGCAAAAGCATCACGGCGGCCAGCAGCACCAGCGCCGACTTCCCCTTTTTATTCATTAGCTTTCCTCGCTTTCCTGTAGGATTGATTCTAATGATACAAGGCGGATGGGCCGGCAGAGTCAGTTTCCCGCTTCAAATGGGTGCCGGTTGATCTTTAAAATAGCGCTTACATCATACGAATGTGCACTTCATGAGGATAAAAGTGACCCCGGGTTGAGGGGATCTAAGATGGCGGTCGGCAAAAAAAAGGATGCGCAAGCCGCCATGCGGTCTTGCTGCATCCTTCGTGGAATTCCTTATGATCCGCCATAGGCGCTGCAGTGCGGCCGGGTCTGGCCGGCGGCGCATCCCCTCTTTTGCCCCTATTCGAACCCGCGCAGGATATCCTGCGCCGCTTGTACCCGGGACGGCTCCACGGGCTTCAGGTGATCTCCGTCCCTGCGCAGGGCCGATCCGAAATGGACCTCCGGAACGTCCGTTGCCTCGATGAACTCCTGCAGCACCGGCACGGAAAGCCCGTATCCGGCCAGAATCGCGGTTCCCGTTCCGCGGGACGCCTCGACGAGCCGCTTGATTTGCGGCGCGGACTTCGGCGCCGGCAGCGGGCCGCCGGACGTCAAAATGCGGTTGATTTGCGGATAACCGGCAATCACCTGAAACGCGGACAGCTGATCCTCGATCTCGTCAAAGGCGCGATGAAACGTCACGTTTAAGCCTTCCGCGTCCTGAAGGAGATATTCCAGCGCTGCCGTGTCCACCTTTCCGTCCCCGGTCAGGGTGCCGACCACGATGCCGGCCGCGCCGCTTGCCTTGATGAAAGCAATGTCTTCCTTCATCGTTTGGAGATCATGTTGGTCGTACACGAACGACTGGCTGTGGGGGCGGACCATGACAT
>Ga0180220_1002096_pt1 | contig 13427 bp, 13 predicted proteins | sample eDN5th37CBELigBY_FD_151335 | JGI IMG/M metagenome (GOLD analysis project Ga0180220, IMG submission 151335) | Enriched backyard soil microbial communities from Emeryville, California, USA - eDNA 5th pass 37_C BE-Lig BY (version 2) (version 2) | ecosystem: Environmental > Terrestrial > Soil >... | reverse complement strand
TCGTGCCGGTCGGCATTTCGTCCGGCGCCGCCTTGCAGGCAGCCGTGGTGGTCGGCTCGCGCCCGGAGAACGCCGGCAAGACGCTGGTGGTTGTGATCCCGTCCTTCGCCGAGCGCTATCTGTCGACCGTGCTGTTCGAGGGCCTCGGCGGCTGACGCCAGCAGGTTCCGGAGATACGAAAAAAGGGCGGCAAACCGGAAGGTCTGCCGCCCTTTTTGTCGAAAGCGGAAAGATCAGCGCCGGCGCAGGTCCGCCGGGCGCGGGGCGTGATAGGTGGTGGCGCGGGCCGCGCGGCCGGCCATGTCGACGCCCTTGCGGACGGCGCTGCATGAACAGGTGCCCTGGTGCACGATGACGCCCGTCACAGCCGGGTGCCGCCGCGGCGCGAGGTGGCCGGGCCGGGGCCGCGCATATAGTGGCGCTCCGGCCTGTAGCTGGGGGCGATGAGTTCGCGCAGGGTCGTGGCAAGGCGGCGCAGAAGGTTCAAGATCGTCATGTCGCTTCGTCCCGTTTCGGAGTCCCTTCCGAAGTGCGGACACCATAGCAGCCGAGGCATGAATAGTCGGTGAACGCTATGTTAACGTTTCCCGGAAAACGCGCCGCTTCATGGCCGGATTGCGGCTGATTCGCGGCCTTTCCGCGCCATTTGGCGGAAGCTTTACGAGTGTGTTTTTTGCGCCACATCGGACCCGGCGGGAACGATCCTCCCTGTGTCCCGTTATCGAAGCTTGAACTCGCGAATTCCGGGGACTTGCCATGGCGCCGCGCCCAGCCTGGAAAGGTTATCTCAAGCTTTCGCTCGTCACTTGCGCAGTGGAACTGACCAACGTCGTCACCCACTCCGAGCGCATTTCCTTCCGCGTGCTGAACCGCAAGACCGGCAACACGGTCAAACGCGTCTATGTCGATGCCGAAACCGGCAAGCCGGTGGGCGACAGCGACGAGATCAAGGGCTATGAGGTCGACGAGGGCGCCTTCGTCCATATCGAGGAGGACGAGATCGAGGCGGTGCGCGTCGAATCCTCCAACATGATGAGCCTCGACGGCTTCGTCGACAAATCCTCCATCCAGCAGATCTATCTCGACACGCCCTATTACCTGTCGCCGGCCGACAAGGTTTCGCAGGATGCCTTCGCCGTCATCCGCGACGCCATGGCCGCGCGCAAGAAGGCCGGCCTTGCCCGCATCGTGCTCTACCGGCGCGAGCGGCCGGTGCTGATCGAGCCGCTGGGCAAGGGCATGGTGCTGACCACCTTGCGCTACGACAGCACGGTGCGCCAGCCCGACACGGTGTTCGAGGACATCAAGGCGGTGAAGACCGACAAGGAGATGATCGAGCTGGCCGAGCACATCATCGACAAGAAGGCCGCGCGCTTCGATCCGTCGAAATTCGACGACAAGTACGAGGAGGCGCTGCTTGAACTGATCCGTGCCAAGAAGGCGGGCCGCAAGGCGCCGAAGGCCAAGGCGGCGGCCAGGCCTTCCAATGTGGTCAACCTGTTCGAGGCGCTGAAGCAGAGCCTTGCCGCCGACAATGACGGCGGCGCGAAGACGGGCAAGGCCGGCAAGACCACAAAAGGCAGGGCAGCGACGGAAAAGGCTTCCGCCCGCACCTCGTCCTCGCGCAAGACGGCATAGCCCGATGCATCCGACATGGCCGACCTGAAGGAATATCAAGCCAAGCGCGATTTCACCAGGACGGCCGAGCCGGCCGGCAAGGTGGCGCGGAGCAAAAAGGCGGCTGCTGCTGCCGGGGGCGGCCTCTTCGTCATCCACAAGCATGCCGCCCGCCGCCTCCACTACGATCTGCGGCTGGAGCATGGCGGCGTGCTGTGGAGCTGGGCGGTGACGCGCGGTCCGAGCCTCGATCCGCACGAGAAGCGGCTGGCCGTCCATGTCGAGGACCATCCGCTCGACTACGCGCCGTTCGAGGGCACCATCCCCAAGGGCGAATATGGCGGCGGCTCGGTCATCGTCTGGGACGAGGGGCGGTGGCTGCCGGAGCACGATCCCGAAAAGGGGATGAAGAAGGGGCATCTGGATTTCGAGCTCGACGGTCACAAGCTCAAGGGCAAATGGCATCTGGTACGGTTGCGCCCGCGGCCGGGCGAGAAGCGCGACAACTGGCTGCTGATCAAGTCCGACGATGCCTATGCGCGCCCGGATGAGGATATTCTGGAAGAGGAGCCGCGCTCGGTGAAATCCGGCCTCACGGTGGAGGAGGTCGGCGCTGGCAAGACGGTGAAGGGCAAGAAGCCACGCGTCTGGCATTCCAACAGGCCGGATTCGGGTAAGGACGGTACGACAAAACCGGCGGCGCCGGGCTTCATCGAGCCGCAGCTTGCCACGCTGCAACGCGAGGCGCCGGGCGGCGCCGACTGGCTGCACGAGGTGAAGTTCGACGGCTATCGCATGCAGGCGGTGATCGCCGGCACCGATGTGCGCCTGCTGACCCGCAGCGGCCTCGACTGGACGGAGAGGTTCGGTCCAGCCATCGTCGCCGCGCTGGCCGGGTTGAAGTGCAAGGACGCCGTCATCGACGGGGAGATCGTCGTGCTGGGCGGCAACGGCATCTCGTCCTTCCCGCTCCTGCAGGCGGACCTTTCGGCGGGCCGCACCGATCGCTTCCTCTATTACGCCTTCGACCTGATGCATCTGGACGGCGAGGACCTTCGCGGCGAGCCGCTGGTCGAGCGCAAGGAGGCGCTGCGCCAATTGCTGGAAGGGCAGGGCGATGATTCGCCGCTGCGCTTCAGCGAGCATTTCACCGAGCCCGGCCGGGTGATGCTGAAACATGCCTGCCGCATGGGGCTGGAAGGCGTCGTCTCCAAGCGCGCCGACGCGCCTTACCGCAGCGGGCGCGGGCTCGACTGGATCAAGTCGAAATGCACGCTCAGTCAGGAATTCGTCATCGGCGGCTACCTGCCTTCGGACAAGACCGGCCGAGGCCTGAAATCGCTGCTGGTGGGTTATAACGAAGGCGGACGCCTGAACTATGCCGGCCGCGTCGGCACCGGCTTCTCGGTCAAAATAGCCGACGATCTCAAGGCGCGCCTCAACCGGCTGAAAACACCGGCTCGCCCTTTCGATGCGGCCGTGCCCGATTCCCGGCAGGCCGTGTGGGTGAAGCCGGAACTGGTGACGCAGGTGGAATTCCGAAGCTGGACCGCAGACCGCATCCTGCGCCATGCTTCCTTCCAGGGGCTGCGCGAGGACAAACCGGCGGAGGAGGTCGTGCAGGAAAAACCGAAAGCCGCAAAAAACGCCAAACCTGCCGGGGTGAAAACCTCCGTCACGCTGTCCAGCCCCCACAAGCTGTTGTGGCCGCAGGAGAAAATCTCCAAGCGCGACCTGCTCGGGCACTACGAGCTGGTATGGCCGCGCATGAAGCCCTTTGTGGTCGAGCGCCCGCTGGCGCTGGTGCGCGCACCGGACGGGGTCGAAGGCCAGCGCTTCTTCCAGAAGCACGCCTCGCCCGGCATGAGCGATCATATCCTTCGCTCCAGGGACCCCGAGGACGGCGAGGAAATCCTCTACATCAAGGACTTCGACGGCCTTGCGGCGCTGGTGCAGATCGGCGTGGTCGAGGTGCACATCTGGGGCGCCACTATCGACCGGATCGATATGCCGGACCAGGTCGTCTTCGACCTCGACCCGGACGAGGGCGTCGGAGCCGACAAGGTGCGCGACGCGGCACTCGACATCCGCGCTAGGCTGGACGAACTGGCGATGCCCGCCTTCGTCAAGGTATCCGGCGGCAAGGGCTATCACGTGGTGGTGCCGCTGAAGCCGAAGGCCGGCTGGGACGAGGTGAAGGGGTTCGCCCACGACTTCGCCAAAGCGATGGAACAGGCGGAGCCGGAGCGCTTCACCGCCACCTTGTCGAAGAAGGCGCGCAAGGGGCGCATCTTCATCGACTATCTGCGCAACGGCCGTGGCTCGACCACGGTGGCGCCCTATTCGTCGCGGGCGAAGAAGGGAGCCACCGTCGCCATGCCTGTGCGGTGGGACGAGGTGGAGGCCGGAGTCGCGCCCGATGCGTTCCCGCTCGGCGGCAAGGCCACGTTGAAGCGGCTGGCGCAGGACGATCCGTGGACGGATTTCTTCGGCAAGGGCGAGGTTCTGAACCGCAAGTGAGCCGCTTCAGGCGTTGCCGATCAGCACCCCGGTGGCGAACACCAGCCCGCCGCCCAACACCACCTGGAAGGCGGCGCGCAGGAACGGCGTTTCCATGTAGCGGTTCTGGATGAAGGCGATCGCCCACAATTCGAAGAACACGATGATGATGGCGACGGTCGTCGCGGTCCAGAAATCCGGGATCAGATAGGGCAGGGCGTGGCCGAGCCCGCCCAGCGCCGTCATGATGCCGGAGGCGAAGCCGCGCTTGACCGGCGAACCGCGCCCCGAAAGCCTGCCGTCGTCCGATGCCGCTTCGGTGAAGCCCATGGAAATGCCGGCGCCGAGCGAGGCGGCGAGGCCGACGAGGAACGTCTGCCATGTATCGTGCGTGGCGAAGGCCGCGGCGAAGATCGGCGCCAGCGTCGAGACCGAACCGTCCATCAGCCCGGCAAGGCCCGGCTGGATATAGGTGAGGATGAATTGCCGCCGCTCGGTCGCTTCCTCTTCCTTGCGCGCATCGCCCGGCAGATGCCGTTCCTCCAGCCTCTGCGCTGCCGAGCTGTGGCTCTGCTCGGCAGCGGCAAGGTCGCCGAGAAGCTTGCGGGTCGAGGCATCGGAGGCGCGCTTCGCGGCGGCGATATAGAAGGCATAGGCCTGCCGCTCCATCTCTTCGGCCTGCGCGCGCACCGTCTCGACGCCCAGCGGACGGACCAGCCAGTCGGGCTTGCGCTCGTAATAGCCTTTCACATGCTCGCGCCGGATCAGCGGGATGCGCTCGCCGAAGCGCCTGCGGTGCAGGTCGATGAGCGCGGCGCGGTGGCTGTCCTCTTCCTCGGCCAAGGCCTCGAACATCCTGGCCGAATGCGGAAAATCCTCCTCCAGCCCGTCGGCATAGGAGCGGTAGATGCGCGCGTCGTCCTCCTCCGAAGAGATGGCAAGCGCCAGGATTTCCTGTTCGGACAGCGAATCGAAGGCGCGGCGGCCGAAGCCGAAGACTCGGGAAAGCATGATCGTCTCTATCTACTTTAGAATTATTCTAAAGTAGATATTGCGACAGGAGAAGTCAATCGCGGCAGGCTGCCACGGCAGGTCCGGCCTTGCGTCTTTGCGCCGTCATCTCCTTCGGAATGCGCATGCAAAAGGGCGATCCGTTGCCGGATCGCCCTTGCCGGATTTCGACAAGCGACCTTATCGATAGATGGGGCAGCCCCGGTCCCAGCGGCCGAAGCTGATGACCACGCGGTCGCCGCCGCGGCTTCTGCCGCGCACGTCCACGGTGCGGCGGCCGACATCGAGTATGCGGGCGCGCCTTATGCCCATCCGCTCGGCCTTGGCCAGCGCCCGGTCCGGCGTGCACTGGTCACGCCACCGCGCGCCTTCGTCACGGCGCGCGCGCCGGTCCCCGCGTCGGTCCCCGCGCCAGTTGCGGTCGTCGCGCCGGCAGTTCTCGTAGCGTGGGTCGCAATTGTCGCGCATGCGCACGGCGGGGCCGTCGCGGCCGAGCTGGATTTCGATATCCTGGGCCTGGACGGTGGTTGCTGGTGTGCCCGACACGGCAAGCGTGGCGGCGAACAAGGCGAGGGTCAGAATCTGCTTCATATCGTGGTCTCCTGCTTGGACCATAACGGCGCAGACGCGTCCGGGTTCAAATCAGCTTTGAAAACCGGTCCGAAATATGCGGTGAAAGCCCTCAGTCGAGCGTGCGCCGGAACCGCAGCAGCGCGAAGCCAGAGAACAGCACGACGAAGCCGAGCAGCCACAGGATCTCGGTGGCCACGGCGGGGAACTCCGCGCCCTTCAGCATCACGGCGCGCACGATGCGCAGGAAGTGGGTAAGGGGGAATATCTCGCCGAGCCATTGCGCCCACACGGGCATGCCCCGGAACGGGAACATGAAGCCGGAAAGCAGGATCGACGGCAGGAAGAAGAAGAAGGTGAGCTGCATGGCCTGCATCTGCGTGCGCGCCACGGTCGAGATGGTGTAGCCGAGCAGCACCAGCCCCAGCACGAAGACGAGGATCGAGGACAGCAGAAGCGGCAAGCCGCCGACGAAGGGGATGTGGAACAGGAGCTTGGCAGCGATCAGCACCACCACCACCTGCACGGCGCCGACGCCGGCATAGGGCAGCACCTTGCCCAGCATGATCTCCAGCGGGCTCGACGGCATGGCGAGCAGGTTTTCCATGGTGCCGCGCTCGGTCTCGCGCGTCAGCGCGATCGAGGTCATCATCACCATGGTCATCTGCAGGATGACGCCGAGCAGGCCGGGCACGATGTTGTATTGGGAGATGCCTTCCGGGTTGTAGCGCCGGTGCACCACCACATCGAGCCGGCTGCGCGCGTCTTCCGCCGCCACCGCCTGAAGGCCCTGCGCCCGCAGCAGTGCCTGGCCGGCGATGGTGCCGAGGGTCGAGATGGCGCCCGTCGCCACCGAGGGATCCGTGGCGTCGGCCTCGATCAGGATCTGCGGCCGGTCGCCGCGCTCCACGCGGTGGCCGAAATCGGCAGGAATGGTGACGAGAAAAGCGACGTCGCCGCGCGCCATGAGGCCGTCGGCCTCGCCTTCGGTCGCCGCGATGTGGTCGAAGCGGTAGTAGCCGGTGTTCTCCAGCGCCGCCACCATGGCGCGCGTATACTGGTCGTTGCTCATCGCCAGCAGCGCTGCCGGCAGGCTCTTGGGGTCGTTGTTGATGGCGAAGCCGAACAGCACCAGCAGCATCAGCGGCACGCCGAGCATCATGGCGAAGGTCACCCGGTCGCGGCGCATCTGGATGAATTCCTTGATGAGCAGCGCGTTCAGCCGGGCGAAGGAGAAGATGCCGTTCATGCCATGTTGTCCTTCGAGCCGGCCATGAACTGGATGAACACGTCTTCCAGGCTGGTCTCGCCGGGCGCCACCGTCACGCCCGGGTTTTCCTTTTCCATGTCCGCCAGCGTGGCGGTCAGCGCCACCTTGTCGGAGCCGACGACATGCAGCGTCGCGCCGAAGGGGGCGACCTGCTCGACGCCCGGCTGGCCGGCAAGTGCCGCCGCGATCCTGTCCAGCTTCTGCCCCTGCACGATGAAGGTGGTCAGGCCGGCATTCTTCACCACCTCGTCCACCGTGCCGGTGGCGAGCATGCGGCCATAGGAGATGTAGCTGATGCGGTGGCAGCGCTCGGCCTCGTCCATGTAGTGGGTGGAGACCAGCACGGTGAGGCCGCCGCTGGCGAGAAGGTGGATCTCGTCCCAGAACTCGCGCCGCGCCTTGGGGTCGACGCCGGCGGTCGGCTCATCGAGCAACAGGAGCTTCGGCTTGTGCATGATGCAGGCCGCCAGCGCCAGCCGCTGCTTCCAGCCGCCGGACAGCGTGCCGGCAAGCTGGTTGCGCCGCGAGGTCATGCCGAGATCGGCGAGCGTGTCGGCGACATGGGTTTCGACCGGCTGGAGCCGATAGAGGCGGGCCACGAATTCGAGGTTCTCGGCAATGGTCAAGTCCTCGTAGAACGAGAACCGCTGCGTCATGTAGCCGACCTCGCGCTTGATCTTGAGCCCTTCGGTGCGCAGGTCGAAGCCGAGCACCGTGCCTTCGCCCTCGTCCGGCGTCAGCAGGCCGCACATGATGCGGATCGTCGTGGTCTTGCCGGACCCGTTGGGGCCGAGAAAGCCGACGATCTCGCCCTGCGCCACGGTCATGTCGACATGGTCCACGACGGTCTTGTCGCCGAAGCGCTTGACGAGGTTTCTGACGTCGATGGCGTTCATGAGCGTGTGAGGGGAGTAGGGCAGTAGGGGAATAGGGCAGTATGTTTTTGTCCCTACTCCCTTACTGCCCTACTCCCCTATTCCCCTAACAATTCCACATCCACGATCTGGCCGGGCTTCAGCGCCGTGGCGTCGCCTTCCGGGCGGGCCTCGACCAGGTAGACGAGTTTCTGGCGGTTCTCGAGCGAGTAGATCACCGGCGGCGTGAATTCGGGCTCGGTAGAGACATAGCTGACACGCGCCCTGAGATCGGGGCCGCAACCGTCGCAGTGCACGGCGAGTTCCGAACCGACCTTGAGGGTGGAAAAAGCCTCCTGTGGGACGAAGACCGTGAGCTTGACCGCGCCTTCCGGCAGGATCGAGATCACCGGCGCCGTCGGTCCGGCCGTGTCGCCCGGATTGCGGATCACGTCGGTGACGCGCCCGGGCGACGGGGCGGCCAGCGTGCGTTTGGAGAGCTTCCAGCGGGCCTGCTCCAGCGTGGCCTCGGCCTGTTTTACCGCGCCGCGCGCCGCCTCGATTTCCTCGGCGCGTGCCGGCAATCCGGCCACCGCAAGATTGGCTTCGCTCTGGCCGATGGCGGCGTCGGCGACCTCCACGGCGGTCGTCGCCTCGTCGAGCTGGGCCTGCGTGGCGATGCCGCGCCGGTTGAGGTCGCTGGTGCGTTCCAGCACGCGCCGCGCCTCGTTCGCCTGCGCATGGGCGGAGCGCACGGTCGCCTCCAGCACGGCGATCTCCTGCGGCCGCTTGCCGACCTGTAGGTTGGCAAGTTGCGCCCTGGCCTGCGCCAGCGCCGCCTCTGCCTGCGCCACCGCGATCTCGGCGTCGGCGCTTTCCAGCTTCACCAGCGCCACGCCGGGCTCGACCGCGTCGCCGCGCTTGACGGTCACCTCCTGCACCTGCGCCACCTCGATGGGGGCGAGCAGAACATAGTCGCCCTCGACATAGCCCACCGCCAGCGGGCTCGGCGCTGCGCAGGCGGAAAAGAGTTGCGCGGCAAGCGGAAGGGAACAGAGAAAGCTCATGCGTCGCTCCCGATTCTCGAAGACAGGATGGCGAGGAGATTGTTGCGGACCACGTCGGCCACCTTGCCGGCTTCCGCCTCGCCGAACGTTTCCCACCCCATGCGTCGCTTCACCACCTCGGCGCCGATGCGGAAATAGAGCGCCTGCCCCAGGAGGGTGAAGACGGTGAGCCGCGTCCGCTCGCTTTCGGCCGGCTCACCCGTCGCCTGTTCCCAGATGAGGCATAGCCGCCGGTGGGCCGGCTCGAACACGCCATTGTAGATGCGGTCGAGGGCGGCCGAGGGTTGCGACATCTCGCGCAGCACGAAGCGCACGATGTCGCCCGCCTCGGGCCGGGCGATGATGAAGGCGATCAGCCGTTCCAGCCCCGCCACCAACTGGGCGCGCGCCGCTTCCGCCCCGGCGGGCTTCGCTGCCGGGCCGTCGAGGCCGCCAATGGCTTGCAGGGCAATGGTCTGCATGGTTTCGGCGATGAAATCCGCAACCGCGATGCGCAGGCCTTCCTTGTTGCCGAAATGATAGGCGATGGAGCCGATATTGGCATTGGCGAGTGCCGCGACCTCGCGGGTGGAGGTGCCCTCGAAGCCCTGGCTTCCGAACAGGCTCAGGGCCGCGCGCACCAATGCCGCGCGGGTGGTGTCGGCCGCGGGCGGTTCTGTGGAAGAGGGGCGGGGCGGAAGGGTAGCCATGCCTAAATTTAATCAATCGATTGATTAAAGTCAAGCTAGGGGGAAATGTGGGCCGGAACACGCAGGGCGTGCGCAGGCGTGACCGATGTTTCGGCGGCATCGGCGGTTGATTTGGCTGCGCCTTGGCGCTTAAGTCGCCGGCATGGCCAAGGAAGTGGAACGCAAGTTTCTGGTGAAGAGCAATTCGTGGCAGGAGCAGGCGCAATCGCGCATCGCCATCCTCCAGTTCTATCTGGCCATCACCGCCGAGCGCTCGGTGCGCGTGCGCATTTCCAACGGCGGCGAGGCGCGGCTGACGCTGAAATTCGGCAGCGACCTCAGCGCCCGTGACGAGTTCGAATACGACATTCCGCTGGACGATGCGAAGGAGATGCAGGCCTTCGCGCTCGGCACCACCATCGTCAAGGCCCGCTACAATGTGCCCCATGACGGCTATCTCTACGAGGTGGACGTGTTCGCCGGCGTGTTGGACGGCCTTGTCGTGGCCGAGCTGGAGACGCCGGACCGGGTGGCGGATGGAGCGCTGCCGGAGTGGCTGGGCCCCGAGATCACCGGCGATATCCGCTATTCGAACGCCTCGCTGGCCCTGAACGGCTTTCCGGGCGACACCAGATGACCGCGCCCGCCGAAACCCTGCTCGACCGTATCGGCCGCTGGTTCGCCCGGCGCCTGCAAACCGAATCCTCAGGCTACGAACCCTATACGCCCTCCGACCCGGAGACGCTGCGCCGCACGCTGGAGCCGGGCGATATATTGCTCGTCGAGGGCAACCAGAAGATCTCGGCGGCCATCAAATATCTGACGCAGTCGACCTGGTCGCACGCCGCGCTCTATGTCGGCGACATGTTGCCCGAACCCGAGGACGGGTCGGAGCGGCCCCGCCTGATCGAGGTGACGATGGGCGATGGCTGCGTGGCCGTGCCGCTCTCGCGCTACCGCACCTACAACACCCGCATCTGCCGGGCGAGCGGGCTGACGCCCGAGGACCGCGAACAGGTTGTCGCCTTCATGGTCGACAAGCTCGGCCTGCGCTACGACATGAAGAACATCTTCGACATGCTGCGCTATTTCTTCCCGGCGCCGCCGGTGCCTGTGCGCTGGCGCCGGCGCATGATCGCCTTCGGTTCCGGCGATCCGACGCGGGCCATCTGCTCGACCCTGATCGCGCAGGCCTATGAGGCGATCCGCTATCCGATCCTGCCGGAGATCACGCTGGCGCCCGGCCGGGCCTCGGCGCAGTCGCATTTCTCGCGGCAGGAAATCCTGCACATCCGCCACTATTCGCTCTACACACCGCGCGATTTCGACCTGTCGCCCTATTTCCGCATCGTCAAGCCGACGCTGGAATACGGCTTCGACTATCGCACCGTGGTCTGGGGCGACCTCGGTCCGCCGGGGGATGCTCAGCCAGCCGCTTCCGGCTCCGGCTGAGCGTGGCGCACCTCGGCGCGGGCGTGGGATTTCGCCGAGGCCACCGTGGCGCGGTAATGCACCAGCGGCGGCTTCACCCCGTGCGCGGTCAGCAGCTTGCGCATCTGCGGCGAAGCGCCGGCGATGTAGAACAGCACGCCCTGCTTCGCGGCCTTCTGCGCCACGCCTTCCAGCACATTGGCGCCGGTCGAATCCACCAGCGGGATGCCCGAACAGTCGAGGATGAAGGTCTTGCGCTGGTCGGCGATGCGGTCGAGCACGCTGCCGACCGTCGAGGCCGCCCCGAAGAAGAAGGCGCCCGATATGCGGTAGACGACGATGTCGGGATCGGTCACGGCGGAAGAATCATAGGCCTCGCGCTCGCCATTGGCGGTGTCGGCAAGGTCGTCGGCCACCAGCGGCGCTTCCGCCTCGACCTCGACCGACTTGGCCATGCGGTCGATGAACAGCAGCGCCCCCAGCGCGAAGCCGACGACGATGCCGGTGGTGAGGTCGCGGAAGACGACCAGCGCGAAGGTGATGAGCAGCACCGCTGCGTCGCCGCGCGAGGAGCGGATGAGCGCCCGGAAGGCCGGCCGCTCGATCATGTTCCAGGCGACCACGGCCAGCACGCCGGCAAGGGCGGCCAGCGGTATGTAGCTGGCGAGCGGGGCCGCCAGCAGCATGAAGGCCAGCAGGAAGACGGAATGCAGCATGCCCGACACCGGGCCATGCGCGCCGGCGCGTACATTGGTGGCGGTGCGGGCGATGGTGCCGGTCACGCAGATGCCGCCGAACAGAGCCGAACCGATATTGGCCGCGCCCTGCGCCACCAGTTCGCAGTTGGAACGGTGGCGGCGGCCGGTCATGCCGTCCGCGACCACGGCAGAAAGCAGCGATTCGATGGATCCCAGCAGGGCGAAGGCGACGGCATCAGGCAGCACGGCCAGCACCTTGTCTGCGCTCATGGCGGGCAGGGAAGGGCTGGGCAGCATGGAGGGGATGCCGCCGAAGCGGGTGCCGATGGTCTCCACGTCGAGCCCGCTGGCGACGACAGAGGCCAGCGCCACGGCGATCAGCATGCCCGGCCATGACGGACGCCAGCGCTTCAGCCCGACGATCACGCCTATCGTCAGCGCCGCGATCCCCACCGCGCCGACATTGACCGTCGGGGCGGCCTGCAAGAGCGCCATCAGCTTGGGGATGAGGTCGCCCGGCTCTTTCCCGGTGAGCGTCAGGCCGAATAGATCGTGCAACTGGCTGGCGAAGATGATGACGGCGATGCCGGCGGTGAAGCCGACGGTGACGGGATAGGGGATGAACTTGATGTAGGTGCCGAGCCTGAGCCAGCCGGCGACGGCCATCATCATGCCCGACATCATCGTCGCCAGCACCAGCCCGTCGACGCCGTGGCGGTCGACGGTGGCGGCCACCAGCACGATGAAGGCGCCGGCCGGCCCGCCGATCTGGAAGCGGCTGCCGCCGAGCAGCGAGACGAGGAAGCCGCCGACGATTGCCGTGAACAGGCCCTTTTCCGGCCCGACCCCGGAAGCGATAGCGATCGCCATCGACAGGGGCAGCGCCACGATGGCGACGGTCAGCCCGGCGATGGCGTCGGCCTTGAACTGGGCAAGGCCGTAGCCTTCGCGCAGCACGGTCACCAGCTTGGGCGTGTAGAGTTCACCGAAAGTAGGCTCCGTGGAGCCGGAACGCTGCCGCGATCTGCGGGGCTGTTTCATGAATCGGCCTTCGCACCGTATAACCGGCCGCCGGGGCGGCCCTGCCGTGCCGATCCAGAAGGGGAGCCTGCCGCCGCGCCCGCCGCTACAGCTTGAGGCGCACGCCTCTTCCGCCGCGCTCGCTGGACTGGTTCTCGCCGATCAGTTCCACCCCGGCCTCATCGAGCGCCTGGATGACCTTCATCAGCGTGTCCACCACGCCGCGCACCACGCCTTCGCTGGCCTCCATCCGCTGGATGGTCGGCAGCGAGACGCCGGCCCGTTCGGCGAGCGTCTTCTGGTCGATGCCGGCGAGTGCCCGCGCGGCGCGCATCTGCGCTGCTGTGATCACCGGCACAGTCTCCCGTCTGGATCTGCAATATGCATATATGATACGTTCATAGTGATGTGTCAAACATCATTATGGATGTTTGAGGATTGATCATCCGTGCCATTTTCAGCCTCGCCGTTGCGTGGCATCAGCCGGGCGGCCATCCACCAGACCATTGCCCAGGCAAAGCCGGCGCACCAGCCCGCCATCACGTCCGAGGGCCAGTGGACGCCGAGATAGAGGCGCGACACGCCCACCAGCAGCGCGATGAACACCGCCAGCGACAGGATGTAGATCTTCGTGGCGCGCCGGGGGGTGATGCCGCTCGCCAGCGCTCCGAGCGTCAGATAGACCAGCGCCGAGATCATGGCGTGGCCGCTGGGGAAGGAAA
>Ga0180220_1002095_pt1 | contig 13428 bp, 11 predicted proteins | sample eDN5th37CBELigBY_FD_151335 | JGI IMG/M metagenome (GOLD analysis project Ga0180220, IMG submission 151335) | Enriched backyard soil microbial communities from Emeryville, California, USA - eDNA 5th pass 37_C BE-Lig BY (version 2) (version 2) | ecosystem: Environmental > Terrestrial > Soil >... | reverse complement strand
GTCGCCGGACGGGCTCGCGGTCACGGTCGGGTTCTGCGCCTGCTGCTGGTAGAACACCGAAAGCGAACCGCCGCCGCTCCATCCGGCCAGCACCACCTTGGAGTAGCCCAGTCGGTTCTTGGCGTCCTTGATGCACTCGCCGAGGTCCTCGACCACCTTCTCCATCAGCAGCGCGGAGTCGGTGCCGCGGAATCTGCTGTTGCAGTAGATGACGTGGTGACCCGCGCGGGCCAGGCCGTTGATCATCGGCAGGTACGCGCCACCGCCGATCGGGTGCATGAACACCAGGACGGTGTCGGACGGCCTGTTCTTGGGCCGCAGCAGGTAGCTCTCCAGCACCACGAGCTCGGCGACCCCGCCGTAGACGTCGCGCACTGCCGAGTTGTTCTGGTAGGCAACCAGATACGGGATGCGGTCGTATTCGTGTTTGACGGGTGCTTCGGTTGTCGTCGTCATCTAGTGCTGCCCCAGATCGTTGGCCAGGATCTCTTCGGACGGGATGAGCCTGCGGCGGGTGTCGACGGCGATCACCTTCCAGTCCACGCTGTCGAACTCGTCGAACTTGCGGCGGGCCCGCTCACGCGCCTTCTCGGGGGCGCCGTGGTGAACCCCCTGTGGCGCATGCGAGATCAAGCCGGGCGGCATGGGGATCCCGTACAGCGACCCGCCGTGGAAGAACGCGATCTCGTCGTAGTCGACGTTGCGGTGGTACCACGGTGTGCGCTCGGTGCCGGGCACGCCCTCGGCCGGCTTGGGCAGGAAGTTCATGATGTAGACGCCGGTGGCCTGCATGAACAGGTGCACCGTCGGGGGCAGGTGCACGCTGTCGGAGGTGACGACGTTGTAGTCCTCGATGTTGAAGGTGAAGGCGAAGTTGTCCCCGCGCCAGCCCTCCACGTCGAGCGGATGGTGTTGGTAGAACAACGTCGTCGGGCCGCCATCGTGGATGAGGCGCACCTCGTACTCACCGTCGGTCTGCGGGCCGGTGCCGTCGTCGATGGGCTGCGGGTCGGGGATCACGGCCTGCGACGGGTCGAACGGGAAGTGCCTGCCGAGCGTTCCGGGTGGCGGCACCCGGAACTCGTCGGTCGCCTGGATCATCAGCAGTGTCGACTCGTCATCGGGGATCTGGCGCCACGTACACGCCTTGGGGATGTAGATCCAGTCGCCCTCGCGGTAGCGCAGCGGCCCGAACTCGGTCTCCAGCAGGCCGGATCCCTTGTGCACGAACGACAGCAGATCGCCGTCGACATGGCGGACGAAGAACGGCATCTCCTGGCTGCGGCGCGACAGCAGCACTTGGCAGTCGGGGTTGGAGAACATGAGCAGCGGGCCGCCGTGCGCGTCGGTGGCGTCGCTGGGCTTCAGCTCGGAGGACAGGACGTCGGTGGGGCGCAGGGGTCCGACGCTGCGGTAGGCGGTCGGGTCGTTGCGCCGGTACATGTTTGCGGTGCGCCCGGTGAATCCGCCGCGGCCCAGCTCGTCGTCTTTGAGGCCCTCCAGATCGGCGTGCAGTCGCTTCGGGGTTCTGCCTTTACGCAGGTGGATAAATGATTCCATGAAGTGGCTCCGGTAGGCGGGGGAAGTGGGGTCCGGTGTGGAACTCAACAAAACTGAAACTGACGTTACTTTTATCTATGTTCGGTGGCAAGGCCTGACTTCAAACGTTGTCAAACGCCGTCGACGGCTCACAGCAGTCCCTCGGCACGGAACATGCGGTCGTAGATCTCGCGGATGACGGGCTGTTTGCGTGCGTTGTAATCCATCACGTGACCGCCCCCTGGCACGGCCGCGCGTTTGGCGTTCTCGTAACTCTCGCGGTCGTCGGGATGGCTGCGCAACCAGTCGCGGAACATCCGGTGGCGGACCACCTCGGGGCAGTCGGGTCCGAACACGTGCAGGTTGGCTCGCGGCACGTCGAGGCGCAGGCAGCGGTGTTGATGCCAGCCGGGCTCACGCACCGTCAGGCGGTAACCCAGATTCTGCAGTGCCGGAACGTATGCCGACTCGTCGCGCGGATCCCCGACCGTGAGATCGATGTCGATGACGTCCTTGGCGGCCAGTCCGGGCACCGACGTCGACCCCACATGGTCCAGATCGAGGACCACGGGCCCCAGTGCTGCGCGGATCTGCTCGGCGAGGCGGCGGTAACGGGCCGGCCACCGCGGGTCGGGGGCGACGATCGCGACGGGTTCGTCCGGTGGAGGTCCGTCGACCCACGGGCTCTCGACGGGATCGGGATCGTGGTGCCGGGTGATCTCGTGACGGGTGGGCACGCGCTCCACGCTAACCGCGTCAGATCATCGCGATGGGCGAGATCTTCATCCCGATCGACAGTGCGCCCGCGAGTTCACAACTCGTGTCGTGGTCGAAGATGACGTGCCCCGAGAGCACCCCGACGTCGCGGCTGATCCGTTGCAGCGGATTGTCCAGGAAGTGGGCACTGGCACCGGACGAGGCGAGCAGCAGCGCGATCACCGCGCGTGACTCACGCACGATGTGCGCCGCGGCCAGTCTGGCCTGCGCGCGGACCTCGCGTGACACCGGATCGCCGGCCGTCACGGTGTCCTCGATCTCGCCGACGGTGTCGGCCAGCAGGCCCCGCAACGCGCGCAGTCGCACCCGGGCCTCGCCGAGGTGGGCGACCGCGGCCGGTTTGTCCTTCTGTTTGACGCCCTCATAGGCGATGACGCGCTCGGAGAGGCGCTGGGCGTAGATCTCGACCGCACGCTCGGCGCTGCCGAGCGCGGGCATCGCCGCCAACAATGCCAACGCGGGCACCATCGGCCAGCGGTAGGTGGCGGCGTCGTGCACCTTCGCGCCCGGAGCGGTGCCCGTGTAGACGTCGATCACGCTCACCAGTCGGTGTTCGGGCACGAAGGCGTCGGTGACCACGACGTCGTTGGATCCGGTGGCCCGCATTCCGTCGGTGTGCCACACGTCCACGACCTCGATGTCGGACGCGGGCAACAGCGCGAGCGCGGGGTAGATCGCGTCATCGGGCCCGCACAACGCACCCACCATGATCCAGTTGGCGTGCATGACGCCGGTCGCCCACGACCACCGGCCACTGAGCCGCACGCCGCCCTCGGCAGGCAGGCCGCGGCCGTTCGGCGCCAGCGGCGCCGGTGCGAGGAAAGGTCGCGTGGCGTAGGCCTCGGCCTGGGCCTGCTCGCCGAACAACGCCAGCATCCAGTTGTGCAGTGCGAGGAAGCCGATGGTCCACGCGCTCGACGCGCAGCCGTGCGCCATCCGTCGGACCGGATCGAGCAGTGCGGGAAAGTCGGCCTGCTGCCCGCCGAAGCGGGCCGGCGTGAGCAGTTCGGTGAACCCGGACGCCGCGAGATCGGTCATCGTAGCGTCGGGTAGACGTCGCAGTTCCTCGGCTTCGCGGGCCCGTTCGGCCAGCCGCGTCACGAATTCGTCAGTAATGGCCGACGTCGTCGCGGCGGCGGCGCCCGATACGGATATGGTCACGGCCGCGGACGTTACCATACTTTTTAGTATGTTCACTCGATGGACGAGGGGAAACGGACCGTTTGATCAGGGATCGGCGTCGATCGGATAACCCTCTGGCCACCGGTTGTGAACGCAACGATCACGGCCGACGTCTTTCATAAGTGGACCCGAATGCGCCTCCGCCGAATTTGACACGTGTTTTACCTGGCAGAGCGCTTGCAACCCCCGTGGAAGGGAAAAAGAATTCATCTCCGGCCATTTACAGAAGTGCAGTTCGGCGGCGCGTCGCGGGTTTTCCCTGCAAGCGGGCCCATGATTTACTCAGGGACGCACAACAGAATCTCTCGGTCCGCTCAGAGACACCGGACTCCATCGAGCGGGCGCGGCATCGTGGCGAAACCTTTCGCCGCGAGGTCGCAACGTGATCGACGATCCCCAGTGGGCGTATATGACCGGAATACGGATGGATTCGCAGTATGACCTTCATTGACAAGATTCGTGGCCATTGGGCCCGCCGGATGACGGTGGCGGCCGTGGCGGCACTGCTGCTGCCTGGCTTGGTCGGCGTGGTCGGCGGCTCGGCGACCGCGGGAGCCTTCTCCCGGCCCGGTCTGCCGGTCGAGTACCTGATGGTCCCATCACCGTCGATGGGCCGCGACATCAAAGTTCAGTTCCAGAGTGGCGGACCAGGTTCGCACGCGGTGTACCTGCTCGACGGCCTGCGCGCCCAGGACGACTTCAACGGCTGGGACATCAACACCAACGCGTTCGAGATGTTCCTCGACTCCGGGCTCTCGGTCGTCATGCCCGTCGGCGGTCAGTCGAGCTTCTACAGCGACTGGTATCAGCCGGCCTGCGGCAACAACGGCTGCGTCACCTACAAGTGGGAGACCTTCCTGACCAGCGAGCTGCCGGAATGGCTGGCCGCCAACCGTGACGTCGCCGCGACCGGCAACGCCGCGATCGGTCTGTCGATGGCGGGCTCGGCCGCGCTGATCCTTGCGGCGTACCACCCGGACCGGTTCATCTACGCCGGCTCGATGTCAGGCTTCCTCAACCCCTCCGAGGGCTGGTGGCCGTTCCTGATCAACATCTCCATGGGTGACGCCGGCGGCTACAAGGCCAACGACATGTGGGGTCCCACCGAGGATCCGAACAGCGCCTGGAAGCGCAACGACCCGATGGTGCAGATCCCGCGGCTCGTCGCCAACAACACCCGCATCTGGGTGTACTGCGGTAACGGCCAGCCCAACGAACTCGGCGGCGGCGACCTGCCCGCCACGTTCCTGGAGGGCCTGACGATCCGCACCAACGAGACCTTCCGCGACAACTACATCGCGGCGGGCGGCAACAACGGTGTGTTCAACTTCCCGAACAACGGCACGCACAACTGGGCCTACTGGGGCCGGGAACTGCAGGCCATGGTTCCGGATCTGCAGCGGGTGCTCGGCTAGACCCGTATCACACGAAATCGCCCAGAACACCTTGTGTTCTGGGCGATTTCGTATCTGCAGGAGGTTCTAGAAGCCGCCGGCGACCTTCACGACGGCCCGGCCGGCGTAGCGGCCGGCGCGTACCTCGTCGATCACACCGACCACGTCCTTGATGTCGACCTCGTGCGTCACGTCGTCGAGGTGGCGGGGCTTGAGGGGACCGCCGAGTTTCTCCCACAGCGCGCGACGCGGCCCGATCGGCATCTGCACCGAGTCGATGCCGAGCAGCGCCACCCCGCGCAGGATGAACGGCATCACCGTCGTGTGGAGCGCCACGCCGCCCGTGAGTCCGCTCGCGGCCACCGCGCCGCCGTACTTGAGGGTGCTGAGCACGTCGGCGAGCGTGGCGCCGCCGACGCAGTCGACCGCCGCGGCCCACTGTGCACGTGCCAGCGGGCGGGGCTTGGCGTCCGGATCGGCGGGCAGCCTGCCGATCACCTCGGCCGCCCCGAGCGCGCGGAGTTCGTCGGCGCGGTCGGCCTTACCGGTCGAGGCCACGACGTGATAGCCCAGCGCGGAGAGCAGATCGACACCCACCGAGCCGACCCCACCGGTCGCGCCAGTGACCACGACGGGGCCGTCGTCGGGTGTGATGCCCCGGGCGGTGATGGCCTCCACGCTCATCGCCGCGGTGAACCCGGCGGTGCCGATCGCCGCGCCTTCGCGTGGCGTCAACGCGCCCAGCGCGACAATCTGATCCGCAGGCAGGCGCGCGTACTCGGCGTAGCCGCCGTGGTGGCCGGTGCCGATGTCGTAGCCGTGCGCGAGTACCAGATCACCCACCGCGAACTCGGGCGAATCTGACGCCACCACCTCACCGGTGAGGTCGATGCCCGGCACCACCGGATATTCGCGCACCACACCGCCTTTGGGGGTCAGCGCGAGCGCGTCCTTGAAGTTCACGCTGGAGTACAGCACGCGGATGGTGACCTCGCCCGGCGGCAGCGCCGAAGGCTCGAGGGTTTCCAAACCGGCCTCGACGCGGTCGCCGTCCGTCCGTGCCACCAATGCCTGAAACGATTCCATGCCCCTCACCATATCCCTGGCGAGCAGACGCAAAACTGCTCAAAATTGCACGGTTTCGTGCAGTTTTGCGTGTGCTCGGCGGGACGGGGCTACTTCAGTTCGGCGGAGGTCAGGCCCAGCAACCGCCGCGCCACGACGAGTTGCTGGATCTGCTGCGTGCCCTCGAAGATGTCGAGGATCTTGGAATCACGCGCCCACTTCTCCAACAGGGTCTGCTCGGAATAGCCTGTGGTGCCCGCCATTTCGACGGCCTTGAGCGTGATGTCGCTGGCCACCCGGGCGGCCTTGGCCTTGCCCATCGAGGCTTCCTTGGAGTTGGGAATGTTGTTGTCGGCCTGCCACGCCGAGCGGACCGTCAACAGATAGCCGGCCTCCCAGTCGGCCTCCATCCGCAGGAACTCCGCGGCCGCCGCGCTCTGCGCGTGGGCGGGCTTGTCGTAGGAGATCTCCACCCCGGCGTCGGTGAGGATCGCGCGCAGGTCCTCAAGCGCCGCACGCGCGATGCCCACGGCCATGGCCGCGACGATGGGCCGGGTGTTGTCGAAGGTCTCCATGACCCCCGCGAAACCCTTCTCCACATGGATTTCCGGGTCGCCCAGCAGGTTGTCCTTGGGGATGCGGACGTTCTCGAAGCGGATCACCGCGGTGTCGGAGGCCTTGATGCCCAGCTTGCGCTCGAGACGCTCGACGGTGACGCCGGGATGCTCACGCGGCACGATGAACGACTTGATCGCCGCGCGGCCCAGCGTCTTGTCGAGCGTCGCCCACACCACGATGTGGGTGGCGCGCGAACCCGCGGTGACGAAGATCTTCTCGCCGTTGATCACGTACTCGTCGCCGTCGAGCACCGCGGTGGTCGACACCGCGGCCGAGTCGGAGCCGAATCCCGGTTCGGTGATGGCCATCGCGGCCCACACGTCCTTGCCGAGCCGTTCGAGCTGCTCGGGGGTCGCGACCGACGAGATGGCCGCGTTGCCGAGGCCCTGGCGCGGCACCGAGAGCAGCAGCGCCACATCGCCCCAACTGATCTCCAGAGCGTTCAGCAGTGCCGACATGTTGGCGCCGTTGACAGTCGCATCCTTGCCGGAGCCGTTGGCGTCGTCGCGGAACGCCTCGGCGCCTGCGAACGAGATGGTCTTGGCGCTCGAGATGCCCTCGAACAGGTTGGCCAGGGTGTCGAGCTCGACCGGGTAGGCGTGCTCGGCGAGGTCGTACTTGCGCGAGATGGGCCGCAGCATCTCCGCGGCGCCCTGATGGCCCTTCTCGACGACTGCCTGAAGCTTGCGGGGCAGTTCCAGATTGATTGCCATGATCAGTCTTTCGGTTGGTTCGAAACTCGGATCGGTTAGATGACCACGACACCTTCGGCGATGCCGATGGCCCGCAGATCGCGGTACCAGCGCTCGACCGGGTGCTCCTTGGTGTAGCCGTGGCCGCCGAGCAGCTGCACACCGTCCAGGCCGATCTGCATGCCCTTGTCGGCACCGAGCTTGCGCGCGAGGGCGGCCTCGCGGGCGAACGGCAGGCCCTGCTCGGCGCGCGCCGCGCCGCGCCACGTGATCAGCCGCAGACCGTCGAGTTCGATCGCGATGTTGGCGCACATGAACGCCACCGACTGCCGGTGCGCGATCGGCTCACCGAACGCGTGGCGTTCCTTGACGTAGGGGACGACGTAGTCGAGCACCGCGTGCGACGTGCCGACCGCCAGTGCGGCCCAGCCGAGCCGGGCCAGCGCGATCGCCTCCGAGTAGTCCTGATCGGTCGCGCCGTCCTCGCCCAGGCGGGCGCTGAGCGGAACCGTGACGTTGTCGAGTTCGATCTGACCCAGCGCGGCGGCCCGCAGGCCCATGCTGCGGTCGGCCTTGACGCTCAGGCCCTTCGACGACGCCTCGACGATGAACAGCGCCGGCTTGCCGTTGAATTGCGCGGCGACGATGAACAATTCGGCATCCGCGGCGGCCGGGACCAGCGACTTGACACCGGACAGACGGTAGCCGCTCGGCGTGCGGACCGCGGTGGTCTTGAGTTCGGTCGGGTCGAACAGGGCGTGTGGTTCGGCGATCACGACGCTGGACTGCGGGACGTTGTCGCCGGCGTACTCCTTGAGGTAGGTCGCCTGCTGATCTGCGCTGCCCCAGTGTGTCAGTGCGGATGCGACGCCGCCGGGCGCCAGGATGGGCAGGGCCAGGCCCATGTCGCCGTACGCCAGCGCCTCGGCGACCAGGGCATTGGTCACCGTCGAGCGGTGCTCGGCGATGCCCTCGAAATCTTCGGGCACGTTGACCGCCGTGATGCCCAGTTCGGCAGCCTTGGCGATCAGATCCGGGGGATAGGTGGCGGCTTCGTCGGCCTCTTCGGCGGCGGGGCGCAGGATCTCGGCGGCGAACTCGTTGACCGTCTCGACGATCATCTTCTGGTCGTCGTCGGGGGTCAGGTCGAACAGGTCGGCGCCGCTGGCCTTGAGCCGGGTGGGCGCCTTGCCGATCCCCTGGATGCGCTTGAACTGCCGGGTGGTGGCGCCCGCAGTCGAAAAGACCTGCTTCACACCGTATTTCAGACCCCGGTTGAGCGGGTCGCGCAGGCCGTAGCGATCCAGCCATTCCTGCCCCACGATCGGGGTGATCAGCGCGAGGCCGATGTCGGTCGCGGTCCGCTTGTGCTTCTGCAGGCCCACGGCGCTTTCGTGGCCGGAGCGCTTCGGACGGGTTACAGAGCCGTTCTTGGACGGCAGGGTGTTGGTCATTGTCAGCTGCCTCTGGTTGGTCGTGGCGACGCTTCTGAACGCTATCTTACTCCAGAGTAAGATAGCGCTCACCTGTAACCAACCTCACAGCCGTCCCGGATCTCGCCGGGCCCGCCTTCAGCGCACGGCCAGCCTGCTCACCACCGCGTCGTGCAGCACTCCGTTGGTGGCCAACGCGCTGCCGCCGTGCGGGCCATCGGCACCATCGATGCTGGTGAACGTGCCGCCGGCCTCGCGGATCAGAACATCCAGCGGCGCGATGTCCCACAGCTTGACCTCGGGCTCACACGCGATGTCCACCGCGCCCTCGGCGACCATGCAGTAGGACCAGAAGTCGCCGTAGGCCCGCACTCGCCACACCGCGTCGGTCAGTTCCACGAAGCGCTCCCGGCGGTCGTCCCAGCCCGTGGTCAGATCCGAGTAGGACAGGCTCGCCGCCGACAGGTCGCTGACACCCGACACCGACAGTTTGCGTGTCGTGCCGTTGAACGACCCGAATGCGCCCTGCCCCTCGGCGGCCCACCACCGGCGCGCCAGTGCCGGCGCGCTGACCACGCCAACCCTGGGTACGCCGTCGTCGAGCAGCGCGATGAGCGTGCACCACACCGGCACGCCGCGCACGAAGTTCTTGGTGCCGTCGATCGGGTCGATGACCCACTGCCGGCCCGTCGAAGCCGTTGTGCCGCCGAACTCCTCACCGAACACGGTGTCGGCGGGCCGGGCTTGCGCCAACGCCGCGCGCAGCGTTTCCTCCGCGCCGCGGTCGGCGTCGGTGACCGGAGTGAGGTCGGGTTTGGTCTCCACGCGCAGATCCAGCGCGCCGAACCGGTCCATGGTGAGGGCGTCGGCCTGATCGGCCAGTTCGAGTGCGAGTGTGAGGTCATCTGCGACGGTGCTCATGGCTGCAGTCCTACCATGGCGGGGTGTGGGAATTCGGCATCCTGTTGCTGCTGGTGGGCGCGTTGGTCCTGTTGCTGGCTCCGCGGATCATGCGCCGCCGCGGCATGGGCGGTGACCTCACCCAAGGGACCCTGCTGGTGACCGGCGTGAGTCCGCGGCCCGACGCCGAGGGGGAGCAGTTCGTCACCATCACCGGCGTCATCAGCGGCCCGACGGTGCGAGAGCATGTCGTGTATCAGCGGATGGCCGTCGATGTGAACGACTGGCCGAGCATGGGCGCGCTGTTCCCGGTGGTGTATTCGCCGAGCAACCCGGACAAGTGGGCGTTCGCGCCGACCGACACGCCGCCACCGTCCTCGCCTCCGCCCCCGCCGCCGCGGCCGTACGAACCGCCGCCGGTCTAGAGTCCGCCGAGCGCGCGGGAATTCAGCCGTGGCCCACGCGCAGCAGTTCAGCCACGCTCGCCAGCTTCACCCGGGGTCGGCCGGTCGGTTCGCCCGCGGCGCGCTCGTAGTCGTCGATCAGCTTCCAGTGCTCGCCCGTGACCACCTTGGGCTGACGTTCCAGCAACCACGCCGCGAGCTTCTCGGAGTGGTCGGGCCCGCGCTGGGGCAGCCGGGCCGCGGCGAGGTCGTCGAGCAGGGTGTTGACGGTGTCCTGTGAGTCCTTCTTGTTGCTGCCGATGACGCCGGACGGTCCGCGCTTGATCCAGCCCACCACGTACTCGTTGGCGCTGCCCTCGACGCGGCCGTCGGTGTGCGGGATGGTGCCCGAACGCTCGTCGAACGGCAGGCCCGGAGTCGGCACGCCGCGGTATCCGACCGCACGCACCACCAGCTGTGCCGGCAGTTCCTCGCGCTCACCGGTGTCCTTGGCCACCATCCTGCCGTCGGCGCCGCGCACGAGTTCGTTGCGTCCCAACACGATCGATTCCACGCGGTCCTCGCCGCGCAGCTCGATCGGTGAGGTGAAGAACCGGAACACGATGCGCCGCTTGGCGCCTCGCGGATCCCGCTCGGCGTAACCGCGCAGCACCTTGATGTTCTGCTTGACGGTCTTGCCCGCGGCTTCGAGATCCTCGTCGGTGATGTCGGCGAAATCGGCCGGATCCAGGATCACGTCGACGTCGCCGAGGCCCTCCATGTCGCCGAGTTCACGCAACTCCAGCGTGGTGAACGTCGCCTGCAGCGGACCACGCCGGCCGAGCACCACGACCTCGTCCACACCGCGCGTGTCCAGCTTGTCCAGCGCATGGTCGGCAATGTCGGTGTTGGCCAACGCCTTCGGATCGCTGACCAGGATGCGTGCGACATCGAGTGCGACGTTGCCGTTGCCGACCACCACGGCGCGCCCGCCGGAGAGATCGGGCGCCATCTCGCGGAAATGCGGATGCGCGTTGTACCAACCCACGAAGTCGACGGCCGCGACGCTGCCCGGCAGCTCCTCGCCGGGGATGTTCAGCGCGCGGTCGGACTGTGCGCCGGTGGCGTAGACGACGGCGTCGTAGCGTTCGGCGAGTTCGCCCGGTTGGACGTGCTCACCGACCCGGACGTTGCCGAAGAACCGGAAGCGGGGGTCGGCCGCGGTCTTCTCGAACTGGGCGCTGATCGACTTGATCTTCGGATGGTCGGGAGCGACGCCGGAGCGCACCAGACCCCACGGGGTCGGCAGCATCTCGAGCATGTCCACGCGGACATCGCGGTCGGGTTGAGAGTCGGCAAACTTCAGCAGCGATGCGGCAGCAAAGAATCCGGAGGGTCCTGAGCCGACGATCGCTACGTGGTACGGGCGCATACGGTGCCTAACTGAGCTCGACAACAAGCCTTCTGTCACTCGTCCCGCCACGTGCAAGGGGCTGTCGCGACGTGGGAGGACGGGGTACACCCGATGCTAAACGCGGATTCGCAACCCTGCGGGAGGTCGCGAGAAACGTCTCTCAACTGCAGCCAGGTAACCTGAACTTCCGTGGATCCTGACCGTCAAGCAGACATCGCCGCACTCGACACCACTCTGACGACCGTGGAGCGGGTGCTCGACGTGGACGGGCTCCGTAACCGCATCGAACAACTCGAGAAGGACGCCTCCGACCCGAACCTGTGGGACGACCAGACGCGGGCCCAGAAGGTCACCAGCGATCTGTCCCACGCGCAGAACGAACTGCGCCGTGTCGAGGGCCTGCGCCAGCGGTTGGACGATCTGCCGGTGCTCTACGAGCTGGCCGCCGAAGCAGGCGGCCCCGACGAGGTCGCCGAGGCCGACGCCGAGCTCGCCAAGCTGCGCGAGGACATCGAGGCGATGGAGGTCCGCACGCTGCTGTCGGGTGAGTACGACGAGCGCGAGGCCGTCGTCACGATCCGGTCGGGCGCCGGTGGCGTCGACGCCGCGGACTGGGCCGAGATGCTGATGCGCATGTACATCCGCTGGGCCGAGAAGCACGACTACCCCGTGGAGATCTTCGACACCTCCTACGCCGAAGAGGCGGGCATCAAGAGCGCGACCTTCGCGGTGCACGCGCCGTTCGCCTACGGCACGCTCTCGGTCGAGCAAGGCACCCACCGCCTGGTGCGCATCAGCCCGTTCGACAACCAGAGCCGGCGCCAGACGTCGTTCGCCGACGTCGAGGTGCTGCCCGTGGTCGAGACCACCGACCACATCGAGATCCCGGAAAACGACATCCGCGTCGACGTCTACCGCTCGTCGGGTCCCGGCGGACAGTCGGTGAACACCACCGACTCGGCCGTCCGGTTGACCCACATCCCCACCGGGATCGTGGTGACCTGCCAGAACGAGAAGTCGCAGCTGCAGAACAAGGTGTCGGCGATGCGGGTTCTCCAGGCGAAGTTGCTGGAACGCAAGCGGTTGGAGGAACGCGCAGAGCTCGACGCGCTGAAGGGCGACGGCGGCAGTTCCTGGGGTAATCAGATGCGCTCCTACGTCCTGCACCCGTACCAGATGGTGAAGGATCTGCGCACCGAATACGAGGTCGGAAACCCAGCATCGGTACTCGACGGAGACATCGACGGATTCCTGGAGGCAGGAATCAGATGGCGCAACAGAAAAGATGACGATTAGCAGCTCGGCGGCAACCGTTCTCGCCTTCTCGGTGGCCGACCGCTGGCACGACTTCTGGCACGGCGAAATAGGCGTGTGGATCCTGACAAAGGGTCTGCGGATTGCGCTGCTGCTCATCGGCGGCTTGCTCGCGGCCCGCTTCATCAGCTGGGCCGCGCAGCGCGTGGTGCGCCGCATCGATGCCGAGTACCAGGAGAGCGACCAGCTGGTGCGCTCGGAGAGCGCCAAGCACCGTCAGGCCGTCGCGTCGGTGATCTCCTGGGTGTCGGTCGCGTTGTTGTTCGTCATCGTGCTGGTCGAGGTGACCGACGTTCTCGCCGTACCCGTCGCGTCGCTGGTCGCACCGGCCGCCGTGCTCGGTGCGGCGCTCGGTTTCGGTGCACAACGCATCGTGCAGGACCTGCTGGCGGGTTTCTTCATCATCACCGAGAAGCAGTACGGGTTCGGTGACCTCGTGCGGCTCACGATCGGTGCGAGCAACGAGGCCGAGGGCACCGTCGAAGACGTCACGCTGCGCGTCACCAAGCTGCGCTCGACCGAAGGGGAGATGTACACGGTCCCCAACGGGCAGATCGTCAAGTCGCTGAACCTGTCGAAGGACTGGGCACGCGCGGTCGTCGACATCCCGGTGTCGGTGAGCGTCGACCTCAACGTCGTCAACGACGTCCTCAACGAGGTCGCCGAACGCGCCACCGAGGACGCCGAGCTGTCCAAGCTCGTGCTCGACAAACCTCA
>Ga0180220_1002094_pt1 | contig 13431 bp, 10 predicted proteins | sample eDN5th37CBELigBY_FD_151335 | JGI IMG/M metagenome (GOLD analysis project Ga0180220, IMG submission 151335) | Enriched backyard soil microbial communities from Emeryville, California, USA - eDNA 5th pass 37_C BE-Lig BY (version 2) (version 2) | ecosystem: Environmental > Terrestrial > Soil >... | reverse complement strand
TTAGCCACGTTGGATCACCACCCGTTTCCGCGTTTCTTTCGCGAATACTTTGCCCGGGTTCAGCAGATGATCCGGATCGAAGGAGCTTTTGATCGCTTTCATCACGTCCATCCCCGCCGGGCCTACCTTCCATTCCAGATACGGGGACTTGACCATCCCGACGCCATGCTCGCCCGTGATGGTTCCGCCCAGCCGGATCGCCGCTTCGAATATTTCCTCGAAGGCTTCTTCCACCCGCGCGATCTCTTCCTTGTTCCGGGCATCTGTCGTTGCCGTCGGATGGAGGTTGCCGTCCCCCGCATGCCCGAACGTGCTGATCTGCACCTGGTGCTTTTTCGCGATCCGGTTGATTTCGATCACCATGTCGGCGATTTTCGAGCGCGGCACGGTCGCGTCCTCCAGTATGGTCGTCGGGCGCAGCCGGGCGAGCGCCGTAAACGCGCTGCGGCGCGCGGTCAATAGCTTCTCGGCCTCTTCCGGGCTGGCTGCGATGCTGACCTGGTCGGCATGTTCGCTTCGGCAAACCTCGGTGATGATGGCGATATCCCGTTCCACGGCTTCTTGATCGCCGTCCTGCTCGATGATCAGGATCGCCTCCATGTCGAGCGGCAGCCCCAGCTTCGCGAAATCATCCACGACGCGGATGGTGGCGTTATCCAGAATTTCAAGCGTGGCCGGGATGATGCGGTTTTCGATGATTTTCGATACGGTGCGGGCCGCGCCGTACAAGTCCTTGTACATGGCCAGCATCGTTTTCTTGTATCTTGGAGGCGGAATCAGTTTCAGCGTGGCCTCCGTAATGATGGCCAGCGTCCCTTCCGAGCCGACCAGCAGCTTGGTCAGGTCGTACCCCGCCACGTCCTTCATCAGCTTGCCTCCCGTGCGGATCACGTCGCCGCTTGCAAGCACCGCTTCCAGGCCGATCACGTAATCTTTGGTCGTCCCGTATTTCAGGCCGCGCAGCCCTCCGGAGCATTCGGCAATGTTTCCCCCGATCGTGGAAATGGCCATGCTGCTCGGATCCGGCGGGTAAAACAAGCCGAGGCTTTCGACATGCGTGCTGAACTGTTTCGTGTTCAATCCGGGCTGTACCGTGGCCGTCAAATTTTCCAGGTCGATTTCCAAAATGCGGTTCATCCGGTGCATGACCATGACGATGCCGCCCTGCACGGGTACCGTGCCCCCGCATAAATTGGTGCCGGAACCTCTGCCCACAACCGGGATTTTGTAGCGGCTCAGCACCTTCATGATCCGCGACACCTCCTCGGTGCTGGACGGGTAAACAACGCCGTCCGGCAAGGATTGCAGCATCGGCGTGCCGTCATAGGAATGGGTGACGAGCGACTGCGGATCGTCCTTGACGTATGCGCTGCCGAGGATCGAGATCAGTTCGCGTTTGACTTCTTCTTGCAGCAAGGAAAGTCCCTCCTTGGGATTCATTCGGTATCGATGGAATATTTAAATTAATCAGGTCATCTGATGACTTTTCTTGGGAACAAGTATACACTAGAATAGATGAATCGAAAATAGACGTATCGAAATTTTTTTTCAGACTTGTCCGCTGCCGATGATAAAATCGCTTCAGATGTTATGGACTCGCGAAACATGCTGCATGACGGGCCAGTTGAATGCCAATAACGATAATGAAACTATAGAGACGGATCAGGATCAGGAATTCGGGAAGGACGTTGAGGAAGATGACCAACCAGCAGAGACCGCTTAAGCAGTACGAATGGGTCATGAACGATTTGAAGGAACGGATGCTCGACGGGCGCCTTGCGCCCGGGGACCGGCTTGCTTCCGTCGTCGACCTGGCGGCCCAATACAACGTGGGCAGATCGACGATCCGGGAGGCGCTGAGCGCGCTGAAAGCGATGGGATTGCTTAACATTAAACAGGGCGGGGGAACGTTCGTCAAAGCTGTTCCTTCGGAAGCCGCGCCGGCCCACCCGATGCAGCGTTACGACGATTTATGGGAAGGACGGGCCGCATCGCTCCGCCACCTTCTGGAGGTGCGCCGCGTTCTTGAGACCGGATGCGCCGCGCTTGCCGCGCTGCATCGAACGGAAGAGGACCTGACCGTCCTCGAAAAGCTGCTCGAAGAGATGGAAAATTCCGATGACGAGCATTTCATCGAACAGGCCGACGTCAAATTTCACCAGCAGATCGCGGCCGCAACCCGCAACCCGCTGCTGCTTGAACTGATGGAATCGCTGTCGAGCCGTCTGCATGAAAACATGAAGGATATGCGCGCGCTTTGGTTTTACGCCGAGCGTTCTTCGGCCGAGCGATTGCTGCAGGAACATATCCGGATCTGCGAAGCCATCGCCAAGCAGGATGCCGGGGAGGCGTCCGCCCGCATGGATTTGCATATTTCGAAAGTCGAGCAGGTGCTGAACGAGAAAAAAGCCGGGGACCATCATCTGCGGATGACGTAAACCGGCTTCTTTTTTTCGCTGCTAATTTTCGAGCCTGATGACCACGCCGCTCCCGACCGCGCATCGGTCCAGCCCTTCCAGCGTCTGCTCCACCCGCTCGATCATTTTCGCCAGATGGTCGCCGTCGTTGCCGGGCAGAAAAGCCGAATCTTCGGACTCCGCGATATATTGCAGCGTGTTCAAAAACAGCTCCGTTTCCAAATCGATCTCGGCGACATCCCGAAGCGTACCGATCAATTCGTCATAATACAGATCCTCCGGCGGAAACCTGCCTTCCGATTGCAAATAAATTTGCTTCAGCTTAGCTTTGACGCTCATGTGGGCCACGACCAGCGCCGCTTTGCAGAAGCCCGCTTCCAGCAGGGGGCGCGCAAAGTTCATATAACTTCGAGACAAATCGTTCCAGCTGCGGGCTTTGGCATACAGCTCGTACACATCCTTTTCAAAAAGGCCGTTACGGATGCTTCTTTGCGATTGTACCGAAAAAGGCAGCATGTAAATAACCTCCCGTTCAGGATCTTGCAAATGTTGCGATGCCTGACGCCTTCCATGCTTTCGACAGCCGAATGGAAAACGGATCCGATAAAAGACACTGCATGTAATTCGACAAAATCCCCGTTACACCATTTAAACTTCTACCTTGGGACACTCGAGCTTTATGCCCTGCGCTGCTATGAATGGTACTAAGGACCTCCATGTTCATGCGTCTGGATACCCAGTGTGATCCCTTATTGCGTGTATGCTATATATGTCGGCCTTTCTTACTAAAAAATGAATATTATTCCAACAAAAAATGCGCGACTTTTGCGAAAGAGCCTGATTTTGGGGCCCCGCCGCTTTGACGTGGTGCTATAATGAATAAGCCCGCCATTTTACATCATGAAGAAAAAGGAAGCTGAATGTATGATTGCTACCATATTGCTTGAAGTCGTGCTGCCGGTGTTTGTGCTGATTGCGTTCGGCTCGCTGATGCAGCGGCTTTTCCAACTGGATTTATACACTTTATCCAAAATCAACTTTTATTTCATCACGCCGGCCGCGGTTTTTATGAGCATGTACCATTCCGATATGTCCGGCGAGCTGCTGGGGACCGTCGTTATGTTTTACGCCTTGTACGTCCTCATTTTATGGCTGCTGGGGACCGTGACGGGGCGCCTGTTCAAATTCGAAAGCAGCATGAAAGCGGCCTTTAACAACAGCATCATGCTCGACAATTCCGGGAATTACGGGATGCCGATCAACGCGCTCGTCTTTAAGGGGGATATGCTCGCTTCGTCGATGCAGGCGCTGATCATGTCCCTGCAAAGCCTGCTGACCTTCACGTACGGCGTCATCGCGATCCAGGGAGCGAAGATGAAAGGCAACTACCGGAGCATGCTGATCGGCTTTTTGAAGATGCCCGTGCCGTATGCTTTGGTTTTGGGGCTGCTGCTGCATGTGCTAAAGGCGCCGCTGCCTTTGTTCGTATCCCAGCCTTTAACCTATGCGCAGCAATCGATGGTTGCCATCGCGCTGCTGACCCTGGGGGCGCAGATCGTCAAATACCCGCTCAAGCTTTACCGCTTGGACGTATACGTCAGCATGTTCCTGAAGCTGATCATCGGTCCGGCCATCGGATGCGCGCTCGTCTTCGCGCTGGGACTCAAAGGAATACCCGCGCAGGCGCTGCTGATCGCATCCGGCATGCCGACGGGCGTCAATACGTCGATCCTGGCCGAAGAATATAGGAACGAACCCGACTTCGCCGCCCAAACCGTGCTGCTCTCCACCCTGTTTAATGTCGTGACCATTACGGGATTGATCTCCCTCGCAAAGATGTTCTGAGCGAATTCGAATCGAATCCCGAGCATATTCCGTGCTAAATTCGCCGTCATTCTGTGGTAAGATGGATATACGGCAATAGAGCTTAATATTGGGAATTCAGGAGTGGTTAACCATTGGAGTTGGAAAAAAGGATTGAACAGCTAGAAGCCAAAATGAAACAAATGGAGCTTGAGCTGACGGAACTGCGCCATGCCAGGCGCGGGGCGGACCAGCCCGTTCAGGGGCCGGCGCCGGGGGTAACGCCTCCGCACGCGGGCGCTCCGGGGCATGCCGGGCATCCTCCGCAGGCTCATCCGCCTTACGGTCAGCCGCGGGTCCCGAACCAGGCCGTTCCCCCGCAGGGCATGCCGGGGCATCAGGCCCCTCCGGGCCAGGGCATGTATGGCCCCCCGGCTCCGGGACAAGGGGGGCCGGGTTACCGGCCCGGACCGCAGGGCATGCCGGGATATCCTCCTGCAGGCGTCCCGGGCCAAGGTTATCAGGGCCAGGTTCCGCCGCAACAGCCCCGGATGCAGGGGGCCGGCCGGCCTTATCCGCCGGGGATGAATCCGTACGCTTATCCCGGGCAGCAGGCGCAGGTTCCACGCGAACCCAAGCCGCCGAAGGACTGGGAACATCTCATCGCCAGGGTATGGCTTCCGCGGGTCTTTATCGTGGTCCTGCTGCTCGGCGTGTTATGGGGATTTACGGCAGTGGTCAAAGCCGGATATTTGACCGAACCCGTTCGCTGCCTGCTGGGCGTCGTCGCAGCCGCCGTCATGTATTGGCTGGGCGAACGGCAGCTCCGCAGCAAACGGGAGGCGCTCGGACAGGTGCTTTTGGGGGGTTCGATCGGCATCCTCATCTTGTCCGTGTTTGCGGCCCATCAGCTGTATGACCTGATCCCTTCGGGCATCGCGTTTGCGCTTTACGTCATTTCGATTGCGCTATGCGTGTTTACGGCGCTCAGACGCCGCTCGCAAACGCTGATCATCATCGCGACGGTGGCCGGGTATCTCGTTCCTTTCCTCGTGCATTCCGCCGAGCCGAATGCTTGGGTGCTGGCGGGATACGAGACCGCGTTTTCGCTGGCGATGATCGCCGTCGCCTTGAAATTCGATTTCCGAGCCGCCTATTTCGTCGCGGCCGGGGTGCTTCATCTGCCGCTTCTGATCGCTTACGCGGCAGGCGACTTCGATGAAAGCCGCCACGTTTTCATCGGAGCGGTATTCATTCAGCATGCGGCATTGCTCGCCTACGCCTTCTTCGGGCCCGGACGCCGCAAGCTTGACGAAACGTTGTCGTTATTCCCCGGATTCGGCGTCATGGCATTATGGATTTATGCCTTGTACCCGCTGTGGGAAGGTTCCGTCCATTGGCGGCCGTTGATGCTGCTCGTGTGGGCGCTGGTTTACACCCTGGCCGCATGGGGCAAATACATGAAGGAACAGCGTTCCCCCGTGTTCGTCTCCATCGCAACCGTCGCCTGGTTCCTGTGGGCATTCGATATTTCGAACCAGCATTATGCGCCGGCTTCCGCGATCGTCATTGGAACCGCGGGCATCGTCCTAGGCATGGTGCTGAAAAGTTATATGCAGCAAATCACGGCAGCCATCGTATTGCTGTACGGCGCGGCGGGCACGCTGTTTTTGGCCATCCATCGCATCTTTTCCGCCGAAACCCTTTCCTGGCTCGTGCTGCTGGCCTCCCTTGCGGTTCTGTCGTACGCGCTGCGGCGTATGCCGCAACGGATGTTGTCCAACCGCTGGCCGGATATTCTCATGTGGATCGATGCCGGGCTTGCGATCATTTTTATTACCGAGGCGACCAACGTGCTGACCGGCGGGCTGACGAAAGACCTGCGGCATTTGGTGTTGTCCGCGGTGTGGGCGGTGTACGCCATCGCCGTCATCGTATGCGGCGTCATGCTTCAGCGCCGGATGGTCCGGCTTGCGGGCATCGGCTTGCTCTTCCTCACGCTGGTCAAAGTCATCGTCGCCGACCTGCCGGACGTATCCGTTGCGGTCAGAGCGATTTTGTTCATCGGACTCGGCGCGATCGGCATCATCGTCTCCAGGCTCATGTACAAACGCAAACAGGTTCCGCCGCAATCGCCGCCTGATGATGCGGCCGTGGAACGTTAATGCCGACGCGTCGGTACCTGCCTGAACTTATACGAGAAATCGTTTATAGGATGTAAATGCAAACAAAGCAGTCGCGACCCCGTAGCGGGAATGCGGCTGCTTTGTTTTCGTTCGTTCATCCCTGAATCCTTTAAGCCAGCAGCAGGTCGGCAAGCTCCCGGTAACTGCCTGCCGTATACTGCGGCTGATGTTCCGTTTCAGGCTCAACCTGCCTGTGGTTGAACCAGATCGCGGTCCAGCCCGCATCCAGCGCCCCGATCACGTCGTTTCGCCACGAATCGCCGATGTAGAAGCAGCGCGAAGGATCCGTCCCCGTTTGTTCATTGACGCGGGCAAACAGGCGCGGGTCCGGTTTGTCGTAACCGACCGCCCCCGATACGAAAATATGGCCGGAAGGGATGGCGGCATCCAGCGCCAGCGCCTTGATTTTGGCCATCTGGTGCTCCGCCGGTCCGTTCGTGATCAGCCCGACGACATGACCGGCCGCCTGCAAATCGCCGATCAGCTCCGTTGCCCCCGGAAACGGGCTGATCCGGAACTGGCGCTCCAGGTATTGTTCCTGGATCCGGGCCGCCTCCCCATCCGTCACCGCGATCCCGAATTCCGCCAAAGCCAGCTTGGCCCTTTGGATCCTCATCTCCTGCAAATCCCGTTCCGCTCCGGCGGCATTGACCGCGCCATGGCTGGCGGAAAGCTTGTCGCTGTAATATCTGAATCGGTGATATACCGCCTCATACGGAAAGTCCTCTCCGGTGCCGAGCACATGCCGAAGCGCCTCCCTTAGCGGCTGCAAATGATCGTAAAGCGTATCATCCACGTCAAAAAATATCCCTTTTGCGTTCGTCCGTTTCTCTCCCATTGCGCTTCCTCTCCTATGGTCAGGATTGCAAAATCCTTATTGTGATGTTTGTTACGGCAAACGAATTTATGTCTATTTTAGCACATTATGCCGCGGTACAAGCGGGTTTCAGCGACCGCCGGACACGGGTAAAAAAGACTTACCCCGGGCTTAAAACCCTTTCAATTGTGACAGAACTGGCACAACCGTTCCCCGCCCGTTCAATTTTGAACAAAAATGAAAATCGCCGAATTTAGCCTTTTTCAAAGCTTAATCGGATTTTTTGGCCTTTTTTTGCGAAGAATGTGAAGATTATCACAGAATAATTGTATTTTATTTACAGTTATGTATTCTACTGTATTTGTTTTCTTTTTCACAAGTTACTATGCTATGGCTATAAGGATTCGCGAATTATCCAAACACTCAGCGATTAAGGCATGCTAGAAAGGAGTTTCCCGTGAAGAAAAAAAGATGGTTGTTTTCACTCATTTTTATTTCCGTCGTCATGCTGCTCAGCGGATGCGATACGAAACTGATGGTCCTGGATCCGAAAGGGCCGGTAGCGAAAACACAATCCAATACAATTATCTTCTCCATTCTGATGATGGCGCTCGTGTTAATCGTGGTGTACATCCTGTACATTTTCATGTTGACCAAATACCGGGCCAGCAAAACGCCGGACGATTATGAACCGCCTCATATGGAAGGAAGCAAATGGCTCGAATTTATTTGGACTGCCATTCCGATTATCATCGTAGCCATTTTGTCTGTCGTTACCGTACGTACGACTTATGCCGTAGAAAAGGTGCCGGCCGGCTATGAGGATCAAAAGCCGCTTGTCATCTACGCCTCCTCTTCCAACTGGAAATGGCATTTCAGCTATCCGGAGGAAGGCATCGAAACGGTAAACTACGTCAACATCCCTACGCACCGTCCGGTCGAGTTCCGTCTCTACTCGTACGGTCCGATTTCAAGCTTCTGGGTTCCGCAGCTCGGCGGACAGAAATACGCGATGAGCGACATGATCACCAAGCTGAATCTCGTCGCCGAACATGAAGGTTCGTACATGGGTAAAAACTCGAACTTCTCCGGTAAAGGTTTCGCCCAAATGGAATTCGAGGTGCTTGCCCAATCTCCTGCCGATTACACGAAATGGGTCAAAGAGGTGCAGCAAACCGCTCCGAAGCTGACCGAGCAGGAATTCAACTCCGTATTGCATACGGACTTCGTCGGACGCAAGTCTTACAGCTCCACGCACCTGAAATTCTCGGCTCCGCCTATGGATATGTCCGAACACGGCCATGGCGGGGACAATTCGACAGACAGCAAGGAATCCGGCAAGGATTCCGCGGATCATATGCAGGACATGGGTGACATGAAAGACATGAACGATCATTCTTCCATGGAACACGGTCACTAACATCATGGAGAAAGGAGAACAAACTGCATGAAATGGGACGAATTTTTTGTTACCGGCGAGCCGATGATCTACGCGGCCGATGTCAGCATCGTGCTCGTATCGCTCGCCATCGTGATCGGATTGACCTATTTCAAAAAATGGGGCTATCTGTGGCGTGAGTGGCTCACCACCGTGGACCACAAAAAAATCGGCATTATGTATATTTTGTCGGCGTTGATCATGCTGTTCCGCGGCGGCGTCGACGCCCTGTTGATGCGGGCGCAGCTCGCGACGCCGGACTCCAAATTTTTGGACGCCCAGCACTACAATGAGATATTTACGACGCACGGGGTTATCATGATTTTGTTCATGGCGATGCCGTTTGTCATCGGGATGATGAACGTGGTCGTTCCGCTGCAAATCGGGGCCCGCGACGTCGCTTTCCCTAGACTTAACGCCGTCAGCTTCTGGATGTTCTTTATGGGAGCGATGCTGTTTAACATTTCGTTTGTGATCGGGGGATCGCCGGATGCCGGCTGGTCCGCGTACTTCCCGCTCGCAAGCCTTGAATTCAGCCCGACGGTAGGCAATAACTACTACTCGCTCGCGCTGCAAATATCCGGTATCGGTACGCTGATGACGGGCGTCAACTTTATCGTGACGATCCTGAAGATGCGTGCTCCAGGCATGAAACTGATGCGTATGCCGATGTTCACCTGGTCGGTACTGATTACGAACGTCATTATTTTGTTTGCTTTCCCTGTGCTCACCGTAGCGCTTGCCCTGATGATGTTCGACCGCGTGTTCGGAAGCCAGTTCTTTACGATGGCCAACGGCGGTATGGATATGCTCTGGGCCAACTTGTTCTGGGTTTGGGGACACCCTGAAGTATATATCGTTATCTTGCCTGCTTTCGGTATTTTCAGCGATATTATTTCCACGTTCTCGAAAAAGAATTTGTACGGCTACAAATCGATGGTTGTCAGCATGGTCGCCATCTCGGTCCTGTCCTTTCTCGTATGGGCGCACCATTTCTATACGATGGGCCAAGGCGCCATGGTCAACGGCTTTTTCTCCATCACGACGATGGCGATCGCGGTTCCGACCGGGGTCAAAATTTTCAACTGGCTGTTTACGCTCCGCAAAGGCAAAATCTCGTTCACGTCTCCGATGCTGTACGCGATGGGCTTTATCCCGATCTTTACGATCGGCGGCGTAACCGGCGTCATGCTTGCGATGGCAAGCGCCGACTATCAGTATCACAATACGATGTTCCTGGTGGCCCACTTCCACTATGTGCTTATTCCGGGTACGGTATTCGGGGTACTGGCCGGCATGCATTACTGGTTCCCTAAAATGTTCGGCTTCCGCCTGAACGAACGTCTGGCCAAAACGGCCTTCTGGCTGATCATCGTCGGCTTCAACGTGGCTTTCATGCCGCTGTTCTTCCTTGGACTTAACGGCATGACGCGCCGGATGTACACCTATTCGGCCAGCACCGGCTACGGTCCGCTGAACATGATCGCGACGATCGGCGCTCTCATTCTTGCGGTCGGCTTCGTGGTCCTGTGTTACAACTTCTTCTACAGCTTCCGCCACAGCCCACGCAACGAGGGCGGGGATCCATGGGATGCACGTACGCTGGAATGGAGCACGCCAAGCCCGGTTCCGGTTTACAACTTTGCGAAAGTGCCTGTCGTGCACTCCGAAGATGCTTTCTGGCATGCCAAAAAGCATAACGTTCCGCTTTATGAAGAAGGACCTTACGAAGAGATTCATATGCCAAACAACAGCGGGCAACCGTTCATTCTCGGCGTAATCATGTTTTTCCTGGGCTTTTTCCTCGTGTTCAGCTGGTTCATTCCTGCGATCATCGCAGGCGTCGGCGTGATCATCATGCTGGCGGTGCGTTCCTTCGAACGCGATCACGGCTATCATATTCCACCGAAGGAAATCGCCGCTACCGAACAGAAACTGCGGGGTGATACCGTATGAAAATAAATGACACGCTTCCGCTGGAGTACAGAACCGAGGAGAACAGCAACAAAATCTTCGGCTTCTGGCTCTTCCTTGGAGCAGAGATCGTCTTGTTTTCCACGTTGTTCGCCGTATACTTCACGCTTTGGAACCGTACGGGCAACGGCCCGACCGGCAAAGAGCTTTTCGAGGTCGGCGGTGTTATCTGGGAAACGTTCCTGCTGCTCACAAGCAGCTTTACCTGCGGCCTTGGCATTCATGCCATGCGCCTCGGCTTGAAAAAACCGATGATGATTTTCTTCGTCGTCACGTTGCTGATGGGCCTCGGGTTCCTCGGCATCGAGATTACGGAATTCGTCAACTACGTGCATGAAGGCGCGACGCTGCAAACGAGCGCATTCCTGTCCAGCTTGTTCGTCCTGCTCGGAACCCACGGTCTTCACGTGACCATGGGGATCCTGTGGGGCGCAGGCATCCTGATTCAAGTGGGTCGCCAAGGCTTTACGGACGAGACCGCGAACAAATCGTTCATCTTCTCGCTGTACTGGCACTTCCTTGACGTCGTCTGGATCTTTATCTTCAGCTTTGTCTACCTGAAAGGATTGATGTAATATGGCACGATTGTTCCCGATACGTCACGTGATGGGATATATCTTTTCGCTGGTCCTTTCACTCGTGGCACTTGGCGTGATTTACTGGGATCTGACGTTTTCGGCCGCCATGGTCATTCTGATCATCAGCGCATTGATTCAGGCTTCGCTGCAGCTGGTTCTGTTCATGCACATCGGCGAAACGTCCTCGAAAAAGACGCTCTACCTCAACATCGCTTATGCGGTATTCGTCGGCGTTGCCACGATTTTCGGTACGCTCTTTGCGATGATCTGGGGATACTGATACACCTGAAATCGAAAAAAGCTGTCCTTTGCGGACAGCTTTTTTTGCGTTATTGACGATGGGCAAGCCGGTTCGTTTCCCCTCCCCCGTATTGCCGGTCACAAGCGCCCCGGAACGGCCTTGCACCGGCATGGATGCGCCGTCCCGTCAATGAAACGCCTTCCAAAACGCCCCTGTCGTATCGATCAAATCGCGGATTTGGGCAAACGGGATCGTAAAGGTTGGGAAACCTGCGGCATACGGGGCGATTTCGTACGGATCGAAAACAAGATGAAGGGCGTCTTCCGTCACGTAAAAGGATTGATCCGGCGAAATTCCTTGATAACTTCCGGGAAATACGTAAGCATATTGCGGGTCCTCCTCAATTTGCCTGCCGACGATGTCGCTTAGCCGCTTTACGTAATCGCTGCCGGGCTTAAACAAATCGTTGAGACGGAACATCCGCCCCGTCGCCAGATCGATCAAAGCAAATGCCTTTGTCGGCATGCCATGTGCCGCGCCAAGGGGATACCGGTATCCGTCCAGCTCCAGCACAAGCAGGTTTTGTTTATAAAACAGAACCTGAAAGTCGCCCGTATAGGTGTAGTCCAGCGTCTGATCCGCAGGAACGGGCTTTACCTGCGACAGCTCCTTCAATCTGGCATTCACCGACCGCTGGGCCGCCGGGTCTTTGATTCCTTCCACGACCGGATCATAAACCAGGTAATCCGGATTCGGCTTATATTTCTCTTCTTTCACGAGGTAGGGCGGCTGCAGCGGAATGACGGTGTTTTGCCGCCAAATGACCCGCCCGCTGCGGTCGATATAGGACAACCGCTGGTCGACGAATGCCTTGATCAGCCCTTCGTTTTCCCGCTCCAGGGTTCCGCTGCCGCCGACGCGAGGATATCCCGGTGCCGGGTTTCCGGTCAAGTCGATGAAAAAAGTGTATCGCCCGTCGGAGGCCGACGCCAATCCGCCTTCGTAATTGGTTACGTCGCGATAGAGAAAATCGGTCAGCCTCCTGCCGTTCTCGTCCGCAATCGCATATAGCGAACCGATGTAGGGCTGCTGCGGATCGACGGCACGGCCGAGCGCAAACCGCCCTTCGTTCAAATCCCGGATATCGTCGTATTCCGGGCGGATCACCCATTCCCCTTGCCGGTCGATAACGCCGAATCTGGATTGGTAATCCTCGGCGGTATTAACGATGGCACGGCCTTGATGGAACGGGAACGCCGAGGCGAAAGCGGCCGGGATCGCGACGCTGCCCTTCTCGTCGATGTACCCGTACTTCCCGCCGGCTACCTTTTGGAATGCAAGCAGCCCCTCTCCAATCGGGCCGACGTAAGCATAAGGGTACGTCGCCAGCCTGCGGCCGTTCCGGTCGATCAAGGCGTATTCGTTCTCTCGGATTTTGACGACGGCCTTGCCGCCGGAAAAATCGCCGGCTTCCGCAAATTGCGCAGCAATGGCTTCATGGCCCTCCGGATCCAGATAGCCGTACCGGCTGCTTCCATTCCCGCCGGCCGGGTCATTGAAGACGGCCCGGCCTTCATGCATATCCGCAATAAACGCATATGTTTTGCGGGTAAGCACCCGGCCCTCTTGATTGATCAGCGTGAAGCCTTGTTCGTCGTTCGCGACGGCCCGGCCCTCCGAAAAGGGATTGATCCACTGGTACCTTGGTTGAACGACAAAACGCCCCGCCGAATCGATCACCCCGTATTTCCCTCCTGCCGCGGCAACGGCAAGACCGTTCTGTTGAAAATCCCGGGCATCGTCGAACTGGGCCGGAATCACCAATTTACCTTCGGCATCGATATATCCCCGCTTCGTTCCGTGCGTCGTTTTCAGGGAAGCGGGAAACAACCCGGAAGGCCGCGGAAAGCGTCCGCTTCCGTGCAGCGCCTGCTCGATGTTCCGCTCGAGTTCGCGGAGCGTTTCCTTGGACGGATA
>Ga0180220_1002093_pt1 | contig 13436 bp, 10 predicted proteins | sample eDN5th37CBELigBY_FD_151335 | JGI IMG/M metagenome (GOLD analysis project Ga0180220, IMG submission 151335) | Enriched backyard soil microbial communities from Emeryville, California, USA - eDNA 5th pass 37_C BE-Lig BY (version 2) (version 2) | ecosystem: Environmental > Terrestrial > Soil >... | reverse complement strand
TCTCGCGCACCTCCGAGCGACGCCTCAACTGTTGGAGAAATGGGGGGGCCGTCGCGAAACGCGTGCCGCCCGTAGCGGTGCAACCGAAACCTGGACGTCCAAGCTCCCTCTCTTTCGGATCACTCCGCGCATGCTGGTAAAGCGGGCCGCATCCGCCCTACTGAAACGATAGGGCGCCTTGGGCGACGACCTGCTGGAGACAGACCGGCGAAGTCGACGATCAATAGATCCCGGCAGCCCTCGATGGTGTGGCCCGTGCCGCGGCAACAACTGCTGATCAGTTCTCTCGACCCTGCCTCGCGTCTCCACCTTTGATTTCGGGGCGAGCAGGAGAAGGCCAGGACCGACTAAACGCGGACTTATAGTCCACTGATGGCCCGCCGTTACCCGTCACTGCACTAGACGCCGGCAACCGTTGATCGGACCCGCCCGCGAGAGTGCTCAACCGATTTTCAACAAAGCAACTATTAGTTGTCTATGTTGCCATACTGCAACCAATGTCTGCAACTTTTGCGCTAGTAGAACAACACATCGGGCAAGCACGGGAGACAAGTCGAATGCCGCACCTGACACGTGCCTTCAGACTCATAGCTGTCGCAGGCATCTGCGCAGCACTCGCGGCCCAACCGGCCGCATCGGCTGACCTTTGGGGGCCGGAGTATGGCGGCGGCTCCCTCAAAGATGCGCCTCCGCCGCCGGTTTACGTGTTCAGCTGGACGGGGCTCTATGTCGGTGGCCACGCTGGATTGATGACGGGTAACACAGAGGGGTATCCGAACTTCGGCTGTGCCGATGAGGCCTGCCTCGTCACGGAGGCACTCTTCTCGACCGACTACGACATGAACGGTGGGCTGTTTGGTGGCCAGATCGGGTATAACTATCAGTTCGGACGCGGTGCGGTCGTAGGCATCGAGGCTACGTATTCCGGTTCGACAGTAGAGGGCGACGGACCGACGGCATTGGGTGCCCTTGTGTCGAAGCGCGAGCTCGACTGGCTCGCCACGCTCACCGGGCGCTCCGGCTACGCGTTCGGCCGATCGCTTATCTACGTCAAGGGTGGTGTCGCCTGGGGTAAGCTTGACACGGATATCCGGGTCGGTGGGATTTCAGTTGCGAGCGGCGACGACACGCACTTCGGCTGGACGGCCGGCGTCGGCTTCGAGCATGCGATTACGGATCGCATCACGGCTCGTATTGAATATGCGCACATTGATTTCAACTCCGAGAACCACCGCCTCAGGTTCGACGAGGCAGCCGCAGTTCGCAGCGAAGTCGAGGCGGAGTTCGACACCGTCACTCTTGGGGTGAACTTCAAGTTCTGATCAGGTGCCCGGAAGTCCTGAGCGCCGGCCGAGAGGTCGGCGCTCTTTTCGTGTCCGGCTCATCCCCGCAGCAGCAAGGTCGCGATACTGAAATACGTGATCACCCCTGTGACGTCCGCAATCGACGTAATCAGCGGCGCGCTGGCTGAGGCAGGGTCGAAATTGAGTCGGTTCAGGAGGAAGGGCAGCGATATTCCGATCAAGCTGCCGACCACCACCACCACCACCATGGTGAGCGCCACAATAATGGCCACCATGACCCCGTCGCGGACGATTCCAATGCTTGCCACGGTAAGGGCCATGGTCAGGCCCAGCGCCGTGGCAACGAGAAGCTCGCGTCCGAGCATCTGGCCCCAGTCGGACATGCGGACGTCACCAGTGGCCAAGGCACGCACCATCAGGGTGGAGGCCTGGGCACCTGCATTGCCGCCCCCGGCGATCAGCATCGGAAGGAAGAAGATGAGAGATACGTAGGCCACGATGGTCTCTTCGAACAACGCAAGTCCTGCGCCGGAGAACATGTTGAAGAACACCAGCAGCACCAGCCAGAAGATTCGCTTCTGGTAGAGCAGGCCGATGCTGGCGTCCTTGAAGCTCGTGGCAAGCTCGCCGATGGTGCTCACCTTGTAGAAATCTTTCGTTGCCTCCTCTTCAGCAACGTCCATGGCGTCGTCTTGAGTGACGATACCGACAAGTGCATCTCCGCCGTTTATGATGGGCAGCGCGATCAGGTCATACTTGGCGATCTTGCGGGCTACGTCCGCCCGGCTGTCCTCTGCGCGGGCATGGATCACGTGCGTGTTCATGATGTCAGAGATTCTGGCGGTTGGCTCCGCCAGGATCAGGTCCCGCAGCGAGACGACTCCATTGAGCCGCCGCGCCTCATCGACAACATAGGCGTTGTAAATCGTTTCCTTGTCGGGAGCCGCCAGCCGCAGGACATCCAGCGCCTCGCGCGCGGTGATATTCGGTGGCAACGTCGCGTAGTCGGACGTCATCACCGCGCCAGCCGTACCTTCGGGATAGGACGCCAGCTTCCGTATGTCCTCGCGCTCGGCCTGGGCAAGGGCAGGGAGAAGCGTCTCCTGCTGCTCACGGGGCAGCCGGTTCAACAAGTCGGCTCGTTCGTCAGCCGACATTTCTGCCACGATTTTCGCGAATTCGCGCCGACCCAGAGCTCGGGCGGTCTCGATCTGGCACTCGGAGCCCAGATAGCCGTAGACGTCCGCGCGCTCCTCGAGCGGAAGCAGCTTCAGCACCCTAATCGCATCTTCTGTCGGCAACGATTCGAGCAGGCTGCCGATATCCGCCGGATGCTGGTCCTCCACGTAGTTCAGGATGGCCCTCGTGTCGCCGGCGCGCAGAAGCTCAGCAATCACGGGCGCAAGGTCGGCCAACCCACCTTCGGTGGCGGCAAGAAGATCGCGGTCCTGGATGGCTTCCTGATTCATGTCCGCCTCCTTGGCCGCCCTGGCACGGGCTAGCCGGTGGCGGACAGGGAGGGCTAGCAGCCCTTCAGGAGCCGACACGAGCAGCCGTACCTCGCGGCGCATGGCAACCCGAACGGGTTCTCCATCGCTATCCGGTTGAGGTCCCCGAAGGGACGACTACTGGGAACGTCCATTTCTCATCCGATGAATGATTTCGACCGGCGAAGCCGCCGGGCTTGCCGGTAGATGAAGTGCGCCGGAGCTGATGTCAACTGCGCGATGAAGCTGCGCGCAGTTTTTGCAGGTGCATGACCGAAGTTGCGGCGGACCGCCAACACATTGCGAGCGCTACTTCATCGGCAGACGAGCACTGGGACCTTGCTTTGGGCCAGCACCTTCTGGGTTTCGCTGCCGATAAGGAGTGCCGCCAAACCCTTGCGGCCGTGCGAGGCCATGACGATCAAGTCGCAGCCTCTTGCCTCAGCAGTCGAAAGTATGGCCTCCCAGGGATAGTCGTGCTCCACCCAGGTCGTCTCGCAGAAAACCCCCCGCTCTAGGGCGAGGTCCTCTGCGACGCTGACGTACCTGGCGGCAGCTGCTTCAGCGCCCTTCCGGTACTCCGACTCCGGGAAGGCAACCATGACCTCACCAGGGGCAACCGCTCGCCAGGGCCGGATGACGTGAAGCGCGGTGACTCGTGCTTTCAGGGCGCGCGCCAACCCGATTGCCTGATCGATGGCTCGCTCGGAGAGCTTGGAGCCATCTGTTGCGACGAGAATGTGCTGATACACGGGCTTCGGAGCCTCCTCGAAACTTGCCAGATCTCGTCGCAGTCTTGACGGAGCCAGATCCCATGGCAAGGAGGTTGCTCCGAGCCTCAGGTCTGTCGGTTACTCTTAACCGGGTAACCGGGCGCGCGGCTGCCTCGGTCAGTTGAGGGCGTTCAGCCTCGCCTCGGCAGGCCTGACCCCAGCCCGCACGGCGCGCTCATAAAGCTCTCGCGCTCTTGTCACATCGGCCGCAACATCGCGCACGCCCCAGGCCGCAAGCATGTTCGGATCGTAGGTCTCAGCCATCGACATGATGGCGTCCGGCTCTTCGGCTTCCACTGCTGGTGCCAGAATTTTCCGTCCACCGATGATGTCTCCTGCAAGAATGCGCTCCTTGCCTTCGGCGATCACTTCGGTCCAGGACGGCTTGGCGGGCTCCGTCGGCAGATCGAGGGCCGGTTCATTCGTCTGGGGAACAGCGGCTGCTGAGACGATTGCCGGTGCCTCCTTCGGCAAAACGATCGTGGTCGACACAGCCCGCTGCTGCACCTGCAGAGGCACCGTGGTCGGTGCGCTTGCCGAGCGGACGACGCTTCCCTCGCCCGAGTCGCTACCGAAGATGGCATCGAACTTTAGGTCTCCGAGCCGCCCGGTCATGAACAGAACAATCGGGACCACGATGGCAAGGCCCGTCGCGAAACCGACGGCTGCCGCACGTGCTTGATCTCGGAGTGTCCCCGATCTCGGCGGCTCGGGCGGCGTGCGCCACGTCGACGGGATCGGCATGGTGGCATCGTCGTCTTCGTCGTCGAAGAGGCCGCGCGGCGCCGGCATCGCCGGCAAGGGATGGGTGCTGCCCGTGGTAGACGCAGGCGCGCTGGCTTGGGGGCGCTCGAGGCTGTCGCGGGCCATGTTCATGGCGCGCGCAAGCTCCTCGACCAGTCCACCGAGTTGCGCCTGCGATGCCCCAGAGTCGCTCGCTTCCACCCCCTGGCCGTTCAAACCGCCATGGCCGTTGAGCTTTTTGGGCACGCCCTCGCGACTGCTCTCCATCGCCACCCCCACTTAAGGTCTCGATGCTCGGGGGATCCTAGCAGAGTGCGCACGTCGGAGCGCATTTCCGCACCGATTCCCAAGGCCGCCGCCACGCGGGCCAACCTTCGCTTTACTCGTTTGGGAACCCCCAGCATATCCCCGGTCCCCAGCGTCAACTAACACGCTCGCATCGCCGGGCACAATCGAATAAAGGTTCGTCGGAGTTGTGGCAGAACCGGCAAGCCAGTTCACAAACCTTCATCATGGGTTAATCGAGGCATCATACGGCGGCCGCAGGGGGTGGAGATGCTTCCTCTCGTCCTTGGACTTTTGATCTTCTTCCTTGTTCACCTCGCTCCGACGCAGGTTGATCTCAAGCGTGGTCTTATCGAGCGCTTTGGCCTTCTCGGGTACAAGGCAATCTTCTCTGCTCTCTCGCTCGTCGGATTGGTGCTGATCGTCGTCGGCTACGGCAAGCTGCAGGTCATGGCGGGGAAGAACCCGGAAATCTGGACGCCGCCCGTCTGGACCCGCCACTTGACTTTTCTGTTCATGATCCCCGCGATGGTGCTGCTCGTGGCGGCATACGTTCCAAGCCGTATCCGCACCATCGTGAAACACCCCATGCTGGCCGCGATCAAATTCTGGGCCGCGGGTCACCTGCTCGCCAACGGCGACCTGGCTTCCATTCTTCTGTTCGGGAGCTTTCTGGCCTACGCGGTCTATGACCGTATCTCGGTCAAGCAGCGGGTCGTCATGCAACCGAGCGCGCCGTCGAACGCGGGCTGGTTTAATGACGCGCTCGTGGTCGCCGGTGGCCTTGCTCTTTATGTGTTCATGCTGACGATCGGTCATGCGCGCCTGATCGGTGTGCCATTGCTGCCGGGCTGGTACTGACCGGAGCGCGCAGGCCGCAAATCCGCCGGAAACGGGTCGCACCAAGGGCTTGAGCTGACTGGCTGTCGCCCCCTGGGTATTTTCCGGCACTCCGTCGCGTTGGCGGGGCGGGCGTGGTGCGCTAAGTGTAGCGCGCCTGGACCGCAAAGGGCGCCCAGGATCGAGGCACAAGGAGGGCCGATCCCAGTATGGCTGAAGACCGCGACCCAATTCTACGCGAGCTCGAAAGCGAGGTTCGCCGAGAGCAGCTGGCGAAGCTCTGGGATCGCTATGGCCTCTACGCGGTCGCGCTGGCTGTCGTGATCGTGCTTGGGGTTGGCGGTTACCAGTGGTGGCAGGCGCGCAGCTTAGCTGCCTCGCAGGAAGCCGGCGCGCGCTACCAGGCGGCGGTGCAGCTGGCTGAGCAGGGTAAGACCGAAGAAGCGCGCAAGGCGCTCGAGAGCATCGCCCAAGAGGGGCCGGCAGGTTACGCCAGTCTCGCTCGCTTGCAGCTTGCAGGGGAAGCGGCTTCTGCTGGCAAAAAGGACGAGGCTCTGGCCGCTTACGAGGCTATTGCTGCGGATAGCGGAGTCGACCAGTTGATGCGCCAGTATGCCGAACTGCAGATCGCGTCGTTGAAAGTCGATACAGCGGACTTTACCGAGATGCAGAATCGGCTCACGCCTTTGACGGGCGAGAACAACGCCTGGAGGCATAGCGCACGCGAGCTTCTGGGCCTGTCGGCATACCGCGCCGGGCGCTTGGAGGAGGCGAGGCAGATTTTCCTCGAGCTTGCGGCGGATCAGCAGACGCCGCCCTCCGTGCGTGAGCGTTCCGGCATCATCATGGGCCTCATCACGTCGGCGGAGGCTCAGCAGGCCGCGCAGGCTGGACAGGCAGGGGGTGCCCCATCGGCCGAAGCGCCGAAGGTGCAGTAGCGGGGAAAGCTGGATGGGCGAGGTCGAAAAAAGAACGCAGCATCTGCGCCTTCTATTGGTGCCCGCCCTTTTTGCTATCGGCCTTGGCGGCTGCGGCAGCAGTCTTCCGAGCTTGCCGAAGATCAGCGATTTGAACCCGTTCGCAGAAAAGCAGCAGCCGCTGCCTGGCAAGCGCATTCCGGTCATGCAGGCGCGCGACAATGTCGGCGCACACTTAGCTGCCGCCGACAAGCCGATCGTGCTGCCTCCGCCCCGGCACAATGAAGGCTGGACGCAACCCGGAGGCGAGCCGAGCAATGCTCCGGGTCACCTGGCTCTCTCGGGCGGTTTGAAGCGTGCCTGGGCAGCGGACGCTGGGGCTGGATCCAGCTCGAAAGGGAAGCTCACGGCAAGCCCCATCATCTATGGTGGCCGCGTTTTCACGTTGGATGCGGAAGCGAGGGTGACCGCTTTCTCCACATCGGGCGGCTCGGCCATCTGGCGCGTCTCACTGGTTCCGGAAAACGAACGCGCGGAGGCTGGCTACGGCGGCGGATTGGCGATCGATAACGGACGTCTCTATGTCGCGACCGGCTTCGGCACGGTAGTGGCGCTTGATCCAGGAACCGGGAAGCAGCTTTGGACCAAGAACATCGGCGTCCCGGTTCGTGCTTCCCCAACGGCCGTGAATGACAAGGTGTTCGTCGTGACGACGGACGGGCACGTGTTCGCACTGGCGGGTCTGGACGGCGGAGAACTCTGGACCTACCGGGGGATTCCCGAGCGCACCAGTATCGTATCCAACCCAAGCCCGGCCGTAGAGGGCGGCGTGGTCGTTGTGCCTTATCCGTCTGGGGAATTGGTCGCCCTGCGGGCTGATGATGGGACGCCCGTATGGACCGAAAGCCTGGCGCGCACAGGCAGCCTCTCGCCACTGGCGTCTCTGAGTGACGCGGCTCGACCAGCGGTTGCGGGCGGCGTCGTCTATGCTGTCGGGCATGGCGGCCGGCTGATCGCCACGGAAATCAAGTCCGGCGAACGCTTGTGGTCCCTGAACCTGGCGGGCACGCAAGCCCCGGTGATCGCCGGCGATACGCTCTTCGTGGTTGATACCACGGGGCAGCTTCACGCCATCACCCGGCGGGACGGCAAGGTGATCTGGACGGCGAAGCTGCCCGGCTCCAGCACCTGGTCAGGTCCGACGCTCGCCGGCAATCATCTCTGGCTCGTATCGAACAATGGCCAGCTGGTTGGCGTTGATCCGGTGACAGGACGGATTGCGACCCAGCAGAACCTGGATGCGCCCGTTTACATCGCGCCAGTTGTCGCCGATGGGCGCATGTACGTGCTAACGGACAAGGCCCGTCTGGTTGCATTTAACTGACGAGGCCGCGGACTGATCTCCGCAACTCCAGCCTTCAACGAGATGAACGGCGTGCGAAATGACGACGCCCACTCCGACCATCGTTATCATTGGCCGGCCGAACGTAGGTAAGTCCACCTTATTCAACCGCCTCATAGGCCGCCGTGCCGCGCTCGTCTCCGACATGCCGGGGCTGACGCGCGACCGACACGAAGGGACCGCGACCCTCGGTGATCATGAGGTACGCCTTGTCGATACCGCTGGCCTCGAGGAAGCTTCGCCGGGCACGATCGCTGCCCGCATGACGCGCCAGACCGAGCAAGCGTTGAAGAAGGCCGACCTCGTTCTGTTCGTCATCGACGCGAGAGACGGCGTTACGCCCGCTGATGCCGCATTCGCGCGGCAGGTCCGTTCGGCTGCTCGGCCGGCCATCCTGGTGGCGAACAAGTGCGAGGGCCGGAAAGGCCTTGAGGGTGTGTACGAAGCCTTCGAGCTTGGCCTGGGCGAACCCATAGCCATTTCAGCCGAGCACGGCGAGGGTGTGGGCGAGCTCGTCTCCGAAATGATGATGGCTCTTGGGCTCGACGAAAAGGAGCCCAAGCAGCAGTCGCGTGCCGAAGCCGCTGAAGAGAAGCCAGCACCGACGCGCCCAATTCGGGTGACCATCGTTGGACGGCCGAATACGGGTAAATCGACGCTGGTCAACGCGTTGCTGGGCGAAGAACGAATGCTCACCGGGCCCGAGCCGGGCCTCACGCGAGACGCTATCGCGGTTGATTTCAACTGGCGCGATCATCCCATGAGCCTCATCGACACGGCCGGGCTGCGCCGCAAGGCCAAGATTACGGAGACGGCCGAGAAGCTCGCCACTGCGGATACGCATCGCTCGATCCGCTTTGCGGAGGTGGCCATCCTCGTCCTGGATGCAGAGCGGCCGTTCGAGCATCAGGATCTCACGATCGGCGACCTGGTTACCGAGGAGGGGCGCGCTCTCGTCATCGCTCTCAACAAATGGGATCTCGTCGAGGACAAGCAGGCGACTCTTCGCGAGCTCCGCAAAATTGCAGCCGAAAGGCTGGCGCAGGTGCCCGGAGTGAGCGTGGTGCCCATTTCCGCACTGGCCGAGCGCGGCCTCGACAAGCTGCTCGATGCAGTGCTGGAAACCTACGATGCCTGGAACCGGCGCGTCCCGACGCCGGAGCTCAACCGATGGCTCCGGGACGCGGTCGAGCGGCACGCGCCTCCGGCCTCGAAGGGGCGGCGCATCAAGATCCGCTATATCGTGCAGGTCTCAGCACGTCCGCCGACCTTCGTTGCGTTCACCTCCCAGCCCAAGGGCCTGCCGAAGACGTACATCCGCTATCTTACGAATGGCATTCGGGCGGCCTTCAGGTTGCCAGGGGTTCCGATCCGTTTCCATCTGCGCAAGGGCGAAAACCCCTATGCAGACCGCGGATGAGCCTCGGAAATTTCGCTTTCGAACTCTGGAGCCGCAGCTGAGTCGCTCGCGTCCTCCGGCGTTTGCGCGCGTTGCAGTCGTGGCGCCTGTTGCGCGGCCTCTAAGATCGACTTCAAGGCCTGCCGCAGCGTCGTCGCTCTTTGCCAACCGACATCGGTGTACTGCGCCGCAGCGGGCTGCTCCTCAGCTTCAGCCAAGTTTTCATCCCACGCACCGATCACGATCTGCAGGTCAGGATTCTTCCGCTTCAGCCGACGCATGAGCGCTCTGGCGTGTGCAGGAGCCTGGGCCGCTTCGAGATGCGAAAGCACCGCCAGCTTGGCATATTGGATATCGAGATCATTGATGCGCCCCGGGCTGACCTCCTCAGGACCGATAACCCGCGTGCCCACCCCATGTTCTATTGCGGCATGCGCGAGCGCTGCTGCGGCTGCCTCGTCGAGTGCATTGCGCACACCAATCGCGAGGACGGGCGCAGCTACCCGCCAATCCTGCCGCAATTGATCCGTCGTCAGAACGGGCAAATCGAACGTGTCACCGTCGTCGCAGACTTCATCGGCCTGCGGTGGGGTCTCGGCATCGCTCAGCTCCCCGATCAATTCGATGATGAGCTCACGCATGGCTTCGAGGCGATCCGGCCCAAGGCGTTCCTTGCGGACATCGATTTGCGCCATGACCAAGCCTGGGAGCATCACGTCGTCGAGATAGCAGAGGACCGGCTTTTCTCGGATGAAGCGCTCCGCATCGAATGTGATTTCGTCGAGATCGTCGGCAAGCAGCCGCTGGTAGAAGCGCTGGGCCGGGGTCAGGGCCGGCTGGTCCCCGAGCAGGATATAGAGAAAGCTGAGCTGAGGTACGTGCCGACCAAGCACGATGAGACAAACCGTGAGGGGCACAGCAAGTAAGAGGCCGATCGGTCCCCACAGCCATGTCCAGAATACTGCGGATGTGATCACCGCGAGCGGAGCCAAGCCGGTGGAACTCCCGAGCAGCCAAGGTTCCAGGACCTGGCCCATCGTGAACTCACCGACAACGTAAAGCACGAGCGTCATGGCGATGATGGACCAGCCCGGATCGATTGCCGCCGCAAGCAGAATTGGGAAGACAGCCGCGATGATCGAGCCGACGTACGGCACGTATCGCATCAAACCCGCAAGGATCCCCCACAGTATCGGGCTCGGGATGCCGATCAGCCAGAGCGCCCCTGCCATCACCGCTCCGTAGATGAAGTTCATGGCCGTCAGCGTCAGAAAGAGGCGGCTCAGTCGGCGCGCGGCATCGTTGATGGCGTTCGTAGTCCGCTCGAAATCCTCGCCTCCGAAAAGCCTGATGACGCGATCCCTGAGGTCTTCCCTTTGCAGCAGAATGAAAATCACCAGGATGAGCACCAAACCTGCCCGCGCCAGCGGATCGATCAGAGGTTCGACAACGCTCTGGTAGTATTCCAGCGCGCGAGGCGGCGGCCGATGGATTTCGACCGGAATAGGTGCTTGGCCCGTACTGGTCTCACGCTGCCTGCCTGCACCGTCGGGCTGCTTTTCGAGTTCTTTGCTCAGGTCCTCTAAAGCGTCTGTTGTGCGCTCGATGATGCCCGCGGGAGCGTTCGAGCGGGCCTGCAAGCTTCGAATACGTTCCCGCAGAGTCGACTCGTAAGAAGGCAAGCGCTCGGCAAGCTGCGCTAGCTGGCTTCCCATGATCATGCCGAGAAAAGCGATGATCGAGAAGGCGAGTGCCACCACGAGAATGACTGCAGGTCCGCGGGGAACCCGGATCTTTCGCAGCAATACGACAAGCGGCGTCAGAACGAAGCTCAGAAGGATCGCCAGCGCGAGCGGCACGAAGAGGTCGCTGCCAAAATACAGAGCTGCGATCACGAGCCCCGCGACGCCCAGGGCGATCGGTAGGGGCGGTGTGTCTCCGGATCGGGGCGCTTTGTACCGGTCCAAGTCCATCAGGCATCTTCAACAAAGGAATTGACAACCAGGCGCGCTGGCACGGGAACGCAGTCCGGGCCCTCTGCGTTCATTGCGCCGGAGCCAGTGGGGGACGCCCTCCACAAAATCACGAAAAAGAGACCGCGGCCGTGTAAGACCGCGGTCAAGGCATTGGACGCATCGCTTGCGTCCACGTCTAGGGGCACTAGGGCAACGCACAGAAAACGGAAGCAGTTCCAACGAAGAAAAATGAAATCACGCAGTGTTACAATTCAGAAACCAATCTTAAGCTCACGAAAGTCAGAACTCAGGCAGGTAGAATTAGAAGTACCGGAAGGTGGAACCAATAGAAGGGCTGCGCGTTAACCTGCCGATGAGGACGTTGCAGTGACTTTACGCATAACTCTGCCTCGGCACGACATAACCGAAGAGCCGTTACACGGCGAACGAACTCCAGTTCCATCCAAGCTGGGGGGCTTGGTTCCCATCGGCTGGCATCCCAATCCCCTGATCTCGGGAGAAGCCGCGGTCATGTGCCAGACCGACTACAAGTCCGCGCCGCGCCGAATGCGAGCGGGGGAAGCGTCTTCTAGTACCAAGGTGCGTATGCTTGTGCGGAGGGCGTTGGGCGAAAAAAGCGAGCCCTGAACGCCGTGATTTCGAACGAGGGGGACATGGCATACACACCCGTCATCGAAAACGGGCCTGTTGGGGGGAGCGGTGCCGTTGGGCGTCGCCCTCATACCGTCGGATCCTATCTCCTCATAATCTGCGCCGCCGTCGTCGCACCTATTCTCGTGTTCACCGGCATTTTGCTCCACCGGTATGGTGCTGCGGAACACGCGCAGCTCGAGCGGAGCGTCATGGAGACGGCTCGGCTGCTCAAGGCTGACGTCGATCGGGAGCTCGGTGCCGTTATCCTCGCGCTGGAAGCTTTGGCGGCTTCGCCAAACATCGAGTCGGAAGAATATCAAAGGTTCCACAATCATGCGTCGAGGCTGGCCCGGCTGCGCTCGAGCCAATATCTAAGGCTGTCGGATGCATCGGGCCGGGGCTTGGTCGATACGCGAGTCCAGTGGGACGAGCCGCTTCCCGTCATGCCGACTGACGGTGTGCCGGTCAGCCAGATCGTCAAATCGAAGCGGCCCTATGTCTCAAATCTTCTTCCTGACGGCACTAGCTTCACGATCACGGTCCCTGTTTTGCGGCAAAACGAGGTAACTCATCTCGTAACGATTTCACTCGACCCCGGGTTTGTTCTCAACGCCATCGACGAAAGCCATCTGCCCAGGGGATGGAACGCCGGGATTCTGGACGGTGCGGGCCGGGTGATTGCTCATTCGCGGGGTAACCGCGCTGCGTCGCTCAAAAATGTATTGCTCGCTCCCGGATCCAACGGAACCTCAGCTGACGACTGGCTGGTTCCTGCCGGATGGTCCGAGATGGAAGAGCTGAGGGCGGTTGCACGGTCCAGCGTCGCCGACTGGCTTATTACAGCGAGCGTTTCTCCTGAGGACGCGAATTCTCAAACGTTCTCCTGGCGCGCCGTGGCGCTGGGCGGCGGAATGTTGATCGCGCTTTCGCTGTTGATGGGAATCTATTTCGGTCGTCGGCTGACAACTCCCATTCGCATGACGGCCCTCGCGGCTGCTGCATTTGGCAGAGGGGAAGCCATGCCCCAGCTGGCAATTCGCCTGCGGGAAGTGGACGAAGTTCTGAATGCATTGCAGGCCGCCTCGGCGCAGCGTCGTGAGGCGGAGGTCCAGCTCCGAATGGCCCATGAGCGCATGACGCTGGCGCTTTCGGCGACCCAAATGGGGATGTGGGAGAGGGATCTTGCCACAAATCGCGTGATCTGGTCCGAAGCCATGTTTCGGCTTTTCGGCCGCTCGCCTGAGGAGTTTATCGGCGAACCCGACCAGATCTTGAGCTACGTCCATCCAGACGACCGCAAGGCATTCCGCCAGGCGTATCTGGAGGCGGTCGGGGGGGCAGCAGATACCTTCGAGCAGGAATTCAGAATTGTCAGACCGTCCGGCGCGGTGAGGTGGCTCTACCGTCGCGCATTTGTCCGCCGCGATGCGAACGGCAATGCGGTATCGGTGTTGGGCGTCGCTATCGACATTACCGAACGCAAAGAAGCAGAAATTGCGAATGCCGCACTTGCGGCGATCGTTGCGTCCTCCAGCGAAGCCATTCTAAGTGTTTCGCCGGATGGTCTCATTTCGACCTGGAACAAAGGCGCGGAGCAAACTTTCGGGTACTCGCGCGAGCAGGCGGTTGGTATGCCCCTGCGAGAGCTTTTCGCCGACGATCGCGCGGCCGGGTAT
>Ga0180220_1002092_pt1 | contig 13437 bp, 15 predicted proteins | sample eDN5th37CBELigBY_FD_151335 | JGI IMG/M metagenome (GOLD analysis project Ga0180220, IMG submission 151335) | Enriched backyard soil microbial communities from Emeryville, California, USA - eDNA 5th pass 37_C BE-Lig BY (version 2) (version 2) | ecosystem: Environmental > Terrestrial > Soil >... | reverse complement strand
GGCCGGGGACGAGGAGCGTTTCGAGCCGACCCCGGTGACGGAGGTGCGCCTCCACCACCTCGCCGGTGGACTCGAGCTCGCACACGACCACGAAGCGGTTCGGGCGGTCGATGAAGCGGGCGGGTTCCAGCGGGCCGGGAATTGGCGTCGAGATCGTCATGGTAGCCGATGCTACCCCTGACCGGAGCAGGCGGCACGCGGCGCTGGGCTCCGTCGAGTGGAGCCATAGCCTGAGTCGGGTGGGAGGACCTGGCGCAGGGGGCTGCCCTGACCTGGCCGGGCGCGCGATGACGGAGGGGCCGCCAGCACTTCATCGCCCCGGCCGCGCGGGCGGGTCGTTTTGCGGACGGGACGTTTTCACTCCGGCACGTACACCAGCTTCAAGACGTCTTCGCCGATGCGGTCGTGACTCACCAGGCGGAGCGGCGGTCGCGGCCCGGCAAAATACGGCGTCCCGCTACCGAGTACGACAGGGTGCAGGTAGATCCGGTACTCGTCGATCAGGCCGAGCCCGGTGAGGGCGTGGGCGAGGCGCGGGCCGGCCACCTCGATCTCGCCGTCGACGTCGGCCTTCAGCCGCCGGATCGCGCCCTCCAGGTCACCACGGACGAGCGTCGCGTTGGGACCGACGGACTCCAGCGTGCCGGAGGCCACCCATTTGGGCTGATTCCGCCACGCCGCAGCGAACGCCCGCTCGTCGTCGCCCCATTCGGGCTGATCGTCGTCCCAGTAGCGCATGATCTCGTACATCCGGCGCCCGTAGATGCTGCCGGCCTGCGCCCGGGCCTCTTCGATGAAGTGGCGGAAGAGTACGGGGCTCGGCGCGAATTTCTCGTGGTCGACGTAGCCGTCGAGCGACTGGTTCATTCCGAAAACGAGCCTGGCCACGTTCCACTCCGATCTCGAGCGACGAACGTCGCAGGCTCGCTGATCCCGCGACGGCCGCCGACAGCGTCAATCCCGCCCGATCCCGTAGCGCACCACCCGCGGCACGTTGAACTCGTCGGCTTCTACCGCCCACGCATGGTCGCGGTCCAGCACGTGGAAGACAACGGTGCGAGGTGAGCGCAGTCGCGCGAGGGGGTTCCCGGTCGCGTTCAGGATGGTCCAGAGCTGGTCGCGGCCGGGTCGATCCTCGCGCCGGAGCCAGATCTCACCGGAACGTGCCCGCTTCACGGCCGCGACGGGAGGAAAGTAGATCTCGTCGGGCCAGAAATCGAGGGCGGCGCGGACGGCGGCGGGCCGGAGCGTGTCCGGGTTGAGTATCACCATAACGCGTCCCCGCGGGCGCGTTCACGCCGCCCGGAAACGCTCGAAGCGCTCGGCAAGGAGCTCCCGATCCGGCCGGTCCACGGGGCGACGCGGGAGCTGGATGCGCTCGCCGTGCAGCTCCTGCAGCCCGTGGCGGAGCATCGGACCGTCGATCTCCTCGAGCACGTCGCGGCGGAGGTGTATGCGGTAATCCGGATCGACGCCGATGATGTTCACGTCGTACGCGCCGTGGTGGATGCGGCAGAGCGAAAGTCCGTTGGGGACCCGGGGCAGTCCTCGTTCCTCTCGATCGGGGAGGATGTGGGCGGCGTCGAGGAGCACGGGCTGGCGCAGCCTGCACATCGCGCACTGCTGGCGGTACGCCCTGAGGACGAGATACCGGAAGCGCTTCTGATGCAGGCGCTGCTTGACCTCGCGCGTGACGTACGCCTTGAGCGGCCAATCGGCGTCTGGCCTGGTCAACGCACCCGGCACAATGGCTCCCGCCGGGTCGGCAATCACCGCGAACGAGAGCCGCTCGGGAGCATCGGCGACGACATAGCACGGAAAAACCGCCTCGTACACGCCTGGTTCGACGCCAACGAGATAGAGGAGGGGGCGCCCGAGCTCGCCCGCGGTCCGGAGCGCTACGTTGTCAGGGTGGTTCGGATCCGTGCCGCGGTACCGGTAGACGAACCGCCCGTCCGCCGGGTCGATTTCGTCATCATACGGATCTTTGAACGATGTCTGGAACGAGAGCGCTGCGCCCGGATTCCGCAGCACGCGCGGCCTGAAAATACCTTTCTGCTGATTCCAGAGGGGGACGCGCTCGCCTTCGAAAACGATCCCTTCGTTCAGCGCTCTGGCATGGACTACGCCGCCGCCCGCCCGGCGTAGCCGGTCCACGTGCTCGAATACGGCGAATCGAAGCCGGAGATCGTAGTCGAAATCCATGGGTCGATGGCGGCGTCGCGTTCGAAACCCCTCGACATTTCAGCGGAATGCGTGTCGAAAATGTCAATATGGGACGACTCGGGCGTGCTGTCGAGCCGCACGTTCGCGGGAGGAACGGGATAGGCTACTGCGCCTTCGGTACCAGCAGCTTCAACCGCCCCTGCTGCCGCATAAGTCCCGCCATCCGTTCCGCTTCGGGGCCACGCCCCCAGAAGTAATCCACACGCCCGGCGCCCTGGATGGCGCTGCCGGTGTCGTGGACCAGCACGAAACGGCGGAGCGGAGCGCCGGCGACGACGTTGCCTTCGGCGTCCAGCTCGGGCCGGGTCGTATCGAGAAAGGCGAGGGCCGCGTGCGGGAAGACGTCGAGGTCGGCGGCGATGCTGCGCTCGCCCACGACGGGTTCGCCGAGCGCGCCCGTCGGCGGCGAGTCCAGTACGCGGAAGAAGATGTAGCGCTGGTTGGTGTTCAGGAGCCGCGAGACCTCGCCGGGGTTCGCGTCCAGCCACGCGCGGATCGCCTGCATCGACATGCGCTCGGCCGGGATGTGACCCTCGTCGATCAGGACCCGGCCGATCGCCGTGTACGTGTGGCCGTTGGAGTCGTCGAACCCGACGCGGAGCTCCATCCCGTCCGGCAACTGAATGACGCCGCTCCCCTGGATTTCGAGGAAGAAGAGGTCGACCCGGTCCTCGACCCACGCGATCTCGAGGCCCCGGCCCGCGAGCGCGCCCTGCTCCTGGATCTCCTGCCGGGTGAAATACGGTGTGCGCTGGCCGAGATCCGGCGGCCTGCGGTAGACCGGCACCGTCGCACGCTCGGTGCGGACCGGCGAGCCGGGGATCGCCGGCTCGAAATATCCCGTCACCAGAACCTCGCCTGCCGGGTTGCCGAGCTCCACGACATCGAAGCGACCGGCGATCCACTCGCCCAGCGCGGCCGGATCCGGATCCGTCTCAAGGAACGTGAGAAGGGCAGAGAAGGCTTCGGTCAATTCCCGCGCCGTGACAATGCGCGAGCCGTAGCCGAAAGTCCGATTCGCCGGCACGCGCCTCAGCCAGGACAGGCTGCGCTCCACGGCAAGGCGCAGCGAGGCGAGGTCGCCGTCGTCGATGAAGACCGTCGTGTCCGCTTCGAGACTGCCGATCGCGGGCGAATCCGACGTAGACCCCGGGACGGCCGCAGCAGGAGCGACACCGACGGCTTCCGCAGCCGTGTGCGCCGAAGCCTCGCGCCCCTCGATTCGGCACCCGGCGAGCACGGTAGCCGTAAAGAGGAGCGCGATCGCGCAGGCGCGTGCGACGGGAGTCAGGCCGGAAGCGTGGTTCATGGGCCAGTGTACCTCCGGTCGACCCGTTTCGGTTCCGCTGGTGGCGGTCGATGGCTGCGAGAGCAAGTGCCACGGCGTACGCGCCCGACCGGGGGCACGCGGCCAGCGCCGTGAGCCGGCCGCACCGGCAGCGTCACCGATGCGGTCGGCGGTCGTGCGGGACGCCTGGTTGGGCTTCTTTCCCCCCGGTGGGGTAGCTGTGCTACTCCCTGAATAGGAGCTGCACGAAGTGGTAGAAGTTGCCGCTCATGACGGCGGTGTCGTGACCGCTGTCGTCCAGGCGCCAGCGATGCGGGACGCCATGTTCGAGCAGGTACTCGTGAACCCCCTCGCTGATGCGTGCCAGACCGTCGTTGGAGCCGACGGCGAGATACAGCAGGTGCAGATCCGAGAGCGCCGCCGGATCGGGGACCAGCTCCGCCGGTGGCCGCGTGTTCGGCGCTGAGGCGACGGCCGCGATCCAGCCGAACTTGTCGATGTTCGACAGCCCGATGTTGAGCGTCTGCCCGCCGCCCATCGACATTCCGGCCAGCGCGCGGTGATCCCGGTCCGTGTACACTGAATAATTGGCCTCGACGAACGGGATGATGTCGTTCAGCAGGTCCTGCTCGAACGGCAGCCCGTACGGCTCCTGCTCGCGGCCGCTCCCGCCCGGATTGTCGACGGTCGCCGTGGCGTCACCACTCGGGAACACCATGACGAGCGGCTGGATCTTCCCCTCGGCGATCAGGTTGTCCGCAATGATCGGCGCCCTCGCCCGCTGCGTCCATTCGCTGTGCGTGTTGCCCAGCCCGTGGAGCATGTAGAGGACCGGGTAGCGCTGGTCCGGGCTGTACCCGGGCGGCGTGTAGATGCGGACCGTGCGCCGGGTGCCGGGCGACTTCGAATCGTATTCGACGACTGTGACCTGACCCTGCGGGATGCCCTCCCTCGCCTCGTTGTAGCCCGCCGGCGGCACCGGAAACGCCAGCATCCCGGTCGGGTCGTCAGCAGCGTTGGCGCCACCCGCCTGCGCACTCAGCGGCCCCGCGGGGGCGAGGATCGCCGCGAGCATCAATGCGCTCGCGCTGATCATCTTGCTACGCATGGAGAATCACTCCTTTAGGGGACAGCATAGGGATAGGGCTGGGGCTAAGGCCAGGGCTAATGGGGTTCGTCGCGTCTGGAACGAACCGGAAAACGCTGGCTAGCCTGCCCGCATCGAGACTCGGCCGGCGTCGTCGCTACGCCCGTCGCCGCGCTTCCCCCAGCCTCGTCTGCGCAGGTTGCCTGCGGCCGGAAACGCAGCTCCACCCTGCATTAGCCCCAGCCCTAGCCCCAGACCTAGCCCTATGCCGTTTACTTGAAGATCCGCTGTGCAAAATGATAGAGATCGTTCGTCCAGACCGGCCACGTGTGCCCGCCGGAGTCCACGTGCCAGATGTGCGGCACGTTGTTGTCCCGCAGGTACACGTGCAGGTTGCGGCTGTTGTTGAACAGGCCGTCGCGGTCGCCGCAGGAGACCCAGAGGAGCTTGACCATCTGGGCGACCCGGGCGGGGTCCGGGATCAGCTCGGCCGGCGGCATCAGGTTCGGTGCCGAGGAGAAGCCGCCGATCCAGGCGAAGAGCTCCAGATTGCTCAGCCCGAAGTTGAACGACTGGCCGCCGCCCATGGAGAGGCCGGCGAGCGCGCGGCCTTCGCGGTCCGTCCTGGTGGGGTAGCGTGCCTCGATGAACGGGATGAGGTCGTCGATGAGGTCGCGGTCGAAGCGCGCGAAAGCCGGCGCGGACGCCATGCCGTTCCCTTCGACGCGGTCGTTCGGCTGAGCGCGGCCGTTGGGCATGACCACGATCATCGGGACCATGAGCCCATCGGCGAGGAGGTTGTCGAGGATGGTGCCGGCGTTGCCCTTCTCCTGCCACGACGTCTCGTCATCGCCGATCCCGTGGAGGAGGTAGAGCACCGGGTAGCGCTGATTGGGATCGAAGTTCGGCGGCGTGTAGACGAGCGCCCGCCGGGTCGTTCCCACGGATTTCGACTCGTATTCGACGGTTTCGACCCGACCCTGCGGGATGCCCTCACGCGCCACGTTGAAGCCCTCGGGCGCCGGCGGCGCGAACGGCACGTCGTCCGGGCCGAGGACGATCTGCTGCCCGCCGCCCCCACCACCGCCTCCGCCGCCCTGCTGCGGCCCCGGGCCCGCCTGCGCGGCGAGCTCACTCGCGCCCAACCCGGAGATCGCGAACAGCGTTCCTGCCATCAGCACCACCACATCAGTCTTGAGTGACATGTCCCGCCTCCTCCTCGTGCATGTGACCGTTTCGACTCCGTGCTCCGCTCCATTCGTGCACCGCGTCACGCCGCGCCACCCGAATCGCCACCTACGATCACGTTGGCAGGCACCAGCGCGAGCCGCGGGCGCGCACCAAAGACCTCAGTCAGGTTGCGTTTGACGATCTGCACATGCTCCCGCATGATCGCTTCGGCCCGCGTGCCCTCCCGCTGCACGATCGCCTCGATGACTCGCCGGTGCTGGTCCTGTGCGATCGCCAGCTCGCGCGTGCCGTTCGGGTCGGGGAAGCGCGGGTGCACCAGCGATGCGGGTGACGCGAACGGGAGCGCCGCCGCCCGCGCGACCATGCTCCTCACCACGTCGCTCTCTGCGAGACCGACCACCATCTCGTGGAAACGGCCGTTCAGGACGGTGAACTCGGCGAAGATCTCCGGGGTCAGCACCGGCTGTGCGACGAGCGCGTCGATCCGATCGAGACAGTCGTGGATCGGGGCGAGCGCTTCGGCGGCTACGCCGCGCTCCGCCGCGAGGCGGGCGGCCAGGCCTTCCAGCGTGCCGCGCACCTCGATCGCGTCCAGCATGTCCGCCTGGGTGAATGCCCGGACCGCGTAGCCGCCCGTGGGTATCGGATCGACCAGTCCTTCGGCGGCGAGGCGTGCGAGCGCTGTCCGGACCGGTGTGCGGGACACGCCCAGCTCGGCGACCATCGCCAGCTCCGGGATGCGCTGCCCGGGGCGCAGCACCCCGTTCAGGATCCGCTCCCTGATCTGTAGCTGGGCCTTCGCCGTCTGCGACTTCGCGCTGCGCGGCCGTTCGAGCGACGCAACCGGATTCATCGGTCAGCGGCTGCCATGACGAATGAGGTCTCGCCGGGCCGAACGCACCGGCACCGGACCGCAGTGGCGGCCATGAGCTCCTCTGCAAAGTGCGTTGATCAAACGATGCCGGGAAGATTGGATACAATGTCGGATGGCGCAAGAGGTGGTGCCACCGGGCCGCTGGCCTGTACTCGGCCGTACGCAGTACGGGAGGTGCCGGCGCGCGCGCGGCTGGCTGACGCCGCACTTACGAGTCTCGGTCGCGGGACGGGCCTCGCCAGCGTTCCCGGTCACCGGTATCCGGACGCGCGGCCCGACCGCGCGATCGTGCCGGTATGACCCGGTCGCAACGATCCGCCTTGTGGCGGCGGATTGTATACAATCCGGGCCACTCGGTGGACGGGGTCCCTGCCGGTTCCGCGACGGTCACGCGAAATCCGCCGTGGCGGTGGTGTTTGGCAACACGATCACCGAACGCGGGTGGTTGCCAGCTTCGAGGTGCCCGTACGAGATCCGGACGACGCCATCGTTGGAAAGGTGAAGATCGAATCCGGTCCTGCAGCCACCTGCGTCCTGTACCCGGACCGGCTGTACGTCGAGGCTCCGGGCTCCATCACGATCGCGCCCGTCGGGTTCACCTTGACGGAGTACGTACAGGCGGCATTGAGGCTCACGGATCTCTCCGCCATCCACTCCTCGTGCCTCCTGGACGTCACGCCGCTCGACGGTGATGGGACCGGCGTGGGCGGCAGCAGCCACTCGATCGTCGGCGAGGCCCTGGAAATCGCCCTCGTCGCCGGCACCGCCGCGATCCGCCTGGCGCTGGTGCAGCTGGTCCACGCGAATGTGTCGATATGGCCCTTTCGCTGAGCGGCGGCACGTTCCAGCCGTGACGCCGGGGGGCGTGGGTTGATCCCGTCGCGCCCGGCCTGGCAGATGCGGCGGCACCGCGGAGCGGCAGCCCGGCGAAAGGGCATGCCGACCGGGTCAGCGGTCGTCCCCGGTTCGGGGCGTTCGCGCTGCCCGAAATCTGACGAACCGTTCGGCGAGAGCATAGCAATCGGGCCGGTCGGCTCGTCGGCGCGGCAATTGGATCCGTTGGGACCGCGCTCCGATCCATGCCCTTCTGAACGCCGGGCGCCGAACGCCGAAGACCGGGCACTCTCCCCGGCGGGCGAGCGTCTCACGACCCGCCGCCGCGGGCCGTGAGACGTGATGTGGTGGGATCGCAGGTGGGTTGGCGCACCCTGTCAGAACGGGCTCCACCCGGGCGCGCCGAAGCGCTCCATGCGCAGCAGGTCGAAGATCGGGTAGGCGTACGCCAGAACTACCAGGACAGCGGCGACCACGGTCCAGAAGCCGAAGCGGTCGAGGATCGAACCGCCGTGGGCGGTCCCGCCGATCGGCTCCGCGAAGGTGATGGCCGGCGCGTCTTCACGCCGCTTGTTCAGGATCGTCGCCACCACCACTGCTACAAAGCACATTGCGCTGGCGAAGAGGATCACGCCGCCGATGGCCGACAGGCCGGTCCAGGCCTGCCACGCCTGCGCCGCAGGGTGGCCACCGTAGCTGGCGTCGTAGACGCGCCGGGGCATCCCCAGGAGCCCCGTGGCGTGGTTGACGACGCTGAAGGTCATCATCCCGACGAACCACAGGTACGGCTGGACGGCGGCGAACGCCGGAAGCCGGAGCGGCCGCCCGGTCAGGCGTGGCAAAATCCAGTACGTGGCTCCCATGAACGTCAGCGCCACCGCGGTGCCGACGGTCAGGTGGAAGTGGCCCTGGACCCACGCCGTGTTGTGGACGACGGCGTTCATCCCGTACGCCGCGTTGATGGCGCCGCCCATCCCGCCCAGCGCGAAGACGAGCATCGCCAGCGCGACGGACGAGAAGAACGGCTCCTTCCAGGGCAGCCGCCCGATCCACCCGAACAGCCCTGTCCCGCCGCGGGCCCGCCCCGCGTACTCGAGCGACGCGATGATCGTGAACGCCGTCACGAAGCTCGGGAACAGAATCACGAAGGTGCTGAGCGTGTGCGCCAGCTTCCACCCCGCCGGAATCCCGGGATCCATGAACTGGTGGTGGAACCCAACCGGCGTCGAGAAGAGGATGAAGAGGACGAACACCAGGCGCGCGAGCGGGTCGCTGAACAGTTTCCCGCCGGCTTCCCGCGGCAGCACCGTGTACCAGAGCGTGTACGCCGGGAGCAGCCAGAAGTAGACGAGCGGGTGCCCGAACCACCAGAAGAGCGTGCGGGCGAGGACCGGGTCGACGGTGTCACGCAGCCCGAGCGACCACGGGATCAGCAGGAAGACCATCTCGAGGGCGACGCCGATCGTGGCCAGCACCCAGACGATCACCGTCGCCATGATCCCGTGCATCGGGAGGGGTACCGGCTGACCGGGGTTTTCCCGCCGCCACGCCCGGTACGACCGCACCATGACGACGCACCAGAGCCAGGAGCCGGCCACCAGGAGCGTCGCGCCAATATAGAACAGCGGGTGGGCTTTGAGGGGCGGGTAGAAGGTGTAGAGCACCGACGCCTTACCCGCCAGGATCACCGCCGCGGCCAGAATCGTTCCGACCAGCGCGACGAAATACCCGGCCCACGCCAGCCGCTCCCCCGCGATCTCCCGGCGCAGCCCCACGCGGGCGATCACGTAGCCCAGCCCCATGATGAAGAACGTCGTGAAGACGATCGCCATCAGGACGCCGTGCGCCGTCACGGAGAGATAGAAGATCCGCTCGGAGCGGAAGGGCAGCGCGGCGTTGGCGCGCGACATGGCCTGCATCACCGCGATCGTCGCCGCGACGCCGAACGCCACGACCGCTACGCCGAAGTGCGCGAGCGCCAGCTTCGACCAGGACGAGCCGACAGCTGGCGGGCTGGCCAGCGCCGCATCGCTCACGCCGCTCCGGCGCAGCTCCGCATCTCCTGGAGCCAGGCTCCCCTGTGCAGCAATATCCGTCATGCGCCCTCCTCCACGATGAGCCGTGCGTACATCAGGTGGTGGCCGAGGCCGCAGTATTCATTGCAGACGATCAGGTACTCGCCCGGTTCACGGAACGTCGTCGTGAACTGGCTCACGTATCCCGGCACCACCATCGTGTTGCCGTTCGTGCCGACGATCTGGAAGCCGTGGATCACGTCCGGGCTGGTGAGGCGGAAGGTGACCGGCCGGCCCGCCGGTACCCGGATCTCGCCGGGCATGAAGGAGAACATCTGCGCCAGCACCACGACTTCCACGGTGCCGTCCGCCCGCTGTACGACGCCGAGCTCCGTGAAGCGCGGGTCCGTCCGCGCCGTCGTCGGATCGATCGTCTCCACGTGGCTCGGCGGGTGGTTCGCCTGGGCGAACGCGCTGTACACCGCCGAAGAGGCGAAGAGCACGATCAGCGCGCCGGCAGCGTACATCCAGAACTTCTCGTAGGGGTCCACGTGCATCGGTCACCTCACGGGTGCACGCCGCCTCGCGGCGTGTAGATGAGGAAGTAGACCGCCAGCCATGCGGCAGCGAAGAGAACGCCGTAGAGGGCGACGATCGCGAGTGTGCCCCGCGGGTGCCCGCTGACCTGGGTTTCGGGTTCGTTCATGGCTCATCGCGATACGGGTGAGTTGCTGTTGGTCATGCCAACAGCATGGACCCGGGCGGCGAGGCGCGGTGTCAGGGAATCGAGGATATTTCTGCAGGGAGGTACCGGACGACGTTGTCAGGAATTCCCCGACGGGCCGTTGACCCCGCCGGGGAAGAGGGGGAGTGCCCGGGGAGGATATCGAGCCTGACGGGCAGGGAAGTTACCCGCCCGCGGCGTCGACTTTGCCAAGCTTGAACGCCACCGAATACGGCCGGGTCCGGCAGAGCCGGATCGCTTCCGGACTCTCGCCGGAGGGTTCGTCGTCCGGTCCCAGCCGGGGCTCCTCGAAGTCGATGACGTCGAAACCGGCTGCGCGGAACGCCTTCCAGTAGCCGGAGAGCGGCCGGTGGAACCAGATGAAGTCGGACCGGAACTGGCCCCATGGCCGGTCCGTGCACCGCCGCTCCTCGAAGTACGGGAAACTCCAGGTGTATACGACCGCGCCGGTCTCCGTCTCCGCGGCCAGCCCCTGCGGAAAACAGGGGTGCGAAAACACGAGCACGGCGACACCGCCGGGGCGGAGCACGCGGCGGAAGGCTCTCATGGCACCGGGAAGGTCCGGCGTGTCCATGAGGACGTAGTTGGAGACGATCAGGTCGATCGACTCCGGCTCGACCGTGCGCAGCTCCGAGCACGAGTCGACGCGGAAGTCGATCTCCGGGAATGACGCGTGCGCGATATCGATCATGCGGTCGGAGAGGTCCACGCCGATCACCCGTGCGCCCCGCTCGTGCAGCTTCGCCGACAGGTAGCCGGTCCCGCAGCCGGCGTCCAGGACCCGGAGACCGGTGACGTCGCCGGCAAAGCGCCAGAGGACGGGATCGGAGTTCAGCCGGCGGTTGACGTCGCCATCGACGCCGACCTGTGTGCGCCAGTCCTCGGCGACGTCGTTCCAGAAGTCGCGGATGTCATCCATCGTCAGACCTTTCGGGTGTGATGGGCGTGTCCGAGAGGTGCGCCCGACTCCGCCCGCCGGGAGCGCCCACGCCGCGCTCAGAACACGCCTTCGCGGACCACGTCCGAGCGTCGGCCGGTGCCGAGCTCCACAACATTGCCGGGATCGACCGGCGCGTTGTCCGACATCGGCACCGCCCCCTTATTCGCGCCGAGCCGGGCGATACTCTCGAGCCCGGAGAATCCCTTGCCACCTTCGAGGGCGCGCAGGTCCGCCGCGTAGTAGTCGAACCACGGCAGCCCGGCCTTCGTGTAGTCCCTTGCCGTCATTGGCCGCGTGGGCGGCGCCTCGCCGGTGATGTGCCACCACTGGACTGCGTTGCAGAGGTGGACGAAGCAGCGGCTGCGCTGCCGCAGATCCCAGTCGGCGAAGTCGTGCGGATCCTGGTAGATCTCCTGGCGCATGCGGCCGCCGGGAGCGAGCCCCATACCGTAGCGGGCGGCGGTTTCGTTAACCTTGAACACCATGTCCGATAGTGCCACGGACATAGAGCTGCGCAACCGCTCTTCGAGCATCCGCTCGTACGCCTCCCGCTTCAGCGGATAGACGACGATCTGGACGCCGCCGTGCTCCGCCGCACCAGTGAGCTGCTCCTCCGCGGTGTAGCCCGCGCCGAGCGGCATGGCGACGAACTGGCGGATTACACCCTTCTCGATGGCGAAACCGTCCAGCCACGGCTGCCCCGGTACGACCATGTAGTCCTGCGGGTCGCGGTGGATTCCGTCGGTCCACGCCTCGCCCGTCACGGCGTTGATCTTCCCGGCGGCGATCTTCACGGCGAACGGATAGCTCGCCCTGGCGCGGAAGTACAGCCACATCGCCTCGCTCTGATACATCGGGAGCATAACGCCGCCCCGGCGTTGCCACGATTCCGGGACGCGATTACCGAAATCGTCCACGTGCCGGATGGGGAACTTGCCCAGACCGGGAGGCAGCGGATACGTCCGGTCATCGTCCCGGGATGCGCAGGGTCCGCTGAAAGGCGACCCGCAGCATCGCGTGTTCGTGCACCTGGGGGAACGAAAACACCAGCTCATCGCGCTTCAGCTCGATCATGGCTCCCTCCTGTCCCGTTCGTGCTGCGTGAGCATCCGTGACCTGCCAACCCGCCATCCTTTGCGGCGACATCCGCCCCCGGAGACGCCGCCCGCCTACCACTCGCCGTCTCGTACCTCCCTGACCAGCCGGAGCACCGCCTGGTCCGGTGCGTCCCGTACCGTCCGGATGAGCTCGGCGAAGAGCTGCGGTCGTTTCCGGATCGCCTCCTGGAGATCGCTCGACACCTTCCCCGCCAGCGCCAGGACGACGTCGGCGTCGAGCCCCAGCTCCCGTGCGAGCCGCACCAGCGTCTCCTCCGCCGGCGGCGAGCCGATCCCGCGCTCCACCTTGCTCAGGTAGCTCGGCTCGATGCCGACCCGCTCCGCCACCTGCCGCACCGAATACCGCGGGTCCGTCGCCCGCAACGCTTCACGTCTCTCGCGCAGGAACGATCCGAGCGCTTCCGACATGCTGATCCTGTCCTCCGGGTACATCCGCAGCGCACGTGGAGTATGTACTACATGGTACACGCCGTGTCAAGATGGGACATTTGCGAAAGGGAAGGAGGTGGGGCGTGGTACGGCCGCAGGGGCGATGGGGAATGTTGGGCGCGGCGGCCGGAGTGCACCACCGTCGCGCCCAACGGTCAGGACCGCAGTATCTCGCTCAGGCGCACGAACCGCCCCTCGATCCACTCCCGCGACATGCGGATCAGGTCCGCGCGGCTACCTCCGACGAAGGGTCCGTGTGTCACGATGGGGTGGTTCTGCGGCTCCCCCGCGTACAGCACCACCCGCGCACCGGTGTCGCCGGTGGTGAGGGTGAGCGTGCTCGCGCCGTCCCCGGCGGGGCGATCCAGCCAGCCGACCTGACCGCGCTCGATCCGGGTGCCGTCGCCTACGCTGACCGAGCCGTCCAGCACGTACACGAAGCCGTTGTACGACGCGGGCAGCGCCTGGTCGAATGCGGCGCCGGGTTGAAGGGCGATGTCGACCATGGTCAGTGGCACATGCTCGCGCCTGTGCACGCGCGCGCTACCCGACTCGCCGCTGTACACCCGGGCGACGACGCCGGGCCCCAGGCGCACCGGCGCCTCCTCCCGCCGGACGATCTCGAAATCCGGATCGGTCCACCGCTTGGCTTCCGGGAGCGCGAACCAGAGCTGGAGGATGCGGGTTGGT
>Ga0180220_1002086_pt1 | contig 13477 bp, 12 predicted proteins | sample eDN5th37CBELigBY_FD_151335 | JGI IMG/M metagenome (GOLD analysis project Ga0180220, IMG submission 151335) | Enriched backyard soil microbial communities from Emeryville, California, USA - eDNA 5th pass 37_C BE-Lig BY (version 2) (version 2) | ecosystem: Environmental > Terrestrial > Soil >... | reverse complement strand
ATGGGGGAGGGCTCCGCGGCGTGAGGTTTGTGCTTACCCCCACTGTTGCGGACCACCCCCCACACTCATCAACCGCCTTCTCCCCCATCCCGCAAATCCACGCCAACTGTAAACCCGTCCCAACGCCGAAATCGCCACTTTGGGACGATGCCATCTCCGCGCGCGAACGAACGGCGCAAACACATGATGGAATTGGCTTTAGATCCAGATTCATCCTCCAAGCCGCCGCGCCGACCGAACCCAATTTGGGATCATCCTGGGGCTGATCGGCGCGGGCGCGAACTCTATTCGACCGCATCGGCGTGGCTCCCCTGGTTCGGACCGGACGTGGGGCGCCCCGCGAGTCAAGCGATTCACCCAAGGAGAACTTGCTCTAGTCTTGCAAGGACGGGGGAAACAGGTCCACGGGAAACGGCGCGGCGTCGGAAAGCCCGCCAAGCTGAAGCGGCGGCCAGCCCCTGGATTTCCCGTGGTCGGGATAAAGCTGAAGTCCAATAGTTCAGCCTCGGCGTCGTTTTCGGGAATTTCCGATAAAGCCGGTTCGGAGCGAGGAGTCGGCTTTCGGTCTTCCGTCCCGCTTTTGTCGGAACCCGCCCCGACTTCAGGACACGCCACGAGAGGCTCGGCTCGATTCACGGACCGAGAGATCACCTCGGCCTCGCTCTTGGGCCATTGCCCAAGAACCGTCTCAAAATCCTCGGCCCGCCGCTCCGGGGGCGGATCCTCCAGATACCTCGCCAGTGACCGATGATCCACAAGCCTCAAAGCCCTCCACTCCCCGGGACGAGCCCGATTGCACAAGAGCCGCGCGATCACCCAACCCGTTCGATCGTGATCGTTGACATACATGGATATCGACTCCAAGGTGCGAATCTCGCATGTCCGCCAAGAAGAAATCCCGGAGGCGGGACAGTCGGCGCGTTTTTGGGATGGAGCGGCGACGGGAGCGTTCCCTACCAGAGGAGGACGATGTCAAAGGCGAGGGTGAGTTGGCTCTTGCGGGTGTTGTCGTTGTAGGCTTTGTGGAATTGCGCCCAGTCGTAGCGGGCTTCGGGGCGGATCCAGAGGTTGGGGTTGGGCTTCCAGATGGCGCCGAGGGTCATCTCGTGGTAGCGGTCGCCGACGAACGCGCCGTTGACCAGGTTTTGGACGCGCGCGCCCTGGGGGTCCCAGAAGATTTCCGACCGCCAAACGCCGGTGAACTTGGGGTTGAACTCGTAGAGGAACCAGTTGCCGAAGCCGAACCAGGTGGCGGTTTGGGGGGCGCCGTTGCGTCCTCCCGAGGCGAGTCCGGGGATGGAAAGCTCCCAGCCCTGGTCGGTCTCGATCACCTGGGTCAGCTTCTCGGTCCACTTGTGCGTGCCGACGGTGGTGAACAGGGTTCGGGTGTTGCGGGCGTAGCCGGGGTTGGGGAGCCCGGCCAGCGAGGGAACGTTGACGTAGCCGTCGAGGTAGAGCTGCTGATCGGCCGGGAGGAAGTTGGGGAACTGGTTGGGGCCCCAAACCATGGTGGAGGCGAGGGTCGTCTTGGCGTCCTCGCTGGTCCACGAGAAGCCGCCGAGGTATCCCCAGATGTAGCGCTTGTTGATCCAGCGGTCCCAACCGTTGACCGAACCGTTGTAGACGTTGATCCGACTGGTCAGGTGGAGGGTGGTCATCACGCCGACGTGGGTGAACGGCTGGCCGTAGTTGAACATGTAGGGCACCGACAAGAGCGGGCGCGAGACCGCGGGGACCTGCTCGTAGCCGATGATCGTGTAGAACTTGCCCCCCTTCACGTCGATCCCCCCTTCGGTCAGGATCGGAAAGTGGGCCTCCCCATAGAGTTGCGGCATGCCAAAGCCCCCCGACCAGTTCATCAGGGGGAAGGCCTCGTTGAACAGCCCTTGGTTGTAGTCGAACTGCCAGTCCTGGCCCAAGACGCCGTCGACGCGGAAGCCGAGGTTGATATCGCTCCCCTGCTCGATCGGGTTCTCGACGATCATGTAGAGCTGGTTCAACTGCCAAGAGTTGGCCCGGTCGTTGGGGTTGACGCCGACGTTTTGGCCGTTTCGGGGCCGGCCGTTGGCGTTGCCGGTGAAGCTGTTTTGGATCCAACCGTAGACCTTGACGGGATCTTCGTCGAAGTCGAAGCCGAGCAGGTCCTGAAGGTGCTGGAGTTTCTCCTCCTCGGGCGTGACCGCTTCCTCGCCGGCCTCGGAGGCCATGGTTTCCTCGGTGGGGGCGCCGCCGCCCAGAGTGCGCTCGGCGGCCGGAACGCCCAGGTCGGGGGGGACGACCGGCCCCTCCCCCTCTCCGTCGAGGGTGGCCGTCCCGGCGTCCACGGCCTCGGCCGCCGCCGCCCCGGCCTCGGCCCGCGCCGCCGTCGAGTCCTCGGCCGTCGGCTGCTCGGTCGGGGCCTCCTGAACGGGAGCCGCTTGGCCGGGGGCCTCCTGAACGGGGGCCGCTTGGTCGGGGGCCTCCGGGACGGGGGCTTCCTCCGCGGCGGTCTGGGCTCGCCGAACGTCGCCGTCCCGAAGCGGCTCGCGAGACGCCCGGCGCGGGGGTTCGGCCGATGCGTCGGTTCGCTTCGTCCGCGACCGCGACCAGGCCCAGGGGGCCCTGAGGATGCGCCGGAGTCGACTTTGAGGGGCCGACGCGGCGGGAGGCTCCGAGTCCCCCCGCCCCGCCGCCGGTTCCCCGACCGCCAGCAAGAGGGCCGCGCTAAGGCAAACCCACTTTCGACCGGCGGAAGAAGACCAGCGCGTCATCGAGACTCTCGTTGTCGACAAGCGTTCGAAACCCCCAACGCGGAACGACCGCGCTTCGCCTCCTCCCCATTCATCGGCCGAACCGCCCCCCCAAAGCCAGCCGAACCGGCGAAACCGCCCCAATCCGCAAATGTCCTCGCGGGCGAAACGCGAGCGCGGAGGCTGTCGCCAAGCATCCTTCTCCCCCCCGGAGAAGGTGGCCGTAGGCCGGATGAGGGTCGTCGGGTTTACGGAGAGGGCAAGGCCCGCGCTACGTCCGGGGCTTCTCACCGGCGGGCGATGCCCGCCCCACGGGATCCTTGCGATCCCAACCCGCTCCGAAATCCCATGACGCTCTCCCGGAGACGAGGCGCCGCCATCGATTTCGGCAATTTAGGCAATTTGCGACTACGCGGGAGGTTCGATGCGTTGGGCCCAGGCGTGGACGACTTCGGCGATGGCGGGGGCTTCGGCCATGGCGCCGACGCCGACGTCTCCGCAGGCGAGTCGTTTGGATTGGGGAGGGATGAGGATGATGGACGGAGCGCTCGCGGCGAAGTGGTCGGCGGCCGTCTCGAGCGACCAGTCCAAGGGGACGGAGGCCGCGCCCGATTGGTCGAGCCAAAGCTGGGCGAGGTGTCGGCTGGTGGCGGCCTTGCGCCACATGAGGGTGTTCATGGCGGGGGCGAGAACCACCGGCTTCTCGAAGTCCCAGGCCCGGAAGAGGCAGGTCAGCAGGTTGTCGGAAAGCCCCAAGGCGAACTTGGCGAGACTGTTGGCGTCGAGGGGGGCGATGACCAACAGGTCGGCCCATCGGCGCAGCTCGATGTGGAGCACGTCGTCGCCCCGCGCGTACCGGGGCGCGGGCCATTCGTCCGAGTCCCGGCACAGGACCACCGACCGTGGCAGGTCGCCCCGATCGAAGAAATAGAGGGCCGGGTCGGTGGCCGCGACCCGGACCTCGTGGCCTTGCTCCAGGAGCGACGAGCAGAGCGCGGGGACGCGGACGGCGGCGACCGAGCCGGTTGCGCCGAGGATGATTCGAGCCATCGAAGCTTGCGATTCCTTGAAGAGGGCCGAGAGGCCGGCTCAGCGGCGATCCGCCGAAAACGGCTCAATCTCGTCGTGGATGCTCTCGGCCAGCCGGTTCCAGAGCGCCCGTTGCAGTTCGCGGGCCTGCTTCTTGGTCAGCATGAGCCGTTCCGAGGCGCGCTCGGTCAAGATCGAGACGATGACCTTCACATCGCCGGCGATCAAGCCGGTTAGGTCCTCGAACTCCGGCGGCAGGTCCAACGCACGCAATCCGGGCTTCCGCGTTTGTGGAATCATTGGAGAACCTTCCGTGGCCAAGGGTGATTCGCGGCGCCCGGGCCGTCCGTGGCGGCCAAAGGGTCAACCCGCAAATTTTCCCCCAGTCGAGCCTAAAGGAAGCATGAGCCCTCGAATCCGACCGAGTGGGCGCTCCAGGCCGCCGGGGCCCGGTCGGCTGGAAGTCGAAGAAATCGTGACGGGTGGCGCTCGCCACAAGAAAGAGTACGCGAATCGCGGCGGATACGTTGGAGTTTGTTTGATCCGACAAGCGCGACCGATTTTTGAGCGCGGGAGCTGGCCGCCTCCGACCGTCTCCTTCCAGGTGGCCGGCTCTCCCGAGAGGCGGGCCCGCCCGGCCTCCGCTCTTCTCGAATCCTACGACGCGGGGCCGCCGATTCCATTAAAAAAATCCAAGATTCGCGATTCTCTCGGCGCGTCGACGCCGCGGAGGTTCAAAACCAGGAGGGCTCGGGGGGGCGTCGGGCGCCGGGGCCGAGGGCCTGCGTGACCAATTCGACGAGCCGGGGGCCGTCGATCAGCTCGATGGGGTGGTTGACGACGAACTTCTCGGCGGCCAGCGAAAACGAGCTTGTGGTGACGAAGAAGCCTTTGTGGGCGTGGGCGTGGTGGATCGAACCGAGGAATTTTTGCAGCTCGGGCGAGCCGACGACCCCCCGCTTGTGGTACTTGCACTGTACGATCGACAGGAAGCCGTCGCGCTGAAGCCTCAGATCGGCCCCTTGATCGCCGGTCCCGCCGACCTGGGCCACCTCGTAGCCAAGGGCCTCGAAAAGCTCGCCGACGAACTCCTCGAACGACTCGGGCGCGAGCGAATCCAACTGGGCGAGCTTCAACTCGGCGCGACGGGCCTGGAGCCGAAGCCGCTCGACCCGCTCTCCCCCCTCGCGAACCTCTTGGCGAAGGCGCTCGACCTCCGGCTCGCGCAAGGCTCGCTCGGCGGGGTCGAGGCGGGCCAGATACCGGTCGATCTTGAACAGGGCGTTCTGGATCGAGTTGTCGAGCCGCCCGCGCTCGGCCCTGGTCAACTGGTTGTTGTAGCGCCGAAAGACGGCGTAATCCAGATGCTCGATCGCGCCGGCGAGTTCGGCGGACGAGGCGATCGCCGGAGCTTCCTCCTGATACGGGGCGGCCTTCCAAAGCAAAGTCTGCGCTGGTTGCGGCTTCTCCGCCTCGCCGTTTGAGGCTTCGCTTCGAGCCTTCAGCCACTCCAACAACATCTCCGCGCATTGCGGTCCCAAACATTCCATCGCGTCGCGAGGCTCCCCGGGTGCAAGTCGTTCGTTGGAATCCAGAGACCATTGTCGCTTCGGAGCGCCCCGCCCGCCAAGGGGACCGTCGACGTTGACTCCCGGCGCGTGGGCCCCCACAATCAACGCCGGAGCGTCGCGGCCTCGCGACGGCCTCGATTTGGGCGATGGAAGGGACGAGCGGATGGGACGTTTCGCGGTGATCCTGCCGGCGGCGGGCCGGTCGACTCGGTTCGGCGATCCGAGCCAAAAGAAAATTTACGCCGACCTGAACGGCCGGGCGGTCTGGCTCCGGGCCGTCGAGGCGTTCGCGGGCCACGCCGACGTCGGGCAAATCCTGATCGCGATCGCCGAGGAGGATCGAGCGATGTTCGAGACCCGGCATCGCGACGACGTCGCCCGGCTCGGCGTCGAGATCTTGATCGGGGGCGCGGAGCGATCCGACACGGTCGCCGCCGCGCTTCGGCGGATCAAACCCGAATGCGACTTCGTGGCGGTCCACGACGCCGCGCGCCCTTGCCTAACCCCGGCCCAAGTGGCGGCGGTCTTCGAGGCGGCCCTGGAGCATGGAGCGGCCCTGCTCGCGGCCCCCGTGGTCGAGACGGTCAAACGAGCCTCGGCCGATCGGCTGTCGCGCGAGACCGTCCCCCGCGACAACCTCTACCTCGCCCAAACCCCCCAGGTCTTCCGCCGCGATTGGCTGGTCGAAGCGCACCGAGCGCGGGCCGCGAGCGGCGGAGCGGCGACCGACGACACCCAACTCGTCGAGGCCCTCGGACACCCCTGCGCGATCGTTCCGAGCAACGCGATGAACCTCAAAATCACCACCCAAGACGACATGGCGCTGGCCCAAGCCATCCTCCAGATTCAGGCCCGGGAAGACGCGTAATGGGCCGGGCGCGCGGGAGAGCGGCCGAAAGCCCCGAAGGGGCGGATGAGGGGGCGCGACAGAAAGCCGGCGGTTTCTCCCCCTCATCCGGCCGTTCCGGCCGCCTTCGCCCGGGGAGAAGCGGGATGCAAAACCGCGGCCGCCCTCCCACGAGCCATTTCGGCAATTTAGGCAATTTGGCGGCGCGTAATCACTCGCCAAGCAGGTGCTGGACGGCCGGTTCGATGGCCTTGGCCCAGCGCTTGTAGCCTTCGGCGCTGAGGTGGAGGAAGTCGGGCATGACCTCTTTGGAGATGGTTCCGTCGTCTTCGAGGAAGCTCGATCCGATGTCGAGGTAATGGACCTTGCCCCCGTCGTCGAGCTTGGCGATTTGGGCGTTGACGGCGTCGAGCTTCTCGCGGGTGGGGTTGGGTTGCTCGCCCCGGGGGAAGACGGCCAAGAGCAGGATGTTGGATTCGGGAAGCCGCTCGCGGAGCAGCGAGACGATCTGGGTGATCCCCGCGGCGATGTCGGCGGCGGAGTCGGCCCCGGCGTTGTTGGTGCCGATCATCAGGACGATCCCGCGCGGGTTGATCCCATCAATCTCGCCGTTCTGGAGCCTCCAGAGGACGTGCTGGGTCCGATCGCCGCTGAAGCCGAAATTGGCCGCCTTGCGCGGTTCGTAATGCTCCCTCCAAGTCTCGTTGTCGTTCCACCCCTGCGTGATCGAGTCTCCCAGGAACAGCAGGTCGACGTCCCCCTTCTTGGCCCGCTCAACGCTGGCCTCATGGCGCTTCGTCCACCAGTCGTCTTCGCGGGGGACGGGGGTCGTGGAGGCGGGCGCCTGAGCCATCGCCGAAGCGGACGAGGCGAACAGAAGGGACGCTCCCAAGAGAGCGACGGCGGCTCGGCGAGCCGGGATGGTGAAGCGGAGCATGCTGGATTACCTCGGGGTGGTGGTTGGTTTGGGATGTCGAGCGGCTCCATCGGCGAGCCTCGGGGAACATCGTAAACCCGCCTCAACCCCGGTTCCAGATTCAAGCCCTCCAGGGCTGGCCGAAGTGCTCGGAGAAGCACACCTCGTCGAGGCCGAACCGGCCGGGCGTCGGGTCGGGCGCGGGCTCATGCCCCAGGGCGATCAGGCAACAGATCGAATGATCGTCGGGAATTCCGAACTCGGGGCGGAGGGCGTCGGAGCCCTCCAGCATGGTCGAGGAGACGCCGAGCGACTCCGCGGCCCACATCAACCGGGCGGCGGCGAGCATGGTCGACCGCGTGGCCCAAAGCTCGTGGTTGATCGGCCTTTCGAGCGAGGCGACGGCCCGTCCGCGAATCTCGGCGGCCTTCTCGGGCGAGCAAGAGCCCGCCGCAATGGCCTGTTCGAGCATCGGCTCAAGATGTGTGCGAAAGGGGAAATGGTGCGCCAGGACGATCACGACCACCGGCGCGCGGTCGATCTCGGGCCGATTCCAGGAGGCGGCCCGAAGGCGACGGCGGTTGCGCTCGTCGCGGACGACGAGAAACCGCCAGGGCTGAAGGTTGTATTCCGAAGGCGCGGTCGTCGCCTGAAGAAGAATCCGCTCCAAGAGCTTCGGGTCGAGGGAGCGGGTTGGACCGCCCCGCCCGGCGGAAGGTTGGGGGGCGTCGGCCTGGTTCGAGTCGTCCATGCGGCGTCGTCTCCTCGGTTCGTTGGGCGTCGAGTCCGGACAAGGGGCTTGCCCCGCGAGACCGCCGGCCCCTGGCACGCGCCCTCCCCGCTGTTATAGACTGACTCGCTCGCGCCTTGGAAGTCGAGGCCGCCACGCGGTGCGGGGATTGGTCCCGCCAACAAGCAGGAGTCGTGAAGCTATGAAAACGTTTGGGTTGATTCGGGCGGGGCTTTGCGCCCTGGTGATCGCGGGCGTTGGTTGCTCCGAGGCCCTCTCGGAGGAATGGGTCTCGCTGTTTGACGGCAAGACGCTCAGCGGTTGGACCAAGGGCGGCGGAACGGATACGAGCCGCTGGGAGGTCAAGGACGGCGTGATCGTCGGCTCGGGCACGGCGTCGATGCTCTACAGCCCCAAGAAGTACAAGAATTTCAAGTTCCGGGCCGAAATCAAGATCAACGACAAGGGCAACTCGGGGCTCTACTTCCGGTCCCCGGTGAACAACGGTGATTTCGGCTCGGGCTATGAGGCCCAGATCGACAGCACCCACTCCGACCCAATCCGCACCGGTTCGCTCTACGGCTTCTGCCACGTTTATAAGCAGATCGTCCCGCCCGACACCTGGTTCACCTACGAGGTCGAGGTGGTCGACAAGGACTGGCGCGGGGCGGTCATCCCCCACATCTCGGTTCGGGTCAACGGCGAGGAGCTCTACACCTATCTTGACCGCGGCAAGACGTGGACCGAGGAGGGCTATTTCGCGTTCCAGCAACACGATCCCGGCAGCCGCGTGGAAATCCGCAAGATCGAGGTGATCGAACTGCCGTAAGCCGTTAGGACTATGCTAGGATCTTGGGGCGTCGCGGGCCCTCCGACGGCGGTGGGCCTCACTTCTCCAACCGACGGGGCGGCCAACCGCGACGCGCCCATTCCTCCCCCCCATCCTTTTTTCAGCGAAGTTGAAGTGAGAACACACGATGGCTGACATGTGGGTTCGTAAATCCATCGCCGCGCTGAAGGCCGAGGCGGCCGAGAGCGAGGAGCATGGTCTGAAGCGCACCTTGACCGGCACCAACCTGATCATGCTGGGCATCGGCGCGGTCATCGGCGCGGGCTTTTTCGGACTCACGGGAGAGGCGTCGGCCCGATACGCCGGCCCGGCGATCTCGCTCTCTTTCGTGCTCGGAGGCATCGTCTGCGCGTTCGCGGGGCTCTGCTACGCCGAGATGGCCTCGACGGTCCCGGTCGCCGGCTCGGCCTACACCTACGCCTACGCGACGATGGGCGAGTTCATCGCCTGGCTGATCGGCTGGGACCTGATCCTCGAATACATGGTCGGGGCGACCACCGTGGCGATCAACTGGTCGGGCTACGTCGCCAGCTTCCTCCACGACCGGGGGATCGACCTGCCTCCCCGGTTCCTGGCCGGACCCGGCACCGCCATGATCGAGGTCCCCGACTCGATCGCCGCCGAGCTGCACCTGCGGCACGGCTGGTCAATGTTCGACTCGGTCCAACACGCGCTGGTCGAGTCCGGAATTGACTACTCGAGTTTTCCCCAAACCACGGCCATCTTCAACGCCCCGGCCGCCTTCATCGTCGCGTTGGTGACGGGCGTGCTGGTGCTCGGCATCCGAGAGTCGGCCCGGGTCAACAACGTCATCGTCTTCGTGAAAGTGTCGATCCTGGTCCTGTTGATTATTCTCGGCCTGCCGCTGATCAACAGCGAGAACTGGGGCGGTTCGTACATCCAGCCGTCGGTCGGCCCCTGGTACGATTTCCAATACGGATGGAGCGGCATCCTCCGGGCCGCCGGAGTGGTCTTCTTCGCCTACATCGGCTTCGACGCGGTCTCAACCACCGCCCAGGAAGCCAAAAACCCCCAGCGCGACATGCCCATCGGCATCATCGGCTCTTTGGTCATCTGCACGGTGCTGTACTGCCTCGGGGCGGTCGTCATGACCGGCGTCGTCAACTACAAGCAACTGCACGTGCCCGACCCGGTGGCCGTCGCGACCGACGCCATGAAAATGCCCTGGCTCTCCTTCTACGTGAAGATCGGCGCGATCGCCGGCCTCAGCTCGGTGATCCTGGTCATGCTCATGAGCCAGCCCCGCATCTTCTACGCGATGTCGAAGGACGGGCTCCTGCCGCCGATCGTCGCCAAGATCCACCCACGATACCGCACCCCCTACATCACCACCATCATCACCGGCCTGATCGTCATGGTGGCCGCGGGGGTCCTGCCCCTGAGCGTCGCCGGCGAACTGACCTCGATCGGCACTCTCTTCGCCTTCGCGATCGTCTCGGCCGGAACGCTCTATCTGCGCATCAAGGAGCCGGACATCGAGCGTCCCTTCCGGGCGCCCTTCATCTGGTTCACCGCGCCGATGGGCGTGATCACCGCCGTCCTTCTGATGCTGCCGCTGCCCTGGGACACCTGGCTCCGGCTGATCATCTGGATGAGCATCGGCCTGTTGATCTACTTCGTCTACGGCCGCAAGCACAGCGTCCTGGGCAACCGGCCGCCGCAAGACTCCCTGGTCGAAGCGGGCGCCGACGGCTGAGGCCCAGCCCCGCCATCCATCACGACGAAATCGCCAAAGGGGCGGAGAGGCCGCGATCGGTCTCCCCGCCCCTTCCTCTTTTGACGCCCAGCAATGCCGCGCCCCTGGATTACGGCAATTTAGGCGATTTCGCGACGCGATGGAAATCCAGGAATCGGGCGATTCTCCCCTTCTCCCCCCGGGAGCGGGGGGAACCCCACTCGTGGGGTCGGGCCGGAACGGCCGGATGAAGGTCATGGGATTTCAGAGCGAGCCGGGTTGGCGAAGAGGGGCCGCGAAGGCTCGTCAGGAAACCCAAAGACCCTCATCCGCCCCTTCGGGGCACCTTCTCCCGGGGGGAGAAGGATGATGGGCGTCGGCTCTCGGAAAGGCTCCAATCTCGCGCCGAACAGTATTGGCGAGGCTCCCGATCCGGGACCTCCTCCGTGAACCCCTCCCAAAGGATGCGTGGCGAGGGGCCGATTCATGTTCTCCGCGTCGTGGGCGTTAGGCGCTCGCCTCTTGGAGTTGGGCGGGCATGTCGTCCTCGTCGTCCGAGGAACTTTCACGGGGAGAGAACCAGCGGAACACCGCGGAGCCGACGATGACCGCGACGCAGGCGAGCAGCATGAGGGTCAGCCCGATGTTGAGCCAACCGGCGACGACGTTGCCGGCCTGGATCATGCCCCAGAACTTTTGGGTGATCTCGTAATAGCCGCCCACGGCCGTCGTCGTGATCACGAAGAGCATGGGCAGAATCGTCACCGGCGCGTAGCGGCCCCGGCCCGAGTTGAACAGCCACGTCGTGACCACCGCCAGGGCGATCACGGCCAAAAGTTGGTTGGCCATGCCGAACATCGGCCAAATGGTCTCAACCGACCCGGTGGCGATGAAGTACCCCCAGGCGAAGACCACAAGGCCCGTGGCGAGCATCGACGCCGGGGCCCATTCGAGGTCCCCCAGCGGTTTCCAGATCCTTCCCAGAAGCTCCTGGACCAAGAACCGGGCGATGCGGGTGCCGGCGTCGATCGTCGTCAGGATGAAAAGCGCCTCGAACATGATCGCGAAGTGATACCAGTAGGCGATCAAGGACCGCAGGGGAGGCATCGCGTCGGAGAAGATCCGGGCCATGCCGACGGCCAGGGTGACGGCGCCCCCGGTTCGGCCGTGAAGCGACTCGCGAACGTCGCGCTCCATGGCGACCAGCTCGCTCTCGACGGGGACGCCGAACTCGCCGTGGTGGTCGAACTCGCCAACCTGCAGGAACTGGGCGAAGCCCGGGTGTTTGGCGAGGAAGTCGGGGCGTTTGCCCAGGTCGATGTTGATGTCGTAATACATCGCGTTGGGCAGGGCCGCGGCGGCGATCAGGGCGACGACGGCGACCAGGCCCTCCATCAGCATCGCCCCGTAGCCGATCATCCGGACGTCTCCCTCGCGGTTGACCATCTTGGGAGTGGTGCCCGAGGAGACCAGGGCGTGGAAGCCCGAGATCGCGCCGCACATGATGCAGATGAAAACGTAGGGGAAGATCGGCCCATCGAAATAAGGGCCCCCGCCCTGGGCGAAGTGGGGGCTGAGCGCCGGCGCTTCGAGCTTGGGATTGGCCACGATGACCCCGCCGACCAGGAGAAAAATCGTGCCGATCTTCAGGAAGCTGGAGAGATAATCGCGCGGCAGGAGCAGGAGCCAGACCGGCAGGACCGCCGCGACGAAGCCGTAAATGGCGAGCGAGGCCACGGTCCACTCGCGATTCAGGAGGAAGAACTTCTCAAGCGGCGACCCCGGCACCAAGGCGCCGGCCACCGTCGCGGCCAGGACCAAGACTGCGCCGACGAGCGAGGCCTCGATGACCCTCCCCTTGCGGAACCGGTACATGTACCAGCCCACGAATAGGGCGATGGGAATGGTCATGGCGATGGTGAACGTCCCCCAGGAGCTTCCGGGGACGAGCCGCCGGGCCTTCTCCGGCAGGATGAAGCCTTCGCCGTCGGGGTTGGCCCTGAGCGCCTCGCCCCCGGGGACGGCGAGCTGAAACGACTCGTTGATGACCATCGACTGGCCCTCCTCCGCGCCGAACCGATACGTCGAACGCGGAGGAACCTCGTAAACCTTGGGGCCGTCTCGGGTCATGGTCGTGGAGACGTCCGCCCCCTCGGGATAGATCAAGACCGTTCCGGCCTTCATGGCGACTTCCTCGCCGCCCAGCGCCTTGACCACCACGACGCCCAAACCGGCCAGCGCGATGATGATGATGTAGAGGACGGCCGCCGTCGCGGCGATCCCCGCCGGCCGGCCGATCTCGGTTCGAGCCAGGCTGGCGAGGCTCCGCCCCCCCTTGCGGGTCGAGAGCGCCAGGACCATCATGTCCTGCACCGCGCCCGCCAGACAAACGCCGATGACGATCCAAAGCAGGCCGGGGAGATATCCGAACTGGATCGCCAAGACCGGGCCGATCAAGGGGCCCGCTCCCGAGATCGCCGCGAAGTGGTGGCCGAAGAGGACCCAACGGTTCGTCGGCTCGTAGTTCTGGCCGTCCTCGAACTTGTGCGCCGGGGTGATCCGCGAGTCGTCGAACGCCGCCACCCGCGCGGCCAGAAACGCGCTGTAGTAGCGGTAGGCGATCGCCATGACCGCCAAAACCCCGATCATCACCGGCATCGCGTGCAGCGCCATGGCCAACCATCCCCCCGCGTTTTGCTTGGAACTCTAACGGCGTTTCGTTTGATAACCGATCTTCCGGAGCGCCCGCTCGGCCGCCTCGCGATGATCGCCCTGAATCTCGATCCGTCCGTCCTTCAGCGTTCCCCCCGCTCCGCAGGCGGTCTTCAACCTCGTGGTCAACTCGGCCAGGTCGTTCCCCTCGGGATCGAGGCCGGCGACCACGGTGACGACCTTCCCCTTCGGCCGCTTCTCCACCGAAAGCCTCGCCGTCTGCTTCTCAGGCGAGATCCGAACCGGCTCGACCACTTCCGGAGGACAGGCGCATTCCGACTCCGGCCGGCCGCAACGATCGCAGACGGGGGGACGGTCCCAGGGGGTTCCGGCGAACAAGCGGGTCACGATCGGTCGCCTCCTCGGCGGGCTTCGAACGTCGTTAAGCGATGGGATA